>Ga0209013_10000100_pt1 | contig 64182 bp, 26 predicted proteins | sample Cruoilmetagenom2_FD_187291 | JGI IMG/M metagenome (GOLD analysis project Ga0209013, IMG submission 187291) | Oil polluted marine microbial communities from Coal Oil Point, Santa Barbara, California, USA - Sample 2 (SPAdes) (version 2) | ecosystem: Environmental > Aquatic > Marine > Oil seeps ... | reverse complement strand
AGCGGCTGGTTCACTTCCAGAAGCAGCGCCTGGTTATAGTGATCACGATTTTTTAGATCCTGCTCGAAGAACCAATGTTGGATCGGGGTTATAGCGACATTTCCCTCGACAATACCCTGTTCAGCATTGATAACGACACCCCGTTCAGCAACATTCGCCATTCCAGCTATAGTCGGGTTTTCGAATAAATACTTTGGCGTTAATCTTAGCCCTTCCATCCCACTTCGAGCGATTATCTGGATGCTGAGGATCGAATCGCCTCCCAACTCGAAGAAATTATCGAAAATACTGATACGATCGACGCCTAACACATCTGTCCAAATACTGGCCAGGATCTCCTCTTCTTCCGTCCTGGGAGCCACATATTCAGTTTCTAGAACTACATGCTCCTGTTCCGGTTCAGGTAGTGCGTGTCGGTCTAACTTTCCACTTGGTGAAATTGGCAGCTCCTCTAGCAGCACGATGGCAGAAGGCACCATGTACTCGGGCAGAAAATCTTTCACAAACTCGCGCAAGTTTTTCTTATAACGCTCCACTTCTCCTAATTTTTCAATTCGCGAAGGTACCACATAGGATACGAGTCGTAAATGATCACTACCGCTGGAGATTGCTACTGTTACCGCTTCCCGCACCTGTGGATTTCGGGAGAGAACTGAATCAATCTCAGTTAATTCCACGCGAAAACCACGCACCTTCACCTGGTAATCAACACGACCGATAAACTCGATATTCCCATCAGGGAGGAACCTGACTAAATCTCCGGTACGGTATAGTCGTGCACCCGGATTACTACTGAAAGCATCGGGGATAAATCGCTCAGCAGTCTTATCCTGTGCGTTTAAATATCCACGCGCGACCCCTACCCCTCCGATGCATAACTCACCACTAACTCCAACTGGAACAGGCATAAGATTGCTATCCAATACGTATAACTTTCCGTTGGCTATCGGTCGACCGATTGGTACTTCAGACCAACGTTCCATCTCGTGAGCTTTGGGTCTGTACAAGCTGGCAATGACGGTAGCCTCTGTCGGTCCATAGGTGTTTACCCAGTCACTAGATGCCCCCCCAACCTGCAGCCAATTTTCGTATCGTTCTTTGAGACACTTTTCACCACCCACGATCACCAGGCGTACCCCATCAGGCAGCCGCTTTCCAGTTAACAGAAGTTCATACACCCATTCATGCCAGTATGCTGTCGGTAGATCGAGTACCGTCAATCCATACTCAGTAATCATCGTAGCTAATTCTTCCCCAGACATGAGTACTTCATCGTTTCTCAATACCAATGTTGCGCCAGATAGCAATGTTGGGAAGATTTCTTCCACCGCAGTGTCGAAGTTAATCGTTGCGAACTGTAGGACCCTGTCTTCTGCGGATAATTGATATGCTTCTATACAATATTGGCTGAAGTTCACTACTGAGTTATGTTCAACCATTACACCTTTGGGTATCCCTGTTGAACCAGAAGTGTAGATCACGTAAACCAGATTGCTCTTGGAAAAGGTAGAATTATCCAGGTTAGTTTCAGGTCCCTGGCTGATCTTCTCCCAATCCGTATCCAGGGGAACTACCTCGGCACCATATTCCGTCAATTTCTCTCTCTCAGCTTCGCAGGTAAGAATTATTTCAACCTGAGCATCACGGATGATAAATTCCAGCCGTTCCGGTGGATAGCTCGGATCGAGAGGCACATACGCACATCCAGCTTTCATAGTCCCCAGCAGCCCGACAATCATTTCAACCGATCTGTTTATCGATATTCCAACCAGGGTTTCCCTGCCAACCCCGTGGTTGCGCAAATAATGTCCAAGCTGATTGGCTCTCCGATTGAGCTCGTTGTAAGACAAGCTTTCTCCAGCACCAATTACAGCCATCGATTCAGGGGTTTTCTCAACCTGCGTTTCAAATAGCTGGTGCAGAGCAACTTCGAGGTCATAATCCACGGAAGTATCATTCCAGATCGCCAGCACCTGCTGCTTTTCACTCTCGCTCAATAAGGGAACCTGCGATACCTTCTGAGTTGGATCGGAAACAATCGCTTCTAATATAAAGATGTAATGATTAAACATACGCTGGATAGTGTTTCGATCGAATAGATCAGCGTTATACTCGACACCGCCGAACAATTCCTCTCCAGCTTCGTTGATCACCAGGGTTATATCAAACATCGAAATTCCGGTGCTCACAGGCAATCGAGACATTTGGAGATCAGGAAGCTCGATCTTTTCTTGTGCCGCGTTCTGAAGCATAAACATTACTTGAAACAGTGGGGAATGGCGAAGGTCTCGCTCCGGTTGGATAGCATCCACCAACATTTCAAATGGCAATTCCTGGTGTGCATAAGCACCCAGCGCCATTTCCCTGACCTGCTGAAGCAGCTCTTGGAAACTTGGGTCATCTGATAAATCCGCTCGCATGACGAGAGTGTTCACAAAGAAACCAATCAAGCGCTCAATTTCCGCCCGGTTGCGATTAGCGATGGGAGTTCCAATAGCGATTATTTCCTGCCCTGAATAGCGATACAACAGTGCCTGGAACGCAGCCAACATCAACATGAAAAGGGTTACACCTTGGCGTTGACTCATGGCTCGCAATCCCTTTGAGAGTTCCCCGGGTAGTTCAAAATGCTCTTGTTCGCCCCGAGAACTCTGGATCGCTGGTCTAGAACGGTCCAGAGGGAGATCTAGCATAGGAGGAACACCAGCAAGCTGGCTCTTCCAGTATTCAATTTGAGTATCCAATACCTCACCGGCTAACCACTGGCGTTGCCACCTAGCATAATCCAAGTACTGGATTTCCAATTCTGGTAGAAGGCGCTGCGCTTCATCTGGTGTAAATCCCGAATTAAGAGATGGATAAAGGCTGGCTACTTCACGGATCAACACCCCTGTTGACCAACCATCCGAGATAATATGATGCAGAGTGAATAATATGACCCACTCCTGATCCCCCAATTTTAGGAGCGAAATTCTGAACAGTGGACTGCTGGCTAGATTGAAACCTCGTCTACCCTCCTCGACCACAAGGCGTTCTAATTCCGACTCTCGGTCGTCATCTGGTAATTGACTGAGATCGATCAGAGGAATCGCAACGTGGAGTTCTGGAGCAATGATCTGAACTGGCTTTCCTTCTACCGTTGAGAATGATGTGCGTAATATTTCATGCCTGCGTACGATTTCATTGAGACTGTTTTCAAGTACTGCCAAATCTAAGTGACCGTCTACCTTTATGGCATCCGGAATATTGTAAACCGGACTCTCAGGTTCTAGTTGATCCAGAAACCACAATCGCTGTTGGCCGAAAGATAAGGGAAGATCATCGTCACGTTGGGTTGGCTGGATTGGAGGCAACGCCAATCCTGTTTCTTCACGCCTCAACTGCTCAACTTGCTTGGCGAACTCTGAAATCGTAGGTGTGTCAAAGATGAAACGCAAGGGAATATCTATATTGAAAGCCCTGCGAGACCTTGAAAGCACCCGCGTCGCCAGTAGAGAATGGCCGCCCAGTTCGAAGAAATTATCCGTAACACCGATATCAGAAATACCCAACACTTGCTCCCATATCCCGGCCAGGATATGTTCGTCTGCTGAACTCGGAGCAACAAAAGCTCTTTCATCCTGCATATGTTCTCGATCTGGAGCCGGCAGTGCATTCCGATTTATCTTTGCATTTGGTGTTAAGGGCAGCGCACTTAATACGACATATGCAGAAGGCACCATGTAATCTGGTAGTCTGTCTTTCAGGAAATCGCGCAGCTCTGAGATAAAATCTTTGTACTGCTTCACATCCATGACGCGGACACGATCACCATCATCCTCTACGTGTGCTGGAATAAGATAAGCCACGAGCTGCTGGACACCAGGTGTGTCTTCGCGCGCCATAATTACGGCAGTCTTCAAAGAAGAATGCTGTTTCAGTACACTCTCAATTTCACCGAGTTCGATTCGAAATCCGCGTACCTTAACCTGAAAATCTGCACGTCCCAGAAACTCAATATTTCCATTCGGTAGATAACGGACCAGGTCACCAGTTTTATAGATCCTATCAACGGGTGGATAAACACGTTCGATATCCTTATCTGCGAGGGTATAAAGATTGGCAAACGGATTCGGTAGAATGCGTTCAGCAGTCAGTTCGGGTCGATCCAGATATCCGCGACCGACACCTTCTCCACCGATATACAGTTCTCCGGGTATTCCAATCGGTACCGGGCGTAATTTGCGATCCAGGATGTAATGGCGGACGTTTAAGTTGGGCTGCCCGATACTGGGAGGCGATGAGTGCTGATTGATAAAACAAATGGTTGAGTCAACTGCACACTCAGTGGGACCATACATATTATAGAACTTAACTTCTTCGGACCGGTGCAAGATCTCCCATGTTTCAGCATCGATCGCTTCCCCTCCGGGTAGTATTGCCTGCGGCAACCAACCCGGTTCGTCCAACAAGCCTACTTCTATGAGCAGCTTAAGTTGAGAAGGTACGCAGTCCAAAATATCCAGCTCATTGTGGCGGATAAACAGAAGCAGGGCATCTCCATCCAACCTCACTTCATCAGGAATTATGTACAATGAATGACCAGACAACAGCATTATCCATTGCTGAACTGAAGCATCAAAGGATATCGGAGCATTTAAACTCAGGCGTAAATTCGACCGGTCGTTGTAAGGTTTCAATTCAAAGGATGGATTATCATAGATCGTTCTCTTCAAACCCTCCATCAAATTAATTGCCGATCTATGTTCAAGCAAAACGCCTTTTGGAGCCCCGGTTGACCCGGACGTATAAATCGCATACGCCAGATTATCCGGCGTTGTCTTAACGGATAGATTATCTTGTTTTTGACCACCGATCTGGTCGTCCCAGTCAGAATCCAGGCAAATAACGATCGGTCCACCTTCACCATCGAATTGCTGACTCATTCCCCGTGTTTTCAATTCTGCTAGTACATTCTTCTGGGTAAGCATTACTGGTGCCTGGGCGTCGTTCAACATATAAGCCAGGCGATCTGGGGGATATCTTGGATCAAGCGGAAGATAAGCCGCTCCTGATTTGATGATACCGATAATGCCTATAATTAGATCAAGGGATCTCTCCACGCAAAGGCCAACCAGGTCATCCGGCTCCACATCCAGACTACGCAGGTAAAATGCCAGCTGATTTGCACGCCGATTTAATTCCCCATACGTCAATGCGTTTTTCTCATAAACAACTGCTTGTAGATCAGGCGTTCGCGCTACTTGCTCTTCGAACAGCTCTTGGATGCATTTACCTGGATGAACTTTCTCTTCCAAGGTCGTGTTCCATTCTACAAGAAGCTGATGACGCTCGTCATCTGTTAGCAGCTTTATCTCTTGGATCGGCGTGTCAGGTTCAGTGATGATCGATTCTATTAAAACCTGGAAATGACCCATCATCCGCTCAATCGTTGACGCCTCAAATAAATCGGAATCGTATTCCATCGTACCACCGAGGACATATTCATCCCCCTCCAGCGCCTTTTCATACAGGATCAGGCTCAGATCGAACTTTGCAGTACCACTGTGTACGGGCAGATTGTGTACCGTCAAACCAGGCAGCTCCCAAGTCTCAGCAGGTGCATTCTGTAAAGAGAACATCACCTGGAACAGGGGCGGATGGCTCATATCCCGTTCTGGCTGAAGGGCTTCAACGAGCATCTCAAATGGGAGATCCTGGTGCGAGTATGCACCTAGAGCAAAATCACGGACCTGCGCAAGAAGTACACGAAAAGTGGGATCATCGATCAAATCCGCCTTCATGACCAGCGTATTGACAAAGAAACCGATCAATCCTTCAATTTCCCGTCGACTTCGCCCGGCAATTGGTGTACCTAAACGAACATCATCCTGATTTGTGTAACGGTATAGGAGAGCGGTAAATGCCGTTAAGAGAGTCACAAATAATGTAGTACCTTCTTGTTGAGCAAAATCACGGATTCGTTTAGACACCGAGGTTGGCAGTTCAAAGAAATAACTTTCTCCCTTACCGACCCTTACAGCCGCCCTCGGGCGATCGGTTGGCAATCCTAAAATGGGATGACTATCACCCAACTGTTGTCTCCAGTAGGCAATTTGCTCTTCCAATACATCCCCCTGCAGCCATTTCTTTTGCCAAACTGCGAAATCAGCATATTGGAGAGGCAATTCTTGCAATGGGAACTCGTCATTATTGATGATAGATTCGTATAGCTGCACAATTTCTCGGATAAGAATCCCCATTGACCACCCATCTGAGATAATGTGATGAACGGTAAGCAGTACTACGTGATCCTGCTCCCTTAAACGGATTAATTTCACCCGGAATAATGTATCCGTCTCGAGATTAAAAGGGATCCGCGCTTCCACATTGATCAAGCGTAACATCTCGGCTTCTCGTTCATCCTCTGATAGTTCGCTAAGATCAATAAGCTGAGGTAGATATTCAAGGTCAGGCTTAATGATCTGCCAGGGCTCTCCATCCACTTCGGTGAAATTAGTTCTCAGTGATTCATGTCGCTTGATGATTAAATCGATACTTCGCGCGAAGACATTCAGATCCAGCGCTCCTGTCAATTGAATTGCGGACGGCAGATTATAGAGCGGGCTGTTTGGGGAGAACTGATCCAGAAACCACAGTCTTTGTTGAGCAAAAGAGAGCGGCATCTGATAACCATTCAGATCATCATTCCATACTCGCTCTTGTGGAATTACAAGAGTACTATCGACCTCAATTCCTTCGTCTTGAAGCAATAGCTCTAGCAACTCACGTTTTTCTGGAGTGAGATCGCTGATATCTTTAAACAAATCACTCATTACGAATACCTGTCTGACAAGGAATCAGCCTTACGCTGAAACACTCTCCTTGGATGCATCTTTCTCAGCTTTCCGCTTGAGTTCAAGCAGTTCTTTTACTTCTTCATCCGAAAGCTCGTTTATTCGGTTTAGCAGCTCTGTGATTCTGGCTCGATCATCCGGACCTTTTAATTTTAATTCCGCGATCGCTTCGGCGATTTCGGCGACTGTGGGAGTTTCAAACAATTGACGAAGTTCTAATTCTACATCAAGGCTTTCCCGCACGCGAGAGATGAATTGAGTGGCAAGAAGTGAATGCCCACCCAATTCAAAGAAGTTATCAAACACACCCACTCTGTCCACGCCAAGCAGCTCTTCACTGATACGCACAAGCTCCATCTCCACATCTGTGCGTGGAGCGACGTAAACACTCTCCAGTGCAGGTCTTCCAATATCCGGGGCAGGCAAAGACTTCTTATCCACCTTTCCGCTTGGTGAAAGGGGCAATTCATCCATACCAATGAAAATGGAGGGAATCATGTACTCAGGTAATGTCTTGCGCAAGAATTTACGCACTTCATTTATATTTATTTCACCATCAGCAGGTACATCTGTTGCCTTGGATGGCACCAAGTACGCAACCAATCGTGTATCACCAGTGATGTCATCGCGAGCAACAACAACACCTTCCTGGATTTCTTGATACTCGTTTAATGCTGCCTCAATCTCTCCAAGTTCAATGCGGAAGCCTCGCACCTTGACCTGGTGATCTATTCGCCCCAGGAATTCAATATTGCCATCCAGGCGATAACGTACCAAGTCACCGGTCTTGTACAACACTGAACCAGGTACTCCATTGAATGGATCTGGAACGAATTTCAGGACCGTCATCTCTGGTCGTTCCAGATAACCACGCGCTACGCAGATACCAGCCACATGTAATTCGCCGGGTACTCCAACAGGCACAGGTTCCATAATTTCGTCAAGGATGTAAAGTTTTGTGTTTGCGATTGGCCTTCCGATAGGCGGCGCTTTAGGATCATTCTCATCACAGAGATTCATCGATGCACAGACGGTTGTTTCAGTTGGACCGTATGCATTAAAGAAATTCCTACCCGGCGCCCAATGTTCTACCAGTTCTGGTGAGCATGCCTCACCGGCTGCAATAATGGTCTGCAGCTCCGGTAACTCCTTCTCAGGCAGCACGCGCAAAACCGAGGGAGGTAAGGTAACGTTATTAATGGACTGATCACTTAACAATCTCGCAAGATCAATTCCAGATGCCAGTACCTCCTGGCGCGCCAGACATAATGTTGCACCATTCGCAAACGCCATGAAAGTCTCCCATACGGAGGCATCAAAGCTCAGCGGGGAGAACTGCAATATGCGACTGCCTTCTTTAATACCGAATACCCTTCTTTGTACCTCTGCCAGGTTGCTCACACCGTTATGGCGCAGCATTGTGCCTTTCGGTAAACCCGTTGATCCTGACGTATATATCACGTATGCTAAATTTTCAGGTGTCACGTTTATACGGAGCGTCTCATCGGATTGGTTAGCTACTTTACTCTTCCACTCCGAGTCCAGGCTTAAGATGACCAGATTCTTATCGACTTTGTCCAGAGGCAATCGCTCTACTAATCCTGCCTGCGTAAGCAAAATCGAAATCTTAGAATCCTGCATCATAAAGGTCACTCTATCCGCAGGATATGTTGGATCAATTGGCAGGTAAGCCCCACCTGCTTTCAGCACGCCCAAAACACCGACTGCCATCTCTATTGAGCGATATGTAGAGATACCCACAAGTACCTCTGGTCCAACGCCGTGTTGTTTCAAATAATGTGCCAGTTGATTCGCTCGGCGGTTCAACTCGTCGTAGGTCAATGACAGATCTTCTAAAGAAACGGCGATTGCGTGAGGTCGCTTCGCCACATGCTCCTCAAACCGCTGGTGGGCACAATGATGGATTGGAGTTTCTAATTGTGTCTCATTCCAGGTCGCGAGAATTTGTGTTCTTTCGTTTTCGGTGAGCATAGGTAGAGTCGTGATAGGTTGCTCTGGGTCAACCACAATCGCCTCTAGCAACATCTGGAAATGCCCAATCATACGCCGGATAGTTTCTGGTTCAAACAGATCAAGATTAAACTCAAGCGCGCCAACCAGCCCGTCTTCACCCTCAGCCATGCTTAATGTCAGGTCAAACTTTGATGTCCCACTGGTCACATTAAGCTGACTTAGCTCCAGATCAGGTAACTGCTGACCAACCTGTTCGTCATCACCAGATCCCGGCGTACCGGTGAAAGTTGATGCTGAATCATATTGATTGGCTGGACTACCTGCCGTGGGTACGTTTTGTAATGCAAATGCCACCTGGAAGAGCGGGGTATGACTCAGATCTCGTTCTGGTTGTAAATCCTCGACCAGGACCTCAAACGGCAAATCTTGATGCGCAAAAGCACCCAAGGTTACGTCACGCACTCTATTGAGCAGTTGACGAAAACTTGGTTCGCCGGACAGGTCCGTACGCATTACCAGTGTATTCACAAAAAATCCGATCAATGATTCGGTATCCGTAATATTGCGTCCAGCAATTGCAGTTCCAACGCTGATATCATCTTGACCAGAATATCGGAACAGCAATAACTGGTATGTCGCTAACAATATCATAAAGAGGGTAGCGTTCTCTTTACGGCTTAACTGTTTGATTTTTTCAGACAGTTCAGCAGGTAAAAAGAAGGTTTCAATCTTACCTTTAGATGATTGAATTGCAGGCCTTGGGTGGTCTGTCGGCAGATTCAACATCTTCGGTTGGTTTGCTAATTTATCCCGCCAGTATTTCAATTGTCGATCTAATACTTCACCTTGCAGCCACTTCCGCTGCCACGATGCGTAGTCATAATACTGGACTCTTAGATCTGGTAGAGGTGAGATCCTGCCAGACTTGAAAGCATCATACAGTATCGAGATTTCGTTGATGAATACCCCCATAGACCAGCCGTCAGAAATAATATGATGCATGACGAGCACAAAAATATAGGTTGGTTCATATTCAGCGCTGCCGGGTTCTATCAGCAGTAATCGAACCCGCATCAAAGGACCTACCTGCAAATCGAAAGATTGGAGTGCTTCATTTAAGATCTGCCGTTCGGCTGCTTCCTCTCGCTCTTCTAGCGGTAGGTCGCTGAGATCATCCATAGGCAGGGTGATTTTTATTTCCGGAGAAATCACCTGCAGCGGTCTTCCACTCACGGATTTAAATGTTGTACGTAACGCTGCATGTCTTCTTACGATCTCATTCAAGCTGGACTCGAGTGCCTTAACATCTAAATTTCCCTTTAATTTAACTGCCACTGGGATGTTGTAAAACAAGTTTCCAGGAGCTAATTGATCCAGGAACCACAATCGTTGTTGTGCAAATGAAGGTTCGAGATCACCTTCTGGAATTGCAGTTTCTGGATTTCTGGGCAGAGGTTCTAGAGGAGGCACTTCTAAGCCTGACGCGGCTCTTAAAGCTATCTCGACCTGAATTGCCAGGGCTGCCACAGTCGGTTTTTCAAATAACTCCCGGATTGGAATTTCAACTTTCATTACCTGGCGAATGCGCGAGATCACTTGGGTGGCTAGCAACGAATGACCGCCCAATTCGAAAAAATTATCGAAAACACCTACTCGCTCTACACTCAATACCTGAACCCAAAGTTCAGCCAACATGCTCTCAACAGGTGATCTTGGGGCTACATAGACTGTCTCCGCTTGGGCGCGTCCTCCTTCAGGTGGTTGTAAAGCTTTACGATCCACCTTTCCATTAGGTAATAATGGAATTGCTTCCAGCAGCATATAGGTAGTTGGTACCATGTATCCCGGAAGCTTTTCAGAAAGGTACTTGCGTACATTTCCAACATCTACGGCTTGTCCATCTTCTGGTTCAATATAAGCAACCATATACCGGTCACCCGTTCCATCATCCCACACAATCACTGCATTTTGGCGTACGCTGGGATGATTCTGGAGAACAGCTTCGATCTCACCTAACTCAATACGATAACCACGCAGCTTGACCTGCTCATCGATACGTCCTAAAAATTCAATATTCCCGCCCTCGCGGAAGCGAACCAGATCACCCGTTTTATAAAGCTTTGATCCCGGCGTGATACTAAATGGATTGGGCACGAATATCTGTGCCGTCATCTCAGGACGTCCCAGGTATCCGCGCGCCACGTTCACACCCGCGATATGTAGCTCACCAGGAACCCCCACAGGGAGCGGATGCATGTTTGTATCGAGTACAAATAATTTCGTATTGGATATCGGTTTTCCTATGGGTGGAGGTTGATTTTCATTATTGCTGCACAAGTACATGGAGGCACACACGGTCGCCTCTGTTGGTCCATAGGCGTTATAGAAATCCCGCCCGGGCGACCAGCGCTCAACCAGGTCTGGAGTACAGGCTTCTCCAGCAGCGACCATGACACCCAGGTCTGGCAATTCTTCGTCTGGTAGTACCTTCAGCATTGAAGGTGGCAACGTTACATTCGTAATCTGCTTATCCACAACCAGTTTTGCCAGGTCAATCGCAGATGCCAGAACTTCTTGTTCAGCCAGATAAAGCGTACCCCCATTGGCGAGAGCCATGAATATCTCCCAGACCGAAGCATCGAAACTTAACGCAGAAAACTGAAGCACTCTCTTTCCTTCTCTGACGTCCAAGACACGTTTTAACTCCGTTGCTAGGTTACACAAACCGTCGTGGCGCAACATTGTCCCTTTCGGTAAGCCTGTAGACCCTGATGTATAAATGATGTAAGCCAGATTATGTGGAGTTACTCGTGTATCCGGTTTCTCTGTTAATTCGCGTTCGATTAGATCATCCCAATCCACATCTAATCGCAAAATAAACGGTTCACTTTCCAACTGATCCAGCGGTAAGCGCTCTAATAAGTGAGACTGTGAAAGCAGGACCGATATCTTTGAGTCCTGCATCATGAAAGCCAGTCGTTCTGCAGGATAGGTCGGGTCAAGAGGCAAGAAGGCACCACCAGCTTTTAGCACCCCCAGGATACCAATGATCATTTCGATTGAGCGCTCGATGCTGATCCCAACCAGGATCTCAGGACCCACGCCCAACTTTTGTAAATACTGAGCAAGCTGATTCGCACGCTTGTTCAGCTCTGCATATGTTAAGCCGTGCTCTCCAAAGGAAACGGCAATGGTATCCGGAATACATTCAACCTGAGCTTCGAAGAGTTCGTGTATACAGAAGTCGGACCGGAAGGAAGCCTGGGTTTGATTCCACTCTACCAACATCTGCTGTTTTTCTACATCCGTAAGTATTGGCAGTTCCGAAAACTGCTTCTCCGGATGAGCAGCCAAACCCTCAAGGAGTATTTTAAGGTGACCGAGCATACGCTGTATGGTGGCTTTGTCAAAGCGCTGGAGATCATAAACAATCCTCAGCGGGATGCGCTCGCCGGATGCCGAAATCACATTGATTGGATAGTTCGTCTGTTCTCGAGTGGCGATGCTGTCGATAGACAAACTGCCTTCCTGTTCCCGCAATGACTGGTCAACCGGGTAATTCTCGAATATGAGGATGCTCTCGAATAGCGCAAGGCCGCGCGGCACCTGACTCCAGTCCTGAATATCTACCAATGAACTATATTCATACTGTCGCATCTCGACAAGCTGGGATTGCAACAATACTAACCAATCCGATATCGTCGCATCCTGCTCTACCCTAACCTTCACAGGAAGCGTATTAATGAACAATCCAACCATGTTTTCGACGCCGGATAAATCAGCCGGACGCCCTGACACAGTTGAGCCAAAGAGAACTTCTTGTTCACCAGAATAACGGCTCAAGAGCAGCGCCCATGCAGCCAAAACTAAGGTGTTAATGGTCAGGTTATGACGCCGAGTCAGTTCAATTAATGATTTACTTTCCTCTCTTGTGAGCAGAATCGACTCATCACCGACTTCTGTTTGAATTGGCGAATCTACATCTTTACTATCACCAGGGCTCCCAAGCGTTTTGCTATCAACGACCAGTGGAGTTGGTGCTGTAAAACCACGTAGGGACTCTCTCCAGTATGCCTCTGCAGACGAACGATCTTGCTTCTCAATCCAAGAGATATACTCACGGTATGGACGAGCCGGGTCAAGATGTATATCCTGTCCTACCCGGTATCCTTCGTACAATGTCAATACTTCCTTGAGAATCAATGGGAGTGACCAACCATCGAGGAGAACGTGATGATGTGCTTCAACAAAATAATATGTATCATCATCGATTCGCAATAATGCCAACTGGATCAATGGAGCTTGGGAAGGATCGAACCCTTTTTCCCGCTCCCTGAGTAAATATGCATCCAAGCTCGATTCCTGCTCATCCTGAGAGAGCCCGCGCCAATCATGAAAATCGATGGGAAACTCCATCTGACGATGGACGACCTGTAACATCTGATCAAGACTCTTCCAGGCAAAAACCGTTCGTAAAGCTGGATGCCTGTTTCCGACTTCTTGCCAGGCACGCTTGAAAGATTCAATATCAAGATCGCCGTGCAGCACACAGCTCATCTGCTCAAAATAGAGGCGCGATTCTGGGTCGTACACGCTGTGGAATAGCATGCCCTGTTGCATTGGCGATAGCGGATATACAGCTTCGATATTTCTTTTACTCATCATCCAACCTTTGGGTATTTCACAAAGGAACTACCTAATAGTGGTCTATGTTGTTTTATAATCAAAACCCGCCAATCTCCTCGAGGAGGTCATCAATTTCATCCTGGTCCAGATTCACATCCTCGAAATCTGAAGGCGTGTAGCTCACCGCATCCAGCATAAGGCAGTGCTGGATAAGCTCTCGTAGTTCTTGCATAAATTGTTCAGCCAGGCGATCTATCGTTTCGCTTCGATACATATTCGAACTGTAGGACCAATTCATCTGCAAGCGCCCCTGGGAAATATTTCCACTAATAATTAGGGAGTACATCCGATCTCCGCTTTTACTGCGCTCAGTCCCTTTCGATTCAGGTGCCAGAGAAAATGGTGAGTTCTCCGGAAGCGACTGATCTACCTGCCCAAGATAATTGAAACTTATCTCTGGTCTCGGCTGATCTATTAGCCTTTCATGAACTGTTTTGTCATCACAGAGATAGCACAGCAGACCGTAACCAATTCCCCGATTCGGCATCTTTCGTAATTGTTCCTTGACCTGGATCAAAGCCTGTCCCGGTTCATTTTCGTCAACCAGTTGGAGATAAACAGGGAATATAGAAGTAAACCAACCGACTGTGCGGGAGATATCAACATCCTCAAAGATATCCTCCCTTCCGTGACCCTCCAGGTCAACAAAATGTGATCGAGATCCGGTCCAATCCGATATCGTTTTAACGAGTGCCATCAACAACGCATCATTGATCTCTGTCCCGTACGCTGTAGGTACATCATGCAGCAGTGACTGCGTCTCTGCCACATTTAACTCTTTCTGAATCAGTTGACCTGAGGTTTCCGTATTTTCTCCTCCGGGATAATCCAACGGCAAAGAAGTTCGTGCTTTTCCTGATAATTCGGTCCAGTAATCTAATTCGTTCAAAGATGCTCTTGAGGTCGCGTATTCCACCAATTTCTCTGACCAATACTTGTAAGAAGTAGTCTTCAGAGGCAGTTGAACATCTTTTTTAGTAACAAGCTGTTGATAAATAGATTGAAAATCGTCCATGAGTATGCGCCATGAAACACCATCGATGACTAGATGATGCATAACCATCAAAAGCCGGTCGGAATTTTCCTTGCCCAGACTATAGTAAATCATCCGGAATATTTGCCCATCAGTTAAATTAAGGCTTGCCTGAACTTCACTCGCATGTGCTTCAATTGTATGTACAGCTTCCTTATTAGGTAGTAATGACAGGTCTACCCACTCAAGAGGTGTCCTGTCATCTATTCCGGCATTGAATACAGACCACTGAAGATGTCTTCGGTCAAATCGGAGACGCAGAGCATCATGGTGCATTAACAAATGTTGGACGGTTTTTCTTAACAAATCTTGTTCCAATGGCTGCCTTACTTCAACCAATATCGATTGATTCCAATGATTCGGCTCAGGCAGTTCCATATCGAAGAACCAGCGCTGGATTGGCGTCAGGGGAAAATCTCCTTCAACGATCCCTTGTTCAGCCTGGATGACTGGTGCAGAATCCGCCACAGAGGCTAATCCTTCAATGGTTGGATACCGGAAGAGCTGTTTCGGCGTCAGGCGTAAACCGGATTGATTGGCACGTGCGATGACCTGAATACTGAGAATGGAATCACCACCCAACTCGAAGAAATTATCATAGACCCCAATTCGTTTCAAGCCCAGAACCTGTGACCAAATATCAACCAGGATCATTTCCTCTTCTGTCCGTGGCGCCACGTACTTACCTATTAGATCTGGGCGCTCCTGATCCGGTGCTGGTAATGCACGCAAATCGTATTTGCCATTCGGAGTCAATGGTAATTCATCCAGCACAATAAAGTAGGATGGAACCATATAATCAGGAAGTTTACCTTCAAGGTAAGCGCGTAAATCACTGATCACCGGTGCAGGAGTTGCATTCGGTACCACGTAAGCGACAAGACGTTTCACACCTGGGGTATCTTCCCGAGCCTGGATAATTACATCCTTCAACCCCGGGTGCTGTACTAACACCGATTCAATCTCACCAAGTTCGATCCTGAACCCCCGTACTTTGACCTGGTAATCGATTCTTCCCAAAAATTCAATGTTTCTATCTGCTTGGAAGCGCGCAAGATCTCCAGTTTTATACAACCGTTCTCCAGGTTGGGACGTGAATGCGTCAGGGATAAATTGCTCGGCGGTTAACTCTGGTCTTCGGAGATACCCTCGCGTTACACCAACGCCCCCGATATATAGTTCTCCTGGCACACCAATTGGGACTGGTTTTAATTGTTTGTTCAGGATATACAGGCGCACGTTATGGCAGGCACGTCCGATGGGTATTGAAGATCCACCTTCGAATCGATCACGAATCAGGTAATAAGCAGCTTCGACAGTCGCCTCCGTGGGTCCATAGGCATTATGGAAAAGCCTATCAGTAGCCCATTTTTCAACAACAGCTATTGTACAGGCTTCTCCTCCACAGGTGATCGATTGTAATGCGGGCAGATCACTTGATGGAATTACTGACAGCATCGAGGGAGTCATCATGATGTGTGTTATTGCCTCATCCTGCATCAATGGGTGTAATTCCGGTAACGACATCACATTTTCACGCGTGGTAAGATACAACATTGCACCAGAAGCCAGTGTGGGGAAGAATTCTATGGTTGAAGCGTCAAAGCTGAAAGAAAGAGACTGGAGAACACGACTCTCCGATGTGACACTTCTACTCGTAATTACATTTTCAACCAGGTTACATAATCCACGATGTGGTACCAGGGTTCCTTTCGGTTTTCCTGTTGAACCCGAAGTAAAGATCACATATGCAATATTCGTAGGCGAAACAATATGTTCCGGATTCTCATTGCTTTCCAGGGCGATTTTGCCCCAATCGGAATCAAGGCAGATCACATGTTGGGCGCATCTATCTTTGCCATTTTCACTATGGAGAGATAAATGAACCAGCAGCGGCTCTTGCGTGAGGAGTACAGGAGCTCGAGTTTCTTGTAACAGGTAATCCAATCTTTCTGTCGGATAGGCGGGGTCCAACGGTAAGTATGCTCCACCAGCTTTCAGGATACCTAGAATACCCACCACCATCTCCGGCGATCGTTCAACACATAAACCAACCAGTGTCTCCGGTCCAACCCCCTTACTTCGAAGGTGATGTGCCAGTTGGTTCGCACGAGAATTTATTTCACCGTAAGTTAGCGTTTGATTTTCAAATTTAATTGCAGTAGCATGAGGATTTTTTTCTATCTGCTTTTCGATTAAATAATGTACACAGGTATCATCCGGAAACGCGCTTGATGTTTCATTCCACTCTCCAAGCAAACGCTTCTCTTCGTCTGGCAGCATCAAAGGTAGTGCGTCAACAGGTTGATCGGGGTCAGCAACGATACCATCTAATAAGACCTGGAAGTGATTGATCATTCGCTCGATAGAAGTGTGATCGAAAAGATCGGAATTATATTCTAATACGCCATTTAGTTCCCCTTCCCGCTCAATGAATGAGAGAGTTAGGTCAAATTTTGCTGTCCCACTATCAGCTTCTAATGGGCAAATCGTCAGGTCGGGAAGCTCTAACCTTTCCACAGGAGCGTTCTGCATGACAAACATTACCTGAAAAAGCGGCGTATGGCTCATATCCCGATCCGGTTGAATCTCGTCAACCAGCATCTCAAATGGCACGTCCTGGTGAGCGAATGCCTCGATAGTTGTCTTACGAACTCTCCTGAGCAACGTACGGAAACTCGGATTACCGGAAAGATCAGTTCTTAATACAAGCGTGTTAACGAAGAACCCGATCAATCCCTCCAGTTCAGCACGATTGCGATATGCAATAGGCGTACCGATATTGATGTCATCTTGATCTGTGTAACGATACAAGAGCGTGCTGAAAGCAGACAGCAAGGTCATGTAGAGTGTGTCTTCACTTACCTGGCTCAGGTTGTTTAAGGCTTCAGTCAATTCGCGAGTAAGGGAGAAAATTCTGCGACCACCATGTGAAGTCTGTACACTCGGACGGGGTCGATCTGTGGGCAATTCTATAAGTGGTTGGCTGCCAGCTAACTGACCTCTCCAGTAGTTCAGTTGTCTTTCTAACAATTCCCCACTCAACCAGCCGCGTTGCCAATTGGCATAATCGACATATTGGATAGATAGATCGGGTAGTGGGGAGGGAATGTCATTTATGAAAGATTGGTAGAGTGCCGCCAATTCACGGATAAATACACCCATCGACCAACCGTCGGAGATGATGTGATGCATCACTAGTACCGCTACATGATCGTTTTTTTCTATCCGTAAAAGATTAACTCTCAACAATAATCCTTTCGCCAAGTCGAATGGTTGTTGAGCATTTAACGCAACCTGTCGGTACACCTCCTGCATACACTTATCTGCAGGCAGGTCACTTAAATCTATAATCGATGGAGTGAGCTGCACATCAGGTGCGATTTCCAGCCTGGCAATGCCGTCCTCAGTCGGGAATTTACTGCGCAGTACTTCGTGACGTCGAATGATCTCATTCAAGCTCCGCTGCAGAGCAGTCACATTGAGGGGACCAATTAATCGAACAGCTAAGGGGATATTGTAATATGGGCTACCCTCTTCCAGGTGATCCAGGAACCACAACCTCTGTTGAGCGAAAGACAACGGTAGTTCTCCAGCGCGCTGAACTGGTTGGATGGGTTCGAGTTCTTGCGCGTCCTTAACTTTGGGGGTTCGCTGTAACTGCTCAACCTCTGTTCGCTCATATCCAAAGGATTCAGCAAGTCCCCAAGATACTTCACCCAGGTAATCCACCTGTAACGTTTCCTTCCACCGATTTGCGTTCGCGGCATCAATCCCTTTATGTTCGAAGAAACGAACGTCCCCCACCATCTTTGCTAACGGGTGAATCGCGTCTGTCATTCTTACCTGGGGATCTTTTTGGGGCTCCAGCATGTCAGGATGATATTCAACATTCAGGAAACGACTGATTTCTGCCATTATTTCTTGCGGACGGCTTACGATATCCTCATAAAAAACTCGATACTGGCGATCTGCAGGAATATCGCTCAAGAATTCGAGAATATTCTGATGACTGATAACCCAAACAAGTTCTGCTAACTCTTTTGTTGAGAATGCATGATCATCCTTAAAGAAAGGAGGATAGAAAACTTGTAGCCTCGCTTTTTCGAAGGAAGGAATTATTGCATAAGGATGACGAACGAGGTGAATGTACAAAGGATTCTCAAAATCCTCTTCCGCACGTTTTAGGATACCAATGTCCAACGAATAGTTCGGGGTCTTGTCAATAAACAGTCTATCCCCGAGCCAACCTTGAATAACGCCATAAAATTGTTTGACAGTTAGCTTCTGATCTCGGTAGGACTGCATTATTTGTTTTGCATCATCCAAATCGCAATCTTTCACCGCCATGATGGCCTGGTATGTGCCATCCAACCAGAATGCGTCTCGTTCTAGAGCAAACGCAGCTTGCTGATCTTCCAGAGTGTTGAAGTTTAGGAGTTGTAATTCCGGTGGTGCAAATAAGAGTGGACTTCCACCCAGCATTACCCTTAATAAAGTAGAACCCGATCGAGGAGCAGATAGGATAAACGCTGCCTGACGGTTTTTCTTCTCTTTGGATCCTTCAGCGTCGGCGCGCGGCGGTAAAGTGACGATTAATTCTCTCAAATTTTCTACATCTTCATCGTCGACTTTTTCCACGAGCCCCTGTTCTCTTACCAAAATACCATCCGGAGGTTCAGTTCCGGTTATCCTGTAAACACCAATGGGATAATCTTTATTCAGGTATAAAGCCAGCTTGGATATGGTAGGGGCATCAAAAATAGCGATTAGATAGATGTACTCACCCATCTCATCCTGAAGCTTGTTCACAAATGTTGCCCCGAGGATTGAATTTCCACCCAGTTCAAAGAAATTATCGTGCACACCGATCTGCTGGACACCTAATAGTTCCTGCCACATATCTGCCAGGTACTCTTCCAGGGTATTTCGAGGAGCTGTGTAGATTTTCTTTAATGCGAGCCTTTCATCATCTGGGATTGGGAGGGCGCGGCGATCTACTTTTCCATTAGCTAACAATGGAATTCCCTCAATATACATAAAAACTGAAGGTACCATATACTCCGGTAACTTCGCTCGCAGGAAATCTCCCACTTCACTAACGGCAAGTCCTGATTCTTTGAGAACGATGTATGCAATCAGGTGTTTGTTCCCTGGTGTTTCTTCCCGAGCAATAACGACAACATCTTGAATCTTGCTGTGTGAACGTAGTGCAGCCTCAATCTCACCTAATTCAATTCGAAACCCTCTTATTTTGACCTGGTAATCCGCACGACCAATAAACTCCACATTACCATCCGGGAGATAGCGTGCCAGATCACCCGTTTTGTAAAGACGCGCTCCTGGATTTTCACTGAATGGATCACTCACAAACCGTTCGATGGTTAATTCGGGTCTGTTTAGGTAGCCACGCGCGACTCCAGCACCACCGATATATAACTCGCCCAGAACGCCAACGGGTACGGGTTGGAATTGATCGTCAAGGATATAGACCTTTACATTTGGTATTGGTCGACCGACGGGGACCTTTGACATGCTTTTGATAACAGCCACATCGAACACCGTCTCATAATGTATCGAGGTAATTGTTGCTTCGGTTGGACCGTAAGCGTTAATAAACCGCATGGGATGATCAATCAGGCGCGACCAGGAGATCATTCTGTCTATGTCTGGAATCTCACCTCCGACGATCAGAACCTTGAGAGGAAACTGAATAGGATCGCCATTTTTTACGACATCGTCAACTGCCTGATGCCAGACCGTGGCTGGCAAATGCAGTACATTGATTTCCTGGGCTTCACAAAACTCGATCAATCGCCCCCCCACAAGTTCTTCTGCTGAACGTATCAACACCAGGGTGGCACCACTGAGTAATGCAGGGTAAATTTCTTCGCCTGAAGCGTCAAAACTCAATGTAATAAACTGAAGGACCCGATCACCCGGACCCAGGTCATAGGCACTGACCATCGACTGGGCATGATTGATCAACCCACGCTGTTTTACCAGCACACCTTTCGATAGCCCAGTTGACCCTGAAGTATAGATAATATAAGCCAGGTTTTCTTGTGAAGCACTGTGGGACAGGTTTTCATCTGATTCAGTGTCGATCAGGTTCCAATCGGTATCCAAAATGATCATTCGGGCTTGGTTTTCCGGTAACCGCTCCTTTAGCCTCTCTTGTGTAAGCAACACCGGTAGCTGTGTATCCTTCAACATGAAAGCCAGTCGTTCTTGGGGATAATTGGGTTTAAGAGGTACATAAGCACCCCCAGCTTTCAGAACGCCAAGAAGTCCCACGATCATCTCAATAGAGCGTTCCACGTATATACCAACCAGAGTCTCCGGCCCTACCCCCATATTTTGAAGAAAATGTGCTAATTTATTTGCCCGACTGTTTAACTCAAAGTATGTCAGGTGTTCTTGCGCTTGATCCATGCCACCAGGTGTTGGAAAATGTATCGCGATGGCTCCTGGGGTCTTCTCCACCTGGGCTTCAAATAATTGGACAACATTCTGAAATTGAGGATAATCCTTTCCTGTGTCGTTCCATTGTTCAAGCAACCGCTCTTTCTCGGTATCTCTCATTAGTGGGAGCTCCGAGATCCTCTGATCTGGATCAGTCACGATTGCTTCCATCAAACTATGCAGGTGCTCCAACATCCGCACAATGGTTGTCCTGTCGAACAGGTCCGTGTTATAGCGGAAGGTACCGGTCAGGGTATTTTCACCTTCTTCGATTACCAGAGACAAATCGAGTTTTACTGTACCAACATCGGTCTCAATAATACTCATCGTCATGTCACCCAGTTTCAGGTCTCCCATGGGTGCGTTTTGATACACAAGGGCAACCTGGAAGAGTGGACTGTGGCTCATGTTGCGTTCGACCTGTAATTCATCGACAAGCATTTCAAACGGAATTTCTTGATGTGCCTGGGCTCCCAATGCAACCTCTCGCACCTTGTGCAGTAATTTCCGAAAATCAGGATCACCTGAAAGGTCCGATCGCATTACCAGCATATTGGTAAACAATCCGATCAGCCCTTCAATTTCACGACGGTTACGGTTGGCAATCGGGCTGCCCACGCAGATATCGGTCTGCCCTGTGTAGCGATACAACAGGGTCTGAAAAGCTGCCAGGAGCGTAATATATAATGTGACATCTTCTTGACGACTCAATGATTTAAGTCGATTCGTCAGGTCCCGCGAAATCTCAAATTTATAGTATGCTCCACGATAAGTCTGGACGGGGGGGTGAGGGCGGTCAGTAGGCAGTTCTAATATCGAAGGACGATCCCCCAAACGGTCTTTCCAATAGCTCAATTGGGCATCCAATACTTCACCCTGCAGCGATAGTCTTTGCCAGGAGGAGTAATCTGCGTATTGGATCGGTAAATCCGCTAGTGGGGGTGGTAGTCGATGCGTAATCGCTTCGTATAGAGCAGCTACCTCTTGAACAAGAACTCCTGTGGACCAACCATCAAAGGCTATATGATGGATGGTTAATAAAACGATATACTCCTCTTCATCAATCCAGAGCAAACCGGAACGCACGAGAGGTCCACGACCCAAATCAAACGGACGTTGAGCCTCCATAGTAGCTAAACGCAGAACCTCGGCTTCTCTTTCAGTCTCTGGTAGATGACGAAGATCCGCGACTGGTAATTTTAATATCATTTCCGGATGGATGATTTGTACAGGAGATCCATTCTCGGTGCTAAAAGTAGCTCGAAGTACTTCGTGACGCGATATAACTTCATTCAAAGATTGTTCCAACGCGTCTACTTCTAATGGACCGGTCAAGCGAATGGCAGTGGGTACATTATAGAACGAACTGTTTGGCTCAAATTGATCCAAGAACCATAATCGTTGCTGTGCAAACGATATCGGATATGAATCACCGTCTGCGCGCCTGGTGATCGCTTGCTTGTCTGCAGATCCAGCTCTCTTTTTCTTGAGCCGCATCGTTAGAAGTGCACGCTTTTCAGGGGAAAGCCCCGCGAGTCGATCCGTAATATCACTCATCTAGATTATTCCTCAGAGGTATATGCTTCACCGTTCAGCAAAGTCCGTACATCATCGTCTGACAAGGTTTCCAATTCAGCCAGTATTTCATCCATATTTTCAACATCTTCATGCTCAACCAGACTCTCGGTAATGGTTTCAGCCAATCCAGCAATCGTTGGAGTTTCGAATACCCGTCGAACTGGTATGTCAACTTGATAAGTTTCCCTGAGACGAGAGATGATCTGTGTAGCCAGTAAGGAGTGCCCACCAAGCTCGAAGAAATTATCATGAACCCCAATTGGTGATTGATCACCTTCCCATTCGACGCCAAGAACTTCTGACCAAAGCATTGCCAACTCCTCCTCCACAGGATCGCGTGGAGCGACATAAACGCTTTCGACATCAGGTCTAAGTGAATCGGGCTCCGGTAAAGCCTTACGATCCACCTTCCCACTCGGTGTCAATGGCAGCATATCCAGCAGGATGATATTGGCTGGGATCATATAAACAGGGAGGTTATCCTTCAAATAATCATGCAACTCGCTGATGGACAATGCTTCTCCTGGCAAAAGTACAACATAGCCTACCAATCGTTTCTCAACTTCCGAAATTGTTCCATCAACAGCAGGACTACCCCCATCGAATACAGCTACGGCTGTTTCGCTCACTGCAGGATGTAATCCGATAACAGCTTCTATCTCACCCAGTTCGATGCGGAAACCGCGAATCTTTACCTGGCTATCAATTCGGCCCAGGAACTCGATGTTTCCATCTGCCCTGTAACGAACACGATCACCCGTCCTGTACATTCGGGCGCCTTTTTCTGACACTTTTTCCCATCCGGGAAGTTCATTAACAAAAGGATCCGGAAGGAACTGGTAAGCAGTCAGTATATATCGATTTAAATATCCTCTCGAGATACCCAACCCACCAAAATATAGTTCGCCTGGAACATTTATTGGAACCGGGTTTAGTTGGGGATCCAGGATATAAGCTGTTCTGTTCGCCATAGGACGCCCAATAGGTACACGGAAATACTTGTTTTCCCGAGCTGCTTCTAAGCTGGTGTTGGCTTCATAAGTCGCTGCTGTAATGGTTGTCTCAGTGGGACCATAAGCATTTAGCAACCGAACACTGTTCATCGGCGTCTGCAGCCATAAATGAAGGCTCTCAGGCTGCATTACATCACCGCCGATGATGACTAACCGCAGCGACAGCTCTTTCCCTTGGGTACTCAAACTATCCAGCTGATTGAGATCAGCCGCAAATTGAGCCCATTGGTGCCAGTATGCCGGTGGGACATTGACAACTGTCAGTACACGTTCATTTACGATCTTGTGGAATTCCTCAGCAGGCCAGATTTCATTCCCTCGCAGGAAGAGACTAGCACCTGCCGCCAGAGCAGTAAACACCTGCTCTAATGCTGCATCGAAATTGAGTGAAGCAAATTGGAGGACACGATCGCCCCTGTTAATATCGAAGTGCTCGCGCATAGCGGCACAATGGTTTGCAAACTCTCCGTGGGGGATCATAACTCCCTTGGGAAGTCCAGTAGAACCAGAAGTATATATTACGTAAGCCAGGTTTTCTGCCGACAACTTCACACTCGGCTTGGTTGCACTCTGATTAGAAATGAGCGACCAATCCCGGTCCAGGCATATTCGATGCAGTGCTTCTCCATTCGAGTGTTCAGAAGGAAGTTCATGAAGGAGATTTTCTTGGACCAATAATACGTCAACGTTCGCATCATCTATCATATAAATGAGCCGATCCCTCGGATAAGCGGGATCAAGCGGCAGGAAAGCACCCCCGGCTTTATGGACCCCCAACAGAGCAACGATCATCTCTAACGAGCGCTCCAAACTTACTCCAACAAGTACATCAGGGCCTACTCCCAGTGTCTGAAGAAAACGAGCAAGCTGATTGGCCCGTTCATCCAAATCCTGATAAGTGAGATTATCCTCAAAATTATCCCTGTCAACCACAAGCGTTAATGCCACAGCATCAGAATATTCGGAAGCCCTGACTTCAAATTGCTCTATGATCGTTCTTGAAGTTCCTGTCACCGTAAAATTGTCATTCCAATCGAAAAGAATCTGGTGTTTTTCGGCTTGTGAATACAATCCTAGTTCTGACAATCGTTTCTCCGGATTTGACACAATACTCGCCAGCAATGTCTCCCAATGTTCTATCAAGCGGGTGATGCTATCGTCATCAAACAGGTCGGTGTTGTAATTGAAAAATCCATTCAATACAAAATCTGAATCTCTGTTTCCACCCATTTCCATGGACAAGGCTAGATCAAATTTCGCTGTTCCACTATCCACTTTGAGCGGCGAAAAGACGAGTCCAGGCAGTTCCAGTGTTGGCAACGGCGCTTCCTGCAGGTCAAAAATCACCTGGAAGAATGGAGCCCTGCTCATATCTCTCTCAGGCTGAAGCATTTCCACCAACATTTCGAAAGGCACATCCTGGTGGGCATATGCACCAAGCGCTACTTCACGTACGCGTTGTAATGTTTCTTCGAATGTTGGGTCTCCAGTCAAGTCTGTTCGCATGACGAGTGTGTTTAAGATGAATCCGATCAGGCTCTCAGTCTCTACCAATGTCCGATTCGCGATGGGTGTACCCACATTAATATCTTCTTTTCCTGTGTAGCGATACAGGAGAGCCTGAAAGGCCGCCAGTAAGGTCATGAACAGGGTTACCCCAGCTCTCTGACTGAGTTTTTCCAGCTCTTGGGAAAGTCCAGGAGATAATTCAAACCACAGACTGGCGCCATTGGATGTCTGGATAGCATGTCTTGGCCGGTCTGGGAACAGCTCAACGTTACCCACCCCATCACCTTTATCAGCGAGCTGATTTTTCCAGTAATTGATCTGGTTTTCGAGTACTTCACCTTGTAGCCACTCCCGCTGCCAATATCCGAAATCCAGATATTGGATCGGAAGTTCAGGTAGTGAGAATGACTCGACATCTTCTGCTAGCATCGTAGTGTAAGCGGTATATAACTCCGCAACTTCGCTTATCAATACCCGCACTGACCATCCATCAGAGATGATATGATGCATTGTCAAGAAAATTACATGCTCCTCATCGGAAAGCCCGATCAGCGATACCCTGAGCAAAGGGCCATCTGTCAGATTGAAAGGCTGTTTTGCTTCATCAATAGCCAGTCGCATGACCTCTGCATCTGCAACCTCAGCATGTAAGCCAGAGAGATCGATAACCTTCAGAGGGAAATCCATCTGGGGGTGAATCACCTGCACCGGTAACCCGTTCTGCTCCCGGAAAGTTGTTCGTAAGACTTCGTGCCGCTCAATAATCCGACCAAGACTGAAATCCAAACCATTAACATCTAGTTTGCCTTCTACCCAGATTGCTGTAAAGTTATTGTATAACGGGCTGTTGGGTTCTATCTGATCCAGGAACCAGAGCCGCTGCTGCCCGAATGAAAGTTCTAGATTACCTTCACGGGCGACGGGATGGATGCTGTGTTTGCTCTCATCCTTCGCTTCAGGACTACCTGTGATGGCTGAAGTGTCATCGGCTAAAGTTTCTCTGATTAAGATCGCTAATCCGGCTATGGTGGGTGTTTCAAATAACTTGCGAAGAGGCAGCTGAACCTGGTATGCGTCCCGCAGCCTGGTTACAAGTTGTGTTGCTAATAGGGAGTGACCGCCTAATTCAAAGAAATCGTCATGTATCCCGATTTGTTCAATTCCTAAAACTTTTTGCCATGTCTGGGCAATAGAATCTTCAAGATCGTCTTGGGGTGCAACGTATGGATTTGGCAAATTTGGACGCTGGAAAACTGCCTTAGATCTCGGTTTTTCTCCCTCAGCCGCTTCTATATCGGTGGAAATATCAATTCCAATTGCCGGCGATTTTTTAATCCAGCGCTCGATCCGGGATTCAAGTTCAGCAGTAGAGATGATAACCTGCCTATCTCCTTCAAGGGACATGATCTTTTCGAAGGCACGCACTCCTTCATTAGGAGTCATGGTTAACTCAACCAACGTTGTACGTGAACCACGCTCTTCGTCGAATAGCCAACCATCCCAATTTACGCTTATCCAGGGGGTTTCCTGCGACCGATTTTGCTGTGCTGCAAATGTATCCATGTATAGATTAGCAGCCGTGTAGGCGCTTAATCCTAAACCACCCAAAACCGCTGAAAGGGAAGATTGTAGTAAGCAGAAATTAATTTTATAATCACCCAATACTTCTGCAAGCACATTTGTACCGGTTACTTTGGATTGGAACTGTGCTTCACAATCTTTTCTTCCCATATCCGTGATCGACTTGATCGCCCCTTCTCCAACAATTCCTGCTGCGTGGATGACTCCGTTAATTCTGCCATATTTATCTTCCCCGTGTTGAAAAGCAGCTCGCATCTCCTCTATATTCGCGGCATCTGCGCGAACGATCATCACTTCGCCACCGGCATCCTTTATTGAAAGCAACTTCCTAATCTTTACACCAACCGGATTCGCGTCTCCATTTGCATTCAACCATGTTTGCCACTCCGATGGTTCTCTACCACCAGAAAATTCATATTGATCGACGAGGATCAATCTTGCGCGCACTTTTTGAGCCAGATATTCCGCCAGAGTGAGCCCAATCCTACCCAGACCGCCAGTAATAAGATATACCCCTTCCTGCGTGAGTCTAACCGGCAGCTCATCCGATATGCCAAAATTGTATTCTTCCGCAGGCTCGAAGACCTGCACCCAGCGATGGTCCCCTCGATACGCCACAATCCTATCTAGTGGATCGACTGTAAACTCACGCAGTAGACGATCAACCATTTTTCGAGTCCGCCTTACTCCTGTTTTGTCTTCGGGGAGAATATCTATACTTCTGCAGGTTATGTTTTGATATTCTTGAGAAATAACTTTACACAGACCGATTGTGGTTGCCTGTTCGGGTTGTAACATCTCTGTTCCCAATACATCCTGGGCGGATTCTGATAACGTTACAATCTGCACCGACTTCGTTATGCCGTGGCTGGATACAGCCTGTGTGAGATACAGCAGACTATAAAACCCAGAAACCAGTTCATCCGTCATTTCGTGATCTGATCCGTCGCTCAAATTCCACAAGTGAAGTATGTTATCAGGTGTCCAATCATTGGACTTTAATTCAGCAATCAATGAATCATAGTCTTGGGAATTCTGGGGGTTGATAGTGAAACGATTATTTCCAAGCGAAGAATAATCATCACCCATCTGAACCAGCAGAACATCCGAATTATTTTTTAGTAATTGATCGCGGATCAGCCAATCAAGGGATCCCTCTTCAAATTCACTTCCAAAGATTAGCCACTTTCTGGCATCCTCCATATCGGGGCTGGAAACCTTCAGATCAGTCCTCTTCCATGAAAGCGAATAAAACCATTCATCGATATCTGGTATTTTATACAATTCACCAGCAGGATCAATTTTTGGGTGGGAAGTATATTGGAAGAAGGGTTGATCTGCCTCGATCCAGTATCGCTGGCGCTCAAACGGGTATGCCGGTAATTGGATACGCTGACGTGACTCGCCCGCGTAATACGTATTCCAATCCACGCCCACACCGGCCAACCAGAGCCTTCCTAAACTATTGAGCAGGAAAGCAATATCTGATTCAGAACTTCGTGGATGTCTGATGGTTGGGGTCACAGAACGCGATCCATAACTCGGATCACTTGAGATGACTCCCTTAGTTAACGTAGTCAACGTACGTCCGGGTCCAACTTCTATGAAAACCCAGGCTGGATCCGATAACAGCTCCTGTATACCATCTGAAAATCGCACTGCATTCCGCAGATGGCTGGCCCAGTAATTCGGATCTGTGGCATCTTCTGGTGTGATCCATGTGCCGCTCACGTTCGATATAAACGGTAATTCGGGTTCCGCCATGTCAATCCCGGATACCAGTTTTGTGAAATCTTTCAGAATTGGTTCCATCATGGGAGAATGAAAGGCGTGAGAAGTGTGCAATTGTCGGAATTCCACTTCCTCATTAGCCAGAACCTTCGTAAAGGCATCTATTTCATCATAAGGACCGGATACTGCGCACAGAGAGGGTGCATTAACCGAGGCAAGGGAAATGTTCGGACATTCATCCCTAACCTTATTCAGGTAAGTACGCACACTAATTTCTCCGAGCGGAATACTGACCATCGAGCCACCAGGAAGACTCTGCATCAGACGTCCACGCGCTGCCACCAGCGTCAGGGCATCCTGTAAAGTAAACACACCGGCTAGACAGGCAGCCACGTACTCGCCGATACTGTGTCCGATCATTGCCTTAGGGTGAATACCCCATTCCATCAACAAGACAGACAGAGCAAACTCAATAACGAACAGTACCGGTTGCGTGATCGAGGTCTGCTTGAGTGTTTCAGCAGCAGTCTGAGCTGCTTGACTACCATTAACTTCGATGAACTCTCCTTCTGGAAATATCAACTGCCGAATATCGAGCCCTAAATCATCCATCAATAATTCAGCGCAAAGGTCAACTTGATCATGGAAGATCGGTTCTGACCGGTAAAGATCGTACGCCATGTTCACGTATTGAGCACCCTGCCCGGTGAACATAAAAACGACCGGCGGAGAATGCTGAGTGCCGCCCTGAGCCAGTGAATCCATGTACAGCTTACCTGGTTCCCGTTCCTCCAACGCATCGATGACCTCTTCCAGTGTTTGAGCGACTACAAACCTGCGATAATCAAACGCTTTGCGTCCAACTTGCAACGTATACGCTACATCTGATAGACTGACACTCGTGTTTTCCTTCAACAGAGAAACCAAATTGTCCGTCGCCGTCTCTAAAGATGCTGAACTCCTTGCAGAGAGCTGAACCAATTGCCATTCTCGTGAAGGGTCTGAACGTGGTAACACGGGTGCCTCTTCAATGATCACATGAGCATTGGTGCCTCCGATCCCGAAAGCACTGACACCTGCCCTCCGAGGGCCGCTATCAACCTCCCAATCCCGCAACTTAGCATTCACGAAGAATGGGCTGTTCTTAAAATCAATCCTTGGATTGGGCGCGTCGAAATTAATGCTCGGTGGAATCTGTTTATTGATCAAGGCCAATATCGTCTTGATCAAACTGGTAATTCCAGCCGCAGCGTCCAGGTGACCTACGTTTGTTTTTACAGATCCAATCGCACAATACTCTTTTTTCGTTGTGCTTGCCTGGAACACTTTATTCAATGCGGCGATCTCGATCGGGTCCCCTAATACGGTCCCTGTCCCGTGCGCCTCAATATAGCTAATCGATCCTGGTTCAACGTTGGCAATCGCCTGCGCAGTTGCAATAACCTCACTCTGTCCTTCTACACTTGGAGCTGTATAGCCTACCTTCATAGAGCCATCATTATTGATCGCCGATCCTTTAATAATTGCCAGGATATGATCGCCATCCGTAAGTGCTTCTTCCAGGCGTTTGATGACTACAATACCGGCACCATTGCCCCCGACTGTTCCCGCTGCGTTTACATCGAATGCCCTACAATGTCCATCTGGAGAAGCAATGCCACCCTCCTGATACAGGTAACCCTGCTTCTGTGGAAGACGGATTGCAACGCCACCCGCCATTGCGATATCGCACTGATAATTCAGTAAGCTCTGGCACGCCAGGTGTACTGCTACGAGAGAAGTTGAGCATGCTGTCTGAACGTTGACGCTCGGCCCACGCAGATTAAGTTTATACGAAACCCGGGTAGGGAGAAAATCCTTATCACTCGATATCGTTAATTGGTATGGGTGGACCGTTTCCACGACATCCTGGTTGGAAAGCAGATTAAATAACAGATATGTGTTCATCCCCATGCCTGCAAATAACCCGATCCAGTCAGGATATGCTTCCGGGTTGTAACCTGCATTCTCTAATGCTTCCCAAGCAATTTCTAAAAATATTCGTTGCTGTGGATCTAGAATAGCAGCTTCTTGGGGATAAAACCCGAAGAAACTGGCATCAAAAAGATCCGCATCATCGATTACCCCACCAGCTTTTACATAATGTGGTGTTTTCACCAGCTCAGGATCTACGCCAGTTTCTAAGACTTCTTTCTCGTTGAAGAAAGATATCGATTCTACCCCATTCTTGAGGTTATGCCAAAACTCATCTAGATTCCTGGCACCCGGAAATCGACCCGCCATTCCGACTACAGCAAGTTCGTTTCCTTCGTAAGAATACTGGGATTCATCAGTATTTCTAATTTGATCCATCAATCATCCTGCCTTATTTTAAACAATGAACGCGACGAAGCATGATCAATTGTTTATACCGAATTGCATCACTATCTGAGGAGCGTCCTCAGCCCTATTGGTTGTTAATATCCTCTTTTGGATTTTGTGAAACGCCCCCCTTATCCTGTGTTTCACTATTCGTTGGGGAAGACCGTTCTGGAGCGGATCGACGAATGTGAGCCGACCTCTTTTTAATATCTTCGAAGGGCTTCATCCCAGATCGCTCGCGTGCCAATGACTCCAGCCGTACCTTTTGGCGCTTTAACGCGTCTCGCTGTTTATCAGCGCGACCGAAACTGGCCTTCAATTGAGACACATCTTGCGAATCATGATTGAGGAATTGCGCCATTGAACGGATCGTTGGATGACTAAACATATCGATGATCGTGAACTCGCGTTTTAATAATTCCTGCAACTGCATATGAGCCTTGGTCATCAATAATGAGTGACCACCCAGATCAAAGAAATTATCATCCAGACCAACAATCTCGATTTTCAACACATCCTGCCAGACAGAGGCGATATTCCGCTCCAATCCTGTCTGTGGGGGTACGTATGCAGCCTCACGATCCGAAGGATCAGCATTGATTTCTGGTAGCCTTTTACGATCCACCTTTCCACTCGGATTGAGTGGAAAAGCGTCTATAATCTTGAAACCGTAAGGCATCATGTACTCTGGCAGGAATTTCCGTACCTGTTCGCGCAACACATTAACCGTTAGATCAGCACCATCCTCCAGAACGATATAAGCGGCTAACTTGTTGTTTGCTAAATCATCTCCTTGTGCTACAACAACTGACTGCTTAACGGATGGGTGGTTATTTAAAAATGATTCAATTTCACCTAATTCAATACGGAACCCGCGTACTTTTACTTGAAAATCTGCCCTGCCGATAAACTCAACGTTCCCATCCGACCGGAAGCGACCCAGATCACCAGTTCTATACAATCGTTCCCCATAACCAGCATTGAATGGTTTGGGGATAAACTTCTCAGCGGTCATCTCTGGTCGTCGCAGATATCCACGCGCTAAGCCCACACCCCCAATACAAATCTCACCCGGTGCTCCCACCGGCACTGGCTGTAAGTCAGTATCTAGAAGATATATCTGAGTGTTATCAATCGGATGACCTATCGGAATTGCAGATGCTGACTGATCTTCTGAAGATTTATCATACTGAGAATCACCATACCGGTAATATGTTGGTCCTATCGTACATTCAGTTGGACCATAGGCATTATAGAAGTCGCGACCGGTTGACCACTGATCTGCGATATCAGGGGGGCAGCTCTCTCCAGCCGAAATTACAGTAGCCAACGATGAAAATCCGTCAGCTGGTAAAAGTGACAGCAAAGACGGGGGAAGAGTGATCGTAGTTATTTGTTGATCATCAAGCAACGTCTTCAGGTCGGGTACCGAGATTAACGTCTCTCTACGAGCTAATACAAGGCGCGCTCCTGTCAACAGCGCCATAAATATCTCGGAAACAGAGGCATCAAAACTAAAAGAAGCGAACTGCAGAACTCGACTGTTCTCGCTGACGTTAAAACCTCGCGTTTGGGCATTGACTAGGTTGCTCAGCCCTTTGTGCTGGACCATAACGCCTTTCGAACGACCCGTTGACCCAGAAGTGTAGATCACATACGCTAAGTTCTCAGGTCTCACTTCGCTTTCCGGGTTCTCATCCAACTCAATGGATTCCATATCCTGTTTGTAGATGACCTCAGCGTATTTTCGGGCGCTGATTTCCCAATCTTTATCCAGATACAGAATCTTGCATGCCAGTGTTCGCAAGCGTTCTCTCAAGGAGGATAGTGTTAATAATACGGGTACTCCAGCGTCCTGCAGCATAAAGGCAATCCGGTCTATAGGATAGATCGGATCTATCGGAAGATATGCACCGCCAGCTTTGAGAACAGCTAATAAACCGATAATCATCTCAATCGAGCGCTCTAAGCAGATGCCAACAATCGAATCTGGCCCAACTCCCATCACTTGAAGAGAATGCGCCAGGCGGTTCGCTTGTCGATTCATTTCTGCGTAGCTGATTGATTCATCATCTATTATCACTGCGATGGCATCCGGCGTGCGTACGACCTGTGCTTCAAATAATTGGTGGATACATTTATCCGACGGGAATTGCACATCCGTATTGTTAAAATCTACCAGCAGGCTGCTTTTTTCTTCATCAGTCAACATCGGGATCGCTGATACCGGTCTTTCGGCATCAGTGACGATTCCTTCTAGCAGCATCTTGTAATGTCCCCAAAATCTTGCAATCGTACTTTCATCAAACAAATCCGTATTGTAAGTGATCGTCGCACCGATACTATCTGTTGTTTCCGCCATCATTAATGTAATATCGAAGGCTGCGGTCGGTTTATCCAGGCTCAACGTTTCCATTTCCAATCCAGCTACGTTCATTTTGAGACCAGATATATCGAGCGCGAACTTAGACAGCCTGTCGTCATACGTCGGATGCGTCTTCTGGTATACGAACATGGTTTGGAAAATGGGCAAATGCCGAGGGTCTCTCTCTGGATGCAATTTTTCAACCAACAGGCTGAATGGATAATCATGTCTTGAGATTGCTTCTAAAACGGTCTTACGTACCTGTCGCATGAGGTCGTTGAACTTAATTTCTCCACTCAGGCGGGTTCTCAAAGCAACCGGATTTACAAAATATCCAACAATGCCGGTAAATTCTGCCTTACTCCTACCAATCATCGGAGATCCAACGATCAGGTCTTCTTGTCCGGTATACCGATATAACAAAACATTGTATACAGACACCAAAGTGTGGAATAATGAACACCCATAACGCTCTGCCATCAAGCTTAGTTTGTCCGTCAAATCCCTATCCACCATGAACGAGATGGATGAGCCGTGGAAAGTTTGTACAGGTGGGCGCGGCCTATCAGATGGAAGTTCCAGTATAGGCAGCTCACCATTCAGTTTATCGCTCCAGTACTGCCACAATTTGTTACCCTTGCGCGAGGACAATAGCTTTTCTTGCCATTGAATAAAATTATTGTATTGATATTTATGTGGTGATGGAAATTGTTCTATATCTAGTTGTTCATTTATCGCGGCCGGATACAACATGCTCATCGCATTGATGATAATTGCCATGGACCAGAGGTCTATGATGATGTGATGAGATGCAAACATCATAATATGGTCGGTTTCAGATCGAGAGAAAATATAAACCCGAAATAGGGGACCATTCTCAAGATCGAACGGTCTTACAGCTTCTTCTCTCAATCGTCGTTGCAGTTTGTCTTCACTCCACGAACTCACATCCTCATGCAAGAAGAAGGATTCGTAAACCTCGTGGACACGCTGTACTGGTTCTCCCTCTTGTAATTCAAAAGTCGTGCGAAGCGATTCATGCCACCTTACCAGGATCTTAAATATCCTGCTCATTACCGCGACATCCATTGGAGAAACAACCCGCACCTTATAGATAGGATTTTGAATGCTTTCTGGTGCCACCTGATGCTGGAACCACATCGCTCGCTGCCCGTGGGAGAGTGGATATACATTTCCACCCACTGCTTTTATTGGACCTAAATTTGCAGCAGATGGCTGATTATCAGTCACATCACTAACTTTTATGTCTTCGAGAGAGAGATTTCCAATTTGATCTTCAACCATAATTTCACTAACTCCACCATCTGATGATGTATGTGAAGAACGCCCATCCTTACTCAAGTATATTGATAGAGATTTGATAGTTGGATATTCGTAAACCAGGGTCGGCGAGAGACGCCGCTTTAGCCAATCCTCCAGATCACCTGAGAGCATTACAGCGTCTCTTGAAGAGAGTCCAAAACTTGTGAAGGTTTCCTGAATATTTATCTCTTTGGGGTCCATGTATAGAATGTCAGAAATTTGTGTCACCAACCAATCCTGGATAGTTCTCTGAGATGCCATATAACACTCCATGTCCTCTTTTTTGAGCGCTCACCCAATGTCTATAAATAGCCGTTAGTTCGAAATTTTTGGCAGATCGAATTCCTGGGAGTTTTTTTGAAGTATAAATAGAAAACCGATCTGGTAATTATGAGTGATCCTGTAAATAAAATGTGACAAATTAAGAAGTTTTTCGTTTAATATTTAAAATCAGTTTTGCGAGGCATTTAATAATGCTTTGGTTAGGTTTGCCTATAGAATCATATGGGCGGGTGTTGCATGTCTATAAATAAAAATGTTTTTTTGATGCCTATCCGCTCACCCTTATGATCGAATCATAGATGATTTTTTCTTGTTCTTAGAAGAACGGCAGTTCCACCATTCAGCAAAAACCCGTCTAGCTTATCACATATCAGCCTTCGCTTCAACACGGAATTCCAATCAAAGTATTGTCCGGCTGACCAATAATTTAACTCTACACCTTAATAAGCTTGATGGTTGGTACTAAATATATAATCCATTATAATCGCTAGCTTATTAAGACTGCGTTAAGTTAATCTAATTATAACCCAAATTATCAATAAAATCCACTAAATAATGAATTTTATCCAAAGACATTTTGAAACACTCAGTATCATTTGGACAAAAAATAGTCCGAGACCACAATTTTTCTGGCCTCGGACTATGATCAGAGTAGAGATACGAAATAAATTTGTGCGGAAATTACTCCTTGCGCCACCAGGCAAGTGCAACCAGTCCCATACCACTTACGATTGCCAGGCCGATCGCCGCTGGAATTCCGTACGCTGAAGCTGGTCTGGCATCAAGATTTTTAATTGTGACAACCGTCGGAATACGGAAACCATTCCACGGGGAAGGGGGTGTCTGGTCAATAATGGTTACTCCCGTCCCACCGGTACACAGATTAGATACATCTGCCGTATAAAATAGAATTTTTACTTCATTTCGACAGTCGACACTATGGTCTGCGTCTGGTGGTAAATCGGCAACCGGCACACTCCATTCCAAGTCGCTGCCGACCCTCTGACCTGCATCCGGTCCCAGACCAGTATAATTAGTGCGATCTCCCCATGCTTTAACATTTCGTTCTTCACACCCATAAAGTGGGTTGCAGCATTGGGGAATATGCACGATTATCCGATCGGAGGGTTCATCAAAATTACCGTCTGCATCACAATCGATCGCGGCAGCGGCAGCCATATTCTCACCCAGCGCCGTGGACGCATTTACCAGCATACGGAAGTAAACCGTCTCTGCAGGGCCACCGGACGGACCGCTGGCAACCCATGAGTCGAGAATATCCTCAGTTGGTGACCCCACATCGCCAGAGGCATCCTGTTGGAATACTGGAATCCCCTGACTCGTCCATTCATTCACCGAGCTGTCGGTGGTACTAATCGTGTACAAAACCGCATACACGACCTGAGTAACAGCCAGGAGTAAAGCTGTTACAAAGATTAATATCAGCGAAAATCGCAAAGCCTTATAAGAAATTTTTGAATGATCCATTATAAAAGTCATCTCCTCTTCAGCGTTTACGCCACCAGGCAAGAACCCCCAGGCCGATGCCGCCTGTACCAGCGACCAATAAAGCGATTATAGAAACACTCCCATCGGAAGCCGTGCTTTGGGCTTCAAATTCTTTCAATTGTACAACGGAGGGAATATTCCATCCAGCATAAGGTATACCATCCGCTTCATCGACGATTGTTGCATCTCCTCCCGGGAGAGTTGTACAATTTAACGTGTTGTCAGCCGAATAAAAACGGATATCAACATTTCCACGACAATTATCTTCATTTACATCTGGCAAATCTGACACATTTATCATCCACTCAATCTTACTTCCTACTCTTTGACCCGCATCTGGGCCGAGCATGATAGGATCACCTGTCTGATCTCCTCTTACCGCGGCCGCTCGCTCATCTCCAGCTCCGGTACAATAGGCAGTGTAAGTGACTAAAATATCCTCGACTTCCAAAAAATTTCCATCCCGATCACAATCAATCGCGGCCACAGCGGTCATATTATTGGCAAGAGCTGTTCCATCATTCAACTCCATTAAGAAATATAGTGTCTCCGCTGACCCTGCGCCTGAAGGGCCGCTGGCTACCCACCCCTGAACAATATCTTCACTCGCAGGGATACCCGATTCCCCCGTGGTATCCGTTTGAAAAACACCGATATTTTGAGTACCCCATTCAGCCACGCTGCTATCTGTAGTACTGATATTGTATAAAACCGCGTAAACGACCTGTGTAACTGCGATCAATAAGGCCGCTGCAACGACCAAAATTAATAACCCCTGTACCGATCTGTAGATGATATTATTTTTCATCTTCTTCCTAAATACATAAAAATGTCAACTAATATGCGAGAATGGACAGGATCATTTATTAATTACGCGACTTGTATCTAATAATCACGGTAAAGCCAAATATTCCTGCAAACGCGATTATTGATCCCACGAGTAATAGTATATTCGAAGTTGTGTTGACCGGTGAATTAGCTTCCAGGTTAGCAAGTTTGATTACCGTCGGTGGTAATGTATCATCAATTATAACGCCGGGCATAGTTTCCGTATTTGCAGTCATAAACGCGATATTTACCTCCCCCAAACAATCACTATCATTAATGCCGGGGTTATTGGGTGGAATTACTGAAAAACTGAGCCCCCACTCTACATAATCACCAACGCGCTGGCCTTTATTTTGCCCCGTATTAAAGGATTGCCCCTGATTCTGATCACCTCTCATGATCCAAACGTTTTGCTCCCAGGTTTCATACGTAATCAGAATATCATCCGGATCACCACCCTCCTGAAATCCATCTAAATCGCAATCGATGTATGCTACCGCATGACGCAGCATATTATCCAGAGCAGGATCCTCGTTGAGCTGCATCAAGAAATTCAACGTAAAATTGTCGCCTGTAGCAACCCATGTATTGATGATATCTTCGTCAGCGTTCGGTACGTCATCAGCAGCGTCCGGATGCCATAAGCGAACATTCTGATCGAACCATTCTTGAACTGAAGCATCAGTTTTGTTTATCGCATATTGGTCGGCATTAATTACATGGTACGCATACACAACCTGGTATGTAATAAATACAACTAAACCAATCAGCAAAATCGTTAAAATTCTCAATGCCAGTCGACTGGTAAGATATTCCTTAAACATGTTCATCCACCTCCACTACAATCAGATGATCGTTAAAACGGGCATTGATATTTCGTTGTAGATTTTAACGATCGGATCATAGCTCATATCGAATAGACTTCCCTCAACTTTATTTCTTCTACGGACTATACGATTATAGCACAGCTAAACATTGTTTAGTCAACATTTAATAGTTGGATTCCCGATTCAGCCGCAACAATCACCTGGTCGACCATGTCCAGGAATAGTCCATGTTCAACGATTCCAGGTCGATGGGCAAGCTCTTCCGCCAGCGAATACGGGTCTAAAATGCCATTATTCGGGTTCTCATTGAACCAGCATCGAACCAGGAAATTTCCGTTATCCGTAATCACAGGAGACCCATTATTTTCTAACCATAACTCCGCACGGCACCCCAGTGTACTGAGCCAACGGGTGGTAGCATTTGCCTCGAATTGTACGATCTCTACCGGCAGTGGGCCTCGACTCCCTAATCGTTTGACAAACTTCGACTCATCCACGATCACGACGAAGCGTTCGGCGTGCATCTCCACGATCTTTTCACGCAGCAGCGCGCGACCGAGCCCTTTTATCAGGTTGAGTTTCACATCAACTTCATCAGCTCCATCTACCGCTAAATCCAACCTGGGATGTTCGTACAGCGTCGTTAGCGGAATGCCTGCGCGCACTGCTCTTTCCGCCGCAGCATTTGAAGTCGGGACACCCTGGATATCGCTCAAGGTCCCTTGCTTCAGTAATTCTCCTAACCCATCAACAAAATAAGCTGTGGTAGAACCGGTTCCCAAACCCAATACCATCCCACTCTGCACATACTCAAGAGCCTTCTTCGCGGCAAGTTCTTTCAGGTTCAATTTCAGTTCCTTCATGATATTCCTGCTTAGTATAATCGTTAAATTCGATAGCACCAAGCTATTTGAACGTTGCATATAGATCATTTCGCCCTCCACCACACGAGTTCCAATACCGAAAACTTTTCCGACGTTACACAGGTCCCCCTATGATTTCCCGGCGCCTGCCAATCAATGTTGAGCATCCCAAAACGGAAGGTACGCTCGTTGCGACCTTCAAAAGGGAGATGTAGTTGACCAACCTGTGCGTTGTTATTAAACAATAATGTGATCGGTGACCTAATTCAGAACGCCTCGATGTTCTATCGAACATGGTCGCCAGGGAATAGTGTATATCAAGTGGGTGTAGAGTTTTCGACAAGCTTCGCGACGGTGGAGGCACACGTCTTCCCAATTAACGAGAGTGGCAAGAAATCATCCGAGCCACTCAAAGAGGATCGCGAATAAGCTGGCGGATATTATTACCAATACCATACTGGCAGGCGAAATTTCTCATACTGCGTTCACATCGTCATCGATCGGAAGTTCAGCCGCGAACAATATGGATTATATTGGTGATTATCCCCCCTATGTGTTGAACGCTCTTACCTCATCTGACCGCTTTGTCTTGATGTAATATATAGAACACCGACGGCTGAAGCCAATAAGAGCAGCACCACGGCAGTAAGAACAAGGAGAATATTATCCAGATTACCCTCACCACCCGGGGTTGGTCTGGGCAAAGTAGGAGAAGCTGTCATTGTAACTGTTGGGGCTGTACCTGTGAGTGTTAATGTTTGGGAAGGTGCAGTAGATAATGGTGTTGATGAACTGGTTGGTGTGTAGGTATTTATTACATCGGAAGTGACCGTAGAAGTATGGGTCGAAGTCTGGATGGGGGTGTTTGTCGGTGGTACAGACGTCTGCAATGCAGTTGGCGTTTGAGTATAAGTGGATACCTGGGTGGGAGTCAATGTGTGTGTTGGGACTAATGTATCTGTAGCAGTGGATGTAGCCGTTAGCGTAAAAGTCAATGTGGGAGTATTTGTTAGTGTTTCAGTAGGAGTTGTTGACGGAGTCGGTGTATCCGTAACTTCTGGTTCTTGAAGAAAACCCCTAGCAAATCCACTGTATTGTGCTTGAAATAACGCCGTACCCAATACCAGCAGGAGGGAACCAAAAAGTATAAAAACCCGCAACCTATTCATAACTCAATCACCTGTTTTCCACACACAAAAATTTTATTCGTTATTATACTCTGCCACCGTTATTTTAAATATTCGATCTGGGTATTATCAACCAGATATGGTCAATCTATTTTTTGAATAATTCCAAGATAAATAGAAGCAGATGTCGGAGTAACTTCGGGCGCCCATGGTTCGCCGCGCATTTTCCAACCACAGGTCTCAATCACCAGTTGAGCAGTGCCAGGGTTGATTAAATCGATCAATCCAGGATTGTAAAGAGATGCCTGGTAAATAGCTTCCGTAACCGGAAAGCTAAAGTAATTTTGAATGGATTGAGCTGGTACACGCGCTGCACTCACCATCCGAAAACCGCCTATTTCCACATCGTCTTGCCGGATAGTCACAGTAGCACCGTTCAAGGCATCCAAATTCGCCATCACGTACTCCAGGTCATATCCTGCTTGATTAATCCCTGTCCCCTCTATCGCATGCCTCAGCCGCTGAGCTTCACCTCCTACCCCAGAATGCACTGAAAGAAAAATAACATTTCCTTGTTGACTTGATTTATATGCCGTAACACAGGCTGTTTTATCTCCAAATTCGCAGTCTCGAGCGGGGAATACCGGAATCACAATCGGTTCCCCCTGATTGAAGCTGATGTCCTGTGGAGTGATCGTGATAATTACCCTGAGTTTGTTTTTTGAAAAATCGATACCGTAAAAATCCAGCGTAGGTTCTCCGTATAAACTCCGGTCTAGCCCTTTTAGGCTTGATCGGTTGAGCAAGATTGGTAAATGATGAAATACCATCCCCCCTTCTCTACCTGCAGCCAGGCTTCGATTATCGAGCACTTGGTTACTGCCAGTTAGAGATGGCAGCAGCTTGTTATCGATGTAGATATAAGCGATCGCTGCCGAGATAATGAAGACCAGTGATAGATCAATGACTATGAAACCTACGACCCATTTTGGCAATCTTCTACTACCCTTCCTGGTCAATAGATCTGGAGTCGTGGGAAAATTATTGTCTTTTTCAATCAAATAATTACCTCAAGCAAGTATCGAATCCCGGATAAAAAAGTTCGCTGATTCGCGGGCAGCTGCCCACTCATGCCTCATGGATATTATACAGGATAATTTTTACACCATAAGAAACGGATATGGGATCACTGAAGCGGAGCGATACTTTGATCAAAAAGTAAATCGTCAAACTATTCCTGACAGACCGGTGATAAAATAATTCGATCACCATGCCAATGGTAGAGAAGAAAATCTATTTTCAACCTATTCATGCTTCAAGATACACAACCTTTTCTTCACATGGTTCCAATTTAGGTTAAGTTTTCATTTCACATTATGAGCAATTTACAGGTCGATTACAGCCGCAAATGGTATGTCATGGCAGCTGTGTCAATGGGAACCCTCCTGGCCACCATTGATAGCAGCATTGTTAATGTTGCCCTTCCGACGCTGGTTCGTGACCTGAACACAGATTTTGCCACCGTCCAATGGGTAGTCTTGGCATATCTGCTCACCCTGGCAACCCTTGTGTTAAGTACTGGGCGGCTGGCCGATATGATAGGCAAAAAACCGATCTTCATGCTCGGTTTTGTAATTTTTACCATCGGTTCAGTCCTATGCGGTCTCGCATCCAGTATTTATATGCTAATTGGTTTCCGAGTAGTCCAGGCGATCGGAGCAACCATGATCCTGGCGCTTGGTATGGCTATCGTCACCGAATCTTTTCCTCCAGAAGAGCGTGGGCTGGCATTAGGGACCAGCGGTACGATGGTATCTATCGGTATCGTGATCGGTCCAACATTAGGCGGGTTGATCATCGATGCGCTTACCTGGCACTGGATTTTCTTCGTGAACTTGCCGATTGGCATTCTAGGCATATTTATGGTTATCCGCTATGTACCCGCCATCAAACCTGAAGGCAAACAACGATTTGATTTCCCGGGTGCAATTACCTTATTTTTGTGTTTGTTAACCTTCTTATCGGCTTTGACACTCGGTCAAAATATTGGATTCATCGAACTCCGGGTCCTGATTCTGCTCGTTATATCGATAACATTCTTGGCTGCTTTCATTTATGTAGAAAAGCATACAATCCAGCCGATGATTGATCTGAGTCTCTTTCGCAACCGTCTTTTCAGCATTAATCTAATCACCGGATTTATTACATTTTTCGCAATAGCAGGTGCCTTGATCCTGATGCCGTTTTACCTCGAAAACGTACTCGGTTATTCCACCCGCGAAGTGGGTTTATTAATTGCCGCTGTTCCGGTCTCTATGGGGGTCATCGCTCCACTCGCCGGATGGATGTCCGATCACTTCGGCACCAGACCCATTACAGTTATTGGCCTGGTAATCCTTCTACTCGGCTATGGAGCTTTAAGCACACTCAATGTCATGACCAGCACCATTGGCTATATACTTCGATTTTTACCTATCGGAGTAGGAATGGGTGTATTCCAATCCCCAAACAACAGCGCCATTATGGGGGAGGCACCTCGGGATCGATTGGGTACTGTATCCGGGATGCTGGCTGTAAACCGTACACTCGGTCAAACGACCGGTATCGCTGTATTGGGAGCGCTTTGGGCCAGTCAAGCACTCATGTACGCCGCACCATCATCATTAGAAAGTGCCACCAATGCCCCAACGACTGCCCAGGTAGACGCACTGCAGGATACCTTCACAGCCATAAGCGTAATCATCCTGGTCGCGCTTGGGCTGGCAGTTTGGGCGCTGGTGAAAGAGCGTAAAAAACATAAATCAACCAGGTTGGATGCCAAGTTGACATATCCAGACTAACCTGCGAGAGTATGAGTAGAAATAATATTTTATAGATGTTCACTCATATCTTATTTTTCCTGGTCGGAATTGGGATCGTATTAGGCACACTTCATTCTGCCATCCGATCGCTTGTCCTGCCACGCGCCACTCCTGACCCTCTAACTATCCTTGAGTTTTCGACCTTTCATTTTCTATTTCGACTGATAACCCAACGCGCCAGATCGTACACCGCCCGTGACCGGGTAATGGCCTACCTTGCTCCCGTCGCCTTGTTGACTCTGGTTCCTGTGTGGTTCATTCTGATCACACTTGGCTACATGTGCATTTATTGGGCTCTCGGTACAGGAACCTGGTATGAATCATTTCGGTTGAGCAGATCATCCCTGCTTACGCTCGGGTTTTCTACCTCCGAAATTCCGCTTGTAACGGTATTTAGTTTCTCCGAAGCTACGATTGGTTTGATGCTGGTGGCTCTATTGATCGCTTATTTACCAACCATCTACGCAGCTTTCTCGCGCCGTGAAGTAGTCGTAACAATGCTGGAGGTACGAGCTGGGAGTCCTCCCTCTGCAGTGGAAATGATCCCTCGATTCAACCGGATACATGGATTTGAACAATTAACAGAACAATGGCAAATTTGGGAAAAATGGTTCTCGGATATCCAGGAGAGCCATACATCTTTCGCCGCGTTGGTTTTTCTTCGCTCTCCGGACCCCGAATATTCCTGGCTCACAGCCAGCGGCACCATTCTCGATACAGCTTCTATTACATTATCCACAATAGATATTCCCAACGATCCAGCCGCCGCGTTATGTATCCGGGCAGGTTACCTGGCTTTGGGTCATATTGCAGATTACTATCGAATCCCATTTAATACAGACCCACAATATCCGATCGATAAGATCAGTGTCAATCGAGAGGAATACGATGAAGCCTGCAACCGACTTTCCAATGCAGGTGTCTCGCTCAAAGAGGATCGAGAACAGGCATGGCGTGATTTCGCCGGCTGGCGTGTCAATTATGACACTGTCCTGCTTGCCCTCGCTAAGCTGACCATGGCACCAGACGCCACTTGGACGGGTGACCGTTAAACTCCCCTTTCCCGACGCGTCCTTAACAGTCTTGTAAGTGGGTGATCCTTCTCAGGTGGATTACACCCGCATGGTATGGTAAAAATTCCAGTGGGAGAATAGAGTGTCCAACAAAATTCTGGACACTTACAATCCCCTATCCAGGACAAAAGTAAGTTATGAATTTCCCACTCCATCGACGACAAATTTTCCGCAGGTATGTTGCCCTTCCCCAGGATCATGGATCTTGGGTCTTTCTACTCAGCCCACTGGTGATCGGTATCTTCGCTGGCGGGAGTATATCCGTTGCTACCGGATATTTAATCGTTACATCATTCGCCGTATTCTTGATCCGTCAACCCATCACAATATTGATCAAGGTTTACAGCGGCAGACGTTCCAAACGCGAACTATCCGCTGCCTTGTTTTGGACCTTCGTTTATTCACTCATTACACTCCTGGGATTAATAGGTTTGATCACCCATGGATATACCTACCTGCTTTACCTCGCAATCCCTGGACTGCTAGTTTTCGCCTGGTACCTTTGGCTGGTCAGCCGTCGTGCCGAACGACGCCAGATAGGTATCGAAATTGTCGCGAGCGGTGTTCTGGCTCTCACTGCACCAGCAGGATATTGGGTGGGCGTAGGATGGCCTGACCCATTAGGTTGGTTGCTATTTATCCTAGTTTGGTTGCAATCCGCCGCATCAATCGTTTACGCCTACTTAAGGCTCGACCAGCGAGCCCTTACTTCACCGCCCGAACTTAAAGCCCGACTCGGTATGGGACGGCGCGCGCTGCTCTATACAACATTCAATCTTCTCCTGGTGGTCACTTTAGTAATAACTGGATTGCTCCCTACATTACTCATCTTACCGTATGCGCTGCAGTGGGGCGAGACGATATGGGGTACCCAACGACCTGCCATAGGTGTAAAGGCCACAAAAATTGGTCTTAGGCAGTTATTTGTAAGCATCTTGTTTACGATTCTGTTTATCATTACTTGGCATATTTAACATCATCAGCGTCCACGAAAAAAACTACTTCCAAACAGAGAAAGGGGGGGTATTTGCGGTTCGCTGTTGATGGGTATTAAAATCATAAATGCTATTCAAGTAAAATGATAAATCATTGCACTGGGATAGTAATAACTACGTAACTTCTTATGTAGGTGAGTGTTTAAGGGAGAGGAGAACAAAAATATTTTTGCCGGAAAATAATTCCGTATGCATTTGGAGGTACTCCAACATGACCAACAATCACGCAGCCGAAGAATTAAATGATACTGTGGATATCGCCTCTGAATATGTTTATTCCTCGGATGATGATCTATTTAATGATTCTATTTATCTTATTGAAACAAGGATCACGGCGGACGATAAACTTTGGTCAGCAATCGGATACCTTCTGCCAATTTTTGCGATCATTGCACTGATGCGTGATGACAAGAAAGAACGTCCGTTTATTAAATATCATGCCGTTCAAGCGATTGCCCTGAGTATCGTCTTGTGGGCATTGATCTTGATTGTGAGCATCGCCACGTTTCTCTTCGGGTCTTTTTGTGCTCCGCTATTTTGGCTGCTAACGCTTTGGCCCTCGTATGACGCATACAAAGGTAACTATACAAAAATTCCTTACGTAACTGCCATTATAAAAAAACGTAGCTGGGTATAATAAAAAAAGCCACAGAATATTGTGCAAGGAGGCGATGATTGAGGAAATTTCCCCCTGCTCCTGGATATAAACCAGAAGGCCCTTTAGAAGATACAGGCGACGAAATCGTAGATTTTTAGTCTAATGTGATCCCTCCAACTCCGATAGAACCAATTACGGCGCTTGGATACAGTGAGATCACCGCTATCCAGACCAGCCAGGGGAAGGATTTCAAAAACTGGTTTATTAGTCAGTGGGTACGTGGTATACTGAAACAAGAATCGTTACAAATAGTTACTTTTATGATTGGGCTTTAACCACAAAAAGAATCTGGAGGACGTTGCAGAAATTTCAGGATAAAAATACCGGACATCAATCTTAACTGGAATAGAGGAGAGAACCGGATGAAATATTCCGGGCACCGAAGGGGCAAATCTGGCTAAGCAAGTATTCAGATGAAACTCTCAGGTAAAAGGACTCTTTTCCAGGTAACCTCTGGAGAGTTGGGCTGCAGCATAAAATAATATCCGCTGAGACCGACACCGACGGGGCAACCGTCAATTTTATTGACGCGAATCTCACAGGTTTATGACAGAGGCGCACGTTTATTTTGCGTGCGCCTTTTTTTCTTAATCATGCCAACTTAACAACAAATTTGGAGGAGTATCATGAACATACCAACCGATCTTAAGTACACCGACAATGATGAATGGATCAAAGTTGAAGATACCGTCGGAACTATCGGCATCACGGATTATGCTCAAGATCAACTATCGGACATCGTATTCGTAGAAATCGTCGTTTCTGAGGGGGAACAGGTCGCTAAAGGAGATAGCTGCGCTACCGTGGAATCGGTAAAGGCTGCCGCCGATGTTTATATGCCTATCAGCGGCACCGTGATCGCCATAAACGATGAATTGGCCGATGTGCCGGAGACGATAAACAGCGACCCCTTTGGGGACGCGTGGATGGTTAAGGTTGAGATCGATGATCCGATCGAAATTGAAAACCTACTCGACAGTCAAGCTTATACAAAATTCCTTGAAGGTCGAGAATAACCCAAAGGTGCGGCCAAATAGGTGTACAAAAGCGTGGGCAGTTGTGGCGTCCACACTCAAGTAAATATCTAATGCCGCTTCATCAATTACCCGTTCAGGAGCGAATATGTACATACCTCATACTGAAGTTGATCGGGAAGAAATGCTGGAGATCATTGGAGTTGAGCACGTTGAGGATTTATTTACCGATGTTCCACCAGCACATCGTTTCCCAAAACTGAATATTCCACCCGCACTAACGGAGATGGAAGTTGTTGCGGAACTGGAAAATATATCGCAGACTAATCAAACAGCGAAAGAATTGATCTGTTTTCTAGGTGCGGGAGCTTACCACCACTACATCCCCGCAGCGGTTGATTCTATCTTGCGGCGTGGTGAATTTTACACAGCATATACTCCATACCAACCCGAAATATCTCAAGGTACTCTGCAGTCTATCTTTGACTATCAAAGCCTGGTCACTACATTAACGGGTATGGAAGTATCGAATGCATCCCATTACGATGGCGCAACAGCCGTCGCCGAAGCCGTGAACATGGCTTATGCAAATTTTCGCGGAAAGAAGACCAAGGTTGTTGTCTCACCAGCCCTTCATCCCCAATATCGGGAGACGATTCGCACATATAACCGTGGCTCTGTCATCAATATCGCAGGCGATGAGGATGATATTGACCCCCTGGGCAGTCCAGATGCTCTTCTATCCGAGATCGATGAGAACACCGCCCTGGTTATGGTCCAGTATCCCGACTTTTTTGGACGCATCTATGATTTCAGTAAAATAGTAGAAGCTACACATCAAATGGGCGCCCTCTTCGGAATATCAGCTAATCCTATTGCCTTGGGACTGCTCACCCCACCAGGCGATTTTGGGGCTGATATTGTGACCGGTGAAGGTCAACCACTCGGTCTGCCACTTTCATTTGGTGGACCTTACTTAGGTATGTTCGCCACTCGCCAGAAGTTAGTGCGCAAGATGGCCGGTCGATTAGCTGGTGAGACAGTAGATGCAAACGGCAAACGAGGATATGTACTCACCCTCACAGCGCGGGAACAGCATATCCGCCGCGAAAAAGCGACTTCGAACATCTGCACCAACCAAGGATTGATGGCATTGGCCTCAACGGTTTACCTGAGCCTGCTTGGGAAAGGCGGATTACGACAGGTCGCCGAACTATGCTACCAAAAAGCCCATTATGCTGCACAGCAAATAAACACCCAGCCGGACTTCGAAGTATTAAAAGAAGCACCTTTCTTCAATGAGTTCGTTGTTCGATGCCCTATCCCTGTTGATGAGATAAATAAAATTCTGCTGGAACACGGCATCCTGGGTGGTTATGATTTGGGTCAAGATTACCCTTCACTCACCAAACACATGTTGATCGCAGTGACAGAGATGAATTCACGCCAAGATATAGATTTACTGGTTTCGACTTTAGCGGAGGTGACCAATGACTGAGCCATTACTCTGTGAGTTATCCGTATCCGGTAGGCGAGCTGTCCACTTCCCAGAGGCGGATGTCCCCTTATTTGAACTGCCCGAATCTTTCGTTCGCCATGACCTACCTCTACCTGAATTGTCAGAAGTTGATGTCATCCGCCATTTCACAAGACTCTCGCAATTGAATTACTGCATCGATACCGGGATGTATCCTTTGGGTTCGTGCACGATGAAATATAACCCCAGGGTAAACGAAGAGACCGCCAGGATGGCAGGTTTTGCTTTCGCACACCCGCTTCAACCTCCCAGCTCAGTGCAGGGAAGTCTTGAATTGATGTATAAGCTGCAGGAATATCTCATGGAAATAGGTGGGTTTGATGGGGTCTCGCTACAACCAGCGGCAGGAGCACACGGCGAATTGACAGGTGTACTGATTATCCTCGCATATCACACTTCCCGGGGAGATACAAAACGAAATAAGATCTTGATCCCTGATTCAGCACACGGGACAAACCCGGCCACATCGTCTATGAGTGGTTTACAAGTAGTGGAACTAAAATCCGATGCAACGGGCAATATTGACCTCGAAGCTCTCCGTGCAGAATGCGATGACACCCTGGTCGGCTTGATGTTTACGAACCCCAATACGCTCGGTTTATTCGACGAGAATGTTGAAGATGTAGTCGAATTGGTCCATGACGCCGGTGGATTGGTATATGGAGACGGAGCGAATATGAACGCACTTCTCGGAATCGTGCGTCCCGGTGACCTGGGGTTCGATGTGCTGCACTACAATTTGCATAAGACCTTTTCCACACCCCACGGGGGAGGCGGTCCGGGCTCTGGCCCTATTGGAGTTGCCCCCCATCTGGTCGATTTCCTACCCGGTCCCATAATCGTTATTACACAAGAAGGTGATAACGAGAATCCCACACAATATGGATTCCTTCAGCCAGCAAAGAGCATCGGGCGTGTGAAGTCATTTAACGGTCACTTTGCCATGATGGTACGCGCGTATACCTACATCCGTGTGTACGGACCAGATGGTCTGAGAAAAATTGCTGAACATGCCGTATTAAATGCAAATTATCTGCGCATGCTGCTGCGTGATACATACCATTTGCCATATGATCGGACCTGTATGCACGAATTTGTATTAGAAGGCAGATGGCCGGACGCCCCTGACATCCATGCCCTGGATATATCCAAGCGTATGATGGATTATGGCCTTCACCCCCCGACCAATTATTTCCCATTAATCGTCCATGACGCACTTATGATTGAGCCAACAGAAACTGAAAGCAAACAATCTTTGGATGCGTTTACCGATGTTATGCTTAAAATTGCCGAGGAGGCTCATTCAAACCCCGAATTGCTTCATAATGCGCCTCACATTACCCCTGTCGGAAGGCTGGACGAAGTAAAAGCGGCAAAAGAACTCGTTCTTTGCTGTGACGTAGGAGCAATATTAGCAGATAAGTGACACGACCGAGAAGGAGTGGGTTCTAATATTTATTGACCCAACATTTTAACTTCTGCCCCGTCTGTTCACAGCTGGCTCAGCTAATTTGCTGAGCCAGTTCCATATACTCGCAGCGATCTATTTTTATTGTGAATGGTAAAAATATCCCCAAATTTCTCACTACGAAATCAACCGATAACCTACTGATCGTTGCATAAGTTACGATTGACGTAGACGAAAATTGGGTAAGACAGTGGTATGACATGGCAATCCAAAAACATTACTCGAGAGCATATTGCAGAACGGCGCCCCGATATTTTGTCGGAACGTTTTCGTCATGCTCGGCTCAACCTTAACCAACTTTGGTATCCGTAAATAAACGTCTCTTGCGTTGTTTGATCACTGATTGGGTTTAGTCTTCATTGCAAGGATCAGTAAATCATTTTCCACTAAGGTCAATCGCCGACTGCATCTGCCAACCCGAATGCATATTAATTCAGTGATAAAATACCTTTCCGATTGATTTGGATGAAAAGGGGTTACTTGGAATGAATACTGAAACTGATTCAAAATACCACATCGTTACTCCTCGCCCTGAGGTTGAAGTGTATTTACCCGACGGCAGAGTTATTTGCGGTCCTCGAAACGCGCCTATAGGTAAATATTTAAAAGTGCTGCAAGAATCCGATATGCCTCCAATAGTCGGTGCTATTGTCAACAGCGAATTAAGAGAGCTAACATACCCCATAAAAATGGACTCTAAGGTTCGACCAGTAACGATGGGTGAAGCGGATGGAATGCGAATTTACCGACGATCGCTTGTATTTCTGCTGGAAAAAGCATTCGATGACATGTTCCCGGATTCGGCGGTGATGGTGGATCACTCAGTTGCTTTCGGCGGGTATTACTGCCGCGTCTCTCAGCGACCGCCCTTGTCACAAGACGAACTTGGCAGGCTTGAAGCGAAAATGCACGATCTGGTTGAAAAGGACCTACCTTTTGAGCGCACTATTATGCCAATCGATCAGGCAAAGCAGTACTTTCAAGAGAAAGGTGAAGAAGACAAATTAAGGCTCATGCATTACCGCCAGAAGGATTACCTGACACTCTATAATCTGCAGGGATATTTCGACTACCACCACGGATACATGGTTCCATCCACCGGATATCTCCGCTGGTTCACGTTATCAACAGCAGGAGAGGGATTTACATTACGATTTCCACGCCGGCACGCACCGACACAAATTTTGCCCCTCCCCGGATATCCAAAATTACGCAATACTTTCCGTCAATATGGGAACTGGCTCAGACTCTTGGGGATTTCGAGTGCGGGTGCCCTAAATGATGCCATCAAGGATGATCGAATCAGTGAAGTTATCCTGGTCTCAGAAGCGCTCCACGAACAACGTGTGACGGAAATTTCCCGACAGATCGCTGAACGTTCTGACATCGTTCGGGCAGTCTTAATTGCAGGTCCATCATCATCAGGGAAAACGATCTTTTCGAAGCGCCTGTCCGTACAGTTACTGGCATACGGAGTAGTGCCATTTCCACTGGAGATGGATAATTACTTTGTAGATCGCGATAAGACACCCTTGGATGAGGATGGAAAATCTGATTTCGAATCCATTGATGCATTGAATCGTCACAAATTATCCGAAGATCTTTCCAGACTGATTGCCGGGGAACGAGTTCAACTGCCTCATTATAATTTCCTTACAGGAAAGAGTGAGCCCGGGAAGATCGTCCAATTGGAATCCAAAGAAATCATCATTCTTGAGGGGATCCACGGACTTCATCCAAATCTCCTGCCAGAAATACCCGAGAGGCTTACCTTTCGGATCTATGTCTCAGCGCTGACCCAGCTTAACCTGGATCGCCACAACCGCATTTCCACTACTGATACCCGCTTAATCAGAAGAATAACACGCGATGCGAGGAATAGAGGCTATACGGCTCAACAAACAATTCGCCGCTGGGAATCCGTCCGTCGCGGTGAAAAAAGATATATCTTTCCCAATCAGGAAAACGCGGACGCGATTTTTAATTCTGCGCTGGCATATGAGGTATCAGCCTTAAAACCCCTGGTTGTCCCGTATCTGCGCCAGGTCCCATACGGGACACCCGAATATGTAGAGGCAAAACGTTTACTCGCTTTTCTGGAATGGTTCCTGCCGATAGAGAGCCAACTGATACCTGATAACTCAATTTTAAGGGAGTTCATCGGTGACTCGATTCTCCGCAACTTCTCTCTGTGGCAGAATCATAGCTAAAATCACTTTCCATAGATAAGATCAGTAATTCACCGGAAACCTCGTTTTTTCGAAACGAAGTAAGACACCATTCAAGCCCTGAAGCTGCATTGCCCGAGCCTCGAGTCTGTTAGAAATACTCGGGGGTACAACGGATGATTATGGCATGGAGAAATCAATGAATAATATACAAATCCTAACCGGGATAGGTCAATCCATATGGCTAGACTACATCAGCCGGTCATTGATCACATCGGGAGAACTCCAATCCCTCCTTGAAGCAGGGGTACGTGGGATGACCTCTAACCCGACAATATTCGAGAAGGCTATCACAGGTTCGCTAGATTACGACGAATCAATTAAACGACTGGTACAGAGAGGAAAATCTATCGAGGAGATATATTCCGCCCTCACCTTAGAAGATATTCAACAAGCAGCCGATCTTATGCGGCCTATCTACAACCAGTCCGAAGGTGGAGATGGTTATGTGAGTCTGGAAGTCAACCCAAAATTGGCTCACGACACCCAATCGACGTTAGAAGAAGCACAAAGTCTTTGGGAACTTGTTGATCGCCCGAACCTAATGATCAAAATACCTGGAACCAGAGAAGGTATACCGGCCACCACCCAGGCAATTGCTGCTGGGATCAACGTTAATGTCACCCTGATATTTTCAATCGACCGGTATATCGAAGTGCTGGACGCATTTATGATAGGGATTGAGAAGCGTCTCTCAAACGGCTTGTCGATTGAGCACATTGCATCCGTCGCCTCCTTTTTTATCTCGCGCATTGATTCAAAGGTGGATAATCGACTCGCTGAGCTAATCAAGAACGAAAACACGGATGCTGGTCGAGCTGAAGAATTGCAAGGGCGCGCCGCTATCGCTAATGCAAGACTGTCTTATTCTCATTTCTTGCAGACATTAGAGAGCGAGCGATATAAAGGACTTCTGTCAAAAGGAGCCCATATTCAGCGTCCATTGTGGGCATCTACCAGCACGAAAAATCCCTCGTATCCAGACCTTAAATATGTTCAAGAATTGATTGCGCCCAACACCGTAAATACGCTTCCTCTTGCCACTTTGTTGGCTTTTCTTGACCATGGAGATCCAGGTATAACCATTAAACAACAACTGGAACATGAAAACTGGGTTTTAGAATCATTGGCAGAATTAGGTATCGATATGCCAGCGATAACCAATGAACTGGAGGAAGAAGGTGTAGCCGCGTTCGCTAAATCTTTCGAATCTTTATTGAGGAGCATCGAAAACAAGCATCATGTCCTGCTCTCGTAGCCAGTAAGTCCTATCCAGGACAATAAGCCAAATATGACTTGGGCAATCCAGACCTTTGGTTTGAGCAAACAATTTCCTGTTTCCAGCGATTGGCGACAGTTCGTCAAGCCGCGCAAACTTGCACCTCCCGCTGTCAATGAAATCACCATCAAGGTCGGAGAAGGGGAAATATTTGGGCTTTTAGGTCCAAATGGTGCTGGTAAGACAACACTTATCAAAATGCTCTGTACTCTCATCATTCCTACCTCAGGATCAGCAAGGATATTTGACTACGAGCTGACGCAAGAAGATGAGATACGGCGCCAAATCGGCCTCGTAACGAGCGATGAACGCAGTTTCTTTTGGCGGCTTAGTGGACGCCAGAATCTGGAGTTTTTTGCAAGTCTTCACGGATTGTCGAGTGAACAGGCTGACGATCGCATCAACGCGACTCTTGCCCAAGTGCACCTTCAAGAAATTGCCGATAAACAATTCCACACATATTCGACCGGAATGCGCCAGCGGTTAGCTATCGCGCGGACGCTTCTGAATGAGCCACGATTATTGTTCCTGGATGAACCAAGTCGAGGATTGGACCCCTCTGCAACCATCCAATTGCATGAAATGATCCGCTGCCTGGCTTCTGACAAAGGGATGACGATTTTTCTAACCACCCATAATTTGGGAGAGGCAGAGTATTTGTGTGACCGAATCGCGATCTTGAACAACGCACGTATTCGCAACAGTGGGGAAAAAAGCGAATTACTTTCATCTCTAAAAATGGGCCAGGAAATTAACATCCGCATAAAAACAATCAACCTCCTCGCAAAAAACAGATTAAAAGAAGCGATACCAGGCATCGAATTCCAGATCAAGAATGGGGTAGCATCTGAAGAAAATTCGCTCACGGTACTCGAATCTGAAAACAACGATCAAACACTCACTCAGGCGATCGACATCCTGAGAGAGGAAAATGTTTCGATCGTGGAAATATCGCGCAGGTCGACCACATTGCAGAGAATTTTCACCCAACTGGTTGCTGAAGAGGATGAAAACAACAATCTTGTAAGTACTGAACGAGACGACCACATAGATAAAACCATCACCAAGTCTCAACCTGAACGGAGAGAATTTCGTTTGTCTATTCCCAACCGTTCTGATTATCGCGTCACACTCGCCTTTCTAAAAAAAGACTGGCTTACGGAGACGAGCTACCGCTTTTCTTTTATCCTTCAGGTAATCGGGATATTCTTTTCTGTGACGATGTTTTATTTCATCTCCCAATTGTTCGGAGGTGCAGCCGATCCTTACCTGACACGCTATGGGACGGACTACTTTTCATTTGTTATAATTGGGATTGCATTTTCCAGCTATTTTGGCGTGGGACTATCAAGCTTTTCGAACAGAATTCGACAGGCTCAAACCACAGGAACCTTGGAAGCTATGCTGACAACGCCCGCAAAACACACTACGATTGTACTATCTGCTTCGTTGTGGGATTACCTGATAACCACATTTCGAGTGATCATTTATCTGGCAATAGGTGTGATTTTTATGGGTGTGACATTCAGGAATGCAAACTTTGGCTCCGCATTGCTGGTCCTCATCTTATCGATAATTTCATTCAGCAGCATAGGCATCATCGCGGCCAGTTTTATTATGGTGATAAAGAGGGGCGATCCTGTCACCTGGATCGTTAGTTCCTTGTCCAGTCTCTTGGGCGGGGTTTATTACCCGGTTAGTGTATTACCCGATGGGCTTCGCTGGATAGCGATGTTAATCCCGATCACCTATTCTCTGGATGCAATGCGGCTCGCACTTCTGCAAGGGGAAACGATCAAGGAGCTATTACCACAAATTTTTGCTTTGATGGTGTTTTGCATCGTACTGCTTCCCAGCAGTATCCTCGCCTTCCAATACGCAGTTAAGCAGGCAAAAGTGGACGGAAGTCTAACGCAGTATTGAGCCGTCCTGATGAAAATGTGTTGTGATTAATTATCAGGGGAAGGCAATCGTAAGGCAGGATCCCCGAACAGGAGAAATGTTTGAGTAACATCCCTGCGCCCTCTAGTATCTGATGGGACTTGCGCGCGGGCTCGCCTCAGTAATTCGCCCAAAGGTAGTGATGGGTCTTCCAGCATCGTTTGTATAAAAGATTGTACAAGGAAGCTTTGATCGTAGGGAAGCGTCAGGCTTGTTGGTGCAAGCACTGCGACAGCTCCCCCATCCGGTTTCCAAAGCATGGCCTCTGCCAGAGATTCCGTATTTGGATGAGTAAATAATCCCGTCAAACAAGTCATGTTGATCACAATCGGAGACCGGTCTCCTGTTGAGAGCTTATCAACATCATCAACACTAAACAACCTATCTTTGCCCCACATATTCAAACTTCCATGACCAAAATATGCAACCAGGAGATTTCCTTCTTTGATCTTGTCGATGATCTGCTGGTTTACCCCGACTTCCCCAGCAGATGGTGACAGAAGGTCTGTTTGATAATTTCCCGAAAATAGGTCAAGGAAAGCCTGAGCATCAGCACGAAACGCGATATCCTGACCATCAGCGATAGCCAAAATATTTTGTTCCCATGGACCGGGTTGTTTTCCTTCAGTGATTATTCTTTCGTAATTTAATATTTTTTCAACCAAAATGGCAACTTCACTGACCTTTCGAGCAGGAATTCTCCCCACGGCTAAATGATAATCCGCATCCGTATCGCTATCAGGTGCCCACTCCTCGTCCGCCAGTTGAGCATACCCCACATCACTCGCAGTCTGACCACCGTAAACAGTATTAATCAGGAACACGGGCAACCTATTCGCCTCATCTGGACTGATAAAGCCTTTGGGATCATAACTGGCGTCACCGACTAATAGCAAGTAGCGCGGAGATGGATACCAGTTTTCCTGCGTATATTTCAAAAATTCACGAACAGCCTGTGGTTCCGGCAGACCTGCTCCGAATTGATCGTACACAGCATCCAGCGGTACGGACAAAACCTTTAACCCTTGTTCCTCGCGCAGATCTAGTAACGGTTGGAGCGGCTGTAAAAGGTCTGGAGGACCGATGGCAATATAATCAACCCCACCCCCTGGGCTCCGCAGATCTGGATTCAATATCGCTGGTTCCACTTTTACAGGTTTTAAATACCCCTTCTCTCCAGAGATCCAGTAGCGATGATCGACTTGACCTTCGAACTTCACGGTGCCATTGTCAGACTGGTTTTGGATCTCAACAATTATCGGTAGAGTAATATCAAAAACGCTTATGTGCTCAGACAGCCCCCCAACACTATGCATGCCGCCATTACTGACAAAATCCAGGCGGTCAGATTCCGCGACATATTCTCGCGGATAATCAATCTCCATCTCATCCAGCAAAACGATGTCTGCTGCCACGCCAGTATCACCGGGGGCGATTATTTCGATAGTGTTGGTTCCATTTTGCAATATCCCGGGTTCTATGTCTGATTCAATTGTGTAGGATCCGAGTCCGTCCCAGGTTTCATCTACCACTACCTGTCCGTTCACTCGCACGATCAAGTGGTGATCCGGTGTATCTCGAGATTCCGTAGTAGCCCAGAAGCCCAGATGCAGCCGGGAATTCCCTCCAACCAAATGGGGTAACTGAATATCATAAGACTGTTGATCAGGGGCTGTCATGGATGACCAGAACCAGGGATCATCACGATCAACTTGCGGCTTATATATTCTATTCTCTTCTAACTGAAGACGGGCAAAGAATGAATCAGGAGGTAGAACCGTGGGTTCTTGGAAAAACTCCAATTTTTGCTCTTCTTCCTCAGCACTAGACTCTTTATTCGCATCTACTGATAAAAATTCGGGTGATTCTGCTCCCGATACAAGCCAATATACATTCTCATTCGAATACTGGCTATCGCTGGGTTTTCCGTAAAATCGGATGCGTAAATCCTGTCCATTCCCATCCAGCCAGAAGGGCTGTAGGATACCATCATTAATTAATTCAATATTTGAATTATTCGCAACATCTCCATCATAACCCGCATCTTTGATATCTTGGGCACTAATCTCATACATACCTTCCTGAGCTACATAAATTTTAAGAGCCATGGAATCATGAGATGGAGTTTCAACTTCAACCAGGGAATTACTCGAGGATGGCCTAAATATTAAATACCCACCGGCCATCAGTGCAATCACGGAAACAACGCTGAGTAAGACTAAAAGAACCTTCTGAAGCGTAGACATAGGTAATGAGGAAAAAATCACATTTTAGATATGCTGCCGGGTGACAAGGAACCATACGCTGATGATTATCCAGATCAACACCAGCATACCAAGCGGCCAGAGCCGAACAATGCCTGTGGAGCTCGAATCTTCTTCTTCAGGAGTGATACCATTCAGCGCTTGACCAAAAGTGGATCGTTCCGGTGTATTTGTTGCAGGAAACTGAATAGTTACCGTCGGGAATGGCACCAATGTCGCAGTACCCGCTTGTGGATTCTCTAGAGCAGTCGTACCAGTGGTATCTGCAGGAGACCCAGGTATGTCGGTAGATGTAGCTGGTCCTGGATAAGGAGTTGAACCTGGTAATGCCGGAGTGACCGTTGGCTGCGATCCTGCTGTGCTTGTTGGAGTCAACGTGTTATCCGGTATGGATGTCGTTGATGCAGTAGCAGATAGATCAGAGGTTGCAGTTGGTGTGCTAACTACGGTTCCACTTGGGCTCGGGGTTGCCGTTGCTCCCGGGACCGCCGGAACAGGTTCGTAGAATTGAGACTGTTGTCCACTATCGATCGATTCGAGTCTGTACCAATACTCATTTCCATTGACTACATCTGAATCACGGTATTCGTATTCATCACCGGTCAATCCATCTCCCCTTGAAGGTATGATGGTTTCGTTTATTCTTTCATAAGTGCCGGTTTGCTGGTTGCTTCGATTGATAAAAAATCCAACATTATCCAGCTCAGTGGCAGTCTCCCATAACAGGATCACATAACCATCACCTGGAATAGTTCTGAAATCAACCAAAGTCACAGCGGCGTACGCTCCCGCTGCGAACAGTGAGAGAAATATAACCCCCAAGAGGGTGCCTAGCACAATCTTATAAACCAGAAATGATTTCGCCACCGCTATACCGACATCCCTATGATCTGGATATATGATCACCTGTCGTTGTTTCTGTTGGCTTATCGGATAATTCGATTAATCCATGATCCATCATCAGCTCAACAAAATCAACGACATCTACTTCTGCCCCGGTCTGATCGACTTGATATTCTTCACATATCTTGCTCGCAATCTCGCGCACGGTGCGCGTACCATCTGCCAGCTCCCATACACGAGCGCCGACCTCGTTTAATACTTTAACCTGGCCTTCTTGAGGCGAAATGAGAACTGCCTCACCTTCAACATTACGTCCAACAACATCATCTACCGGAATAGGAAAGGAATCTAATTTTCTCCACATTCTTATATTTCTCCTAAAAGCACGCCAATTGTGACTCTTCCAGTCAGCTCATCACCCTATCTGTTGACGAGGGGTAAATACAGATGATCATCAAGTGGTGGAGGGACAATAAGCTTAAGTGCCGGGTCTCCGAACATAGTAAATGTGTGCAGCAAATCCTGGTGTACACCTGCGTTATAAAGATTCAATTTAGCAGCCGCGCTGGCAAGGCCAAGCTCGTCGACCCCATCGTTAAACAGCGCATAATAAAAACCTAGCTGTAAAAATTCATGCCCGGTAGAAACACCAAGCCCAGTCGGAGAAAATGCAGCCACCGCACCTCTATTTTTTACCCTGATCATATCTTCAATCAGACTCGATCCACTACCCGAACTGATTTCTTTATTCGGATAAATCCAATACCCATCCAGGCAGGTTGCTGATAATATCACTGGCAGTGTTTCATTGTTACCCAAGTACGAAAGATCCTCATTAATAAGTATTCGTTCGTCTGTCCACCCGTTCAGGTAAGAGTGTCCAATATAATTTACTAATAGTGCTCCGGCGTCGTTTAAGGTATTGATGAGCACCTGTGTAGCTTGAGGGCAGCTATGAGGGTCATCTGGATCTATTTTTTCACATTCGAAATTCTGCAAATAAATCCGTGACGGGTAATAATCCGGTAGAACATAATCATTGATCAAGGATTCAGCTAATTCGGCGAAATTGCCGGACAGATCGTCAGAATCATCTGCAACAAACAAGAAACGTCGCTGCCAGATCTTCTCGTCGTATGACTCATAAGTTGTGATTTTATCGATGACAGCCTGCAGTTCCTCTTGGGAATTGACCGGCAGGCGAGCAATAAGTACATCTGCCAGAGCGTCATCACCAGAGACTGTAGCCAGTAAATTTGCACTATCCACCTCTCCCTGCCAGGGATCAACCCAGGATAAGTTCGGCGGCATGTAAATTGGTGGCGAATCGTAGCTAAGGTACTCCTTAAAGTTCCAGTGTCCATCACCAACCAGCAATACATACGTAGGCAGGTCTCCCCAATTTAAACCATTCTCATTGATTGTTGAAGCAAGAAAATTTTTGATCGCTATCGGATGATATATTCCGTAGTTGAATTTATTGTAGAGATCTTCGACATCAACTACAAGTGTACTTACCCCTTGGGAAGAGCGATAGTCGGCCAGAGATTGCGTCCCGGCCAGCAAATCTCGATGTGTTATGAACACATATTCTGCAGGAACGGTTAGGTTTGGGGCATAATAAGGTGTTATTTGACCAGCGGGGACATCCTCAACGATACCTGCGTAGAATTGTGCTTGCGATTGAAGTGTCACAGGAAATTTGACCGTTCCATTGGTAATTTCCACATCCTGAAAATATACTTTTGGAGCACGAGGATCGGTGATTTCATAGACTACCAAATCGTCAGCACTTACCCCATCAAAACCATCAATCTCGTACTTCCATGTACCGGCTTGATCCTCAGTAAACCATATCTGGTTATCAGTGGCGTGAAACTGGCGCTCATATTCAATCTCAAACCAGTTTATAAAAATTGTATCCAAGGCACCTGTCACTTTTTCAAACTGCATAACGATCTGATTGTTGTTATCCGATAATCGATCCTGAGGAAACTGCGCTTCAAAAATGTGACTTCCCTTCCCGTCCCAAGCTTCTGACAGAACTGGATGAATTAATTCCTGATCGTTAATAGAGACATTCATTCTGTGATCCGGGCTGTTTGAAGTGTCAAAATCTTGCGCGATAACCTCTCCGCGTAACGTGGCTGTGTACATTCCTGTTGCTGGAAAAGTTAATGTTGTGGTATAGGTTCGCGTTTCTAAATTACTTACCTCTAACTTGTCCCAAAACCACGTATCCTCACCCGCGAATAAGGTTGTTCGCCAGAAAACAGACTCCTCGTAGTGAACGGTATCACGATAGGATGCTGGTGTGTATGGATCTCCTCCCAGATACTCCCCTGCTTCCACAAAAGTTCCATTTTCACCCCCAAAGGTCAACCAGTAGATATTATCATCGGTATATTTTTCAAGCATGTCAGCGGAAAATTCCGGCTGCCACACCGTTCCAGTACCATCATAATATGGATAACTTCTCCAGTGAACATTTTCATCGCTATAGGCTGCTCCTAGTTCATCACCGCTGAATTTTTGCCCATAAAATAAAATATAATCCCCCGGGTCAAAATTTTCTGCGGAACCATAGGCGTTATACAGGTAAATCGATACAGTATGACCCTGATTGGTCATTTTAAACGTGGAAGGATCAATATCGTCAACCGGAAGTCCCGCCAGGGCTAAGGTCTCGTAGTTTAAACGATAAAAACCATCCCGATCAATGACGATCTTGAAACTTGGATTTTCCAACGAATCGATCCCCTGCGTACCTGTTTCTGTATTCAAACCCGATAACTCGTGTCTCTCATTACGAGGGTACCCACGCCAGTGACGTGCTGAATCATAATTTAGCAAGCTGGATTGCAGTATCTGTTCGAATGGGTTAGGATTTCCCTCAAAATCTCTCACAACAACATTACTCTCACCCCCGCTAAACACGAAACTCACTTCAATTTTTAGATACTTGTGCCAGATCAGTGTACCGGATTGGGGATCATATTGAAATGGGAATACTTCAATCCGTACAAATCGTTGATCTCGCAGCCAGGCATCATCAACAATATGAGCCGGGGAATTGGGGAAAATACTTTCAGAGAGTTCTACTCCAGCCTCCTTTGATGAATCAAGCGTTACAAATTCACCAGGTTGCAGGTCTTCTAGTAACGGGGCTGGAATAGGAGAGAGTGGCAGCCGATAATTACCGCTCAGATAATTTGCATTATCCTCTAGGATTGCCAGTTCAATTACAGCATCTGGTGGGACCCCGATAAGAACGCTTTGAACGGGTAGTTGCGGTTTGTGTGGTTCGGTATACACGATTGTCTCGGGTACCACGATACGCTGGTAGGTCTCGGAATTTCTCATCATCTCCTCGATTTGGTAATCGGGGAAGGAAAATTCCATCAATACACCATTCAGGTCCGATCGCTCTAAATTTACTCCCCGAACCTCAGGAAAGTTATTACGATTCTGCGCCTGTACCGAAAGAGGTCCAGCTAATAAGAATAGCACAAATCCAAATACCAATAATTTTTTTATCACCTTTAGCCATCCTCGAACTTTTGGTGTCAATATTCCGTACTCATTATACCTGTCACTACCTCTTCATATCGCCGCGATCGAATAAAATAAACAAAATCTAATCATTCACTTAATGTTATTCGACTTGCCTTGTGCGATCGCAATTCAGCCTGAAGATGTCTTCCAAACCCATGATCTATGGAAAAGTGGACAGGAAAACATTACCCACAATCCCCCGGACTCTACGACTGCTTCTGCTACTCCACCAGTTACCCTTTCTTCTCAGCACGAGATGGAGAGGATGTCTCAGTAACATTATCTTTTGACAGAACCATCTCCGTTCGGTAACATTATCATTTATTTGACTTGACACGGAGCACATTGCTGCTCCAAGAATTTATCGATCAGCTAATCGACGGACTTATCTCCTCTAGAATATCCCAAAATGAACGGTCTTTCCTGAAATGCAGCCAGTAGACATCCACTCGATCTAAAATAAGCGAGCATCTGTAAAGCAATTCGTTTGCATGGAGATAATCTGCTGGGATGACGGGTACATTGGCTACCAGTTCAGCCATTGCTACGCTCTTTTCCATCTCTTCAAGTTTAACTTGCTGGTCTTTTACTAATCGAAATAATGCAATAATTGGTGCGGATGCGTTTACAACTTCATCCCATCCCGGATTCCAAAATGGAGTCGCATGTGCTATCCATTTCACCCCTAGAGGCTTCAACAAAACAAGGTCATCATTTATCACCACATCATCTCGTGATAGCGTCGCTACTGTCGTCTTTCCACTCCCCGAATGACCGAAGAACAGAAATGACATACCATTGTGAATAATGCCTGCACTGTGCAGCAATAAACCACCCATTTGAAAAGCCAGCAATGAGTAAACTGCTCGCAGGTAATATTCGATCTCTTCGACCGGGCAATTTTTTGAAATTAGTAAATCACCGTTTCTCTTTTGGCCATTGATGGAACCGCTCAGCCTGCCCGTGCTAATATGTAGAACCCTGTTCTTAAATTTAATAACCTGCTCCCCATCAGCGACTCCGACCCACCCCTTATCCACTCTCAATTGCGCCCCGAAATGAACTTTTCCGGTCAAGGGGAAAAGTCTGTATCGATGAATAAGCTTTCTCAATAGATGAATATCTGTACAGTCCAGAGAAACTCCGATACCACCGACAGATAACAAAATAGTCGACCCTGTATTATTGGTTTGTACGCTCATAGAATTTCTTTTTTTGAGTGCCCACGCGTTATCAACAAAACAACAATTCCCAATATGCAGAAGATGGATAGGATCAACGCCAAAACCATCTCAAGTCGTCCCCCGCTTTCGGCAGTCACCTCGATGGGTCCATATCTCGTTATCCCTCCGCTGTTTTCTACTTCCTCTAACTCATATTGATAACTGATGCCCGGTGTAACATCTTTGTCCTCGTAAGCATACTCTCCACCTATCAATGGATCTGTTGAAGCGGGTATCAAGTATTCATTAACTCTATGATCTGAATGACCAGAAGCATCAATTCGATACAGGTTGAAACCCGCGGTATCCAATTCACTCGATGTTGACCACTCAACGATTACGGTCGCATGCCTTGATTCAGTCCACGCACGATAGGCGAGAGTAATCGACGCCAAGAACAAAATAACACAATATAAAATCAGTAGACGGGTCCTGCTCATATCCATATCATCATCAATAAAATATCGTAAGGCTTATATCGCCTTGTGTTGGAACCTCTATTAATTGGATGTCCAATTATATCAAGCATCAATAGAGTATCATCAATTTTCACTACAGTGATAAAACGCGCATAAATTAGCGAAATCAATGGAAAGTAGCGTTCCCCGTATCACGGTAACATCTACGCGATTTAAACTGGATAACGCATAATAGGATATGATATAACCTATGTAAATATTAAAACCCTTACCCACATTTTCAAAAAATGGGTATCATTACAGCATAGACCATCCATACATCCGTGAGCAGCCAGACCGTGAAGCTAATCATTCAGATTCCCAGTTTTAACGAAGCCAGCACCCTCCCTGATACTATTCAGGCGTTACCCCGACAATTAGACGGGATCAAAGAGATCGAATACCTTGTAATCGATGATGGCAGTACGGACGGGACTGCGGAAATCGCCAGGGAAATTGGCGTTCATCACATCATTCGTTTACCCAGGCATTCGGGATTAGCGACGGTGTTTGTTAATGGCATCGAAGGGGCGCTAAAATTCGGTGCTGATCTGATCGTCAATACAGACGCGGATAATCAATACAATGCAGATGATATTCAGCATCTCATCGATCCCATATTGGCAGGTAACGCGGATATGGTAGTGGGCGACAGGGGAGTGGGCAGCTTATCAAATTTCTCCCCGGTCAAGCGTAAGCTGCAGACATTAGGCTCCTGGGTGATTGGAAAGGCATCCGGCTTGAAGATACCAGATGCCACCAGCGGTTTCCGAGCATTCAGCCGCGAGGCTGCAATGCGGATGATCGTCTTAAGTCGATATTCTTATACGTTGGAAACGTTGATCCAGGCAGGCTCGCATCATATGGCAGTTGTTTATGTTCCTGTACGAACCAACCCACAAACCAGACCATCCCGTCTAATGAAGAGTATTCC
>Ga0209013_10000099_pt1 | contig 64190 bp, 67 predicted proteins | sample Cruoilmetagenom2_FD_187291 | JGI IMG/M metagenome (GOLD analysis project Ga0209013, IMG submission 187291) | Oil polluted marine microbial communities from Coal Oil Point, Santa Barbara, California, USA - Sample 2 (SPAdes) (version 2) | ecosystem: Environmental > Aquatic > Marine > Oil seeps ... | reverse complement strand
AATAATATTGAAGTTCTTATCAATTTTGGCTGTGGCTTCAGTATGTATCCCTATTTGATAGAAAATTCACTTCACTTTATTGAAATTGACAAACCGGATGTGGTAGCGCACAAAAAGGAAATAACTGCTAAATGGGAAAAGGCCGGGAAATTACCCGGCAGGAACATAACCTATTTGGAAGCCGATTTTAATCTTGCATCACAGGATAAACTTTATGAGCAGCTTTTAACTCTGAAAAATGGAAGAAAATCCTTTATCCTGCTGGAAGGAGTGCTTTTCTTTTTAAGTAAAGAAGATACAGAACAGCTTTTCGAACTCTTTTATAAAATTCAAGAACCTGATGAATATCTTGGAAGTGTTTCTTTCGTGCCACAATTGGAACAGCAATTGGTTTTTAAAAAACTTATCGATTACGTAGAAGATAATCTGGAAAAAAATGAGCGATTTCAATATCAAACCGTTCCTGATGAGTTTTATGCAAACCTAAAAGGTTATGAATTAATAGACCATCAGGATACGTTTAGTCTTTCGGCCATTTATAAGCCCAAACGGACCTTACCTAAAGAAGATGTTCTCAATGAACATATGTATCTTTTAAAAAAACAAAAAAACTAGTGTCTCATGAATTTAGTATTAACAGACATCGAAACAAAAGAAATTATGCCTGGTTTTCATGGCAAAATGATACATACAGAAAATATGACTCTAGCCTATTGGGAAGTGGAAGAGGGTGCCATAGTACCAGAGCATTCTCATAAAAATGAACAAATTATGCAGGTTTTAGAAGGTACTTTTGAGTTTACGGTCAATGGACTTACTAAACTCTGTAAACCAGATGATCTGGTAATTATTCCGCCGTTTGCCCCACATAGTGGTAAGGCCTTAACGCCATGTAAGTTAATGGATATCTTTAGCCCCGTTAGGGAAGAATACAAATAGGCATTTAAAAACATTCGAATTTAAAGCTTTTTAAAAAATAGTTTTATGCAGATTTCATTACAAGGCAAAAGAGCTTTAATTGGTGGCAGCAGCCGTGGTATTGGTAAAGCAATTGCCGAGCAGTTGGCGGAAAGTGGCGCCATTGTTACGCTTATGGCCAGAAGTGAAGATAAATTAAAAACTATTGTAAAGGGGCTTGCATATAATGAAGGACCCCCTCATAGCTATCTGGTTGTAGATTTTACGGATTTTGATAGTTACCAAAAAAAAATCACAAAATATTTTGAAACTCATAAGGTAGACATCCTGGTAAATAATACACAGGGGCCATCTGCGGGCAGTGCGTTAGAAAAAGATATTGCGGATTATCAGGTGGCCTTCGACCTGTTGTTTAAGTCTGTTGTTTATACCACGCAGCTGGCTTTAAAACACATGATGCAAAATAAATGGGGACGTATAATTAACGTGGCCTCAATATCTGTAAAGGAACCATTGGGTTATTTGGCACTTTCAAATACTATCCGGGCTGCAGTGGTTACATGGGCAAAATCATTAGCAAATGAGGTTGCTCCTGATAAAATTACGGTAAACAATATTTTAACGGGATATTTTGACACGGAGCGGATCACAGATTTGAATAAAAAGAAATCGGAACAAATGGGTATCCCTTTAGATAAAGTCCGTAAGGCCATGGAAGATCAGGTACCTATAAAACGTATTGGGGATCCCATTGAATACGGATATTTGGTTGCTTTTCTTGCTTCGGATAAAGCGGCGTATATAACAGGAACGAATATTCCCATTGATGGCGGTTTATTAAAATCACTTTAATAAAACAGACATATCATTTAATTAAGATCAAAAATCTACCCATTTAAAGCAAGAATTTTTTGTTTTTCTTCCTTTGCCCTTTTAAAATCAGTTCGTTTTTTCAAGGCTTTGTTTATCCAAAATAAGGAATTCTGTTTGTTTCCTTTTTTCCGGTACAAAAGTGCCATCCTATAATAAGCCCATTCCATCGGCACACCATCCTTAATAGAATGGTTCTCAATATATCTGGTCATATATTTAATTCCTGTATCTAATTGAATGCCATAATCACTACATACCTTACCAATCTGATAATTTAATTGATTTCTTTCAAATAATTTATCTTCTTTTACCAAAGCCAACGCTTCAAAATAACTTGTCTTGGCCTTAGCTGGTTCATTATCATATTCATATACATAGCCAAGGGCCAAATAGCCGTCGAGAGGTGAAATCTTCCGGAGTTCTTTTGCCAATTCGTAAGCCTTATTATAGCTTCCGCCAACAATTCCAGGCAATGAAACATAGAGATCTATCAGAGCCCAGTGCGCTCCTGGATGACGCGGGTCTAGAACCAGGGTTTTATTAAAGCTCGATTTTATACGCCCTAAAAGAGTGAGTCCAACAAAAGGATTACTGTTTTGGGCTTTTTTTGCCAAAACGCCACCATATTTAAAAAAATAGGAAGGGTTATCCTCAATTAAGATGGTAAGTTTTTTATAAATCTCCACAGCCTTGTCCCATTCTTCCAGATATGCATAAGATTCACCCAACTTGTCCAATAAAACAGGATTAGAATGCAGGTTGGGTTGTTGTAATAATAATTCACTGGCATGCTTGTAATTACCGGCGCCCATTGAATAGGTTATATCCGGGGAAACTCTTTGTGCTTCTGAACCAATAGAAACCAAAAAAATTAAAATGAAAATTAAGTGTCTCACATTATCTCTCTTTACCCAACTACTATGTCGTAAACGAAATATAAACCTTAAAAATTACCGGAGGTTTGATAAAAGATAAAAATGACCCATACAAAAGTATTATCTGAGCTTTGTTTAAATTACCCCCCAAGTTAAATTTTGTTCAATATCAAAATTTCTTATTAGTTTTAGATCTAAACAAAAACCAAATATTATGAATTCAAAAGTCTTTATGGTCCTAAGAATACTTCTTGGGCTGTTTGTCCTGGTTTTCGGACTCAACAAATTTCTAAATTTTATTCCAATGGAAGCACCAACGGGTGATGCCGGAGCCTATTTTGGAGCACTAATGAGCTCAAAAACACTCACCATGGTAGCTATTGTTGAGGTTGTGGCCGGAATTGCTTTAATTTTCAACAAATATGGAGCTTTATTGGCATTAATTTTAATGAGTGTATCTGTAAATGCAGTTTTATTCCATGCAACTCTGGACCCTGAAAATATTATGGGTGCGCTGGTATTACTAATATTAAATGTAGCTGTGCTTATCGGATATAAGGATAAATATGCTCCATTGCTGCAGCAGTAGCATATGGTTGTGTAATATTAAGACGGAGGTTTTTTAGTTCAATAAACTTCCGTCTTTTTTATATACTCATCCGGTCCTTCAAAATAACATGAAAGGTGAATTGATAAAGGCAGTGAAAAAAAGAAAAGGAACCAAATGGTTCCTTTTCTATAATATTTAAAAATATATGTGTCGTAGTATGATTAGTCCTTTAGAGGCCGTTCAATTTCCTGCTGCCCAAGATGCGTGGCATAGAAGCCCATCATAGCCTTATACAACGCTATTGAATTTTCTTCTTTGGCATAGCCGTGACCTTCATCATATTTAACCATATAAGGAACATCATATCCTTTCGACCTAAGAGCACTCACTATCTGATCTGACTCATCTATATTTACTCTGGGATCATTAGCTCCCTGTACTACAAATAAGGGTTTCTTAATGCGGTCTATTTGATAGACCGGGGAGACTTCCTCCATGATGACTTTCTCTTCAGCAATATCCTCATCGTACCAAATTTCTTTAATTATTTTAAGATAAGGTTTCCAATATGGTGGAATGGTTTTCATAAAAGTAAATAGGTTGGATACACCAACATAATCTACACCACAGGCATATAAATCCGGCGTTTTAGTCAATCCTCTTAATACAGCATATCCACCGTGACTACCTCCATAAATAGCTGCTTTATTTTTATCTACCCATCCCTGATCAATTACGTACTGTAAACCATCTTCTACATCATCCATAGCTTTCCTTCCTATTTGCTTAAATCCGGATTCTAAAAATTCTTTACCATACCCGCCCGAGATCCTGAAATTTACCTGAAGGGTAGCATAACCCCTGCTTGCAAATAATTGCGCTTCCGGATTAAATCCCCAGGAATCTCGAATACCTTGTGGACCTCCGTGAGGGTTTACAATTACAGGAACCTTTTGGCCACTTAAGGCAGCTTTAGGCAGGGTAATGTATCCATGTAAGGTAATGCCATCTCGGCTTTTGAATGTGATTGGACGCATTTCTGCCATATCCTGCTCCTTAAGCTGTGGCATTAAGTTATATAGCTCTTTAAACTCATCTTTACTAACATCGTAGGAGTAATAAACCCCATAAAGTTTATCACTGGCAACAAAAATCAAATAGCTATTTTCGTCATCAGTAAAATCTGCTATATTATATTGTTTGCCTTCAAATTTTCTTTCAAATTTGGTGTGTAATTTCTTGTAATAATCACTTACAGGAACAATAACTTGTTTCTCCCCTTCGTATTGAAAATAATCTAACTCCCAATTTCTTTTTCTGGAAGTAGCTATGTCAGAAACATCATATTTATCATTACTGAATATCTTTTTTATTTGTTTATCTTCTTTAAGATCATAAAGGACAATTTCTGACTTATCACTTTCCAAATTAGTTACCATGTAAGCATCATGCGGATTTGGAGTGGCATAATTAAATTGTAAAATCCCAAAAGCGTCTTTCCAATTAAGACTTTTGAAAAGCTCAAATTTACCTTCCTCAGTTGCATAATAGATATCCTGTTCCACTCCATCCCGAATCCTGGTGAATGCTTTTAAATTTCCTTCTTTGTCAAAATCATAATCTGAGATGGGATTAGAAGCATCTTCATTACTGTAGAGTTGTTTTAATTCCCCGTTTACCACATTAATCTTATATGGTTCGAATACCTGAGGATTGTTTTTATTCATTTGAACAATAATATGGTCCTTATCGTCTTTCAATAAATCGGAGAATTGTGCCCGCACACCTTCAAAAGGAGTTAAATCTTTAAGATCTGAACCATCCAGATTGACGGCATACACATGATAATTTTCATCTCCTCCGTTATCCATCAAATATGCCATGCGCTCATTATTCACCCAACCGTAACCCCTAACCAACTCTTCTTTTTCTTCAATTGCCCGTGTTATTGTACCTGTTGATATTTCTTTTACATAAATATGACGCTTTCCATTATCATCTTTTTCGCGATAAGACATATATTTTCCATCCGGAGAAAATCTAAAAGTAGAAGCCTTAGGCTTTGCAAAATAATCTTCCACGGTATATCTGTAATTACCGCTATCCATTGCAGCCATCTTGTTTAATTCTTCATCGGAACTAACTAATTCCGGATTTCCAGGAATAGTTTTAACTGTTTTTTCAAGCAACAAGGGAAGTCCCTTTTCACCTTGATAGAAGGTACCCTCCATTTTTTCTCCTTCAATCTTTCCTACATATTTAATTCCAGCTTGTTTAAAAATAATGGTTAACTCATTTTCTGAAACAGAAGTTTCATCCATTGGAATGTCTGTTGCTCCCTGGGATGGGCTATCCATTGTTGAAGAGTAATTTCCATCCGTTTCAATTATATTGAATATCAATGGCATCTCAGTTCCCTGTACGGCAAGGTTTCCTTTCCAGGAACCCACTGCGTCCTGTGCAAAGATACTTGCTCCCAAAAGGAAAAGGGCCAGAGACATAGCTGGCCTAAATATTTTAAAGTTTAAATTCATAGTAAAATGATTTTCGAGTTAATACTTATCAATAATGTGAAATTATATACTTCCATTAGTATAGAAAATTACTTTTTTGTTACAGAAGGGAATGCAAAATAATCACATAAACATATTACCTAATAAGAAATAGCGAATCCAACTTCTGACAAACGGTAGAATTGAGGAAGTGAACGGCGCTATTTTTGTAATCTGGAGGCTTTATTTAGGGTAGTCCAAGAGCATTAACAAGCAATTTTAGTCTATTTTCTTTTGTCTTTCTTTATGACCGGGGGATACTTTGAAAATACTTTGGTTACTATTTCATTAAGCTTCCTTTCTCTGGTTCTTGGGGAATTATTCTCGCTAAAATTACTGAGACTTATTGCCTGCCAGAACAAGGCATCCTTTTGGCTATCTACCAGATCAAAAATTAATTCCCGTTCCAGATTAGAACCACCCAAGGGAACTCCAATAGAAACGCCCCCTCCTACATTGCCACTTGTGCCGCCTACGCCTACACCCACAGTGCTGTTATTTGGAGTTGCAAAAGATTCGCTTTGAATATTGATATAAAAATCCGGTTCCTCGGATAATAAAATTCCGCGCATTTGCATAGTTGAATCGATCGCATTAAAAAGGCGCTTTGAATCCAAATCACTCAGACCGGTTTGCATTTCAGGATAATAATTGTAAGTGCTGTAATTGGTGAAATCCACAGTTTTATCAAAATCATAGTTTACCCTTACCGTGCTGCAGGAAAGCACGCATACAATAACCAATAAGATCATTATATTTCTCATAAGCGATTTTATATAAAAATAAAGAAAAAAAACAGGGAAGCTGAAAATTGTATTATTTAATCGTTTAATAGCTGCCAAAGCTCATCTTTAAGGTCATTAAGACCCAATTCTGATACCGAAGAGATAAATATATAAGGGGTTTGCTTTAAATCCTTATCTAATTGAATTTTCATTTCCCCAATTAGCTCATCATCCAGCATATCCGACTTGGAGATTGCTACCAATCTGTTTTTGTCAAGAAGTTCTGGATTATACTTTTTTAGTTCATTTAAGAGAATTTCATACTCTTTACTAATATCATTACTATCTGCAGGTATTAAAAAAAGTAGAATGGAATTGCGTTCTATATGTCTTAGAAAATAATGCCCCAATCCTTTACCCTCTGCCGCTCCCTCTATGATACCAGGAATATCTGCCATTACGAAACTCCTAAAATCGCGGTATTTAACAATTCCTAAGTTCGGTTTGAGCGTAGTAAATTCATAATCCGCTATTTTAGGTTTTGCAGATGTTAATACTGATAGTAATGTAGATTTTCCGGCATTGGGAAATCCAACCAATCCTACGTCTGCCAAAACTTTAAGTTCAAGGGTTAATTGTTTTTCCTGTGCGGGGATACCAGGTTGTGCGTACCTGGGGGTTTGGTTTGTAGCTGTTTTAAAGTGCCAATTACCACGACCTCCTTTACCTCCTTCAGCCGCAATTACTTCTTCTCCGTGTGCTGTAATCTCAAATAGCAATTCATTGGTGTCCGAATCGCGCACAATCGTTCCCAGCGGTACGTCCAAAAATACATCCGCTCCATCGGCACCCGTACTTCTGTTTTTACTCCCATGTTCACCATGCCCGGCCTTAAAGTGCCGTTTAAACTTAAACCCAAGGAGCGTCCAAAGGTTTTCATTACCGCGAATAATGATATGACCACCTCTACCGCCATCACCTCCATCGGGCCCGCCTTTTGTTATATATTTTTCCCTGTGCAAATGCATGGATCCTTTACCCCCATTACCTGAGGTAACATACATCTTTACATAGTCCACAAAATTCCCTTCGGTCATCGCTCAATATTCGTTTTAAAAATGGTAGCAGTATAATCTGGCCTATGTTCTTATTCAGATCATCCTTCGACCTGTATCGCCTGAATTACGGTGCCAAGGCGCTCCGTAATCTCTTCTATGGCTCCAATACCATTTACGCTATAGAATTTATCCTGAGCTTGATAATACTCTTTAAGAGGAGCTGTTTTTTGATTGTATTCTTCAAAGCGATTTCTAATCTTATCCTCATCCTGATCATCCGTTCTGCCGCTTATTTTACCTCTTTCCAATAAGCGCTGAATAAGCTCTTCATCATTGGCATCTAAGGCAATAGTTGCGTCAATTTGCATTTCCTTTGAATCCATTAAGTTATCCAGTGCTTTTGCCTGGGCTACGGTTCTGGGAAAACCATCAAAAATAAATCCGTTAGCTTCAGGATGTTTCTCAACTTCATCCCTTAGCATCTTAATGGTAACTTCATCCGGAACCAGTTCGCCCTTATCCATATAGGTTTGTGCCAACTTTCCCAGTTCGGTATTGTTCTTAATATTATATCTAAAAACATCTCCAGTAGAAATATGCAATAGATTATGTTGATCCTTTAAAAAAGCAGCTTGTGTTCCCTTACCTGCTCCTGGTTTTCCAAAAAGTACAAGATTAATCATATGGTTTTGGTTTAGTTGGTATACATCTCTTAAATTTCTTCCCTGTTCTTTATAATCCAGCCCATAACCTACAATAAACTTATTTGGAATTTCTATTCCAATATAGTCAATAGGATATTCTCCGTTGTAAATTTCGTGTTTATAAAACAGGCTTGCTATTTTAAACTCCTTGACATTCGTCTTTGCAAATAAATGGACCAATTCCTGCAGGGTCCTCCCGGTGTCAATAATGTCTTCTATAATAACTACACTTCTCCCCTCCAAATTTTCGGGAAGATCTAAGAGTGTTTCTACAATTCCTGTAGATATCAGGCCCCTGTATGAAGCCAGTTTTACAAATGAAACCTCACATGGATAGGGATAACATTTCAATAAATCAGAAATAAACATAAAGGCCCCATTAAGAACCCCAACAAATATGGGTACCTCATCTTTATAGTCCTTAGCGATTTCAGCTGCAATTCTCTCAATTGCAAGTTGTATTTCTTCTTCTTTCAGAAATGGCTTAAACAATTTATCATGCAGCTTTATCAATGGTATCGGTTTTATAGGATGGCAAAGATAGTATTTTGCTTTCTCTTTTTTAAGCTTAGGGCAGCAGATTCTAACATTTAGATGTATTTTTGTAGCCAGTCAAAATAATCTTATTCACCTGAGAAAGTATAAGTTCATGAATTTCTTTTCTTCTGATTTTAAGTTAGGTATTCTTGGAGGAGGTCAGTTGGGTAAAATGCTGCTGTATGAAACAAGGAAGTTTGACATTTATACCAAAGTGCTGGATCCATCGCCCGAGGCCCCGTGCAAAATTGCCTGTAATGAATTTATTCAGGGCAGTTTGATGGATTTTGATGTAGTTTACAACTTTGGAAAAGAAGTAGATTTACTTACTATTGAAATTGAAAATGTAAATTTAGATGCTCTTGAAAAGTTGGAAGAAATAGGCAAAACGGTTTATCCTTCTTCAAGGGTACTTCGCACTATTCAAAATAAGGCTAAACAGAAGTTATTCTATATTGACAATCAAATTCCTACGGCACCTTTTTCCAGATTTGCATATACAAGTGAAATAAAGGATAGTGTTGCTCATGGAGGTATTGCTTTTCCTTTTGTATGGAAAAGTGCTCAATTTGGATATGATGGTCAAGGCGTAAAAATTGTACGTTCCCTGGATGATCTTAAAAACCTTCCCAATGTAGAATGTATTGCTGAGGATCTTATCCCTTTTAAAAATGAACTGGCCGTTATAGTATCGAGAAATGTCCAGGGCGAAGTAATCGATTATCCGGTAGTGGAAATGGAATTTCATCCGGAAGCCAATCAGGTTGAATATGTCCTGTGCCCGGCCAGAATTGACAAAAAAGTTGCTGATAAAGCAAGGAAGATCGCTTTAAAGTTGTCTGAAAAATTACAGCACGTAGGCCTTCTGGCAGTTGAAATGTTCCAAACATCAGAGGATGAGATTTTAGTCAATGAGGTAGCACCCAGACCGCATAACAGCGGTCATTACAGTATAGAGGCCAGTTATACAAATCAATTTGAACAGCACCTAAGAGCCATCCTTGGGTTTCCTCTTGGATGTTCAGATAGTAAATTGGCAGGGGTAATGGTTAATTTGGTTGGTGATGAAGAGCATACCGGCGAAGTTGTTTATCAAAATATTGAAGATATTTTTAAACTAAGCGGGGTTACACCTCATATTTATGGTAAAAAGGAGACACGACCATTTAGGAAAATGGGGCATGTAACTATTATACATGAGGATATAAATGAGGCCCGAATTATAGCCGAAAAAGTAAAGAAAACGATCAAAGTAATAAGCAAAAAATAAAAATATGAGCAAAGTAGCAGTAATTATGGGCAGCTTAAGTGACCTTCCCGTTATGCAGGAAGCCGTTGATATTTTAAAGGGATTTGATATTGAAGTAGAAGTTGATATTGTATCTGCCCACAGAACGCCGGATAAATTATATGAATTTAGCAAACAAGCTCATAAAAATGGATTTTCAGTTATCATAGCAGGGGCTGGTGGTGCAGCCCACTTACCCGGAATGGTAGCTTCACTTTCCCCTCTGCCGGTAATAGGTGTGCCGGTTAAAAGCAGTAATTCCATTGATGGATGGGATTCGGTTTTGTCTATTTTACAAATGCCCGGGGGTGTTCCGGTAGCCACCGTTGCTCTTAACGGCGCAAAAAATGCTGGTATTCTTGCAGCGCAAATCATAGGTAGCAGTGATAAGTGTGTAATGGATAAAATTCTTTTATACAAAGAAGGACTAAAGGACAAAGTAGTTAAGGGCGCTCAGGAACTAAATAAACCTAAATAGGAAATTTAAACATTGTTATCCTCCGCAGATTAATTCCTCTTCATAAATAAAGTAATAAACATCGGTCTATATATGAATCCTTTATTAACCCCATTTGATACCGCACCTTTTTCTAGTATTAAGAATGAACATTTTATGCCGGCCTTTATGCACGCTATAGAAAATGCTCGTAAAGAAATTGATGACATAACTCATTCCGAAGAAGAACCCACTTTTGAGAATACTATTGAGGCTTTAGAATTCTCAGGACAACATTTGGAACGTATTGCCAGTTTATTTTTTAGTTTGAATTCTGCAGAAACCAATGATAACATCCAGAAGATTGCCCAGGAAGTATCCCCATTGTTGTCGGAGTTTAGTAATGATATTACCCTAAATGAAAAATTATTCAGAAGAGTAAAAAAGGTTTTTGAGAATAAAGACGAATACCAACTTACCGCAGAACAAGACACCTTACTTGATAAAAAGTATAAAAATTTTAGCAGAAATGGGGCCAACCTGGATGAAGAACAAAAAAAACGCCTAAGGGAGATTGATACAGCACTTGCAACACTAAAATTAAAATTTGGGGAAAACATTTTAAAGGAGACAAATAAATATGAAATGCATCTCACAAACGAAGATAACCTTGACGGGCTTCCACAAAGTGCAAAAGATGCAGCAGCGCAGTTAGCAAAAAGTAAAGGTAAAATAGGATGGATTATAACTCTGGATTATCCAAGTTATATTCCATTTATGAAATATGCACTCAACAGAGAACTTAGAAAAGAGCTGTCAATGGCATTTGGGAGCAAAGGCTTCCATAATGATGACCTGGACAATCAGGCTAATGTTCTTCGAATTGCCAATCTTCGACATGAAAGAGCTAATTTATTAGGCTATAAAAGCCATGCGAATTTTATTTTAGAAGAACGAATGGCCGAAACCCCGGAAAAAGTATATGACTTTTTAAAGGAATTGTTAATAAAGGCAAAGCCCGCAGCTAAACGTGAATTTAAAGAACTATCAGAGTTTGCCAAAGAGCTGGATGGAATTGAGCAACTAGAGTCCTGGGATGGATCTTTTTACTCTGAAAAATTAAAGCAAAAACGCTTCAGCCTTGACGATGAAAAGCTCAAACCATACTTTAAGCTGGAAAATGTTATTGAAGGAGTATTTATGATAACCGAAAGACTATACGGATTGTCTTTTGAAGAAGTATTTGATGTAGACAAGTATCATCCGGAAGTTAAGACTTATAGAATTTATGATAGTAATAATAAATTTGTTTCCTTATTCTATGCCGATTTTCATCCAAGGGAAGGGAAGCGCGCTGGTGCCTGGATGACTTCATTTAAGCCCCAGTTCATATTGAATAACAAGAATGAAAGACCTCAGATTTCTAACGTTTGTAATTTTACGAAACCTACAGAAAATAAACCATCACTGTTAACTTTTAATGAAGTTACAACGCTCTTTCATGAATTCGGGCATGCTCTTCACGGTATTCTTGCAAATACGATCTATCCAAGCTTATCCGGTACTTCTGTTTATTGGGATTTTGTTGAGCTACCCAGTCAGATATTGGAAAACTGGTGTTATGAAAAAGAAGCTCTGGAATTATTTGCCCGGCACTATGAGACAGAAGAACCTATTCCTATGTCATTAGTTGAAAGTATAAAGGAATCTGCAACATTTCAGGAGGGGATGGCCACAATGCGTCAACTGAGTTTTGGTTTCCTGGATATGTCATGGCATGCTTCTGATCCATCTGTTATTTCAGATGTTAAGAAACACGAATTTAAAGCTTTCGAAGACACTTTACTTTACCCAAATAACCAGGAGACGTGCATGAGTGTATCATTCGCCCACATTTTTCAGGGCGGCTATTCCGCGGGCTATTACAGCTATAAATGGGCTGAAGTATTAGATGCCGACGCGTTCGATTACTTTAAAGAAAAAGGAATTTTTAATCGAGAAGTAGCTCAAAAATTTAAAGATCATATTCTTTCCAAAGGAGGAACTGAAAAACCAATGATCCTTTATAAGCGCTTTAGGGGCAGGGAGCCTAAAATTGAAGCTCTTTTAGAGCGTGCTGGATTAATGAAAAAGACGGCTTAACTAATTTTTTTCTTCCAGCGCATCATAACCTCCCAACAGGTCTATTACATTTTTATAACCAGACGAGGTGAGTAACTCAGCGGCGCTTGCACTACGTCCTCCTTTTTTACAATAGACATAAATAGTTTTGTCTTTTTCTATTTTCTCCTTCTCGAATTGCTTAATAAAATCCTCATCATACCAATTAATATTGACTGCATCATCAAAATGACCCTCAACATACTCTTCAGGAGTGCGAACATCAATAAGTACTGCATTTTCGAGATCTTGAGGTGTCAATTCTGTGATTGACATGGATTTAGATTGGGTGCAGCTTATTTGAATAAATAGCAAAAGAATGAGATAACCGATATTTTTCATAATTGGGCGTATTACACTTAAAATTAATAATTTCATTAAAATTAATTTATTTTTGGATTCCACAAGCATCAAAATGACGGAAAATTCTTTAAATCCTGCTTCATGGGTCGACAAATACGCCGACTATCTATTTAACTATGCCGTGGTGCGGGTGAGTGATGCAGAGATCGCTAAAGATTTGGTACAGGAAACATTCCTGGCCGCTTTAAAATCGGCTAAAAATTATCAGGGGGCTGCATCAGAACGCACCTGGCTCATTGCTATATTAAAACGAAAAGTCATAGATTATTACAGAAAAATTAATTCAAAGAAAGGCAAGGCCGAAGTACGAATTAATTATAGTAGTCAAAGTGATTCGGCAGGAGATTGGCTGGAAGAAAATGTAGCGGATCCATTTAGCACACTTGAAAATGACCAAATAGAAAATGCAGAATTGGGACAAGCTATTCAGGAATGTATTTCTAAGCTGCCAAAAAAGCAATCTGCGGTATTTGTTATGAAAACTATACGAGGATTAAGTACAGAAGATATATGTAATGAACTTGGGATTAATCCGTCTAACCTTTGGGTAATGGTCCACAGAGCTAGAACGAATCTTATGGGTTGTCTCAATGAAAATTGGTTTAAGTTATGATTAGTTGCGAGAAAGCAAGTACAATTTGCAATAAAAAACAATACAAAGAAGCGACACTTCTTGAACAAATCAAATTTGGTATTCACCTTTTGTTCTGTAAAGCCTGTGCTGCATTTTCTAAGAAGAACAAAAAACTAACCATACTTTGTGACAAGGCCAATTTGCATAACCTTTCTGAACAGGAAAAGGAAAAAATGAAAGTAAAGATTGAACTTAATAGCTAAATATAACTTTCCAGTAATATTAGGATTCCAAGCCAGCATATCGGAATACTTTCTACAAAAAATGAGGCAAAATATTTTGATTGATTTCTGTGAGTCATTAGCAGCATAATTATTAAAATCAAAAATAGTATTGTCTTTCCAATAATTTCTAACTGACTTAAATCGTCCTTAAGAAATGTTATTAAATAGAAAATAAGAGACAAGAGCAGACCAAGGTTTTTGGTTTGAGATACTCCGATTCGCTGTGGTATTGTCTTAAGATGCAATTCATCATATTCAAGATCCCTAATCTCAAATGGAATTAGCAATATAAGAATCAGAATAAACTGTTGGAGCATTAGAAGGCAAATGTCCCATGAAAATGAAATGGCCGAGGATATTACAGGAATTATGACCGTAGTTCCTGTCCACACCAGTGCCACCAATATTACTTTTAAGATACCTGAATTCCTTAAATTCTTGTGCTTAGGAGAAACAGGCAATGCATACAAACCTATAAGTAGGGCTAATGCACAGCAAATGAACCATACCGCATAGCTCAAAAAAAAGAAATGATAGCCTGCAAGCGCTAATATAATTAAGCTGAAAATTTGTATTTGTTTGTGATAGCTATTCTTTACCAGGATATATCTTTTTGCTTCAACCCCGTATTTAATAAAATTATAACTCGGTATGGTTCCAAAAAAAACGAAAAGAATTAAATGCTGATCTGGTAAAATGTTTAAATACAGATTGGTGATCAATAATAAGCTTATCACAGCAAATGCCACATGAATGCTTGCATCCAGATAAAAATTAAAAATACGGCTCAACCACCCCATTAAACAAAAATAGCCAAACTGTTCATAACGTATCTTTTTCGTTAAAAACTTTAGGCTACTGCGCTTTGAAATAGATTATTTTACAAGAATTAATCCCTAATTTTGTTCACTATTATTTTAGCTATAAAATCGTGAATTATGACGACAGACCTGTTTGCTTCAAGACATATAGGTATTCGAAAAGAAGATCTGCCTAAAATGCTTAAAACCATTGGCGTGGAAAATATAGACCAGCTTATATATGAAACTATTCCCAGTGAAATAAGGCTTAAAAAACCTTTAGATCTTAGCAGGGAAATGAGCGAACATGAATTCCTGTCACACGTAAATTCCCTTTCTTTAAAAAACAAGGTATACAAAACATATATCGGTCTGGGATATAACGAATGTATTACTCCATCTGTGATTAAAAGGAATATTCTTGAAAATCCAGGGTGGTATACAGCCTATACGCCATATCAGGCAGAAATTGCGCAAGGGCGATTGGAAGCCTTATTAAACTTCCAAACCATGATTTGCGATCTTACCGGGATGGAGCTTTCCAATGCGTCACTTTTAGACGAAAGCACTGCAGCCGCGGAAGCGATGACCATGCTTTTTGATGTAAGAAACAGGGAACAAAAGAAAAATGAAGTCGTTAAATTTTTTGTTTCCAATGAGGTATTGCCACAAACCCTATCGCTACTGCAAACCAGATCAAAACCCCTTGGAATTGAATTGGTAAGCGGAGATCATGAAGCATTCGAGTTTGGTGAGGGTTTTTACGGTGCTCTTTTGCAATACCCCGGTAAATATGGTCAGGTAAATGATTATAAAAGTTTTGTGCAAAAAGCCAGAGATAAAGAGATAAAAGTTGCAGTAGCTGCAGATATACTTAGTTTGGTTTTATTAACCCCGCCCGGTGAAATTGGAGTAGATGTAGTTGTTGGAACCACACAAAGATTTGGAATTCCTTTAGGCTACGGGGGCCCGCATGCTGCTTTTTTTGCCACTAAGGAGGCTTTCAAAAGAAATATCCCTGGAAGAATTATAGGGCTAACCAGAGATACAGATGGAAATCAGGCATTGCGTATGGCTTTACAAACCAGAGAACAGCATATTAAAAGAGACAAAGCAACATCTAACATTTGTACAGCACAGGTGTTACTAGCAGTGATGGCAGGGGCTTATGCTGTTTATCACGGACCACAAGGCTTAAGATATATAGCAGATAAAGTTCATTATAATGCAAAGGTATTAAGTCAGTTGCTTGAAAAACAAGGATTTGAACAATTGAACACCGCTTTTTTCGACACCATTATGGTGCGGGTTCCCGATAGCAAGTCCTTAAAATCAATCGCCGAAAAAAATAGTATTAATTTCAATTATATTGATAATAATACCGTTTCAATATCGATCAATGAGGCCACAAGCAAGGACGATATTAGACTAATTTACAATTGCTTTAGTGAATTGATTGAATCCGAAGAAATTACTTCTATTGATGAGAAAACAAAGGATGTTATTCCACACTCCTTAATACGCAATACACCCTTCCTGGAAAACGAGGTCTTTAATTCATATCATTCCGAGACAGAACTAATGCGTTATCTCAAAAAATTAGAGCGAAAAGACCTGGCCCTAAATCAGTCTATGATCTCACTCGGTTCTTGTACTATGAAATTAAATGCTGCCAGCCAAATGCTGCCTTTGAGTATGCCTGCATGGGGAAATATTCATCCATTTGTTCCTGTCGAACAGGCAGAAGGTTATCATATAATACTGCAGGAACTAGCAAGAGATTTAACGGAAATCACGGGTTTCGCAGGTACTTCCTTGCAACCTAATTCCGGTGCACAAGGTGAGTTTGCCGGATTAATGACCATAAGAGCGTATCATGAATCCAAAGGCGAAGTTCATAGAAATATCTGCATTATTCCGGCATCCGCTCATGGTACTAATCCGGCTTCGGCTGTAATGGCCGGAATGAAGGTTGTTGTAACCAAAACAGATGCTCGAGGAAATATCGATATGGTGGACCTGGAGGAGAAAGTAGAATTACATTCAGAAAATTTGGCTGCATTAATGATCACATATCCCTCAACACATGGAGTTTTTGAATCCTCCATAAAAAAAATAACACAACTTATTCACGACCATGGGGGGCAGGTTTATATGGATGGAGCCAATATGAATGCACAGGTAGGATTAACAAATCCGGCGACTATTGGAGCTGACGTATGCCATCTCAACCTGCACAAAACTTTTGCAATACCACATGGAGGCGGAGGACCCGGAGTAGGGCCTATTTGTGTTGCTGAACAATTGGTTCCTTTCTTACCGGGTAATCCGGTTATTAAAACTGGTGGTAAAAAAGCAATTACAGCAATTTCAGGGGCTCCCTGGGGCAGTTCATTAGTTTGTTTAATTTCTTACGGTTATATTAAGATGCTGGGAGAAGCTGGCTTAACTGAGTCCACAAAAATTGCTATTCTAAATGCGAACTATATAAAGAATAGGTTGAGTGGAAAATTTGATGTTCTTTACACAGGGGAAAAAGGCCGTGCAGCGCATGAAATGATTATTGATTGCAGACCATTTAAACAAAACGGAATAGAGGTTACAGATATCGCTAAACGATTAATGGACTACGGTTTTCATGCTCCAACAGTATCTTTTCCTGTAGCAGGGACCCTTATGATAGAGCCTACTGAAAGTGAAAATCTTGATGAATTAGATCGATTTTGTGATGCTATGATATCAATCCGGGAAGAAATTGATCATTCCTCAGCAAAGGATACAAATAACGTACTGAAAAATGCACCACATACCTTGCATATGATGACCAATGATTCCTGGGATTTCCCATATTCGAGACAACAGGCTGCCTTCCCGTTACCCTACATTTTCGAAAATAAATTTTGGCCCAGTATTAGAAGGGTAGATGAAGCGTATGGAGATCGTAATTTAATATGTACTTGTGCTCCAATTGAAGCATATGTGGAAGCTTAGTCTATCCCCTATAAAGAGGGGTTTGAAAGACTATATTAAAGCTGAAGAATTATTTCTAATGTTGTAGATTTCTTCTGAACATCGTAATTGATTACTATGCCCATATAGTACGACGGAATTTTTTATTATTTTTCCCAAAACTAAGTCAACTCCCCTAAATATGAGTATTGGAATCAGCGGCACAGGGTGTTATATCCCGTCGATCACTACTCAAAACAAAGATTTTGAGCAACATAATTTTCTTACCAGTGAGGGAACTCCCTTTGCCTATACCAACGAGATTATCATTGAGAAGTTTAAGGCAATAACGGGTATTGCGGAAAGGCGCTATGCTGATAAAGAACTAAATACTTCAGATTTGGGATTCTTTGCAGCCCGGGATGCTATTGAAGATGCCGGAATCGATGCTGAAGAACTGGATTATATAATTTTTGCGCATAATTTTGGAAACGTGAGCCATGGGCACTCCCAAAGCGATACCGTGCCTAGTTTAGCAACCAGGGTAAAACATCTCCTAAGAATTAAAAACCCCAATTGTGTTGCATATGATATGCTTTTTGGTTGTCCGGGTTGGATTGAAGGAGTAATACAGGCAAATGCTTTTATCAAAAGCGGTATAGCAAAAAAATGTCTCGTAATTGGTGCGGAAACACTCTCCAGGGTAATTGATCAGCACGATCGGGATTCCATGATTTATTCAGATGGTGCCGGAGCTTGTATTATTGAAGATTCTGAGGATTCCGGTGAGATTCTGGCACATACCTCAGCTACATTTACCAACGAAGAAGCCTATTATCTATTTTTCGGCGAATCACATAATAAATCTTGTCCCAGCAAAACTCAATATATTAAAATGTATGGGCGTAAAATTTATGAATTTGCGCTAAATCATGTTCCAAATGCCATGAGGAATTCTTTGGAAAAAAGTGGAATACCAATTGAAAATATCAAAAAAATATTTATTCATCAGGCAAATGAAAAAATGGACGAGGCTATTGTAAATCGATTTTACAAGTCTTTTAACTTGGAAATGCCTGAAGGAGTAATGCCAATGAATATTCGTGAAATGGGAAATAGTTCTGTGGCAACTGTTCCCACCTTATTTCATATGGTTAAAACCGGGAAAATAGAAAATCAGCAAATAGAAAAAGGAGATGTTGTTATCTTTGCCAGTGTTGGCGCAGGTATGAATATCAACGCCATAGTCTATAGATGCTGAAAATATGTATGAAAAAACTTTTCCGGATAAAAGGTATAAAAATACACTTGCCTTTCTTCAAAAACATATAACTACTCAGGAAGCCATATTGGATTTAGGGGTTACCAACCCATTTTCTGAAATAATGAAGCAGAATGGCTATAATGTTGAAAATACTAGCGGCGAAGACCTGGATTTAGATTTTGACTTTGTACAGAATTCGAATGCCAATGTAGTCACAGCATTTGAAATCTTTGAACACCTGCTCGCACCTTACAATATTTTGAGAGCAATAAAGGCTGATAAAATTGTTACCAGTGTTCCATTGCGACTTTGGTTTGCCTCAGCATATAAGAGTAAAACAGACCCCTGGGATAGACACTATCATGAATTTGAGGCCTGGCAGTTTAATTGGTTGCTCGAAAAAGCTGGTTGGGAGATAAAAGATACCCTTAGCTGGGCTAATCCCGTTAATAAAATAGGACTTAGGCCTTTATTACGGACTTTTACTCCTCGTTATTATATTGTTTATGCAGAGCGAAAAAGGATATCCGAAAGCACCGGATTTATTGCACCGGAATAATTATACCTTACTATCGTGAATTATTATATTGTAATCTGTGCACATAATGAAGAATCATACATAGCTGCTACGCTCAATGCTGTTCTATCCCAAACCATGCAACCAAAGAAAGTTTTGGTTGTGAATGATAATTCTACAGACAAAACCGAAACTATTATAGATGAATTTGTTTCCGGGAACAGCCATATTATAAAAGTCAACAGATCCTCCTCCACCCTTCATATGCCGGGGGCTAAAGTTGTGGAAGCATTTAATGAAGGGTTTGAGCTGCTAGACGACCAATACGATTTTATTGTCAAACTGGATGCTGATATTATACTCCCGGAAAACTACTTTGAAAAAATATCAGAACTAATTAATTCAGATTCCAGGGCCGGAATTTTAGGTGGATTTGCTTATGAACAAGATTCAAAAGGAGTGTGGAAATTAAATCACCCTATGAACAAAGATCATATTCGCGGTGCTTTTAAAAGTTATACCAAACAATGTTTTAATGCCATAGGTGGATTAAAAAATTCGATAGGCTGGGATACAGTTGATGAGCTATTAGCCCGGTATAATGATTTTAGTGTAATTACAGATGATTCGCTAAAAATAAAGCATTTACGACCTCTGGGAGCATCCTATAACAAACAGGCGCGTTATTTACAAGGTGAAGCCATGTATCTGATGCGCTATGGCTATTTAATTAGTTTCATTGCCTCACTTAAAATGGCATTGAAAAGAAAAAAGACGACATTATTTATAGATACTTTAAAAGGCTATGCCATGGCCAAAAAAAAGAGTCTTCCTTTTCTGGTTTCTCAAAAAGAAGGCGAGTTTATTCGCAAATTAAGATGGCAAAATATTCTTAATAAATTATTCTAATATCCGTGCGATAGGCTTGCCGGTAGCTCCGTTAGGAAATGCAATCCCCAACAATGTGGCTATGGTAGGTGCAATATCAGGGATTTCTGTTCTAAGAGCCGTTGAGCCCGGTTTTATGCCTTTTCCATAAAAAATAAGTGGTGTATGGGTATCATAAATCTGAGCAGATCCGTGTGTGGATCCCGTTTTGCTATAATCAATAATTCCAGGTTTTGGCACTATTAAAATATCACCAGAGCGTTTCATGTTGTATCCGTTTTGAATAATGTATGGGATTCCGGTCGTGTACTCATTATTTTGCATTTGATATGCGGTGTATACCTTTTCAAAGGCTTGGTATGAAAGTAATTCGCTGGCCAAAGTCTCCTGGACTTCCTTTAGACTCAGATCTAAATGTTGAATAATCTTATGGTCAAGAAAAAGCTGGTTGTTAGAATAATTTTTAATTAATTCTGTGGAACCATACTTATATTTAATAAATTCTCCTAATTCTGATTGTATTTCAGCCCTATTAATATATCCCGCTGGTATTTTTTGATCTTTCAAATAAGCAGGAACATTAATTGCTCCATGATCTGCCGTAAGAAAAACGGTATATTCCCCTGCTCCCACTTTGGTATCCAGATACTTTAATATTCGTTCCAAATCACGATCCAAACGTATATAGGTATCCTGTATTTCCTTAGAATTTACACCAAACCAATGTCCAACATAATCAGTACTTGAAAAACTAATTGCTAAAAAATCTGTGATATCATCTGTACCCAGCTGTTCTCCTTTCACCGCTTCTATCGCAAAATCCGTAGTTATACTATTTCCAAAAGGTGTAACCTTTAGCAGCTCATATTTACTATTCTTATCCCATAAACCGGGAAGGTCATGCGGAAAAACAGGATTGCTTTCGCCTGTGAACAAACCCTCATAAGTGTTATTATCAGGACCGCTTTCCCTGTAAGAAGTAATATCCTCAATAGTATTCCAGGGCTTCTTATATTTCTCTACAACCTTAGAAGAATTATAATCTACAACCCATTTAGGCAAATTCTCCATATAATAGGTACTGCTGATCCATTTCCCTTGGCCTCCACCGAGGAACCAGTAAGCGGCATTTGCCGTATGACCACCGGGAAGAACAGCGCCTCTGTCTTTTAAAGCAATTGCAACAACTTTACCCTTCATTTGAGTGTGCAATCGCAATTGATCGGTAATAGTAGTAACCGTCATTCTATGAGGTGACATCTTTCCTGCATTTGAAATCGCTCCAACTGTGGCGTAAGAATCATCGGATGCACAATAGACCGGTTTATCAATTTCTTTATCATACCAGTTATTTCCAATAATTCCATGTATTGACGGAGTGGTACCAGTGTACACGGATGCGTGTCCCGGACCCGTACTGGTAGGCGAATAATTAAAATGGTTATTTTTACAATTAAAGCCCTCATTCACAAGACGCTTAAAACCATCATCCCCGTAATGGTCCCAAAAACGTGTCAGATAATCATAGCGCATTTGATCAACCACAATACCAACAACCAACTTCGGCGTGGTTTTTAGGGGAGCAGTAACTTCTGTTTTAGCAGATTCTTTAGCCCTTCGCTGACATATTACTCCCGAAGAATACAAAAAGAATCCAATTAATAATATTGATGTGAAATGGCTTTTGGAAAACATTATATACAAGTTCTGGTTTTAAAAATGCCTAAATTAAGTTTTAAAATTTTAAATGAAGGTTAAATGAAGCCTAATATTACTATTTTTACAGCTAGAAGTATCGCATAGTTTTATGAATTACATCTCATCAATTGGCAGCTATTCCATTATGGTTCGAGAGGTTTTTAAAAAACCTACAAAGTGGTCAATAATGAAAACTTTAATTTTAAAGGAAATTGATGAACTAATTTATGGTTCAATGGGGATCGTAATTTTTATTTCTGTATTCATTGGAGGTGTTGTGGCCATTCAGACAGCATTAAACCTTACAAATCCATTGATCCCTAAAGACCTGATTGGGTTTGCTACCAGGCAATCGGTTATACTCGAGTTTGCCCCTACTTTTACATCTATCATCATGGCGGGTAAAGTGGGTTCTTATATTACGTCCAGCATAGGTACTATGCGCGTAACTGAACAGATAGATGCATTGGAAGTTATGGGGGTAAATTCTCTTAATTATCTGGTTTTTCCTAAGATAATAGCAATGTTATTTTATCCTTTTGTAATTGCTATTTCCATGTATGTGGGAATTTTTGGAGGGTTAATTGCTAATTCTTTAGGGAATTACAGTACATCTGCTGAATTTATTCAAGGCATCCAATTGGATTTCATCCCCTTTCATGTAACCTATTCATTTATTAAATCTATTGTATTTGCATTTATAATTGCTACTGTTCCTTCATTTCATGGGTATTATATGAAAGGAGGTGCTCTGGATGTGGGCAAAGCAAGCACAACCTCTTTTGTCTGGACCAGTGTGGTGATCATCATATCTAACTTTGTTCTTACACAACTATTATTAGGCTAATGATAGATGTAGAAAACTTAAATAAATCATTTGGAGATACCCAGGTATTAAAGGGTATAACCACTTCCTTTGAAAAAGGAAAAACCAATCTGATTATAGGTCAAAGTGGCTCTGGTAAGACGGTATTTATGAAATGTCTTTTGGGTTTAATTGAGCCAGATGAGGGCACAATTAGTTATGACGGTCGCATGTTTTCCAAATTGTCTGTTACAGAAAAACGAGATTTAAGACAGGATATGGGGATGGTATTCCAGGGAAGTGCATTATTTGATTCCATGACTGTTGAAGAAAACGTTATGTTTCCTATGGATATGTTTACCCATCAATCCCGATCGGAAATGGAAGACCGAGCAAACATTGTACTAAAAAGGGTTAACCTCATTGATGCACATAAAAAATACCCTGCAGAAATTTCGGGAGGTATGCAAAAAAGAGTTGCTATTGCCAGGGCTATAGTAATGAATCCCAAATATTTATTTTGCGACGAGCCAAACTCAGGCCTTGATCCCAATACAGCGATTTTAATTGACAACTTGATTCAGGAGATCACAAAAGAATTTGACATTATTACAGTAATTAATAGCCATGACATGAATTCTGTGATGGAAATTGGCGAAAAAATAATCTTTCTTAAAAATGGAATTAAAGAATGGGAAGGCACCAATAAGGAAATCTTTAAAACAGATAATGAAGCAATAACTGATTTTGTGTATTCCTCAGAATTATTTAAAAAGGTCCGACAAATGTATATTGAAGAGCGAAACTAGCTCTGTTCCTACTTTACCCTGACCTTATTATCATTTAATCGCAGTTTTAACCAATTGTTTAGTTTTTGGGTATCTTCCTTTATGTCGCGCTTCTTGGTGTCCTTTTTCCATACTACCTCAAAAATAGGAATTGTATCAATCTTAGTAAAGTCAGTAGTTATGGTATAAGCAAACCCTATGCTATCGAGATTCTCAAAATTAGCTTTGGCTTCTGCACTAATTTGCCTAAAGGGAATTTGTTTTGCGCTTAGTTTACTCAGATTGGCTAATTCAGATTCCAGAAGATTAATACGCTCATCTTTATTTAATAATTCGGCCTTCTTGGATTCGTATAATTCATTTATATAATTGAACTTTATTTCAGAATCGTCTCTTCCCCCTTGAACAATTTTTAGTTCTGTATCTTCAAGTCTGGAAAATGTGTTTTTTTGTTCATTCCAGCTGGCTATTACATTATCAGGTATAAGTTCATCTCCCATACAAACTAATTCAATTGAAGAACCACCTTCCCTGTTATAGCTAATTTTAGTAAGGTTATCTAAATACCTTCCCCTGTCCTTAAACCTATATACTTCAATAGTCTGTTTAATTAAATCCTGTGCCTGTCTCATATATCGGGATTCCTGCCAAACATTATAAAAGGTAATTATGGCCGGAATCATGACCAAGAGGGAAACCAAAGTGGCGATTCTGGCATAATATAGTCTCTTTTTCGAATGCATGTAGCGGACCATTGGAAAACGGAGAAATTTGAGAACAATCACTGTGGCAAGGGCAATGAAAATTGTATTGATAATAAAAAGGTACATAGCCCCGGTAGCATATTCCCAATTACCAATTGCCAGTCCAAAACCTACGGTGCATAAAGGCGGCATTAATGCGGTTGCAATAGCCACCCCAAAAATTACAGTGGCCACAGTGCCTTTTTTTGCCCTCGCTATGACCAAGGCGAAACCACCGAAAAAAGCGATTAACACATCTCTGATATCCGGCTCCGTTCTGGCCAATAACTCAGAGGATTCGTCTCTTAACGGAAAAAATTCAAAAAATAAATATGCTGTAAGTATACTATAGACTACCATTACGGCAAAATTCTTTAAAGAGCGTCTTAGTGTATCAATGTCATTTATGGCAATGGACATGCCCACCCCTAAAATAGGACCCATTAGAGGAGAAATAAGCATGGCTCCAATTACAACAGCCGTAGAATTAGCATTTAAACCTACTGAAGCTATAAATATTGAACATATTAAAATCCAAATCGTATGCCCTTTAAAAGGTATGTCGGCAATAATAGCTTGTTTTGTAGCTTCCTGATCTGTATCCTTGCGGATGTTTAAAAGGTCTGTAAGAAATTTTTTGGTGCTTCCTAAAAATCCCTGAAAATCTTTTTTCGCTTGTTCTCCGCTGAACTCCTCATCAGCATCGGATAATGGATTTTTTTCATTAAACTCTTCATTCATAATTAAATGTATTGGTCTCCAAATCGCTTTTTTACTTCTGCCAAAACACTTTTAATAGCCTGTTCTTTGGATTTAGGGTAAATCATCAGTACTTCTTCTTTATCAACTATTATATAATCTTTTAATCCATCAATAACCGCAATTTTATCTTTTGGTAATCGAATCATATTTCCCGAAGCATCCTCACTTAAAACTTTACCGTTAACAATAGCATTGTCATCTTCATCCTTCTCGAGCTTATGATATAACGAACCCCAGGTACCCAGGTCATTCCAATCAAAAGTAGCGGGAAGAACAAATATTTCCCTGGCTTTTTCAAGAATGGCATAATCTATTGAAATATTATCTGCTTTTGGATAATTTTTATCGATGAAATCTTTTTCTCCCTCGGTATTAAATATATCAAATCCGGAATTGAACAACTCATATTGCTCCGATTGAAATTCCTTGAAAGCTGCTAAAATAGTTCTGATGCTCCAGATAAAAATGCCGCCATTCCAAAGAAAATTTCCTTGTTTTAAAAATGCCTTAGCTGTTTCATAATCCGGTTTCTCTCTAAATTGATTGACTGCAAACAATTCTGAATTTGTTTTCTGCGATGCTATTTGTTCAAATTCGATATAACCAAATCCGGTATTAGGGAAAGTAGGTTTTATTCCGAGGGTGCATATTACTTCCTCCCTTTCACATTTATCAAAACAACTCTTAACATTGAGTTCAAATGCCTTTTCATCTTCTATCCAATGATCACTGGGAGCCACAATCATTAGCCCCTCGGGGTTCATTTTTTTTATTTTCAGAGCTGCATATAAAATACAAGGGGCGGTATTGCGCATTACAGGTTCCAAAATCACCTGATTAGAGCTTATCAGGGGAAGCTGACTCAGAACAAGGTCATTATACCTTTCATTAGTAAGAATTAGTATGTTTTCTGAAGGTATAAATTTGTTGAGACGACTAAAGGTTTTTTGTAAAAGTGTAGCACCGGCACCCAACATGTCATGGAATTGCTTTGGGTATGCAGATGTGCTAACCGGCCAAAACCTGGAACCCACTCCCCCGGCCATTAGAACCGCATAATAGTTTTTATTTTTGTTCATTTATTATTTATTAGTTACTACCTCAACTTCCGCATGGGGTTGAAACAGGTATATCCTTCCCGATGAGATTTCAATACACTCGTATCTTTTTACTTTTCTTTGCCCCTTCTTAAATAACTTCCCATTATATAACTTAAAAATACTACCGGAAGGTAATTCAAAAACTTGAATTTTATCATTAGGAATGTCATAAGCTTTCAAAGCCATAGACAAATTAGCATCCGTAGTACTACTGGCTTTCGGGTTTCTAAAATGTTTTGCCAGGATTGGTAAAAGAGAGGAAGGAAATATTTCCGGTCTAATAAATGGAAGCATCAGGTACTGAAAAGTCTGCTTCCATTCCATGCCATGAGGTTTTATTCTTCTTCCAAATTTTTCAAACGCTACCAAATGTCCAATTTCATGAATAAGCGTTATTAAAAAACGATATTTATTCGGAGTGGCATTAACGGTAATTTGATGCGAACCATTACGCATGAGACGATAATCTCCATGGCGTGTCACTCTCTGATTAACTATTTTTAGGTTTACACCATTTACCTTTATGAGTTCAAGACAGGGCGTGACTGCATTCTCAGGAAGGTATTTTAACAATGTTTCGTTCATTGAAGTAAAAATAGTTTTTAATGTTTTTAGCCTTGCAATAAAGACCCTTTTTTACATAGAAAAAGTGATAAAATAAATTTAAAAGAGCAAAATATTCTTTAAATCAAGGAGTAGTACTACTTACCTGTAATAGCTTCCCATTGTAATAGCGCTGACCATTTAATGCAAAATCCATTATATAATGGGCCATATCCTCAGCAGTTATAGGTGCTTCATAACCGGGAAAAGCCTCTTCTAACATTTCAGTCTGGACTGCTCCAATTGCCAACACATTAAACGAAGGGCCCGTTTCTTTAAATTCTTCAGCCCATAATTCGGTTAGTGTAATAACCGCACCTTTACTAGAACTATAGGCCGAAAGCCCTGGGAATTTGAGGCTACCCTGTACACCTCCCATAGAACTAATGGTTACCACATGCCCCCCAATAGTCATTTTTGGAATAAGCAGTCTTGTAAGTTCTGCGACACCGAATACATTTACCTTATATATTTCTTCAAATTCAATCCTGGTTGTTTGAAGAAAAGGTTTGTTCAATAATTGTCCGGCATTATTAATTAGAATATCTACAGTTTTCCAATTGTCTTTTAGAAAATGTTGAACCTTTTCCAAATCTCTATCATTGCAAATATCAAACGGAAATGCAGTAATATTACCTTCCTTTAATTCCTTAATTGGCTTATCATTTCTGGAAAGCGCCAAAACCTTATGCCCACTTTGGGCAAAAAGACGGGCCAGGTCGTATCCTATACCCCTGCTACACCCTGTAATTATAACATTAGCCATTTAATAATACTTTATTTCTTGTTCGGGGGAATTTGAAAACCCTTCCAATACAGGTATCATATTATTTATCACCCGGGACATATGTTCAAAATCCATTTGATCCAACTCATCACCTACCTTGTGGTAGAAATTAAAATTAGTGAAATCAAAAGTGCAATAGGTCTGTGAAGGAATATTAAACTCGTTGTGAAAAGGATAGTTATCTGATCTTTGAAAAAGGCCAAACTCTTTTGCCGTGGGTAAGAAGCCAACCAAATTTTTATTCGCATATTTATTAGTTTCCTCTGCCAGATTGGATTTACCATAACCTGTAACATACATCATATAATCCTTGTCGATCATGGGTACACCTGTCATCTCGAAATTAAGCATCAGATAAAGATTAAGGTCCTCTTCCTTTAATTTTTTCGCCAGATGGTTGGATCCTATTAAACCTTTCTCTTCGGCACTGAATAGCGCAAAAATGAGACTTCTTTTATTGCTTTTAGACGCTCCAAAATACCTGGCCAATTCCAGGACTGTAGTGGTTCCCGAGGCATTATCATTTGCCCCATTGGCAATTGTATCACCATTTTCGGCTGTTAATACGCCAATATGATCATAGTGTGCTCCAATTATGATATATTCATTTTGAAGTTTTTTATCGGTTCCTTTCAGAACGCCAACTATATTATAAGCCGGTTTTTGAAAATTGGCTAATGTATCCTTAAAAGTTGCGAAATAGGGTTTTAATCCATTTTGAACAAAAATACCTTCTATAAATTCTGCAGCTTTTTCTATCCCCTCACTTCCAGAATCCCTTCCTTTTAAATCATCCGATGCTAAAAAGTTCATTATTTCGAGCACGCTGGTGCTATCTACTAAAGTACTTCCCAAATTTCCTTTAAGCCCGTCAGGGGGATTATTCGATTGCGTTTTTTTTAACGAACCACAGGCTGTTAAAAGAAATAATACTAAAAATACAATTGCATGCTTCATTTGTATTCTAAATAACAAAAGGTACCCTAAGAATACCGGATACCTTATTTTATGAATAATCAGACTGTTTTTCAAGAAATCGTTTTTTTATCAAGCTAACATAGTAACCGGATTCTCCAGATAGGCTCTTAGGGTCTGTAAAAACTGGGCCCCTGAAGCACCATCAACCGTTCTATGATCGCACGCCAGACTAATCTTCATTGTATTTCCAACAACTATTTGTCCGCCTTTAACAACAGGTTTTTCAACGATAGCACCCACTGAGAGAATGGCAGAATTAGGCTGATTTATAATTGATGTAAATTCAAGAATACCAAACATTCCAAGGTTAGAAACCGTAAAAGTGCTTCCTTCCATTTCGGCAGGAGTTAATTTTTTAACTCTTGCTCTTCCTGCCAAATCTTTAACCGAGGTTCCAATCTGTGTTAAACTCATCTGATCAGTAAATTTTAATACGGGCACTACCAAACCGTCATCTACCGCAACAGCCACACCAACATGAATATGCTGATTATATCGGGTAGTATCTCCTTTCCAGGAAGTATTAACCTGTGGATGTTTTTTAAGGGCCATAGCGCAGGCCTTCACCACCATATCATTAAATGAAACCTTGGTATCCGGAAGGCTATTGATCTTTTCCCTCGAAGCCTTGGCATTATCCATATCAACCTCAATCATTAAGTAATAATGAGGAGCTGTAAACTTAGATTCACTTAGGCGTTTGGCTATTACCTTACGCATTTGAGAGTTTTTCACTTCTTCAAAATGTTCCTCCCCAATTGGAACGAATTGCGGTGCAGTTACCTGACTCTCTGGAGTTATTTTGGTTTCAGCGACCGCAGCAGGAGCAATAACATCCTTAGACGGTACAAAATTTTCTACATCTCGCTTAACAATCCTACCATGATCTCCGCTACCCTTAACAGCCATAAGATCAATTCCCTTTTCAGTAGCAATTTTTCTCGCTAACGGAGAAACAAATACCCGCTGTCCTGAGTTTAATGGTTTTTCCTCTTTATTTGTTGCTTCCTGAGGAGCTATATTCTCTGTTTCCGCAGTCGTAACTTTTTCTGTTTTCGAAGAAGGTTTAGACTGCAATACTGCCTCAACATTAGTCCCGGCCGGACCAATTATGGCCAATACTTCATCAACAGGTGCCGATTCGCCTTCCTGAATTCCTATATAAAGAAGTTGCCCTGAATAAAAGGATTCAAATTCCATCGTTGCCTTATCAGTTTCAATCTCGGCCAGTATATCACCCTCTTCCACTTCATCTCCTACTTTTTTTAACCAAGTGGCAACGGTACCTTCTTCCATGGTATCACTGAGGCGCGGCATTTTAATAATCTCCACACCTTCAGGTATTTCACTAGAAATATTACTTTCTTCTTTTACTGTAGATTCTTCTATTTTTTCTGACGTTGTTGTGTCCTCCTCTGCTTCTGCTTTATTATTTGATGTCCCCTGTTTACCGTTTAATAAGGAAGATATATCTTCACCTTCGTCACCAATTATTGCTAATAATGTATCAACTGGTGCCCCGTCTCCCTCAGCAATGCCAATATGCAATAAGGTGCCTTCGTGAAAAGATTCAAATTCCATGGTGGCCTTATCTGTTTCTATCTCAGCCAAGATATCGCCCTCTTCAATCTTATCACCAACATTTTTCAACCATTTTGCAACGGTACCTTCTTCCATGGTATCGCTTAATCTGGGCATATTTATTACTTCTGCCATTTATTTATAATTTGTGTTTTACAAATGGATAGTCTTTTTGCTCATAAACCATATCGTAAAGCTGTTCTACAGGAGGATATTCAGACTCCTCAGCAAATTTTTCACATTCTTTTACAAGATTTTTCACCCTATCATTAATCGCTTTAACTTCCTCTTCATTGGCGTACTTCTTCTCCTTAATAACATCAAGAATCTGAGTAATAGGGTCTATCTTCTTATATTCTTCAACCTCATCTTTTGTCCTGTAGTGTTGAGCATCAGACATAGAATGCCCTCTGTAACGATATGTTTTCATTTCCAAGAACGTGGGGCCGCCGCCACTTCTAGCTCTTTCTATAGCCTTACTCATTTCCTCCGCCACTGTTAATGGATCCATTCCGTCAACGGGAGCGCAAGGCATTTCATATCCCAGACCAAGTTTCCAAATATCTGTGGTATAAGCAGTTCTTGCTACGGAAGTCCCCATTGCATAACCATTATTTTCACAAACGAATACTACCGGCAATTGCCATAACATGGCCAAATTAAACGTTTCGTGCAGCGAGCCCTGTCTTACCGCGCCATCACCCATATAGCAAAGAGTTACTGAATCTCTTTTAAAATACTTGTCGGCAAATGCCAATCCGGCACCCAAAGGTATTTGCCCGCCAACAATACCATGACCTCCATAAAACCTATATTCTTTTGAGAAAATATGCATGGAACCACCCATTCCTTTAGAAGTACCTGTTACTTTGCCATATAATTCCGCCATTACCTTCCTGGGGTCTACACCCATTCCTATGGGCTGAACATGGTTCCTATAGGCTGTAATCATCCTATCTTTCGTAAGGTCCATAGCATGTAATGCGCCGGCTAAGACAGCTTCCTGACCATTGTACAAGTGTAAAAATCCGCGAACTTTTTGTTGAATATATACGGCAGCCAGTTTATCTTCAAACTTTCTCCAGAACAACATTTCCTCGTACCATTTTAGGTATACCTCTTTGGTAACTTTTTTCATCAAATAATTTTCTTTATAGTGGCCTTGTTTTTTGCCGAAAAATTCAGATCTGAATAGTTCAGGAATATCAAGGAAAAACAAAAATACACATTAAATCAATAGTGAAAAAAAAATGATAAAAAAGGTATAAATCCCTTATAAAAAATGAATTTATGGTTAAATCTAATTTCTTCAGGAGTATAAAAAAAGATTATTTTAAGTATGAACTTCCAAATGCCAAAGGAAGGATGTCTTCCAGGGATTCGCATTTAAATATTTTACCTGAATCCCCCATCATTAAAATAGATATTGGTGAATTTTGCTTTTGTTCATATTCAGCAATGGCTTGCCTGCAATTTCCACAAGGCGCTGCAGGCCTGTCTACTTTATGGGTTTTAGATGATGCACTAATGGCAATTGTTTTTATTTCAACTTTGGGATATTTTGCACCTGCCTGGAAAAGTGCTACCCGCTCTGCACATAAACCTGAAGGGTAAGAGGCATTTTCCTGATTATTCCCTATCACGATTTCCTCATTAGCTAAAAGGACAGCTGCCCCGACCATGAATTGAGAATATGGAGCATAGGCGTTTTCTCTGGCCTCCACGGCAATTTTCATGAGTGCTTTTTCGCTTTTGGAAAGCTCATCCAAAGTTTCAAAAACCAATAAATCAAAGGAAATCCTGCGTTTTTCCATAAAATGAGATAAATGTCCAGGCTAACCTGAGTTAAAACTAAATGTACTTTATTTTAGATAGTTGTGCAAAACTGCTTCTTACCCAAATAAAAAAACCTGTCCGGAGACAGGTTTTTTTTATATGTCTAATTTTGTTTAATCATTGTAATATTCCGCCCCTAAATTAAAGGTAAGCGAGAATCGAAGCGTATTTTCAAGAGGATTCTTCACTTTGGAAGTAGAGAAGAGGTACGAAAGATCTATCTGGACAGATTTGAATTTAAATCCGGCTCCAAGTGTAAAGAATTGTCTTGCTCCTTTAAATTCGCTTTCGTGAAAATAACCTGTTCTAAACATAAAAGCATTTTGATAAGCATATTCAGCACTTAATGCCCAGGTTACCTCCTGAAGTTCTTCACTAATCCCGTCAGGTGCATCTCCGAATGACTTAAATACCCCTTCAAGCCAGCCAATTTGCTGATATATATCATTATCTGCAGAATCTATAACCCCATCGCCGGTAAAATCCTGAGGGGTAGGCACTAGAAGTTTGTTGAATTCCAAATTTAAGCCCAGGACATTATCCTGATCAAAAATAAAATCAAATCCTCCGCCTATGGCCAGATTTGTAGGCAAAAAATTGGTTTGACCACCTTCATCATATTGCATTTTACCTCCGAGGTTTGAGATATTGAAGCCACCTTTCCATCTACCATCAAAACTATTATAGGCTATTTCCCTGGAGCGAAAGTAACCGGCAATATCCACTGCGAATGAACTTGCCGCCTTTGAATCTACATCACCATTTTCAGGTAATTTAAGATTTGAATTTATATATCTACCCGCAATAGCCATAGAGAATACATCGCTAAGTTTTAATGCATATGAACCATCTATTGCCAATTCATTGGGTTTGGCTATTACGCCCGGGTCTCCGGCAAATTGTCTTAATTCAATTTCACCTAAAGTAAAATAACGCAAACTGAAGGCAAATGCGCTTCTGTCGTTTATTTTATTATAAAAACTACCGCTTAATAAGGAGACATCTGTAATAATGCTTTCCAGATAAGGTGTATAACCTAACCCTATTCCCATTTTTCGCTCAGCAAATGCAAACTTCGCAGGGTTCCACTGCTGCGAAAATGCATCAATGGAAGTAGAAACGCCCATATCTCCTAAGCCACCAGACCTTGCGTCTGCGGCAATAGTTAAAAAGGGTACCGCTGTGGTTATTACCCTATTCTGCTCCTGGGCAGATGCCTTAAATACAAAGGCAAATAAGGCTAGAATAACTAATTTTCTCATTTTTGTCATCTAATGTAGAATTCGTACAAAATCCAAAATAATTACTATTTAATAATCACTTTATTTTGTCTTATTACTTGTTAAGTAACGAGCATTTCAAAAATATCTTGCATTTCGAGGTATATTATTTTTGAATTTAGTCCAATAAATCTGAAAATCAGAAGTTTGTTCAGATTACAATTTAAATCTAAGTTCATTAGATTATAAGGTATTAAGCAGAGATTGTCCTTAATAATTTAAAAGAAATGTTTCTATCCATACTATATTATGTTTTGTGCCGTTATCAAAATGGACAAGGTCCCAATAAATCTTGCCTGTGCAAATGGGCAAAAATATTTTCGGAACTATAAAATATTATGTAATAATCATCGTTTTATAAGCCGAAAGCGACACAATTTTATTTTAAATATTCTATCAAATTGCGATAAATGTGGTTTGATATTGAACTTAAGTCCTAAATACAGATGAAAAAACAGTTGATCAAAGTTGTACTTTCTTGTGCAGTGATAATGGGAAGTTTTACATTTAATAGTTGTAAAAAATCTGCCTCATCATCATCAAAGAATGTATCAAGAGCTACAGGCTGGAAAATAAACGCCAAAGAGGGTGGTTTTCAGTACAATTCTGACTTTAAAGAACAAGAAACGGGTCCCGGACTTGTTTTTATAGAAGGAGGTACATTCACAAAAGGAAAGGTACAGGATGATGTAATGCATGACTGGAATAATACTCCCAGCGCACAGCATGTTCAATCTTTTTATATGGATGAAACTGAAGTAACCAATGTAATGTATAAGGAATACCTTGATTATCTTAAAGCGGTATACCCACCAGAAAACCCTAAATATGCCAATATTTATAAAGGCGCACTTCCGGATACTTTAGTATGGAGAAACAGATTGGGATATAATGAAACTATGACCAATAATTACCTAAGACACCCTGCATATTCTGAATACCCGGTAGTTGGTGTGAATTGGATACAAGCGGTTCAGTTTGCCGAATGGAGAACAGACAGGGTAAACGAAGCAATGCTGGAAAAAGAAGGTTATTTGGCTCAGGATGCAAAATACCAGGCAATGTCCGGTGAGGTCGAAGGCACTTTTAGTACTGAAGCCTATCTAAACCGTCCAGAATCTGTATATAACGGACAAATAGATTCATTACAGGGCAAAATGAAAAAAGATTCAGTTTCCAACTTTGCCACAAGAAGTACTGGTATTATTATGCCTGCATATAGACTGCCTACGGAAACCGAATGGGAGTATTCAGCTGCTGCTTTACAAGGAACAAGAGAATACAATAATTATAGAGGTAGAAAAAAATATCCATGGGAAGGCGATTATACAAGAAATGGCCAAAGAGTGGGTAGAGGTGATCAGTTAGCAAACTTTAAGCAAGGAAAAGGTGACTACGGCGGAATAGCTGGTTGGTCCGATGACGGTGCTGATATCACCGCAGAGGTAAAATCATACAAACCCAATGACCTTGGTCTGTACGATATGGCAGGTAATGTTGCAGAATGGGTTGCCGATGTTTATCGACCAATAGTGGATGACCAAATAAGTGATTTCAACTACTATAGAGGTAATATTTACATGAAAACGGCGATAGGCGAAGACGGAAAAGTAACTATTCTTCGAGATAGTATAATTTTTGATACTTTACCTAATGGAAAACTTGTAGCTGTAAATCTACCTGGAGAAATTAAAATGGTAGCTGTTGATGAACAGGAAACCTATTTAAGAACCAATTTCTCAGAAAGTGATAACAGAGCCTACAGGGATGGTGATCCGGGCTCATCCAGATTCTTTGACCGATTTGCGGGGGATGATGATGAAGATCCGGCTCGAAAGATGTATGATTCTCCAAAACACAGAGTAGAGCGCGATTCTGCCGGACAAATAATTCGCGAGTATGACAAAAGTAATAATAGGTCAACACTTATAAATGATGAAGTCAGGATTTATAAAGGCGGTTCTTGGAAAGACCGGGCATACTGGCTAGATCCTGCACAGAGAAGATTTTTACCACAATACATGGCCACAGATTATATAGGATTCAGATGTGCGATGTCAAGAGTTGGATCTAAAGCAAAGACTAAAAATAAAACTGTACGAGGTAAAAAAGCAAAAGCCAAATAGTTTTATATGCAGAATATGAATTGAGCCCTGATGTTAGCATCGGGGCTTTTTTATATATTTGTTTTATGACAATTGAGAAATTGCACCAACTTTTTTTAAAGTATCCTCAGGTCTCCACAGACACCCGTAACATTCTACCTAATTGTATATTCTTCGCCTTTAAGGGTCAAAATTTTAATGGCAATAAATTTGCGTCTGAAGCCATAAGGAATGGTGCGGCATATGCTATTGTAGACGAAGAAAAGTATGTAAAAGGTGATGCTTTTATTTTAGTAGACGATGTTTTAAAATCCCTTCAAGAACTGGCAAGCTATCACAGGAATTTTTGCAAAGCAAAAATTATTGGGCTCACAGGAAGTAATGGAAAAACCACAACCAAAGAATTAATATTTGCTGTCTTGTCTACGAAATATAATACGGTTGCCACCAAGGGAAACTTAAACAATCATATAGGGGTTCCGCTTTCCCTACTTACCATTAAAAAAAATACAGAATTCGCCATTATTGAAATGGGTGCAAACCACGTAAAAGAGATCGAGTTTTTGTGCAATATTGCCCAACCAGATTATGGCTATATAACTAATTTTGGGAAAGCCCATCTGGAAGGCTTTGGAAGTATAGAGGGTGTTATAAAGGGCAAAAGTGAACTCTACGACCACCTTATTGCCAACAAAAAGTTTGCTTTTTTAAATGCAGATGATGTTATTCAGAAGAGAAAGTTAAAAAATTACACACATAAATTTGGCTTTAGCACTTCAGATACTAATAATTATAGGATAAATTATTTGGGAGCACATCCTTTTGTAAAGCTGGAAACAGAAGAAACCGAAATTAACACCCAGTTAATCGGGAGTTATAATTTTAATAATTGTTGTGCCGCAGTGCTAATGGGAAAATATTTTAATGTGCCATTAGAGGATATTAAAAATTCGATTGAAGCCTACATTCCAAAAAACAATCGTTCACAGATTATAGATAAGAAGGAATATCACATTATTCTCGACGCCTATAATGCAAACCCGAATAGCATGGAAGCGGCCCTGAAAAATTTTAAGAATTTTCCGGGGAGTGTAAAAATTGTTTTTCTGGGAGATATGTTTGAACTGGGTGAAAAAGCCAGTGAAGAACATCAAAAAGTTGTTGAGCTAGTCTCAGGGATGAATTTCGATAAGGTGTTTTTGGTAGGACAGAATTTTTACAAAACGAAGTCGGACCTAGCAAAATATGCCACTTTTGATGACTTATCCAGCTACCTTAAAAGTAATAAGTTAAAAAAAGGTAATCTCCTAATTAAAGGATCACGGGGCATGGCCCTGGAAAGAATTCTGGATTATCTTTAAACCAGTAAAAGTTGTGGAGTGTATTGGATTAGCTCGATAAGCTCGCTGATCCAAATAACGTCCGCTGCTGCAAATAGAAAACCCAATACCGGTTAAAACCGGTATTGATATTTTATACCTGCCAAACTCAGGAACAAGTTCCCTGTTTAGCAGGTATAAAAAATCCACGCGAACTTGCGTGGATTTTCTGCTTGATGTGGAGTGTATTGGATTCGAACCAACGACCCCCGCCCTGTCAAGGCGGTGCTCTAAACCAACTGAGCTAACACTCCTGTTTTTAGTTTAGCGGGTCGTTATTAAACCCCCTACTAAAGGAGGCTGCAATATCGTAAAATTATCGGGATCATCCATAAAATATCAGACAAGAACATTAAGAAAAGACATTTAAATTCCATTTTACTTTCATGGCCTTAAGGGTTACTAATTAATGCCTGTATATGAATAAAGTGTGTTATTTTTATTCATATTAAATTTTTTAAAAATGAAGATCGTTTCATGGAATGTAAATGGCATTCGGGCCATCGTAAAAAAAGAATTTTTTGAAACTGTCAATGTTTTGGGTCCTGACATCCTTTGTATTCAGGAAACTAAGGCGCAGAATATTGAAGTAGAAAAAGCTTTATTGCCCTTAAAAGATTATCATCTTTATAGTAATTCCGCAGAAAAAAAAGGATACTCCGGCACCGCGATTTTAAGTAAATCTGATCCCATTGCTGTCAGTTTGGATATGTCTATTTCAGAACATGATTCGGAAGGAAGAATAATCTGCTCAGAGTATGCCGATTTTTATTTAATTAATGTCTATGTCCCCAATTCGGGCCAGCAATTAGACCGATTGCCATATCGCCGTAAGTGGGATGCAGACTTTCTCAATTATTTAAAAGAAAAAGAAAAATTAAAACCGCTAATAATATGCGGGGATTTCAATGTTGCCCATCGGTCTATCGATTTAAAAAATGATAAATCTAACTATAATAAAACGGCTGGTTACACGCAAATAGAAATTGATGGAATGGATAATTTTATAAATTCAGGTTTTGTCGATTCATTCAGATATTTCAATTCTGATGAAGTAGCCTTTACATATTGGAGCTATCGTTTTAAGGCTCGTGAACGAAATACGGGCTGGCGAATAGATTATTTTTTGGTAAGTAATTCTTTAATGCCCAAAGTAAAATCTTCTAAGATACTTACGGAATTTTTTGGTTCTGACCACTGCCCTATTTTACTGGAAATAAAGCTATAAACCTCTAAATTCCAACATTCTTTCTTCTGAGTTTTTTAACCAACTTTCCAACAGTAAGCCCCTGAACAATTATAGAGAAAATTACCACTAGGTAAGTCATAACTAAAAACAATTCTCTATTCATTTCTGCTGTGAGGCCCAGTGCCAGGGCTATAGAAATTGCCCCTCGTAATCCCCCCCAGGTCATTATTAGATTGGTGTTGGGAACAAAATCAAGACGTGTCTTAAACACATTTACAGGAATAACCAGGGAGACATACCTGCAAACTAAGGCAATGGGAATGGCTAGGAGTCCTGCCAGTACAAATTCCGTTTCAAGGTCCAGAACCAACAATTCCATTCCTATTAGGACAAAGAGTAGGGTGTTTAAAAGAATATCTATCAGCTCCCAAAACTTGTCCACATAAGTTTCTGTAAGTTCGGACATTGCCTCTTGTCTGGTTGTATTTCCACCTACAATCAATCCTGCAACCACCATAGCTAATGGTGCAGAAACGTGCAGGTATTGCGCAACAACGGTACCTGTCATAACAGTGGCTAAAGTTATAATGACTTCAATATTATAATCGTCTATAGATTTCATTAGCTTAAATGTAATCCAGCCCAATAAAGCCCCAAGAAGTAAACCCCCTCCCACCTCGTGTACAAAAAGAGTAAGAACACTCGTAAAAGAAAAGTCTCCACCGGTTCCATTAGCCAATCCGAAAATCGTCAGGAAAATTACCACCCCAACACCATCATTGAAAAGTGATTCACCTACAATTTTGATTTCCAGCTTTTTAGGCACATTGGCTTTTTTTAATATTCCTAAAACAGCAATAGGATCTGTCGGGGATATCAGCGCCCCAAAAAGAAGGCAATAAATGAATTGCACATCTAATCCTATTCCCTGTAGCATAAAATACACAGCTATTCCTATGAGAAAAGTAGAAACGAGAACACCAAAAGTTGCAAAAAACAGAATGGGCCATTTAAGTTCTCTTAGTTTTTGCAAATCGGTATGCAGGGCCCCGGCAAATAGCAGAAAACTAAGCATAATATCAAGCAAAACAGATCTGAAATCTATATGTGTTATGATGTAGCGTTCCGCGTTTAATAAGGTATCATCAAAATAACTCAGCGCAAATATTCCAAGTGTAAATAAGATGGTAATAACTGTAAGCCCTATGGTGTTTGGAAGCTTAATGAACCTTACATTGAGATAACCAAAGACAGCGGATATAAATACAAGTATACTGGTAATGATAAAGTAATCCATAGGACGCGAATATATTTAAATTCTGGCAATTTTTGAATCTGAGGGCAAATAATACATTGTGTTAGCAATGTCATTTTATAAGTATATTTATTACAATTAAAAATTCCTCTGAAAATTTCTCTTCAAGGTTTTCAAGGCCTTCATTCTCGATTTAAACAAATATTGAGTACGACTGATCAAGATCATTCCGAATAGTACATGTCCTGATTACCTTCGTGGCTCAAATAATGTTTAACCTTAAATCTAATATTATGACACTAGTTAAATTTAAAAAAAGGGCAAGACCTTTTGGAAACTTAATTACTTCTGATTTTTTTGATATGGAGAATTTTTTTGACGACAAATTTTGGAATCGTGAATTGATAAATGATCGTTTCTGGAACGCAAGAGCAGGAGAACCTGCTTTAAACATCATGGAAAAAGAAGATTACTTTGAAATTGAATTAGCAGCACCTGGTTTCGCTAAAAAGGATTTTGAAATTACCATTGATGAAGGATACCTTAATATCTCCGCAAAAAAAGAGTTTACTAAGGAAAAAAAGGATGAAGATTACACAAGAAAAGAATTTAGTTATAATGCATTTGAAAGATCCTTGCTTTTACCAGAAAATGTAAAAGAAGAGGAAATTAAAGCCAAATACAGTGACGGAATTCTTCGCTTCAAACTAGAAAAAAAAGAAGTTGTCCTAAAGGCAAAACCAAAAGTAATTGAGATTAGTTAAAATTTCACTTTTAACTTAAAATGCCCTCTGAAGAAGACCTTTAGTTTGTCCATTTAGTAAAAGGCCTTTAAGGAGGGCATATCTTTTGGTATGTTTTTAAATAATAACTCTCCAAATTATTCCTGGCTAATCTTTTTATGGCATTTGAAGATTATCTGGTTTCTTCAGTGCCTTTATGGCAGCCTTATATCCCAAATCAAAAACAGCATCCACATCAGTTATGGAAAATGTACTGTGATTGATTAAATCTTTGGGTGATATTACCAAATTGCAATCTGCAAACTTAGAAAGTGAATCTTTAGCAGAGCGTATCTTATAGGCTCGTTCCAATACATTAAAAGAGTGTTTTAATTGTTCTATCCCTACTTTAAGAAAAGGATTGACATATACACCAATGATCTGATCACAATGGTTTTTAATCAGATCTACAGGAAAATTGTTCAAGGCTCCACCATCTACATAATACGAATCTGCTATTTTTATTGGGGTAAAAACTCCTGGAAATGCAGCTGAAGCCAATATTGGCCTAATAAGTTCTCCTTCAGAAAAAACCTTTAAACTTCCTTCCAGAATGTTAGTGGCAGTGATGAATAAAGGAATTTTAAGACTCTCAAAATTATCTGCAGGAAAGAACTCAGCGAACTTGCTGCAAAATTTTTCAGTATCAACAAACCCCGGTTTACCAACCGCATAGTTATTAATACTAAAAATATTCACCTTCTTTATAAATTCGAGGATTTGTTTCCAATCTAAGCCCCCTGCATATAATGCCCCAATTATGGCACCGGCACTGGTTCCTGCTATATGAGTAATCTCGAAACCAACTTCATCTAAAGCTTTTATTACCCCTATATGAGCAATACCCTTAAATCCTCCCCCAGACAATACTAAACCTGTATTCATAAAATAGCCCTAATACAAGCAAAGATACTTTTTTAGCAGTAAGAAAATTAGAATAAAAATGACCATAGGTATTAGATTTAACACCTATGGTCTTATTAGAATTCTTTAAAAATTGCTATTCTGACAGTCTTTTTTTAAACACCTTTTTTAAAACAAAGGGAATTATCACCGAGGCAACGAAACCATCAAAACTTCTAATTAAATTAAAGGGATAGAAATAAGTCTTAAGCTCTTGTACACTATACTTCGTATACTCCTTATTGATCTCTCTTTCCAGAGCAAGGATTTTCAAATCATCATCAATTTCCCTAAACGAGTTGTATTTTCCTATCATGGCCCCTCAAAAAAGTATTTAGAAAATAATTGCAGTAAAGGTTTATTCAATCTGTCGCGAAATACATAGCCTATAATCGCAAACAACAGATATAAAAACCCAATTATAGCGAATCCATAAACGGTATTATCCATTGCGTAACCTAAGCTAAAAGAAGCCGCCAGGCTCAAAAATATCAAAGCCAAAATTGCTATGGCACCAACTAGCATAACCTTAGCTAAAGAGGTAACCAAAACCATGGATATCTTAAAACTTTTAAGCTTGGCGTATTCTATGCTATGCTCTACATACGAGCTAACATTTTCGTCTAATTCAGAAATATTTTGTCTTAAACCTTCAAAAGCCATAATAGCCTATTTCTGTAATTGTGCATTTTTCTTTCTGATCTCTTCAAGCTTACGCTCTAATTGAACAATAATTTCATCTGCTTTGTAACTCATTGTAGAGATGGTATCCTCTAATTTTTGTTCAAAAACTTCTTTCCTCTCATCTGCTACTTTGGTGAGTTCATCTTTGGCATGAGAAATTCGTTCTGTTAAATCGTGCTTGGTTTCAAGTGCCTTATCTTTTATTTCAAGTGCCTTGTCTTTTATTTTTTTTCGGGTTTTATTCCCTTCGTCAGGAGCGTATAAGATACCGATACCTGCTCCTATTGCTGCCCCTGATATAAGAGCTAACAAAACTTTAATACTGTTGTCTGACATGATAAATTTTTTTAGGTTAATACTAATAATTGGTCAAGTTAGAGTATAAATTTTCTATGCGAAATGATCTTAATCATTTCACAGAGTAATTTTAGCGTATTTTTTTGTTGTCAGGAGGTTTTTAGCAATTGAAAGGTTTGCTTTGCAATTTCCAATTCCTCATTGGTGGGGATGACCAAAATTTTCACCCTTGAAGAGCTTTTGTGTATTTCCCGAAATTCAGAAGATTTGTGGTTATTCTTTTCTGTATCAAGCTCAATTCCAAAAAAGTCCATCTCAAAACAGACCAGCCCCCTAAGATAACTTGAATTTTCACCTATCCCCGCAGTAAATATTAAGGTATCCAATCCGTTCATGGCAGAGCTGTAAGCCCCAATATATTTTTTAATCCTATATGCATTCATTTCCAATGCTAGCTGACATTTCGAATCACCTTCATTAGCTTTAGCTTGAATTTCCCTCAAATCACTATAACCAGTAAGTCCCAGCATTCCACTTTTCTTATTGAGCAAATCATTTATTTCCTGCAAACTATAACCCAATGATTCTACAAGATAAAAAATCATGGAATGATCAATGTCTCCACTTCTGGAGCCCATGATAAGTCCATTTGAGGGAGCAAAACCTAAACTATGGTCCGTACTTTTTCTATTTTGGACGGCAGTAATACTGCAGCCGTTACCCAAATGAATACTAATAATCTTCGCTGCTTTTTTATCCAAAAAGCTTGTGGCCTTTTCTGTTACATATTTATGACTCGTGCCGTGGAAGCCATAAAGTTGTATTCCGTGATCCGAGTAAAATTTTTCCGGTATTGCATATTTTCGAGCCTTCAATGGAATAGTTTGATGAAAGGCGGTATCAAAGACCGCAACCTGTTTGGCATTTGGAAATAATTCTTCAGCAATTAATATCCCTTCCAGGTTATGCGGATTATGCAATGGCGCTAACTGACTCAATTCACCAATCTTATCTTTTACTTCCCTGGTAATAATTGTAGTTTCAGAAAAAGCAGTTCCGCCATGGACTACCCTGTGCCCCACGGCATCTATCTCATTTACGTCGCCAATGGCTCCGTGAACAGGGTCCAAAACCAATTCTATTACGCGCTTCAGTCCCTTTCTGTGCGATGAAAACTGGAGTATTTCATTAGTTTGGTAATCTGCCTTTACATACTTCAAATTTCCATTTTCCAGTCCAATTCTATCTACCATACCAGAGCACAAAACGTTTTCTGATGGCATATGCATTAGCTGAAACTTAATTGAAGAACTCCCCGTGTTAATAATTAAAATATTCATTGAAATGATTAAGTTATAATGCCTGGGCCTGGATGGCAGTTATAATAACTGTATTAAATATATCGTTAACTGTACTCCCCCTGCTGAGATCATTTACAGGTTTATTTAGTCCCTGAATTATTGGACCTATAGCCAGGGCACCGGTTTCTCGCTGTACCGCTTTGTATGTATTATTGCCCGTGTTAAGATCGGGGAAAATAAAAACGTTTGCCTGTCCGGCCACTTCCGAGTCGGGCATTTTAGTTTTACCTACATTTTTGTCTACGGCAGCATCGTATTGGATAGGGCCTTCAACTTTAAGATAAGGCGCTCTTTTTTTCACAAGCTCTGTAGCTTCACGTACCTTTTCTACATCTTCCCCTGAACCGGAACTTCCGGAAGAATAAGAAAGCATAGCTATTTTGGGATCTATTTCGAATGCCAAACTAGTTGCAGCAGAAGTAATAGCAATTTCAGCTAATTGATCTGCATTCGGATTGGGATTTATTGCACAGTCACCATAAACTGAAACCCGGTCTTCTAGGCACATAAAAAATACGGAGGAAACAATAGACACATTGGGTTTGGTCTTAATTAACTGAAGTGCCGGTCTAATAGTATGTTGGGTTGTATGAATAGCCCCGGAAACCATACCGTCCGCATCCCCTTTATAGACCATCATTGTTCCAAAATAAGAAATATCTGCCATAAGATCTTGTGCCATGGCCTTATCTACATTTTTATGCTTGCGTAATTCATACAGCGTATCCGTATAATCTCCAAAATAAGTTGAATTTATAGGATCTATAATGCTAATTTTTTCAAAATCAAGCAGCAAATCCAGTTGTCTTGCCTTTTCCTTTATCTGTAAAGGATCACCCAAAAGAGTTAGTTTAACAGCATCTGCATCGATTAGCTCCTTAGCTGCCCGAAGTACGCGTTCATCAGTACCTTCCGGTAAAACAATATGCTTTTTGACACTCTGGGCCCTTTTAAGGAGATTATACTGGAACATTCGTGGAGTTATTCCGTTTGCTTCAAAGGTTATGAGGCGCTCAGCCAAAGCATTTATAGGAAGAAATCTTGTAAAGTCCTGAATAGACCCCTCTATTTTTTGTTTATTCTCCGCATATATTTTAGGACGTATTGCCCCAACCTTATTCGCAATAGAAAAGGTACCTCCCTGAACTGAGATGATGGGAACGATTTCCGAGAGACCTTCGATTAATTGAATAACCGGATCTTCTGGAACAAGTCCACCAGTGAGCACGATTCCTGAGGCTGTTGGATAATTAGAAGATAAGTTAGCCTGCAAGGCTCCCAGGATAATATCAGATCTATCACCTGGAGTTATGACCAATCCATATTCCTTAAAATGAGTGAGATAATTTCGTAACTGCATGGCCCCCACACTAAAATTACTCACCTGGTTATTTAAAAAGTCCCGACCAAAAAGAACATCTCCTTTCAGTTCTTTAACAATTTCTTTCATGGTAGGATTACCAAGGTCTGGATTTATTGGGATGGTGCCAAGTAGCACTTCGCCTGGAAGTGCTTTTAAAAGACCATTGGTTACCAGGGTTACATTTTGGGGTTCTACTTTGTTGGCAACTACCATTAAGACTTCAACACCCTTATTGGTAAAGGAATCATAAGCGAGGTAAAGGTTATCAACCAATTCTTCCAAGGTTTTGCCCACTCCGCTAGCCAGAATAACAGTGGGGATCCCAAGGTTTTTGGCCATATAAACATTAATATCCCATTCTATAATAGATCCCTCCCCAGAAAAGTCGGTTCCCTCAACCAAAACAAAATCAAAACGAGATTCAATGGCTTTATACTTTTCTATGATCTTGTCTAATACCTCATCACTCTTATCTTGATTGTATTTTTGAATTACCTCACTTCTGGTACAGGCATAAGCCTCATTATATTCCATTTGTATTCCAAAGTAGGAAATCACCGTATTAATATGATTGTCCTTCTCCCCCGGTCCGTAATCATCAATTATTGGCCTGAAGTAGCCTACTTTAGCAGCTTTCCCCAATAATAAATGCATGAGTCCTAATGATATTAACGATTTGCCGCTATTCGGCTCGATGGTAGCTACATAAATGGCTTTGCTCATTGATACTTGGATTTTCAAGTGCAAATTTATGGTATTCTGTTTACTCAAACGATAAACTATGCTTATAAATAGCTCCCGGATTTGTTAGGGCACATAAATAGTGAAATAGGTTTTGATTTATTGAATTTGCGTAGCTGAATAAAGGTTATTACTCCACTTCGGGAAGGACCAAAAAGGGGATCTTTGTTTTAAAAGCAACTTTTTTGACAACAGGTTCGTGAGTCAGCCCTTTAAAAAAACTATGTTGAGAATTTATCATTGTTATCAACCCAGCGCTTTTCTTTTCAGTTAGATCGTTAATCTTTAAGGCAATGTTAGGGTGATAGTCAAAATCTTCAAAAACACTGTCCTTCTCTCCTAATAAGTTGCGAAGCAATTTCTTTAATTCTAGTTGTTCCTCGCTTAATTCCTCTTCCTCATTTATGTGAATAACATTAATTCTGGCTTTACGAAGTTTAGCGAGATCCAGCAATGGTTGTAATTCAACTCTTTGATACATGTGTTTAAAATTTGCCGCAAACAAAATTTCATTGAAAGAGCTAAAATCATAAGAATTGGGAACTGCAATAACCGGACAAAAGTTAATATTCTTTATAACACTTACCGTATTACTACCCATAAATATTTCACTTAAACCAGAAGCTCCCTGGGTTCCCATAATAATATAGTCAGCATCCTTATCTATTACTTCACGACCTATCGCATTTAATAAAGTATCGGCAACCAGTACTCCTTCAAATTCGTGTCCCGGAACCTTGTTTATTTTATTTAAGTGATTTACTATTTTATTAAGCTTTCGTTCAGATTCTTTAAGAGTAATCTCATGAAGTCTGGTTTCTCGTTCTTTATTTATTGTACTTATTAAACCCGATGGGCTTACCTGGTGTGCATGAATTATAATGAAAGTACAAGGTGATTGTTCAAAAAGAAATGTTGCATACTTTATTGCGTGCCATGCATTTTTAGAAAAATCTGTAGGTAAAACTATTCGAATCATAGTAAAATTTTATTTTTTGATCATCTTGTGTAAGACACTAAATGTTCCTGTTCATTCCGGAAGAACCAGCAATGGTATTTGTGAATGAAAGCCCACTTTTTTTACCACAGCTTCGCGGGTTAATTTCTCTATAAAAGTATGCTTATAATTAATTAAAACAATAATATCTGCTCTGCTCTCTTTCGCAAACGTACTAATTGAATCAGCTACATTAGCCTGCATCTCCACATTGTGAAAAGAATGCTCAACTTTACCCAAACGTTTTATCAGAACTTTTTTATTAGCTAGTTGTTCTTCATTCAACAAAAATTCCTGCGCGATGTGAATTATTAATATTTCTGATTTCCAGCTTGTTGCCAGTTCTATAAGCGGATCCAATTCGTATTTTGTATATGATCTTGTAAACTCTGTAGGTAACAAAATCTTACTTAAATCTTTAAAGTCATGCTTACTTGGAACGGCAAATATGGGGCAGCTGTTTATCATCTTAATAAGCTCTACCGTGTTACTTCCCATAAAAATTTCTTTGGCGCCAGTAGCGCCTTTAGTTCCCATGACAATTAGATCAATATCTTTTTCATTGCAAATTTCCTTTACAGCATTTACTATATCATTTGACACAGAACGTTTTTCAAATGTGTGGTTTTTATTTGTGTGATTTATTTCTAAATATTGTAATATCTTATCAAGTTCGATTGAAGAGTTCTTTGCAAGAGAATCGTAGATTACACCTAATCTTTCTTTACTCTTGGCTCCAAGAATATTTGCAAAACTGGGTTCATAAGTGTTTAATAGCCAAAAATGGCAAGCCATATGTTCATGCATTTTCAAAGCTGCGAATATGGCGTTCCAAGCATTATTGGAAAAATCGGTAAGCAGTAAAATATTTTTCATCTATAACTGTTATTTAACAACCTGGGCCGTATCTCTAATGACCAGGAAGGGTATTTTTATATGAAAACCTATTTGATCTACATTTTGTCGTTCAACAAGTCGTTCAAAAAATGAATGCTTTCTATTCATCATCATAAGAAGATCAATCTTATTATCTTGGACATAATTTAAAATTGCATTTGGCATTAGACTACCTTTTAGTTCTGTAAGGGTAGTAGACAAGCCCTCTAAACTACGATATAGAGCCATCTTATTTTCCTGTTGACTCGCGGTCAGATCATACTCCTCTTTCACATGTAAAACGATAAGTTTTGCTTTATTCAATTTAACCATTTTTATAGCAGCACTCAATTCGTTCTCATTATAATTCGACAAATAGTCTGATGGAAACAATATTTTTTGAATTTTTTGGAAGGTGTAGTTTTCCGGAATTACCAAGATCGGTGCAATGGCTTTTCGGAGAACATAAACCGTGTTTGTCCCAAGAAATATCTCTTTAGCCCCGGTTGCGCCCTGAGTTCCCATCACGACCATATCAATTTCCTTTTCTATTGTTACTTCATTGATTTCATCTGTAAGTGTATTAAAAGCTGAAATGATATTATAGCTATGTTTTGGATTTTCATAAGATTTCTTAACATCTTCAAGCGTTTTTTCTAAACCGGCCAGTGAGATATCAACACCGGTATCGGGAATAGCACTAAATAAAGGCCCTCCCAGCATATAATCCATCCGGTAAAATGAAGGGGTATATGTATGAAGGAAGAAAAAGTTACATTTTTCATTTTTAAATAATTCCATGGCATAACTAATAGCGTTCCCGGAATTTTTAGAAAAATCTGTAGGAAGAAGTATGTTCATAATAATGGTATTTATCTAAATCTCAAATTTACTGAGCATCAGAGATGATAACTATGATATTAATCAGTAGAATCATTTAGAAAGGATGCAGTTGCCGATTGATAAATAAAATCTTAATAATTATGGTTCGGGTGACCAAAATCATTTGTAATGGCAACGCTACTGCTCATCTTTATGATTCACATATAAAAACTATAATCATGGCACTAAATTTTAATCAATATGCTACAGAGGGTAATACATTTCTTAAAGAATACACCAAGGAAATGAATCTTGGTAACGACAGAGACAAAGCAGGCAGAATATTAGCTTCTATTCTGCACAGTTTACGCGATGTGATTTCAACCGAGGAATCTTTACAATTTATTGCGCAATTACCTATGTTCTTAAAGGGAGTTTATGTTAACGGATGGACGCTTAGAAAAAAAAAGAAGTTGAAAATAAAACATATGGCAGAATTTATAGACCTGGTAAGAAAACACGATGGTCCTTCAGCTATTAATGATTTTGAATACAGTGATGAAGTGGCCGAGCAATATATAGATACCACCTTTATTTATTTGAGAAAATATATTTCCCTGGGTGAGATGCAAGATATTAGGGATGGACTTCCAAAGGACCTTAAGAGTATGATTTATTCTAATATAATGTTTTAAAACATAAAACATAAGAAGAGATATACCTTCCTTTAGCCTTGTGATACACAAGGCATAGATTGCTTGTGTTCTGCTTTTTATATGACTAAGGTCATTTTACACCTATTAACCACAACGTAATTTTGCGCTGATATTAACACTTTTAAACATAAAATCTTATGAATAAAATATTCCCGCTTTTCGCTTTAATCATATTGCCTTTTTTACTCTTTGCGCAGGAACTTACCGGAATTGATGAAATAGCGCCATTTAGTGAAGGATTGGCAGCAATAAGAAAGGGTAATGAATGGGGCTTTATAAATAAAGAAGGCCAATTGGTAATAGACTTTAGAGATGATTTTGTTTGGAACAATTTACCTAATACCTCAGTGAACGATGTTAATGCCATACGTTTTCCTCAATTTAAAAATGGGAGATGTATGATTAAAAAACTCATGGAGGAAGAGGAGATTATGACCTATGGTTTTATAAATAAAGAAGGTAAAGTAATTATAGAACCCGAATATTTGAATCTAACTGAATTCAATGAAGGATATGCCGTTGGTATACTTGTTACCAAAGACTTTAGAGGTAAAAACAATTTCCAATTGAATATCTATGATTATAGATTTAGTGAAGTTCTCTTAGATACTGCGGGTGATATTATGTTGCTAATAAATAAAAGAGATGGTATTTCGATGTCTGTAAGGCGCTATGAATTGCCTGAACTCCGTGCAAAATTTCTATCTGTAAATACTTTAGCCGTCAAATCCCCTAAAAATACATGGGAAATCCGAAAACTTAACTTATAAAAATTATCATGGAACAACTAAAAGATAAAGTCGCCATTATTACCGGGGGAGCTGCCGGAATAGGCAAAAGTACAGCTGCATTGTTTCTCAAAGAAGGGGCAAGTGTTATGCTCGTTGATATAAATAAAGAAAAGCTGGAATCGACTTCCAAAGAACTGGATTCTTCACGTTTGGCCTATTGCGTTGCCGATGTATCCAAGCCAGCTGATGTAGAAAGATATACTGCTGAAACCTTGTCTAAATTTGGCAAAATAAATCTGTTCTTCAATAATGCAGGAATCGAAGGGCCCTCAAGTTCAATTGAAGACTATCCTAATGACGAATTTGATAAGGTAATAGCCGTTAACCTAAAGGGAGTCTGGTATGGGTGTAAATACGTAATCCCCAAGATGAATGAAGGAGGATCTGTGATTATCACATCTTCGGTGGCAGGACTGAAAGGTTTTAGTGGTTTAGGAGCTTATGTAACCAGTAAACATGGGGTAATAGGGATAATGAGAGTGTCTGCATTAGAATTTGCAGATAGAAAAATACGTGTAAATACCATACATCCAGGGCCGGTAAACACCCAAATGATGCGAAGAATAGAAAAGGATATTTCTCCTGATAATACTGCAGAGGTTCAAATAGGTTTTGAAGCCATTGTACCCTTTGGCAGGTATGCAGAAGCTATAGAAATTGCTAATCTGGTTCTTTATCTCGCTTCTGATGAAAGCAAATACGTTAACGGAAACACCTATGTTATAGATGGCGGATTAATGGCTGGTTAAAAATAGTAACATGAATACCAAAGTAAAAAATGAAAATGAAGAAAATTAAAAAACAAGATGCCAAAGAGATTGGACAATCTCTTGGTATCAATTGGGAAGAAGTAAGTTTAGACGAATTTACTGATGGAATTAATGTTGAATTTGAACATGGTACACGGTTTCCTGAAACCAATGTCACTAATGATGACAAATACCTTACTGGAAAAATTGCCTGGGCTCATTTAAAGGAATTTCCGGATTATTATACCAGGCTGGAAAAAATGGAAAAAGAAGCCGAAGACTTCTGGAAGATAACCAGTGCTCATTGAAGCATCAGAAGATATGGAACCGACAAAAATTATAGATGTTACACCTGAAAATGTACAGGAAGAAACTTTTTTTTGTATCAAGGATATAAAGAAACCGGGATTCCAAAGCAAGCGCAAATGGTTTGAGAAACAATATAAGCTTGGATTGCGGATGAAAATTCTAAAGGACAATGCGGATAAAATGATAGGTTTCATAGAGTATATCCCTGTGTCCGATGCCTGGCGACCTGTTCTGGGTCATGACTTTATGTTTATTCACTGTATGTATGTATACCCCAATAAAAATAAAAACAAAGGGTATGGTTCATTACTTATTAAGGAAGTGGAAAACGAGGCCAAAAAGAAAAAAATGGTCGGTATTTGCGCGATGGCCAGTAAGGGCGCATGGATATCAGACAAAAGGATCTTTGAAAATAACGGCTTTATACAAGTAGATCAAAGAGGCAGGTTTGAATTAATGACCAAAAAATGGGAGCCAAAAGCTATAGACCCTGAACTTATAGATTGGACTGCAAATCAAAAGAAATACAATGGCTGGCAATTAGTCTATGCAGACCAATGTCCGTGGCACGAAAAGTCGGTATTTGCCCTTCTAAATACGGCTTTGGACTACGGTATTGATCTTAAAGTAAATAAGTTAAGAAGCGCAAGTGAAGCAAAACAAGCTCCTTCCGGCTATGGGGTTTTCAGCTTATTGCACGATGGAGAGCTAATTGAAGATCATTATTTAAGCGCAACCCGATTTAGGAATATATTAAAGAAAGAATTATTGCAAGAAAGCTAATTAGTTTGATTGTTTACTAATAAAGTCCAAATCTTGGTTTAAAATTATTGGTAATGGAAGCAGTAAAACAAGAATGTTGTCCAAAATTTCACCCTGAAAAATGGAATGAAAAGACATTCAATTGGAATCATAAGAAATTTATCAAAGCAACAGTCCCTACTTTCTTTCATATTCCTTTACCCCCCATGATAGGAAAGAGAATTACTAAAATGATGAAACTGGCAGAGGATTCCAAAAAACTATCAAACAATAAAGAAGATATTTTGGTATTATTTACAGACCCGCATGCTTTTATGTCAGAAATCTATCTCTCTGTTACCGACACCGTGGCAAACGCCAATAACACAACACTTTCCGGAACATTTATGAGTAAGGTTTTTGATGGTGCTTATAAAGATATCCCAAAATTCATAAAGCAAATGGACGCTTATTTACAAATGCGCAAAGTAAAGGCACAAAGATATTATGTGCATTATGCGTACTGCCCTAAATGTGCAAAAGAAGTTGGCAATAACTACATGGTGCTATTCGCCCAATTAAAAAAATAATAGATTGCAACCAGGATTATACATCAAGTCATGAATAATAAAAAAGGTATCGGTTTTTGGGTTTTAGTTTCAACGGCAATTGTTTTAATTCTCTTTTTGATCGTAGGCCAAACCTTATCATTAATAAATTATGATTTAGCCATAGATCTGGGTTTACAAGAATCAGAAAAAGAAATTGGTAAAGTTGGAATAGCATTTGCCAAGGGCTTCGCTTTTGGAGATACAATAATCTATATCCCCATGCTGGTACTTGGAATACTGGGACTAATTAAAGGAAAAAAATGGGGGGCTTTTTTTATGTTTGGTGGTTTGGCTATTTCCGTTTATTGGCCTATCGTTCATCTATATACTATTTCTATCGAAACTAACGCGATTGTATTGAACCCCGAAAAATACATTTCCTTTCCCATCACTTTATCATTAATAACCATTTATGGTTTATGGGGAATTGGCTATTTGTATAAAAATCATACATAATACTAATGAAAAGATCAATTTCTAGCTATCTCCTCATAGTTTTAATATTTCTTCAGGCCATTAGTGCTGTACCTGCGGCGTTAAGTCTTATTAGTGACCCCTCTGGCAAGGGTATTGGTCTTCCTACGGATATACTTGAAAGTGCCCCATTTAAGAATTTTTTGATCCCCGGATTGTTCCTGTTTGTATTTTTAGGTCTTTTACCCTTAATTACTTTGTATGGGTTACTGACCAGAAAAAAGTTGAATTGGGCACAGAAGATCAATTGGGATAAGAAATTCCACTGGTCCTGTACCTTTTCATTTTACATAGGACTTTTATTAATTCTTTGGATTAATATGCAACTTTACTTTGGAATTGCTTATAATAACCTCCACTTCTCTTATACTATCCTGGGAGTGCTAATTATAATACTTAGTCAATCACCCAATACAAAGAGAGATTATACACAAGAGATCATTGATTCACAATCCTGATCCGGAAGCTTCTCCTTCTCCATAATCTGTTTTACTTGCCCGATTTTTTTTTAGATTTTTTCGGTAATACCTCTTCAGGAAACGGAAAGAGTATTGTAGAATTTTTCTCCGATGCAATATTGGATAATGTTTGATATAGCCTCAACTTAATTGCAGAAGGTGATTTATCTATTTGTAGCCCTGCTTCCAGTAACTTGCCCGCAGCCTGTTCTTCTGCCTGTGCTAAAATGATTCTTGCTCTTCTTGATCTTTCGGCTTCAGCCTGGTTTGCCATCATGCGCCTCATATTTTCAGGCAACTGAATATCCTTGATTTTTACATCTATAATCTCAATACCCCATTCGTGAGTTTCCTGCTCAACAATGCTCTTAATGTTTTTACCCATTTCTTCACGTTTTGATAAAATGGTATCCAGTTCTACTTTTCCACATACATCTCTCAGAGCCGCCTGAGAAAGTTGTGTAATGGCAAAAGAAAATTCCTCAACCTCCAGAACTGCCTTTTCAGGATCATAGATCTTAAAAAAAACCACTCCGTCTATACTACAGGGTACATTATCTTCAGTCATTACCTCCTGAGATATGATATTTATGGTGATGACCCTTATATCCACAACTTGGATTGTGTCTACGATAGGTATTATCCACCTGAATCCCGGATTTAGTATTTTCATATACTTTCCGAATCGAAATTTTAATGCTCTTTTATATTCAAAAACAATTCTTATTCCTGCCAACAGAAAAAGTAAGAATACTATGGTAAATACGAATAATGCGCTCATAATGTAAGTTTTAAATTATTTTTGTTTTCTCGTAAAAAAGTCCTTAGATCTGCTCTTCGTTTATTTTTTTAACCCATATTAAGCTTATTCTTCTCAATGCTTATAGAAGATAAAGACCTCCTTCAGGTTAAAATACCCGTCTTTTCAAGTTACGAAATAAATGCCCTGAAACAAAACATTTACACCTCAAAAAACATTGATGCAAATGCCTTTGCTAATTTTGTGAAAGGCTTGATATCTAGCACTTTATTTGTGGCTAACCTTAATTTTATCGTGTTTAAATTTTAAATATTTGTAGTAGGTTATATCCAGAAAAGCAAACCACAGAATAAAGCAAAAAAAGGTGACTTTTTGAATAACGGGAAGGCTTCTTATAAAGGTCCCGGTTTCATAAATATAATAGTTAACCAAAAAAATTATCAGACATACAAGCCCTAAAATTACAAGTGAGAAATATTTCGCCTTATACAGCTCAACAAAACAGCTTATAAAGGCTATTACCCCAAAAATTCCTGCGATACGAACTGTAATATCATGAGTTCCTGATGTGAGAGACATTGTAATCAGTAATGCCAAAATCCCAGTCAACCACATAACAATGAGATTGATGCTTTTATTCGAAAATAACCCGGGTAAATAATACCATAATAAAACCAGGCTTATACAAAGTACTCCCAGCGAAGCTCTGGCAAAAAAACGTGCAGGATTTAGTTCGCCGTTTATGGCATTACGGTCTAATAAATCACAGAGATAATTGTTCCAAAAATTGAATCCTTCCTGATCTATTACTATCCATGAACCTCCCGGATAATTTATGGCTGCCAAAATATACAGTAGAACAAATAAACCCATTCCTGCAAGTGGTAAGAGCATTATAAAAGGTTTAGGAACTACCGGGAGTATATCTATTTTCATAAGCCTATCGTATTCCGAGTTAATAAAGTGCCTAAAGGAATGAATGACTATTGCAGAGTAGTCCTGTATAAATTCTCCGCTCTTCTTTTTATACCATAACACATTTTCCTGTCCATAGCAAACACAATAGGTTCGGCCATGGGTCCAAATAGCAAACTGTTTTTGAGGGAAGGGCTGTAATCTACTCTATTTCTGGAGATAAATCTGGACCTATGTTCATCAATTGGTTCTACCATCCACAACCAACTTAGATGCAAATAATTCATTGGGGATTCTAAAGCCTGATTGTAAACAGAATTTTTATTTAAATCATACCAATTTTCAATGACCAAAGCTTTTCCATGTTCGCAAATTACAACAGGGTAAGTATCCTTTGGACTAAAAGGAATTAAATCGCCTATTTTGAGTTGTTGAAATTCAGGTAAAATTTTATCCGAATTATAGATTTGCAAGCCAAATATATTTTCTAATGCCTCATAGCTATAGAAACCACCTCTTCCCTGCCCTATTTGTGCAATCCATGGCCAGACCAATTTTGCCGGGGCATTTATTTCTATGGCGTGAACAAACTCTGAGCGCGGCTGTGGTACTAAATGATCTCCAGGAAATGGAGAATTGGCCTCCTTGTGGCTCAATCCCCAGCGATCTCTTAATGGTTTAAAAAACAAGGTTAAAAAGGCAGATATAATTATAAGTATTCCCTCTACTCCTTCCATAACCTGAAGGAGTGTAAAGCGTGATCTTCGTTGTTCATTAAGTGAAACTGTTCCCATGGTTAGCTTTTCAGCGTTATTCCCTTTTCTGTTTGGCTTTATTTGATTTCCTCCAACGCCTTAATTTAGGAAGTGTATTCCTGGCTAATTTAGAAGCGGTAGTTTTTGACATTCCGAGTTTTTCGGCAATCTTAATATTCCTGGCCATTTTTTCTTCAAGGCTAATCCCCTGATCGGTAAACTGGCCTTCTTCATAACAATGATGGCAATACTCCGTATTTATACTTCCATCTCTATCCGTTCCAAAATCTGTCATATTCTTCATTGGCATACCACAACTCTGACAAATATTCTTTTCTGAAGTTTTCATGCTTAAACTAATTTTATTTTTCATTTCTAAGATAAAACTCAAGAAATTATTTCAGTATGATATTTATCAGCTTATGGGCGTGTTAACCATAAACACTCCTTTTTCCTGATAAAGAAAAACCCGTTTTTGCCGACAGCACCTCTTTTAACTCCTCAGAAGTTGAAGAATCAATTAAATTCAGAGCCTTAACATTACAAAGTTTTTCAACCATACTAACTCCTGCCAGCGTATTGGATGCAATCCCGGTTACGATGTCCGGAATAATCTCGAAGGCTTTCATTAAACCGTATACAGCATATGGATCCGAAGCGCTAAGAACCGTACATTTAATATGCTCTCTCAAAGCGTTAATAGCCAGATCTCCATTATAGGGCTCCAAAGGCGATGCACCTATCTCAATAATAGCTACATCAGCATTTTGATGCTCGATTCTGCTCATTAGCTGATCTAACTTTGTCTTGTAAACGTCTGCCGGGCAAATTGAAGATGGCAGCCCAACATCCACAAAATCCATAACCGCATTTGCCCCTACGTCCTTAATGGCCAGAATATCTTTATAACGTCCGGCACCGGTCAGCTTAGCGCCAACTACCTTGTATCCGGCAACTTTAAAAAGGTTGGCCACTATTCTGGCAGAAGTTGTTTTTCCTGCAGACATGGAAGTCCCTACAAATAGGATCACCGGTGTATTAAACGGGATTGGTTCAACTGTTTCCACAAAATCGTTCATACTAAGTTTTTTGCCATTTCTGAATGCATGACCTGTATAATCTACTTCCATCATGTTTGGCAAAAAAATAGATTTTGAGGTTAATTTTCCCATCAAACCAGCTCCGGTTAAAACATTCATCTTAAGGTCGGATTTAACTTCACGCCATGTCCCTGTCGCTTCAAGAGTTGCAAAACGCTCTCCCAGTGCACCAACGACTGACTCCCCTCCAATTACTCCCCGCATTCTGCCGGTTGTAAGCTCCAAATTCAAGGTGTTACTTCCAGGATCCAGGATCTTACTTACAACATAATCGCCGGTTTCCCAATGTTCCCTGTGAAGTTTTTCAATGTTGAATTCCATTTCAGCCAAATCAGAAATTCTGGTTAATGACGTATAAATAAATTGATGGTTCATGTTTTTTCATTTAAAGGTTCTAATAACAATAAGAGTGTCAAAAGTGCTGTTCTTTCAACAAGCTTATTTTGTAAAATATACTCGTGCGCTGCATGCGCACCATCACCAGGGGTTCCAAGGCCATCCAGAGTAGCAGTAAAGAGGCTGGTTGTATTGGCATCTGAACCTCCCCCGGCAGTTGCTTCTTCAAGGTCCAGTCCTAATTCTTGTCCCTGTTTTTTTGCCAATTTCCATAAATGCTGATTACGGGGAGTTTTTTCCATCGGCGGTCTGCCTATCCCCCCTTCAATTTCCATTTCAACATCTTTATGTATAGGCTTTAAGGCTTTTATTTTTTTTGTTATCACATCCCCATCTTCAACTTTAAGGACTCTAACATCAATTACGGCTTTACTTAAAGGTGCAATGACATTGGGTGAGATACCCCCTTCGATCATGCCTATATTTACTGAAATCCCTTTGTCCAGATCATTCATAGCGTAAAGCTTCTGGACCTGTTGTGATAATTCTACTATGGCATTCACCCCTTTGGCAGGATCTAATCCGGCATGTGCTGCCTTTCCGCGAACTGTTATAGTAAAACGGCCTAAGCCCTTTCTCGCTGTTTTTAATTTTCCATTTAATCCTAAAGGGGGTTCCAAAACATAGGCCCGGTTCGCAAGTTTTGCTAATCTTTTAATGGCATAAGTAGACTCTCTACTTCCAATTTCTTCATCAGAATTTATAAATACTACAGGCTCAACCTTTGGTGTTATATTCAGCTCCCTGATCGCCATCAGGGAAAAAACCATCTGGGTAATACCAGCTTTCATATCATAAACACCTGGCCCATTTATCTTACCTCTAATGTAAGTTAGGGGCATTTTTTCTATTGTCCCTAAGGGCCAAACGGTATCGCAATGACCTATCAAAAGCTGAAGGGGTAAATGTTTCTTTCTAATTTTGGGCCTTGCATACAAGTAACCGCCGGTATTTTTACCGGATACATGAATTGCCAAATAACCCATAGCAGTAAATCTATCTCTTAAATAAGCCAATATTTGGTGCTGGGAATTAATTTTGTCAGAGGGGGTTTCCATACCAACCAATTCCTTTAAAAAGAGAATCATCTGTTCCTTATGAGTCAAGAGATATTCTTGCGCCGCAGCCGCTATTTTCTCCGGGTTTTTCATCGCTTAAAATTTTTTGGAAAGGGAAAGTCATATGTTTCCGTGATCTTAGCAAATCTACCTGGGGCGATATATACAAGTAAGGGGTTCTTTAAAATTTGTTCCTGCTCGTCCATTTCCGAAACTTTTATATAATCTCTATGGGCATAAGCAGCCTTAATTGTTCCCGTAATAATACTATAATCATCAAAGCCATCAATAATTTTATGTAACCCGCACTCCAAATAAAAATAGGCATCGGCTAGTATAGGCGCATCCATAGAAGGTGCTTTTAAAATAGGCAAGGCGTTAACTATGCCTTCCGATTTGGAAATACATTCCATTCGCGGACTGGCACTCAAAGAACTTGTGATTATTTGGTCGGGGATTGGAAAACTAACCGTGAAACCGCCAGTGGCCAACACATTACTAAATGTATTGTGCCTTGGGGTACAGACAAACCCAAAATAATTGCCAAAGCCTAAGGGCATTGCCATATGTTTTGGCGCAAGATCATAACCTTGCTTTTCTTTTGTCCCAATTAAAACCAAAGGAGCTATAGTGAAAATTTGATCCCAGATCGAAATTATATCGTCCAGGAGTACATATTTATCTTGCTTTAAAGTGTTCATAAGAGATGATTTGAAGGGTACTATCTCTAAAATTACAACTCAAATAATAATGATGTAATGACATTGGTCATTGCTAAAATTCCCATATCTAAATACTTTCATGAAAAATCAACAAATGAAGGGTGTATTAAAGCTCGGAAAAATTGCCGGAATTAGAATAGAGGTGCATTGGACATTTACTCTTTTATTGATATGGGTAGTCTTTCTTGATATACAACGAGGTGGAACTGCGAATACAGCCTTGATGAATATAATTTTAATCTTGTTGCTCTTCCTTTGCGTGATACTACATGAATTAGGACATGCCCTAACTGCGAGGAGATTTAATATAAGTACTAAAAAAATTACGTTATTGCCTATTGGTGGCGTGGCATCTTTAGAAAAAATGCCTGAGAAACCAGAGCAAGAATTGATCGTAGCTTTGGCGGGGCCTGCTGTAAATGTGATAATTGCAATACTACTCTATCTGGTCGTACCCATGAGAAGTTATTTTGGACTGGATGCGGATAGTTTGATGCAGTTATTATCGGCACCAACTTTGGAGACACTTTTATTTTATCTTTTCATAGCCAATGTAATGCTGGTAGTTTTTAATTTAATTCCAGCTTTCCCAATGGATGGTGGTCGTGTATTTCGCGCTTTATTGTCATTTACTATGGATAGAGCAAGAGCTACTGAAATAGCCGCAGGATTGGGGCAGGCTTTAGCTGTTGTTTTTTTCATGCTGGGTCTTTTTTTCAATCCCTTTCTGATACTAATTGCACTCTTTATTTTTCTAGCTGCCTATAGTGAAAATCAAATGGTCAAACAGAAATCCCTGGTTGAAGGTCATTTTGTACAGGAAGCCTTGTTGACTAATATTACGCTACTGCATCCTGAAAATAATCTTGAAGATGTTTTTGAGATAATATTAGCAGGTACAGAAAAGGATTTTGTAGTTACAGAAGATGGGGAAATAGCAGGTATTTTAAATCATAAAAACATTCTTAATAATGCTCAAAATGGTTCAATTAAAGTGAAGGCAATTATGAACACAAAATATAAGACCATGAAAGCCACTGATGAGTTAAAAGAATTTTTTGGAATGATCAATACTGAGAAGCAACGCTTTTTTCCTGTAACCGACAAAACCAACAAACTTGTTGGTGCAATTGATGTTAATAACGTAAGTGAATTTCTTATGCTTAAGACACATTTGCATCCAAAATCATGAATTAACATTACTCCCCTGATCCTTGTCATTTCAGATTTCTACATCATTTAATAAATTGGCGAAAATTAAGATCATGAATAATTTTTTAGCACACACATTTACAAAAAAAACTTTTGAGCAGTTAGCTGCAATAAAGGACCAGCATTGCATTTCCATTTATCTGCCAATGTATAAAAAAGGGAAAGAGCAGAATGAAGGTATGGGGCAATCTAATTTAAAATCTTGTCTGAAAAAAGTACATACGCTTTTGGCTGAATATGGAATGCATGAAACTAAAATTAATACCTATCTTAAACCAATCCGAAACCTTATTTTTGATCTAAGTTTATGGAGAAATCCTTCAGAAGGTCTGGCAATATTTTTAGATAGAGAGAATGGGATCAGATACTATAAATTACCTCTTTCCTTTGAAATAAAAACCTATGTTGCCGATCATTTTTATTTAATTCCGTTGCTCCCCTTGTTTCACAACAACGGTATTTACTATCTCCTGGAACTAAGCCGGGACTATATAAAATTATATAAGGGTTCCAGAAATAACTTCAGGGAACTTCAAATTAAAAAAATAATTCCCAAACAGTTAGAAGAAGTTGTGGGTTATGATTTTGAGCAAAATATGTTACAATACAGAACAGGTCATATGATGTATCCGGCAGGGTCGTTTCATGGTCAGGGAGAAGGTAAGGAAGACGAAAAAAAAGAGCTGGTTAGCTTCTTTAGAAAGGTTAATCAAGGTGTTGCTAAAATAATATCAAATAAAAAGACTCCTTTGATTTTGGCATGTGCCGATGAGTTGTACCCTATTTACAAGAAAATAAATTCATACCATAAATTATGGGATACCAATCTAAGCGGAGATCCTGAATTTAAAGGTGCAAACCAGTTACACAAAGAATCCTGGGGTTTGGTTCAATATTATTTTGAAACGACAATGCGTGAAAAACTGGCAAAGTTTATTGATAAGTTTCATACTACAAAAACTTCCTGGCAACTTTCAGAAATTATTCCGGCAGCTGTCAAAGGAAAAATAGATACCCTTTTTGTACAACAAAAAGAAGATGTTTTTGGCACCTATAACAGTTCTAAAGGGTGCTTAATTCTTGATTCCCGAAAAGAAATGCGAAATATCTCCTTATTAAATATGGCTGCCATATGCACCTTTCTCCAGGGTGGAAATGTCTTCTTTCTTGAAAAGGAAGAAATGCAGGTTAAAAACATTTCTATGAATGCCTTGTTTAGGTTTTGACCGAATCAAATTATCTCTTTCGATAAGTTTTGCGAGTAAATATCTTTAATAAGATTAATAAAGAGTTAATGGCAATCAATTATCATGTAATTCCAATACTATTTTTTTGGTAGCTTAACAATGGAACCAGCCGCTCCAATTTCATTCGTTTTACGAGATCAAAATGCCAAAGATTCGGAATTAAGGTGTGACCTTCTCTTTCCAACATTGCCAGAATATCTGCATCTACCTCCTTTAAATAGTCTTTTAAGGTGTTGAAAATATCATCTGATAATCTAAATTCAAAACTGATATTTTTATAAGCAACCTTTTCCTTAAGCAACTCCTTGAACCAAAGCATTTGATCTTCTGCAGCGTACTCATTTTTGGTTGAAACGTGTATTAATTTAATTTCAGTATCAAAGACGGATGCAAACTCAGAAATCTTTTCAATGGCCAGGACATCTGCTTCTTCAAAGGCCGTTGCGTATACAATGGTATTTGGCCCTGAAAGCCTGGAATTTTGTGGGACAGACAATACAGGTACAGGAGATTTTTCTATCAGAGCAGTGGCTGTACTTCCTATAAATAAGTCTTTTACAATATTACTTCCTGTCATCCCGACAAATATGAGCTCGGCGTTTATTTCTTCAGCCTTTACCAATATACCATCAGACTCGATACTATTCTCAACCACATGAATAACAGGACCCTTATCACCCTCCATCATTTCTAAATACTTCCAGCAAAAAGCATCTAGTTTTTCCCGGTGACTATTAAATGCAGCCTCCTCTAATCTGGCATATGCCAAACTCACGGTACTAATAAAAGTTGCTGAAATATCAAATACGTGAATAACATGAAGCTCGGCATCAAGTTTTTTGCGAAACACATTGGCCAACTTCAATGCTGAAATTGAATTATCCGAATAATCCGTGGCACAGAGTATGGTTTTCATAGGATACGCATTTTGAATTAATTGAATTAACGAGATGAATCTAGCAAAAAGAAAAACAACTAAAAATGACCTAAGTCATATTCCGTAAGAAAACGGCTATATGATAATTGTCATTTTTACAAATGATTAAATGGACTAATTTTATCTTAAACTCAATAAAAACCAAGCTTATGGGTGAAATAGCTACTTCAGACAGACAAATCACCCTGTTTTATAGTTCTAAATCCAAAAGGGCGAAGCAGACTTTGGCCTACGCCAAATCTGAAGGTTGGCCCGTACAAGAGATAGATATTCTAAAAACACCACCCACCGGAACACAAATAGCGGAATTGGCAGATAGGTTAGGTATAGAAGTAAAAGATTTAGTTAATCAAAATCATCCGGCCTATACTTCCAAATTTGAACCTCATGAATTCTCTTCTGAAGATTGGATTAAAATGATAAGACACAATCCCGAAATTATGAAACAACCGATTGCGCTCCGTGGAAAAATCACCATTTTGGTCGAAACTCCAACGGATATCCTTCGAATATAACCTATAGGCACCAGATTTAGTTTTATGTAAGATCTTTAAAAGTACCCGTAAGGGAATTTAAATACCAGGATATGGCAAGATTCAGAGATTTCAATATCGCAGATTGGTTTTCATTCTATCGGATAGCTGCCGTACCCTTTTTGCTTACTTTAATATGGCTTAATGAACGAGAATTATTTAGCTGGTTTTTGCTTGTTAGCTATTCCACTGACGCTATTGACGGTTTTTTAGCAAGAAAACTTAAGATTACCAGTGCACGTGGCTCACAATTGGATTCTTATGGGGACCAAGTGACGCTGGTGGTTGGTTTGATAGGTTTGATAAAATTTGAGCCCGATTTTATGCAGGAGAACTACCCTCTGATTTTAATTGCTTTTGTACCCTACATTCTGCAAATGATAATTGCGTATAAAAAATATGGTAAAGCCACCGCTTTTCATACCTATCTGGCCAAATTATCCGCTGTTATTCAAGGGGTATTTATACTCTGGTTGTTATTCTTTGGTCCTGTTTATTGGTTATTTTATACAATGATAATTATAGGTGTTTTAGAAACTATTGAAGAAATTACACTCATTTATTTATATGACCAATGGGTTGCCGGAGTCAAAGGTATCTACTGGGCCCTAAAAGACAAAAGACGGCTTAATATTGAACAAAACGGTCCTTAGACCTGAGTTGGATAAGAAGGTTCTATTAAAAGAGCCTGACTATTTTTAAAATTAATAGATATACACCTCAAAACGACCATAAGATGGACAAGATTGATTACAAAAAAGAATTGAAACATCTCTACAAACCATCTCAAAAAAAAATTGAATTTAGAGATGTCCCTATCATGAACTTTTTGATGATAGACGGCGCAGGAGATCCAAATACTTCCTTGGCGTATAAAGAAGCGATAGAGGCGCTGTTTACCCTATCCTATACCCTAAAATTTATGATTAAAAAAGGAAAACAAAAGATTGACTATGGCGTTATGCCACTGGAGGGACTTTGGTGGGTGGACGATATGTCAAAATTTGATCAAAACAAAAAGGAAGATTGGAAATGGACCGCTATGATTATGCAACCGGAAGTGGTGACCAATGAATTGATAGCTATCGCCACAGAAGAGGTTAGAAAAAAAAAGAACCCAAAAGCATTATCTAAAATTCGTTTTGAAGCTTTTACTGAAGGAAAAACGGCACAAACTTTACATATTGGGCCATTTTCGGAAGAAGGACCTACTATTAAAAAAGTTCATGACTGCATAATAAATGATGGGCACAAGCTTTCGGGAAAGCATCATGAAATCTACCTTTCAGATATTAGGAGGGCTGCACCCGAAAAATGGAAGACTATAGTAAGACAGCCTTATATATGAGAATGAGCATTACATAAATTCCATTCAATTTTTTTTCTGCTCCTTTTTTGCAGCTTTTTGTTCCTCCTTGGCCATTTTTTTATAATAACCGCGGGTTAAAAAGTTATGCTTAAACGCTTCCATATTCTCATTAAACCTTGCTGTACCTTCTTCTATACTTTTCATGGTTGCTTCGAGCCGTTGGACCAAAACAGTGTCTTTGGTTAAGTAATTTAAAGCTCCTTCCCCCTCCGAAATACCGGTAACCACACTATCCAAATTTACTGTCAACTTCTCCATCCTATAACTGGCGGACTCAAGATTGTGAATAATTTGTTTTATTTCAAGT
>Ga0209013_10000098_pt1 | contig 64205 bp, 57 predicted proteins | sample Cruoilmetagenom2_FD_187291 | JGI IMG/M metagenome (GOLD analysis project Ga0209013, IMG submission 187291) | Oil polluted marine microbial communities from Coal Oil Point, Santa Barbara, California, USA - Sample 2 (SPAdes) (version 2) | ecosystem: Environmental > Aquatic > Marine > Oil seeps ... | reverse complement strand
GCTCCGGCGAGAGCCCGCGATTATCCGCACGCTGTTCTTCCTTGGCCCCCTCGTAGCGCTGCTGGTCCCGAAAACCACGGTCGCGGTTCTCGTCTTGCTCTTTCTCGTCTGCGCCGGCCTGACGCTTGCGCGCGGTGGTGATCTGAAAGCTCTGTTTCGGATCGATGTGACCCTGGCGCTGTTCGGTGCCACGGCCGCCTATCTCTTTCTCAACGCTACCTGGTCTCTCGATCCGGAGCGCGCCTTTACCACAGCGGCCTGGTTCGTCCTGATCGTTTTGATGACCTATGGCGCGTCTCGCGCGCTGGCCCGCTGGCCCCAACGGTCGCTGGGCATGGCAGCCACCGCCTTCCTGGCCGCCATCGGCGCAGGGGTCGCATTAATCCTGTTCGAGGCCGCCACCGGACGGCTAGCGACCCTGACGCTCTATCACGTCCTTCCCTTCACCCAGCCCAACAGTCTCAAGGGGTTTGTCGTCCGCAATGGGGAAATCGTACGGATCGCTCCGGGCGAGTTGAACGCCATGGTCGCCGTCATGCTCTTGGCGCTCTGGCCGGCGCTGCTCTGTATGGTGACACGGCTTGGCGGCCGGCGCGGCTGTCTCGCTGCCGGAGTGCTCCTGGTCGCAGCGTTCGCCGGCACCTTCCTGTCGAATCACGATTCTTCGAAGGTTGGTCTGGTCGCGAGCCTTGTCGTCTTTGCATGCGCGATCCCTTGCCCTAACGTGACGCGAAAGGCCCTCTGTCTCGTCTGGTGTCTCGCATTCGCGCTCGTCATCCCGCTAGCGACAGCCGCCTACAAGGCAGACCTCCACCGGTCCGAGAGGCTTCCCTTCTCGGCTCAGGCCCGTGTGACCCTTTGGGCCTACACGGCCGAGCAGGTCCCCGCCGCGCCAGTGCTCGGAATCGGGGTGTCGTCGACCCGGAAAATCGATCAGTCGCCAGACAATCGGAAAATGCAGTGGAAAAAGAGGTTGAAGACGGAAGGCTTCGGCTGGCGCGCCGGGGCGCACGCACATAACGCCTTTTTGCAGACCTGGTACGAGCTCGGCGCCGTCGGGGTCATCCTCTTCGTGGTGACAGGCTCCGCCGTCCTATGGTCGCTCGGCCGCCTCCCGCCAAAGACCCAGCGATTCGCGCTGGCCCAGGCGGCGGCCTTCGTGGCGCTTATCGCCTTTGCCTGGGGTATGTGGCAGGGATGGCTGATGGCGTTGACGGGGCTCGCCGCGCTCTATATCGCGCTCGCGGTGAACGTCTATCGCGCGGAAGCGCCTGAAACGGACCCGGCTGCGCCTTGATCCAAAAGCCAATTCAGGCGTGACTTGTCAGGTATTGCCGCCTTCTTGTAGAACTTTCCGCTTCTGACTTTGTTTTACTATTGCGCCCCGTGCCTCGCCGCGGCGAGGGCGCGCCAACTCTGAAGGAGACTGAGACATCGCAAGACGGCCCATGAAGATGGCCCCCAACCGGGGCGGCCCCCGCACCAACGAGGGCATAGACACTCCTGAAATCCAGCTCATTGACGTATCCGGCGAGAATGTCGGCGTCGTAGAGATCGAAGACGCGCTCGCGCGCGCTAGCGAGGCTGGGCTCGATCTCGTCGAGATTTCGCCCAACACAAACCCGCCGGTCTGCAAGATCCTGGATTACGGCAAGTACAAATATCAGGCTCAGAAAAAAGCCGCCGAGGCGCGCAAGAAGCAGCGCACCGTCGAGATCAAAGAGATCAAGATGCGGCCCAACATCGACACGCACGATTACGACGTGAAGATGCGGTCCATGAACCGGTTCTTCGAGGAAGGCGACAAGGTCAAGGTGACGTTGCGCTTCCGCGGCCGTGAAATGGCCCACCAGGACCTAGGCACCCAATTGCTCAACAAGGTCAAGGACGACACCATCGAGATCGCGAAGGTGGAGTCCGAACCCCGGCTGGAAGGGCGCCAGATGGTTATGGTGCTCGCGCCGCGTTAAGGAGCAGGCCCCGGCCGCACGCACAGTGCTTGCGCTCGGGGCGCAATTCCCTCTATAACGCGCCGTTCAAGGAGCCGCCCGGCAGGGCATGCCGTGGCGGTTCTCATGCTTTCCAGCATTTTGTACGAAAATTGTTCAAGAACGCAGGCCCGGCAAACGCCGGAGCCAGCCAAAGAAGGAAGCCAAATGCCCAAGCTCAAGACGAAGAGCGGTGCCAAGAAGCGATTCAAGGTCACGGCCAACGGCAAGGTGAAGTGCCTCGCCGCCGGTAAGCGTCACGGCATGATCAAGCGGACCAACAAGTTCATCCGGAATGCCCGGGGAACGATGGTTCTCGCCGACGAAGATGCAAAGATCGTGAAGAAGAATTTTCTCCCTTACGCCCGATAGGCGAGGCGAGACGACCCTTTAAGGAGCACCGCAAATGTCCCGTGTAAAACGTGGCGTCACCGCCCATGCCCGTCACAGCAAGGTCCTCAAGCAGGCCAAGGGCTATTACGGACGCCGTAAGAACACCATCCGCGTCGCCAAGCAGGCCGTGGAGAAGGCCGGTCAGTACGCCTATCGCGACCGCAAGGTAAAGAAGCGCACCTTCCGCGCTCTGTGGATCCAGCGCATCAACGCCGCCGCGCGCGTTCATGGCACGACCTATGGCCAGTTCATCGACGGCCTGAAGAAGGCCGGGATCGAGTTGGACCGCAAGGTTCTGGCCGATATCGCCGTGCGCGAGCCGGAAACCTTTCAAGGGTTGGTCGAAGCCGCCACTGCCGCCCGGGCTTAGCGCCCACGTCCCGGCAAGGAGCACGACCCATGAACGCGTCTGACCGATGAGCGCGTCCGAGCTCGACACCCTCAAGGCCGAACTGCTTGAGGCGGTCGCGACCGCGTCCGATCTGGCGAGCCTCGAAGAGGTACGCGTGGGCGCGCTCGGTAAGAAGGGCCGCGTGTCGGCCCTGATGCAGCGGCTGGGCTCCATGCCACCGGAAGAGCGCCGCGATTTCGGCCAGGCGGTCAACGCCGTGAAAGTCGCGGTCGCGGACGCACTCGAAGCAAAGCGCGAAACGCTGGCTCGGGAGGCCACGGCGGCGAGGCTTGCAAGCGAGCGGGCCGACGTGACGCTGCCGGTGCGCGAAGGACCGCTGGCCGAGGGGCGCGTGCACCCTGTCAGCCAGGTCACCGACGAGATCACCGAGATCTTCGCCGATTTGGGCTTCTCGATTGCCGAGGGGCCGGACATCGAGACGGACTTCAACAATTTCACGGCGCTGAATATCCCGCCCGAGCATCCGGCGCGGCAGGATCACGACACGTTCTATTTCGCCGAGGGCCCGGACGGAACGCGTCCCGTGCTGCGCACCCATACGAGCCCCGTGCAGATCCGCACGATGCTGGCGAACACGCCGCCTTTGCGGGTCATTGCCCCGGGCCGCGTCTATCGCTGCGATTCCGATCAGACCCATACACCCATGTTCCACCAGGTCGAGGGACTGGTGATCGACGAGGAGACCCATCTCGGCCACCTCAAATGGGTCTTGGAAGAATTCTGCAAGGCGTTCTTCGAGGTGCCGGAGGTGAAGATGCGGTTCCGCGCGAGCCACTTCCCCTTCACCGAACCCTCGATGGAGGTCGATATCGGCTACGCCAAAGTCGGCGATGAGATCCGCATCGGCGAGGGCGACCAGTGGCTGGAGATTTTGGGCTGCGGCATGGTCCATCCCAACGTGCTGAAGGCCGTCAATCTCGACCCCAAGAAATATCAAGGCTTCGCCTTCGGCGTCGGTATCGACCGCCTGACCATGTTGAAATACGGGATGCCGGACTTGCGTGCGTTCTTCGCGGGCGATCTGCGCTGGCTGAAGCATTACGGCTTTCCGCCGCTCTCCGTACCGACCCTTGCCGGGGGGCTGAGCTAGACAATGAAGTTCACCCTGTCCTGGCTGAAGGAACATCTCGACACGGACGCCTCCGTGGACGAGATCGCCGACACGCTCACCCTGATCGGGCTCGAAATCGAAGAGGTCGCCGATCCGGCCAAGGCGCTGGAGAATTTTCGCGTGGCCGAAGTGGTCTCCGCCGAGAAGCATCCGGATGCGGACAAGCTCCAGGTGCTGCAGGTCAACACCGGCAAGGAGACGCTTCAGGTCGTCTGCGGGGCGCCCAATGCGCGCACCGGCATGAAGGGCGTGTTCGCCTCGGTCGGCACCTATGTGCCGGGCATCGACTTCACCCTGACCAAGGCCAAGATCCGCGGCGTCGAATCAAGCGGCATGATGGTCTCCGAGCGCGAGCTTGAACTCTCCGACGAACATACGGGCATTATCGAGCTGCCCGCGAAAGCACGGGTGGGCAGTGCGGCCGCAAAAGCGCTCGGCCTCGACGACGTGGTGTTCGACATCGCCATCACGCCGAACCGGCCCGATTGCCTTGGCGTGCGCGGCGTCGCCCGCGATCTTGCCGCGGCGGGCCTCGGCAAGCTCAAGAAAGACACGATCAAGCCCGTCAAAGGCAGCTTCGACAATCCTGTTCCGGTCAAGCTGGAGTTCGACACCGAGACGAAGGACGCCTGCCCGGTCTTCGCAGGCCGCCTCGTGCGCGGGGTCAAGAACGGGCCGAGCCCGGACTGGCTGCAGGCACGGCTGAAGGCAATTGGCCTCCGCCCCATCAACGCGCTGGCTGATATCACCAACTACATCTCCTTCGATCGCGCGCGTCCTTTGCATGTCTATGACGCAGACAAGCTGACCGGCGCGATCCGAGCCCGCCTCGGCAAGTCCGGCGAGAGCTTCGACGCGCTCGACGGCAATACCTACAAGATCGACGAGGAAATGTGCGTCATCGCCGACGATAGGGCCGTGCTCGGGCTTGGCGGCGTGATGGGCGGCGAGGAAACAGGCTGCACGGAGGAGACGGTCAACGTCTTCATAGAGTCGGCCTATTTCGATCCGAAGCGCACGGCGCGGACGGGCCGTACCCTGAACATCATTTCCGATGCGCGGTTCCGGTTCGAGCGCGGCATCGACCCGCAATCCGAAGAGTTCGGCATCGAGCAGGCGACCGCGATGGTGCTTGATCTGTGCGGCGGCGAAGCCAGCACCGTGACGGTGGCCGGGCGGGCGCCGAAAGCCAACACGCCGTTCCGTTTCGACATGCGGCTGATCGGCCGGCTGAGCGGGCTGTCGCTGTCCGACCGCGAGATTCAGCGCATTCTCAAAGCTCTGGGTATCGCGCTGGAAGGCGACGGCCACACCCGGAAAGCCGCGCCCCCGTCCTGGCGGCCCGACCTTTCGATCCCGGCGGACCTCGTGGAAGAAGTCGTGCGCCTGACGGGCGTCGATCGCATTCCGGCGACGCCGCTACCGCGCCTGTCGGGGGTCGCGAAGCCCGTTCTGACGCCGGCGCAGAAGAAGGCGCGCGCCGTGCGCCGTCTCCTGGCTGCGCGTGGTCTCGTCGAGGCCGTCACTTGGTCGTTCATTCCGAAGGACGAGGCGGCGCTGTTTGGCGGGGGCGATGCAGCGCTCGCGCTGGACAATCCTATTTCCACGGAGCTGTCGCAGATGCGCCCCAGCCTCCTGCCGGGTCTCATCAGCGCGGCCAAGCGTAACCGGGACCGGGGTTTTGCGGACGGTGCGCTGTTCGAACTCGGGCAGGCCTATCGCGGTCTCGGCGCTGACGATCAATTCGCCGCGGCCAGCGGCGTGCGCTTCGGACAGTCTTCGCTTGCAGGCGCAGGCCGTCACTGGTCGGGCGCGGCGCCTGGGGCTGGCTGGGAAGCGGTCAAGGCCGATGCGCTGGCCGCACTCGACGCGCTTGGCCTCGGTCAGGCCAAGGTGCAGATCACCCGCGATGCGCCAGGCTGGTTCCATCCAGGCCGCTCGGGCGCGATCAAGCTCGGCCCCAAAGTGACGCTCGGCGTGTTCGGCGAGCTTCATCCCGATACGCTCGCGAGTCTCGATGCCGATGGGCCCATGGCCGCGTTCGAAATCCATCTCGGCAATCTGCCGCCGGCGAAGCGCAAGAGCACCGCCAAGGCCGCACTCGATGCGTCCGACCTTCAGGCCGTCACCCGCGACTTCGCCTTCCTGGTCGATGCGGACACGGACGCAGGTCTGCTTGTGCGCTCGGCGTCCGGTGCGGACCGCGAGCTCATCTCAGATGTCAGCGTGTTCGACGAATTCACCGGCCAAGGCGTACCCGACGGCAAGAAGTCGCTCGCCATCGAGGTGACGCTCCAGCCCCGCTATAAGACGCTGACCGAGGCGGAGATCGACGCGGTGGCCGAGAAGGTCGTCGCAGGCGTAGCTAGAGCCACCGGTGGCACGTTGCGCTAGGCGCCTAAAACTGCCTGAACCCGAAATTCGAATTTCGGCGCTTCTTCTTTCGGCCCGCGCCATAGAAGGGCTTGTCCGCGCAGGCGGTCTGCAAGCGTGAAGCGAGGCTGACCGGAACAGCGGGTGCGGGGGTCCAAGCCGCGCAGAGCGCGCCGATCTTGCCGCCGAGCGACACTGCGCCTGCCGCGCAATAAAGCCCCGTCCCGTCGCCGCGCGGGGTAAAGGCGATGCCTTCCGTGCCCGCGGTGTTCCCAAGCTTTGCCCCGAGATAGTTCAGGGCAAAGATGCGCCGTGTACCGTCTTGAGGCGAAAAGCGTTCGGGACGGACATGCGTATTCGTGATCGGGATCGCCTCAATCGCGCCGACGGTCCATTCCTCGCCGGACCTAGCCAGATGCACCTTTGCCATGAGCCCGTAATCGCGGCAAAGGCCGAAGCGCTTCATCTCGGCCGTGCCCGGATGCAGGAAATTGCCGAGCCCGTAAAAGACAAACGAATCCCCGACGCGTTCGACGCCCTGGGCCACGTGCGGATGGTGACCGACAATCAGATCGATGCCCTTCTCGCGCGCGGCGAACTCGCGCCAATCGTCGCGCTGACGCTTGTCCGGTACGACGCGGCCCTCGAGCCCGTAATGGACCGACAGGATGCGATAGTCGGCAGGATGCTCGCGCAGCCGGTTCACCACGATTTCGAAGTCCTCGCGGCGGCGATAGGCGGCCTGACCGGGTTTGCCCTCCCCCGCGCGGTGCTCGGCCCGCTGGCCCGTGACGATGCCTGTGGCGGCGAAGCCGAGTTTCATATCGCCCAGTCCGAGGCAGCCCGGCCTCGTCGCTTCTTCGAAGTCGGCCCCGAGCCCGGCATAGGCGATCGCCTCGCCCTTTGCGCGTGCGGCGCCTGCCATGGCCAGATGGTAGAGCGTCTCCTCCGCACCCGTCGTGCCGAAGTCCATGGAGTGATTGTTGGCGAGCGAGAACAGGTTGAAGCCTGCGCCAACCAGAGACTTGAGCCCGGCCGGATGGCTGCGGAAATTGTAGGGCGCGGTCTGTCCCTTCAGGTCCGGCGGCAGATCGTTGCGGTCGGTCACCACGGTTTCGAGATTGAGAAAGGCAAGGTCGCCGTCCACATCGCCCGCGATGCCGCTCAGGCTTTCCGCATAGGTGAGGCTTTGCCGGTTCTTCGTGAAACCGTGCGGGTCGACGGGGGCGCCTTTCGGATTGAAGCCCGTGTCGCCGGCAAGCACGAGGGTGAGCTGAGACGGCCGCTTGGTGCCGGGTGCGCTCGGCTGGACGGGAGCCCCTCCGATCGCGGCTGTGTAGTCGGCGTTTGCGCAAGGCGCGATGCGCATTCCGGCGCGCCCCGGATCGGCCGCTACGTCGCCTGCCAGCAGCACGGCGGTGGCACAAACAAGTGTCGCTAAGCGCATGAGCCTTTTGACCCCTTAGCTTCGGGGCCCTTAAGCGGTCGGTTCGAGTTCGGCTTTCGCCCGAATCGGTTCGGTGTCGAATCCTAGATTATGATCGCGGGCAAAGTGAACCATCGCCCGTTCGGCCAGGGCACTGATCGTCAGAAGCGGATTGCAGCCCAGCGAGCGCGGCATGACAGACCCATCGCAGACATAGAGCCCCGCATGGATCTCATCGCCCTTGGGACCGGCGAAAACCTGGCACTTGTGATTGACCGTGCCGCTCTCGGCTGTTTCGCCCATGCCGCAGCCACCGAGCGGATGCGCCGTCGCGGGCCGCGCACCCATATTGGTCGCGGCAAGCGGGTTCTTGATGTAGCGCCCGCCAACCCCTTGCGCCGCCTTGGTCAAGGCGTCGTCGACCCGAGCGTACACCTCCTGTTTGGCAACGTCGGGCCAGGTGACCTCCAGCGCATCGTTCTGCAGCACAAGGCGCCCGTCGGCGTCGTCATGCGACACCACGAAGAAGCTCTGCAAATGCGAAAGCGGGCCTTTATAGACGCCTTTGATCAAGCTCTGGGCCGCGCCCAGGAGCCGCCCGCCGGCGATAAAGAACACCGGCAGGAGCGGCGCGATGGAGGACGGCATCGTGCCTTCCTGGATGATCATGCTGGCATTGAGATCGGCCTCGTCGGGCAATTCGATCTGGCCCGCAACACACGCGCCGACAGGATCGTCGGTGAATTTCGGAGGCTCGCCGACGCCGACCGCATTGGCGCGGTTCTTCCCGCCGAGCGCAAAGGCGATGATGTCGCCATTGGCCGAGAAGCCCGTGCCCAGCCGGTCCGAAGCCCCGAGGCCGCGTTCGCGCGAGCGCAGGAGAATCTCGGTGGAACCCAGCGTGCCCGCGCCGAGAAACACGGCCTTGGCGTCCACATGCGCCGTCTCGTCCGGATCGCCGGCGGAACGGAAATGCACCCGCCAGCCCCCGTTCAGCTTCTCCACATGACTGACGGCGAGTTCGGTAAAGATCTCCGCCCCGTGTGCCTTGGCATCGGCCAGATAGGTGACGGCGATGGAATTCTTTGCCCCCACATTGCAGCCCGAACAGCAGTCGCCGCAGAGCGTACAGGCGGCTTGCGCGATCCCTGCCAGGTTCACCACATCGTCGAAGCTGACCGTGACGGGGGCCGTGACCGGCGGCTTGCCGAAGACGCCGCTCGCCGCTTCCAGCGCCTGATACTTGGTGAGCGCGGGCGCGCCCGCATGGCGCGTCGGGCGCAACATGTCCGCGGCGCGTTCGAAACCGAGGTCCAGCAGCCCGTCCGTTCGGATCGCATCAGGCCAGGCCGCATCGGCAAAGACCCGCTCATCGGGACGCAAGGCCACGCCCGCATTGATCAGCGAGCCGCCGCCGAGGCCGCACCCGACAACCACATTGATGTCCGATCCCAGCCGCACGTCGTAAAGCCCCGTTCCCGATCCGGAGCGCTTCTTGCCGCTGTGGACCTGAAGCTCGCGGCGTAGCTCCGGCATGCGCGAGGGAAACCCGCCGACCGGCACTTCGCGGCCGCGCTCCAGAACGCAGACCCGTTGACCGGCGCGCGAAAGCCGAGACGCGGCGATGCCGCCGCCATAGCCCGACCCGACGACGACGACATCGTAGGCGGGGCGCATGGCCGCGCGCGCAAGGGACAAAATCTCAGGCTGCTGCATGCCTCTCAATACCTCGGTTCAGACAGGAGTTCCAATACGTTATGCGGGATGAAACGCGGGCGTATCACTTCCAATCACACAACCGCGAGAGTCCCTATCTCCACTCGCTGCGACTCCTTATCGTTTGAGACAGACAACAATGTGGAGACGTTTAATGATCGCGCGATGGATTTTCGCCACTCTGACAGCCGCCTTTCTCGCGCTGTTCGTGTTTGCCGTGAACAGCAAAACCGCCGAGGCGGAAGACGCGGCCACCACCAAGACCGCCATCTTCGCCGGCGGCTGTTTTTGGTGTGTAGAAGATGCGTTCGACAAGGTCGATGGCGTATCCGAAACGGTCTCCGGCTATGCGGGCGGCGACCTACCCAACCCTACCTATGGCAACCACGCAGGCCATGTCGAGGCGCTCAAGGTCACCTACGATCCGTCAAAAGTGACCTTTACGGAGCTGCTCGATAATTTTTGGCGCAATATCGACCCGTTCGATGCGACCGGTCAGTTTTGCGATAAGGGCCCGGCCTACCGGACCGTCGTGTTCGTTGCGAACGACGCGGAAGATTCTCTTGCCAAGCAGACCAAGCAGGACATTGCCAAGCGCTTCGGAAAGGACGTCGAGACCGAAATCCGGCCGACCAGCACGTTCGCCGCTGCCGAGGACTATCACCAGGATTACCACACGAAAAATCCGGTGAGTTACAAGTACTACAAATGGAATTGCGGTCGGGCCCAGCGCCTGTCGGAAATCTGGGGCGGTAAATCCAGCTGACTCGAATTAGCCCAGCCGACATGAAAATGGGGCGTTCGCGCACCGCGCGACGCCCGGTTTCCCAAATCTTGTGGCAATCCTTGCGGCGTGACGGCTAGTAGCCGATCCAGACGCCCCGCTTGCGGGCCCGCTTCCAGGCCTTGCGACCGCCCTTCCAAGCCGTGCGACGGTTTTTGCAGGCCTGCCTGTAAACCTTCCGCGCCCGCTTGTCGTAGGGGTACAGCCATTGCGCGCGGTCTCAGCAGCTCGGTGCCGCGGCTGCCGGGGCAGGTGCTGCCGTTATTGCCGCGGCACCGGCGATGAGGGTCGCCGCCTCAGAGAACAAAATCGTCTTTTTCATGCTGTCGTTCCTCACATCAGGGGCTCCTGGCGTTCGTCGCGCTAAACGCGCGCTCAAGAGGAAAAAAGAAAGGGGCCCATGTCGAGCCCCTTCCGTGCATTTTCACTTCCGCTGGGGGCGCTTACGAGCGGTCCTTCAGGAAATTGAGCTTGGAGAACCTGCCGCCTTCGCTCTTGGCCGACTTCATCGACTTCTTGCACTCGCGCTTGAGCTTGACGCGCTCCATCATGCCGTTGGCCTTGACCTTCGCGACTTCCTTGCACGACATGTCGGCCTGTGCCGGGGAAGCGAGCGTTGCACCGGCAATCAGGGCCGCCGCCGTCGCGAGAAGGACGTTCTTTTTCATGGATATTCTCCTTAGAGGCAGTCTTGAATTCTGGGCCAACGGTCTGGACGAGCGGCTTCGACGCTAATGTCGCAATCGCGAATCGATCGAACCCCGTCGGATCGAAAGGACCCTTCCTTTCGGTGCTTTCCTAGCGGCCGACAACTGCGAAATTGCGGCGATCTCCCACATGGTTTCGCCTTACTTACCCGCTGTGCGAAACTGCCTCACTCCCAGCTTGACCTTTGGCGGTTTGCACCCCTACCTAGCCGTCTATGAGTTCGTCGACACCCCTTTCCCATATCCGCAACTTCTCGATCATCGCCCATATCGACCATGGCAAATCGACCTTGGCCGACCGGCTGATTCAGCTCTGTGGCGGGCTAACGGCACGAGAGATGAAGGAGCAGGTGCTCGATTCGATGGACATCGAGCGCGAGCGCGGCATTACCATCAAGGCCCAGACCGTGCGCCTGGACTACCGGGCGCATGGCGGCGCGCTGTACGAACTGAACCTGATCGATACGCCAGGGCACGTGGACTTCGCCTATGAGGTGAACCGATCGCTCGCCGCTTGCGAGGGCTCGCTCTTGATCGTGGACGCGACCCAGGGCGTCGAGGCGCAGACACTCGCAAATGTCTATCAGGCTCTCGAGAACGATCACGAGATCGTCCCGGTCCTGAACAAGATCGATCTGCCGGCCGCGGAGCCCGAGCGGGTTCGGACTCAGATCGAGGACGTGATCGGGCTCGACGCATCCGACGCGGTCGAGATCTCGGCCAAAACCGGTATCGGCGTGGAGGGCGTCCTCGAGGCGATCGTGCAGCGCCTGCCACCGCCGCAAGGCAACATCGACGCACCGCTCAAGGCTATGCTCGTGGACAGCTGGTACGACGCCTACCTCGGCGTGGTCGTTCTCGTTCGCGTCATCGATGGCACGTTGCGCAAGGGGCAGCGCATCCGGCTGATGTCGACGGGCGCCGGCTATCAGGTCGACCGCTGCGGCATTTTCCGCCCCAAGCAGGAGATGCGCGACACGCTCGGCCCCGGCGAGATCGGCTTCTTTACCGCGGCCATCAAGGAAGTGGCCGACACGCGCGTGGGCGATACGGTCACCGACGAGAAGCGGCCGACCACGGAACCGCTTGCCGGTTTCCAGCCAGCCCAGCCGGTCGTGTTTTGCGGGCTGTTTCCCGTGGACTCAGGGGATTTCGAAGGTTTGCGCGAAGCGGTCGGCAAGCTACGGCTGAACGATGCGAGCTTCGAGTACGAGATGGAGACCTCCGCCGCGCTCGGTTTCGGCTTCCGCTGCGGCTTTCTCGGCCTGCTGCATTTAGAGATCATCCGCGAACGGCTCGAGCGCGAATTCAACATCGATCTCATCGCCACGGCTCCCTCGGTCGTCTATCAGGTGTTCCTGACCGACGGCACGATGGTCGAGCTGCATAACCCGGCCGACATGCCCGAGACGCAGAAGATCGAGCGCATCGAAGAGCCTTGGATCGAGGCCAGCATTCTCGTGCCAGATGAGCATCTGGGTGCGGTGCTGAAGCTCTGCGAGGACCGGCGCGGGCGGCAGAAGACGCTGACATACGCGGGCTCCCGCGCGATGATTGTCTACGATCTGCCGCTCAACGAAGTGGTGTTCGATTTCTACGATCGGCTGAAATCGGTGACACGCGGCTACGCGTCCTTCGACTATCACATCACCGGTTACGAAGAGGGCGACCTCGTGAAGATGGCGATGCTCGTGAACGCGGAACCTGTGGACGCGCTGTCGGTCATCGTGCATCGCGGCCGCGCCGAGGCCCGCGGGCGCGCCATGGTCGAGAAGCTGAAAGACCTCATCCCGCGCCACATGTTCAAGATCCCGATCCAGGCCGCGATCGGCGGCAAAGTCATCGCGCGCGAAACCATCAGCGCGCTTCGCAAGGACGTGACCGCCAAATGCTATGGCGGCGACATAACCCGCAAGCGCAAGCTGCTCGAGAAGCAGAAGGCGGGTAAGAAGAAGATGCGCAGCTTCGGCAAGGTGGACATCCCCCAGGAAGCCTTCATCGCCGCACTCAAGATGGACGCGGATTAGGCGCACCCCGCCTCCCCACGAAACCAAATCGCATGTCTCGCGTTACTGATGCGGGAGCCCATGTCGCGGGCGCGATTGCGTGTGCCTCGGGGGCACGCCTTTCGGACGGACTTGACGTCCGCCCCCACAGATACCATCAAGTTGATAGCACCCTCACCGCCTGCATGGTGCGTGTATAGTATTATCTATACTACATAGACCGTGCCTTATTGCTGTCTAAATCGGTTAACATCTGCCACACTTAAGGCAATTGCGTGTTTTTAACTTGATAATTGGCTTTGTTTACTTGACAGGCGCGAATTAATCACTTTCCATTCGGTTCGGGGGACGCTTCTATGAGGGATACGTCATGCGGATCGCAATGGTCCTTGGACTGGCTGGATTGTGTCTACTGTCTCCGTGCGGAGTGGCGAGCAGCGTCGCCGACGACGCGCGGCGCGAGGAGGGTCAGCCGAACGACGCCGCCGTGACCATCATGTCCGGCACCACCTTCGACGGGCACGCCACCATCGTTCGCGACCTAGCGGCCATGCTGCACGACAGCCAATCGCTGCGCATCGTGCCGATGATCGGTCAGGGCCCGGCCCAGACACTGAAGGATGTCCTGTACTTGCGCGGCGTCGACTTGGGCATCACCCATTCAACCGTGCTCAATCATTTTGCGCAGACCGGCGAACTCGGGCCGATCCGGGAACGGCTCGTCTATGTGGCCAAGCTCTTCAACGAAGAGCTCCATCTTCTGGCGCGCACGGACATTGCGACCGTCCAGGCGCTGAACGGCAAGACCGTGAATGTGGGCCGGGAGGGGAGCGGCACGCAGATCGCCGCGCGGATCTTGTTCGAGGCGCTCGGGCTCCAGGTCCAGGAGGCCCATCTAGATACGGCCCACGCTGTCGAGGCGCTCAAATCGGGCGATATCGATGCCACGATACTGATTGGGACCACGCCGATCGCCGGCCTGGCGCAGCTCGGCCCGGGCTCCGGATTGACGTTTCTGCCAATCCCCTACGCCAAAGGCCTTGAGGACGACACTTATCCGTCGGCCCTGACTCATGACGACTACCCGGCGCTGATCGAAATTGGTGGACGGATCGACACCGTCGCCATCTGTGCCGTGCTGGTGGCGCTGCACGACACCGAGAACGCCGGATACCAAGCGAAGCTCGACCGCTTTATCGGGCGGTTCTTCTCGACTTTCGATGCGCTCCAGCAGGCGCCGAACCACCCCAAATGGCGCGAAGTGAATTTCGCCGCGACGCTCGAAGACTGGCGGCGCGCCCCACAAGCGCAGGCCTGGATCGAGACCGCGAAGAGCAAGGCGTTCGCCGAGGCCCGCGAGCGAAAAAGCTTCAAGGCATTCCTGACCCAGGCCGGCGATGTCGTCAGCCCCGACCAGGTTTCAGAGGCGAACCAGGAAAAGCTGTTCCGCGCCTTCAAAGCCTGGAGTGAAGCCCAACAATCGAAGTGACCCAATCGGCACACGCCCAATCGCCACGCGCGAACGGTATCTTTCAAGGGAGGTCATCGTGGTACAGCCAGCGTTGAAACAAGACAGCATTCCGGACGAGATTTGGCAGCTCGCAGAGCAGCTCAATGCGGGCTCGCCGCTGGGCGAGAGGCTCCAAGCCGCAAACACCGATCACAGCGCGTCCGCGCTCGCGCGGCGCTTTGCGCCCGATCGCGCGCGGCAACGTGCGGCCGCGGCGGACCCCACCATGTTGCCGCGCATCGAGCCCGCCTCAAACCAGCCAGCCGAAGCCCCCCGGCGTTTCGCACTTGCCGTCATGGTTGGGCTCGCCTCCGCGGCGGCCCTGGTCGGTGGGATGATGTGGCTCGGCGGAATCGAGGACCTCAACCTGGACAGGGTCTTCGAGGACGCGGGCCTGGTCTCCAATCCGGGCGCCAGCCCGCACACGTCCGCGGCGCTGTCGATCAGCATAAGTCCGCCGCGCTCCTCTGCCCTTTCAATCGGGGCGGGTGGCGACGGCGAGGTCCGTACGGCAGCTCGGCCTGAGGTGGCTCCCCCACTTTCGCCCGGGTTCGCCGTACGGTCCGGGGAGACGGATCGTATCGAGGGGCTGATGGCCCATGGGCGGAAAATGATCGATGTGGGTTATTTCGCTGGCGCCCGTGCCTATTACCGCCGCGCCGCGGAAGCCGGGAGCGGCGAGGCCGCGCTGGCGGTCGGCGCCACCTACGACCCGGACATCATCGCGCGGATGGGCGTTCAGGGCATCAAACCCGACCGGGCCCAAGCAGCCAAGTGGTACGCCAGAGCCGCAGGCCTTGGCATCGCGGACCGCGACGCAACGCTCAGCAGACTGACGCAAGGCTGGGGCACGGAGCCGGCCCTACCCCAGCCCGCTGGAATCATGGCGTCGGCGAGCCCGGCACAGGGGATCTCCGCGCCGCTTGGGAATCCACACGCGACGCAGGCGCGCGTGCGGATCGCCCAAAAACTAGCAACTGCGCAGGACGTGCCGACCGCTCAAAACGAGGCGATCGCCCAGGAGGCACCAGTCTCCAAGGACGCGCGGCAGCGTGTTGCGAGCAATCGCACGTCCGCGACGAGTTCGGTTCGGCCGCAATTGCTTGCCTCCGACGAAGAACCCAAGCCCGGACCGTTGTCCATGTTCATGCGGGCGGCAACCAGCCTCTCCGCCCAAGAGGAATGGATGGAGGTCAAGACCCCCGTGAACATCCGCAAGGCCCCCTCTTCAACGGCCGGATCCGACAAGGTAGCCCTGACAGGCACCAAGCTTCGCGTGGTCGGCCGCGACGGCAACTGGGTTCGGATCGCCGACCCCAAGACCGCGCGGGAAGGCTACATCTATAACCGGTTCCTGAAAGAGAGTAGCGCGCCTTAGGAGCCGCTCACAGCTGGCGCCTTGTGCACATTCCAGGCGAGATAGGTGAGCGCCACCCCCTCGGTGATGAGGAGCAGCCCCAGCATCAGCCCGAGCACCCAGCCAGCGGTGAGCGGCATGTTGGCCCATAGGACGCAGGACAGAATGATCCCGACCAGCCCGCTTGCGAGCACCCACCCCCAATTGGGGAACGGCCGGATCGTCAGTGCGAAGATCACTTTGGCGATGCCCTCGACCATGAAATAGACGATCAGCAGCATCGTCATGATGAGCAGACTGCTATCGGCCGAGCGTAGCAACAGCACGCCGATCAGGATCGCGAGCACTGCGGAAATCAGCTGCAGCCAGAAATGCGGAACGTTACTGGCGCCAATCAAGCCTATGCCCTGCAGGACGCCGCTGATGATCAAGATCCAGCCCAACAAGAATACGACCGCGACGGACGCGATGACCGGCGAAATGATCGCCAGCACGCCGGCCACCACAAGCAACACGCCCTGAATCAGGTACCAAAGAGAATAGCGCTTCACCGTCTCGCGCATTGCCTCGCGCAGCGCCGCAGCGGCGGCATCTACTGGAATAGCCATAGGTTGAGCCCTCCTCTAGGGTGTCGGCCGAATCGATCCGTTGTCGATTTGATTCTTGGGGACAGCATACGCCAAGCTGGAAGCCGATGAAGCGCCAGAGCGACGATACCCACGCCCTTGCGTGCGCGATCCGCAAAGCAACGGTCAGGCTCATTCCCTTTCTGTGCCTTGCCTACACGATCAATTTTCTCGACCGGGTCAATGTGGGCTTTGCCGCTCTGCACATGAACGATGCCCTGGGGTTCTCGCCCTCGGTCTACGGTTTCGGCGCCGGCATCTTCTTTCTCGGCTATATCGTCTTCGAGATCCCGAGCAATCTCGCCCTCCGGCGCTTTGGCGCACGGATATGGATCGCGCGCATCATGATTTCGTGGGGCCTCGTCGCCTGCGCCATGGCGCTCGTCCATTCGGAAACGAGCTTCTATGTAACGCGCGCCCTGCTCGGCATCGCCGAAGCCGGTTTCTTCCCGGGCATCATTCTGTATCTGACCTTTTGGTTTCCCTCTGCCGAGCGCGCTCGCATCGTCGCGCTGTTCATGGCCTCGGTCCCGCTTGCCACGGTGATCGGCGGCCCGCTCTCCGGCGCGCTGCTTCAGATGCACGGTTTTCTCGGCTACGCCGGCTGGCAATGGCTGTTCGTGATCGAGGGCATTCCGGCCATCGTTCTCGGCGGTCTTGCCTTGAAGATTCTCACAGATTCGCCAGACCAGGCGCATTGGCTGACGAATGAGGAGAAGTCCGCGCTCTCAAGTACCCTTGAACGCGAGGCCAAAGAGACCGAGGCGGTCGGATACGCGAGCATGCGCAACGCCCTGACCCGCCCGCGCGTGCTGGCGCTCGGGGCCCTGTATTTTCTCATGGTCACCGGGCTCTACGGCATCGGCTTCTGGATGCCCCAGGTCATCAGCGGCTTCGGGCTCGGATCTCTCGCCGTGGGTTTTCTCACGGCGGTCCCCTATCTCTTCGCCGCCATCGCCATGGTGCTATGGGGGCGCCACTCGGACCGGACGGGAGAGCGGCGCTGGCACATCGCGTTCCCCCTGTTCCTGGCCGCAGCCTCCTTCGCCTGGTCTGCCTATTCGGGTCCGCTCGTACCAACCATGGTGGCGCTGACGCTGGCCACGCTCGGCTTCTATGCCGCGTTCGGTCCGTTCTGGTCGCTGCCCACCGCTCTCCTGACCGGCGCCGGCGCGGCGGCAGGGATCGCGCTCGTCAACTCACTAGGCAACGTGGCCGGATTCGCCGGTCCCTATATCGTCGGCCTTCTGAAGGAAGCAACCGGCAGCTTCTCCGCCGCGCTCCTGTTCCTTGCGGCCGCACTCGCCCTTGGCGGCCTCATGGCGCTCACATTCCGGGCACCGCGATCCGTGGTTCAAGGAGCGAAGCCTTAGTCCGGCGTGGAGATCGAGCTGCGCTCCGTCTCTGCTTTCGTTCGCGCCGCTTCGTGCGCCGCGCGCGGCCGCTTCCCGGTCGCGGCGTCCTCGCAGATGCGCACCGCCTCGTGCAACGTCGAGGCGTAGGCGTCGGCATGGACGACATCGAGGAGCTTGGATTCCGCCGCGGCTTCCTCATCGCGATCCCAATAGGCCACAAGGATCAGCGTGTCCTTAGGCAGGATCCGGCGCAGGCGTCGAACCACGTAGCGAATCTCGACCGGCCCGCTGCCAAAGCCGAGATAGGACAGGCAGACAAGTTTCGCGGGCGTGTCGCCGAGACGGTCGATCGTGCCGGCCGCAAGCGCGTCCGGCGACAGCACCTTGGCCTTCAAACCGCGCTTGTCCAGCGCGCGCCCCAGCGCGAGGGCTGCGGCCTCGTCGAGGCTCGTTCGTCCGCCAACGGACAGGATCGGCGCATCGACGCCCCATCCCGGCGCGAGGCTCTTGGGGTCCACGACATGCGCGTCGTCGGTCTCCGGCTCGTCGGCGGGTTTGTCGTTCTTGGCCGGCTCCGTGCCGACTTTTTCGAGCCGGCGCCGCAACCGCGAGAACCAGCGCTTCGGCTCGTACTCATCGAGATTTTCGAGAATCTCGGTGACGGTTTGCCCGATGCGATCGGTCTGCTCCGGATCGAGCGCGCCGCGCGCCAGATCCCGTTCGGCGTAACCAAGCCCGCCCAGCGCCACCTCATCGAGATAGCTCAGGAGGCTTCGGTCCTTGAGGGCGAGTTCGGCTTGATAGGTGGCGTTGGACGCATCGCCGATCAGCGCGTGGCGGTAGAAACTCTGCGCCGGCGACAGCGCGGGCCGATCGCCAAGCAGCACATCGAAAAAGCGCAAGCCTTCCACGTGACGCCCGAGCACGGCGAGGCAGACGGTCATGGGCGTGGCGATGATCAGGCCGAGCGGTCCCCATAGCCAGGCCCAGAACACGGCCGACACGATCACGGCGAGCGGCGTCACCCCGGTGCCGCGCCCATAGATCAGCGGTTCGACAACCTGTCCCATGGTGAATTCGCCGACGACGAACAAGGCGAGCACCATCAGCACCAGGGTCCAGCCGGGATCAATAGCCGCGGCGATAAGCACGGGGAGCGCGGCGGCGATGTACGAGCCGACGTAGGGGACGAAGCGCATCACCATCGCAAGGATGCCCCAGGCGATGGGGCTCGGCATACCGATGGCCCAAAGCGCGATGCCGATCAACGTGCCGTAGGCGGCATTCACCAGAACCTGGCGCAGCAAATAGTGGCTCAGTCGCGTCGCGGCCTCGCTCATGGTCGAGGTGGCGCGCCGCAGATCGGAGCCACCAAACAATCTGATCAGCCGGTCGCGCAAATCCTCGCGCTCGAGGAGAATGAAAACGACAAATAGAAAAATGATGCCCGCCGTCACCAGCGGCGGCAGAACGGTCCCCGCAATGGAGCGGTAAAGATCGAGGCCCGTGGGCGCTGGCACGCGAATCTCCACGGGGATGGGCTTTTGCTCTTTGCCGACCTGGGCATCGCCAAGACTGACTTGACCCTCCCCAATGCCAACTGGGCCCTCACCAAGTTGGGACGCCGCCGGCCCTGCGGCGGGGCGTTCGAGCTGGGTCTCAAGGTCGGCAAGAACGTCGCCGGCCTTTTTCAGCACCTGGGACTCGGCCGTCGTCTCGCGGAGCAGTTCGATCTTCTGCGACAGCGTCTCCCGATAGCTCGGCAGATTGCCTGCAAGCTTCGTCGCCTCGTGCGAGATCAGCCAGCCAAGTCCGCCAAGAATCGAAAAAGCGATCGCCACAACCACGGCCACGGCCAGAACCCGCGGCACCTTGATACGCTGGAGAACGAGCAGCGGCGGCGTGAGCACGAAGCTCAGCAGAATCGCGACCACCAGCGGGAGTAGGACTTCCTGAGCGAAATACAAAGCGCCGATCACGATAACCGCGATCAGAAGCCCCTGGAGCACACTGGCACGGCTGTCCGCCGCGGATTGAACGGCCGGCAATGGCGAGCGGGACGTCATGGCGATCTCCCGGCCGCGGCGGTCCGCGCGGCTTGCGCACCTACAGTGCCGCCCCTCGCAGCCAAGCTCAAGCAGGGAGCGGCGGCGGCTCGGCTAGGCCTTTGGACGGGTGTGCTTGAGGGTGCGGGGTTCAGCCAACTTCGTCGCCGCGCACCATGGGCCGGAACATCTCGCCCGTTTCCAACGTCTCGGCGTTACAGAAATACTGGAAGATCGTTCGGCGCCGGCGGTCGAACACGTCGTAGTAACCGGCCGCGCCCCAGACGAGAATGGTCGCCTCGCCGTTGGTGACGCGGTCGGCAAGCTTGGGCCCGGTATCGCATTGAATGATCACGGTCGCGGTGCCGTCGCGGCCGAGGCGCGGGCGCGACGGAGCGAGCGGGCCGTCGTCCGGCACGGGCCGGACGGGCAAGTCCTCATCCTCAGCAATGTCGACGACTTCCATCTCGGTCAGGCTCTCGAGTTTGAAGGCCGGCGTTTGCCCCGAATTGCGGTAGGCGATCTTCACCTTGACGATGCCGTCGGCTTCCGGGGTCTCGATGAATTCGAGCGAGTCCACATCGACATAGGCCCGCAGTTCGGCTTCGCGGTCCGTGGACTCCGATGGCGACGAAAGGCGCACAGGTGACACACTGCCCTCGGCCGCCCGACGCGCCGCCAGGGCCGCCATAATCACTGGCACGAGCATCAGCAGCAGGACCAACAGCGCAAGAAGGCCGATCAGCATCAAAAGACGCGTGAGCCTGGCCGTGCTCTCCGACGCCTCGGCCGCCCGCGCTTGCTGGCAAACATCGGCCTGATAGGGATGCTGGACGTTCGCGCAAGGCTCCGAAACATTCCAAGGCCCCGCCGCCGGCTCGGCCTCTTCGGCAGCCGCCTCGCCAGACTCACCGTCGTCCGTGGCTTCCCCACCCGGCGCGGCCTGCTCGGCCGCGGCCTCTTCTGCGTCCGGCGCATCCTGCGCGGCAGCAAAGGGTGACGCGAAGACAAGCAAACCGAGCGACAAGATCAAAACACAGGCAAGTCCGCACCTGGACCCGGCAAGAACTCTCAAGAATGAAGACGTCATGATGATGCGCAGAATAATTACCCCAACGGCGCCGATCCTATTCGGCGCAACGCGGCTTGTCTCGCATTCCGCGCCGCTTTGCGCAAACTTCTTGCTAATTTGTCTCTAATTGAAACAGTTTAGCCCCGTCCTGATGAGAAACGGTCTCAGGGAGGTGTCCCCGAGGCCGTTTGGGTACGTCCGGTAGCAGCACGTCGGATCATGACGATCTCTCATTCATCGAATTCCGGCGGCAGAATGCGCGGCGGTCATGAAGGCACTCTTAGCCGGGGGCTGCACTTCGATGCAGCCTTAAGACCAGGCGACAAGAAGTCTTAGAATTTTCGACAACGGCCTGCGTTCGCGGCAAGCGGCGTTCGTCAATTGATGTTCGCTACGAGACGCTCGCGCCAAGCAGCGACCCGATGAAGTAGGTGGCAGCCGCCGCGATCGAACCGACGACGAGCATGCGCCCACCGCCGAGAATCGCGTTCTTGCCCGAGAACAGGCTGAGCGCCGACCCCACGCCGAACAGTGCGATGCCTGCGAGCACCGCGGCGATTACGATGCCCTCTTTCTCGTAGCCCATAAGGTAGGGCACGAGCGGCACGCATGCCCCGACACTGAAGGTGAGGAAGGACGAGAGCGCGGCACCGATCGGCGACCCGAGCTCCTCCGGATTGAGCCCGAGTTCCTCGCGGGTCAACGCATCGAGCGCCTTTTCGGGATTCGCAATGAGATGCTTGGCCATGTCGCGCGCTTCGTCGAGCGGAATGCCGCGCGCCTCGTAGATCAGCGCGAGTTCCTCGGCCTCCTGATCGGGATAACGCTCGAGCTCGTCTTTTTCCTGGGCGATTTGATGCTCGAACATTTCCCGCTGCGACAACATCGAGATGAATTCGCCCGCGCCCATGGAAAAGGCGCCCGCAAGCAGTCCGGCGATTCCCGTCAACAGAATTTCGCTCGGCCCCACACCGGCGCCTGCCACGCCCATGACCAGACAGGTATTGGACACGAGCCCGTCGTTCACACCGAACACGCCAGCGCGCAGGGTCCCGCTTGTATAGTTCTTATGCTGGCGGCCGATATCGTCCACCGAGGTTGGCCAGGGATGGCCACTGTCGCCCGCCGCGCTCTCTTGTGGCTCAGGCTTATCCTCAGGCTCGGGCACCTTGCAGCGATAGACCGAAATGCCGCGCACCTTGTGTGCGGACAGAACGTTTCGCATGGCGCGTGGCGGCAGAATACCTAACAGGAAGACTGTGATCCGCGTCCGCGCGGACGGCTTGAATTCGGGGACCTGCTTTAGATCCTTCGCAAGAATGGCGGCTTGCCCCTCCGCCGCCTCTGCCATCTTGCCGAAAAGCTTGGCGCGCTTCGGGTCCGGTTCGTTAGCCGCAACGGCATTAGAGAGGAAGGCTGCAGTCTTTTCCGACCGCCAGCGTTCAAGCGCGTCTTCCTTACTGCCCCCGTTAGACCAACTTCACGACGCCCGTCTCCAGATCGTAGACGCCACCGGCGATCTTGAGCTTTCCGGCCATGACGGCTTCGCCGATGATCTTCGATTTCGTCTTGAGCCGCTTCATGCCGAGCCGCACATTCTCTTCGATCGAAGCCGCCAGAAAGTCGCTCGGATGCTTTCCGTGTGCGGTGATCACGGCGGGCTCGATCGCTTTCACGAGCTCGGGCAGATGTCCGGGAAGTTCCTTACGCTGCGTCGATGCCGCGAGTGCGGACAACACGACGCCGCAGCCCTTATGACCCAGCACCATAATGAGTGGGATGCCGAGACTGGTCACGGCGAACTCGAAGCTTGCGAGCCCATAACTGCTGACAACATTACCTGCATTGCGGGACACGAAGAGATCACCAGGGCGCTGATCGAAAATGATCTCGGGCGGCACACGGCTATCGGAGCACGATAGGATGCCGGCAATCGGTTGCTCCGCCTTCACGCGCGCGGCGCGTTTGGCGGAAAAGTCTATGTCCTTGCCGTCATCGGCGGCGAAGCGGGCATTGCCTGCTTTCAAACGCTCGAGTGCCTCGGATGGCGGGATTGCGTTCGGGGCCGCTTCCTTGTCTTCGGCCCGCGCTCCGAAACGCGGCAGCATCCCGGCGGTGAGAAACGTGCTCGCGCCCGCGATGAGACTGCGTCGCGACAATTTCGGACGTGTACCGTAATCGCACATGGGTCATCCCCCCGCTCAAGTGATTCTCGTTGAGGGGAAACGTCCCGCGCGATCCCCTTAGGGTCAAGCGGTTCGCAGAAAATTCACGCCCGGTGACGCTTAGCGGATGATCCGGATTGTGGTGTTGCCCTTGCCGTATTTCTGCACCAGCGCGTAAAGGCGCGCCGCATTGGAAGGATGCAGCCGCACGCAACCATGCGAAGCTGGGCGCCCGAGATGCTTCGTCTCGTAGGAGCCGTGAATCGCGTATCCGCCTTTGAAGAAAATCGAATGCGGCATCGGCGAGCCGTTATAGATCGTCGACCGGTGGAAGCGCACGAGATTGTACGGCTTGTACGTCCCTATCGGCGTGCGGTAGCCCGACCGCGCGGTGGAGACTTTCCACGTATATTTGGGCTTTCCGTTCACATAGACCTGCATCCGCTGGCTCGAGAGGTCGATCTGAGCCAAGACACCGGCAAAGGCCACGCTGGGCAGGCTCAGCGAAGCGCTCAGAATCGCGATCAGGACCAAGAAACGTCGCATTTGTTGTGTCTCCTTCAACATTCAACTCGTACTCAGGATCGGCAGCGCGGCGACGCGCGGGCCCTTAAGACTATGACACCGATCAGTCTAGGGGCACGGGGCTGAACATCTCCTGAACGGCGCCACCGCGGGCGCGACTTCGGATTGTCCCAACGATTCAATAAGGTTAAGAGGCTCCTACTATTGGTCTCGTTTGTGCTAAACTTGCGTTTTCATCGCCGTCCGTTCGTGGGGCGTACGTCATATGGCTGGGGGACAATGCGTAGGCTGATCATCGGCCTTCCAATTGTGATTCTGATGACCGGTGTCGCGGCAGGTCAGGCAACCTCGCCGCAAGTAGATGTGCGGCCGCAGCACATCGCCCCGCCCGAAGCGGACTCCTCTCAGCAAGACAGCGCACTCCATAAGGCCGCGCCCCTCGACGATGCTGAGGACAATGAGGATCTCGCATCGCGCGTGGACCTACCCATGGAACTTCCATTGCGCCGGCCCGATCCGCCGAAAAACATTCCGCCCGCGAAATTGGCTCCTGCGAACGATCTGTTCGGCTCGGTGCCAACACCCGCGCCGCTCAATGCGCGCGCCATCGGCGGCTACGCCAAGGGCTGTCTGTCGGGCGGCGTGTCGCTTCCGATAAACGGGCCGGACTGGCAGGTGATGCGCGTGTCGCGAAACCGGAACTGGGGTGCACCGCAGCTGATCGATTACATGGAGCGGCTCGCGAGCGACGCGCACGCACTAGACGGCTGGCCCGGGCTGCTCGTCGGAGACCTGTCGCAGCCTCGCGGCGGTCCGATGCTCACCGGGCACACCAGCCATCAGATTGGTCTGGATGCGGACATTTGGCTGACGCCAATGCCCGACCGCGTCCTATCCGAGACCGAACGTGAGGAGATGACCGCGGTGTCGATGCTGAAGGACCCATTCACCGTCGACCCGGAAATCTTTACGGACCTACAGGTGAAGCTGATCGGCCGGGCGGCGTCCTACCGGCAAGTCGCACGCATCTTCGTCCATCCCGCGATCAAGAAGTCACTGTGCAAGCGCGCGGATGTGGCTGGGAAGAACAAGGCGTGGCTCGCGAAGGTGCGGCCCTGGTGGAACCACCACTACCACTTCCACGTCCGCCTGAAATGTCCGCCGGGCATGGCCGGTTGCGCTGGCCAATCCCCCGTGTCGGGCGAAATCGGCTGCGCCGACAAAGACTTCAAATATTGGGACAAGAAGCTGAAGATCTCCGCGAAATGGGCGACAGACCATGGTTACAGCCCGATGGACCCGCTACGGCGCCGGCCCAGCCCGTCCGATCGCAAGCGCCGCGGCAAGCTCAGTGACCTGCCGAAAGACTGTAAGGGCGTGCTGTCCGCTGGCGGTGTGACGCCAATGAAGGTGGGCGATGAACTGCCGCCGCTGGCCGTCAAGGCCGCAACCAGCAAGGACGCGGGACCCGGCGTGCCGGTCCTCACGAAAGAGCAGCTCGCCGCGTTCCTGGGCAAGAAGAACAAAAAAGTCTCGATGCAGATGCCCGAGCGCAATCCGACTCGTTGAGCGGCCATTCAGCGGCGAAGAGTCGTCTTTGCGCGAGGCCGCGAGTCGGGCACACTCGCGGCATGTTGCAGCGGCGCTCAAATCCGTTCGAAGGGCAAAAAAACGTTTTTGGCGAGCCCCTTAAGCCCTGTTCGGACCGGCCGCTCACCGGATTTTACCGGACGGGCTGCTGCCACACCGGTCCGGAGGATGCCGGACTGCACACGGTCTGCGTCGAGGTGACGGATTCGTTTCTTGCGTTTTCCAAGGCCCGCGGCAACGATCTGTCGACGCCCCACCCAGATTTCGGATTTCCGGGTTTGAAACCAGGAGACCGCTGGTGTTTGTGCGCGGCCCGCTGGCTGGAAGCCTTCGAGGCCGGAAAGGCCCCGCGCGTCATTCTTGGCGGCACCCATGAGGCCACGCTCGAGCTTGTGGCCCTGGAAGATCTCAAACGATACGCAATCGACCTCGCCTGAGAGGCGGGACTCTGTGAATAGAACTTGCTTGTTGCGCACTTCTGGAGGTGGCAGCATGCGCGCCCGGGCCACAAATAGGCACACCGCCGCATGATGAGCGAGAAATCCGCAGACAAGAAAGCAGCGCCGTCTCGGCGCCGCCAGAAGCGCCAGATCTACCATGAGGGTCACAAGCGCAAGTTTCTGGTAGTCGTCGACGAAACGCTGGAATGCGAAAGCGCGCTCGCCTTTGCGGCGAGCCGGGCGGAGCGCACCAAGGGCCAGCTCGCGCTGCTCTATGTGATCGAGCCCGAGGATGGCGCCATGCACTGGCTGGGGGTTGAGGAAATCGCGCGGGAAGAGGGACTCAATAAGGCGAAGGCCGTCTTTCGCTTGTTTGGGCGCAAGCTCAAGGCCATGGGCTTTGAGGACCTCATACCGGAGGAGATTGTGCGCGAGGGCTCAAAGTCCGAGGAAATTACCAATTTGATCGAGGAGGACCCCGATATCGGTGTCTTGGTGCTGGGTGCGTCTAAGGATCCGTCAGGCCCAGGCCCGTTGGTGTCCAGCCTTGCTGGCGGGCGCCTCGCAGGCGTCTTTCCGACACCGATAACTGTCGTGCCGGGGCACCTATCGACGGACGAGATTCGTGCGCTCGCTTAAGGGCCCCGAAGGCCTTTTGAAACAAGCTGACGGAAGGCGCGGCGCCTTGACTTTGAGGGGCGGCGGATACAAATATAGAACTATTCTAAGGCAGGTGATATCCGACTCGAAAAGGCCCCGTCATGTTCATCCAGACTGAGGCAACGCCGAATCCGGCGACCTTAAAGTTCCTGCCAGGCAGAAGCGTTGTTGGCGATCACGACGCGGTCGAATACCGTGCGGATGACGAAGACGAAACGTCTCCGCTTGCCTCGCGCCTGTTCGAGATCGACGGCATATCGAGCGTGTTCCTCGGCTCCGACTTCATCAGTGTCACCAAGAGCGACGGCGAGTGGCCGCATCTGAAACCCGCCATTCTGGGCGCCATCATGGAGCATTACCTCTCCGGTGAGGAGACCATGGGCAGTGAGGGCGACGTACAGCCCGGCGGCGAGGAGTTCTTCGAGCCCGAAGACGAAGACACCGTCAAGACGATCAAGGAGCTGCTCGACACGCGGGTGCGGCCCGCCGTGGCGCAAGACGGCGGCGACATCACCTTCCAAGGCTATCGCGACGGGATCGTATATCTGCACATGCGCGGCGCATGCTCCGGCTGCCCCAGCTCGACGGCCACTCTGCGGCACGGCATCGAGAATCTGCTGCGGCATTTCATTCCTGAAGTGCAGGAAGTCCGCCCGATTTGACGGGCCGGCTGACAGACGCTTCGCTCGCGCAACTGTTCCACGATGCGCGCACCCAAAATGCGTGGCAGGACCGGGACGTACCCGATGCGCTGTTGCGCGAGCTCGTGATGGTCGTCCTGTTTGGACCGACCAGCGCGAACTGCAGCCCCGCGCGGTTCGTTTTCGTGAAATCACACGAAGCCAAGGGGCGGCTGAAGCCGTTTCTTTCCGAAGGCAATCGCGAGAAGACCATGCAGGCGCCGGTCTGCGTCATTGTTGGCAACGATCTGGATTTTCACGAGCACCTGCCCGCGCTTTTTCCGCATACCGATGCCAAGAGCTGGTTCACGGGCAAACCTCAGAAGATCGTCGATACCGCATTCCGCAACGGCACGCTGCAGGGCGGCTATCTCATCATGGCCGCGCGGGCGCTGGGGCTTGATTGCGGCCCGATGTCGGGCTTCGACCCGGCGGGTGTGGACGCCGCGTTCTTCGCCGGCACGAATGTGAAATCGAACTTTCTGTGCAATCTCGGCTATGGCGATGCGTCCGCCCTTCTGCCCCGATCGCCGCGATTCGACTTCGACCAAGTCGCGCGCATACTCTAAGACCTTCGCATGAACATTCTCGCGCTCGATACGAGCATGGGGGTCTGCTCGGCCGCCGTGCTGCGGACCGCCGCTTCGGGGCACACGCAGGTTCTGCGCGAGGCCGGGATGATGCGCGGCCACGCAGAGGCGCTGATGCCCATGGTGGAGGCGGTGCTGACCGAGGCGGATCTTTCCCCGCGCGATCTCGATATGATTGCCTCGACCCAAGGCCCCGGCAGTTTCACGGGCGTTCGGATCGCGATCGCCGCCGCGCGCGGCTTGGCCCTGACGAGCCGGGCGGCGCTGTTCGGAACGGACAGTCTCACGGTCATGGCGCGGCGTGCTCTTCGCGAAGGCCTCGACCCTGGCGGCCCATTTGCCGTTGCCGTCGATGCGCGACGCGACATGGTCTATCTCGGACTCTTTGGCCCCGATGGTACGCGGCTGGATGGGCCCATGCTGTGTACGCCCACCGATGCCGTGGCGCGCCTGCCTAGGGACCTTGTCCTTGCAGTGGGCAACGGCGCGGACCTTCTTGCAGAAGCCGCCGCCGCACAGGACCGCGCCCTCGATGGCACGCTTCCCGACCTGCAACCAGGGGCCATAGCGCTCGCCGAGCTTGCCGCCGAGAGCCCTGACCGGACGGAGATCCTGCGGCCGCTCTACTTGCGCCCCCCGGACGCGAAGCCCCAAAACACGGCCCTGGAACGCCGCCGATGACAGACGGCGGACGCGGCGGCGACATGCTGATTCGACCCGTGGCGCCAGCCGAGGCCACGCTTCTGGCCGCGCTTCATTCGGCCTGTTTCGACGCGGCCCAATTGCCCAAGCAGAGTAACGCATGGGACGAGGCGGTGATGGCTCAATTTGTCGCCGGCCCCTCGACCCTCTGCCTCTTGGCGAGCCTTGCCACGCCGGAGCCTAGTCCGGCCGGGTTTTTGATTGCACGCAGGGCCGCGGACGAAGCGGAACTGCTGACCGTCGGCGTACTTGGCGAATACAGGGAACGCGGTGTCGGCCGTTCTCTGCTGCAACACGCGGCGAGGGCTTTGCGCGCGAGCGGTACCCTACGGCTCTTCCTGGAAGTGGATGAAACCAATGCCCCTGCGCTCGCGCTCTATCGGAGCATAGGGGCCGAGGCTGTTGGGTATCGGCGCGGTTATTACGAAAATTGCGGGAACGCAGCGGTTTTGCGCCTCGACCTTGAGTCTTGATTTTCTGTCTGAGTCTTCAGTCTTGCCCCTATCTTCAGTCTTGCCCTTTGAGACCCGCGCCCCGATGATGCAAGACGTCGCCAACAAACCGAGCTGAGCCAGCGCCGATCATGGGTCAAGCGCCAACCAAGTCGCGCCCGACGAGAGCCATGTCCAGACAAACTAAGCCGGAAAGCAGGTTGGAGCGCCTCTGCGCCGAACGCGGCCTCCGGATGACAGGACAGCGGCGGATCATCGCGCAAGTCCTTTCCGAAGCGGACGATCACCCCAATGTGGAGGAAGTCTATCGGCGCGTTGCCGAGCGCGATCCGCACATCTCGTTGTCGACCGTCTATCGCACGGTCCGGCTCCTGGAGGACGAAGGCATCGTGGAGCGCCACGATTTCGGCGACGGGCGGGCACGCTACGAGCCCGGCGACCATGACCATCACGATCATCTCATCGACGTCACCACCGGCGACGTCATCGAATTCACCAACGAGGAAATCGAACGCCTTCAAGAGCGCGTGGCCGCCGAACTGGGATTCCAGCTGATCGGCCATCGGCTTGAGCTCTTTGGAATGCCGCTCCACCCCCAGAAAAAGCAATCCGGAAAATAGCCGCGAATCTCGCGGGCCCACCTCCGGCGTTTGACTTCCGGCGCGCGCCGGGACAACGTTAACGAGTGGTTAACTCGGACGAAGGGGCGCGTGATGAGTACGCGCGTTTGTCTTGCAGCAGCATCGATGCTGCTGACCACGATCGCCTTTGCGGGGCACGCTGTTCCGCTGAATACCGAGGCCGCGACGGCGCCGCAACCGGCGGTACCAAAGGCGAAGACCGCCGAGCCTGCGCCGCTGCCCACAACTGCCGCGACGACGGCCGCACCCACGACAACGGCGGCCCCCGTCGGAACGGCCGCGCCGGCCGCGACGAACGTCAAAGTGGCCTTCCCGGCCGAAGTCAACGTCTATCTTGTCGACACCGGCACACGCGAAGTCTGCGACACGTTCTCCTTTGGCGGCCGCGATTTCCGGACGGAATGCCGGACCGAGCCGCTACGGGTTCGAGCCGAAAACCCGGCTTTGCGCGGGATTTGTATCACGCGCTACGGGAACCGCACCTGCTACTAGACGCTTGTGCCATCAAACGCGCCCTGACACCTGCTCGATTTGCTCCTGATCGATGAAAAACGCACGCGCATTCCTGGTGTTGGCAACCTTCTTTGCTTTCACAGTGCCCTTGATGCCCTTGCAGCATCTGTTCGTGCGAACGGGGTCGCGTTTTGCCCGCTCCTTCCCCCATTGGTATCACCGCCAGGTCTGCAGGATTGTCGGCGTGCGCCTTTGCGTAGACGGCGAGCTGGCCCGCCAGAACGGTGTCCTGGTGGTTTCCAATCATGTCTCCTGGCTCGATATAACCGTTCTGTCCGCCGTGGCGCCGGTGTCGTTCGTGGCCAAGAAAGAGGTCTCGACCTGGCCCTTCGTGAAATGGCTGGCCAAACTTCAGCGTTCGGTCTTCGTGGATCGCGAGCGGCGCACCCAAACGAGTACGAAGGCGACTGAAATTCTCGACCGACTCGAAGCGGGCGACCATGTGGTGTTTTTTGCCGAAGGCACGTCCAGCGACGGAAACGGGGTGCTGCCCTTCCGCACCGCGCTGTTCGCGGCGGTGAAACCGCCTAGAGGCGCTCCGTCCAACGGCGATAATGCAGACTCGGACGTTGCTGTCCAGACCTTGGCGCTCACCTACACCAAGGCGTACGGGTTGCCGCTCGGAAGGCGCGGGCGCCCGCAAGTTGCCTGGTATGGCGATATGGATTTGGCCAGCCACGCCTGGCGGCTTCTGGGGCTAGGGCCCCTTGAAGCCAACATTCGAATTGGGCCGCCCGTGCCACTGGACGACTTTGCCGATCGCAAAGCCCTTGCGCGCTATACGGAAGACAAGATCCGCAGCGACGTGGTCGAGCTTTTGCGCGGACGGCCCGCCGAATAAGACGGCGCTAAATCGCGCGCCGCAGCCTGATCGTGTCCATGACGGACGCCGGCGCGAACGTTCCGTTCGGCATCTGCCGGATGAACCCTGCTTTTACGACATTCATGAGCGTCATGTGCACGGTGCGGTCTGGATTGTCGCCTTCGGCGAAATATCCCTCCTGCATGGCAACACCGCACAGATCGTCGAGGTTCATGTTGCCGACCTCGCCAAGCTTGCGTATCAGGAAATCAGCCAATGGCTGACGATGTGCCGGAGCGGTACCACGCTCGCGTTGAACGGATTCGTAGCGTCCGTTCGCGGCCTGACGACGCTGCGGCTCCTGGCGTGGCGCTTCTTGGCGTGGCGCTTCTTGGCGCTTAGGCTCCTGACGCGGTGCCTCTTGGCGCTGAGGCTCCTGACGTGGTGCCTCTTGGCGCGGCTCGGGCGCCCGCGCGGCGGGACGGCCATAGGACAGCGCCGCTGCCGGACGCCTGTCGGCCGCCGGCTGCTCCTCGGCAATCGGCCGACGCGGACGGGCTTCGGCCGCTACCGGGCGCCGATAGTCCTCGTCTACGTGGGGCGCAGGAAGAGGCGCGTATTGTGGCTCGGGCTCGCGCCGGGCCGGTATAGCCTCTCCAGCTTGAGCAACCTGACGAGGCGGTTCGGATTCGGCGACAGCCGGCTCGTCATAAGGCTCTTCCTCGGGTAGAACCTCAGGCTCCTCCTCCGGATAGTCCGGCTCCTCATAGGTCTCAGGCGCGGCGGCGGCCGGGGCGTGCTGCTCCGGAGCCGCCTGACGGCGCTCTTCCTCAACGTCCGGCGCGCTCATAATGCGCCGGTACTCGCGTTCCATCAGCATGCTAACGGCTTCAAGCTCGGCCTGAAGATCGTGGATCTTCAACTCGTGCTCGCGCGTAAACAGCTCCATTCGCTTTTCGAATTGCGCTTGCGCCGCATTAAGCTGCTCCTCTAGGAAGCCGGCGCGGTCTTGTAGGTCCCCGCGAATATCACGCATCAATTACCCCCAGAAATAACTGAACCTCGATACAACCGAAATTCCGGGCAAGGGGTTCCCGCGGGGTTACAAAAGACCCTGCCGCCCGCCGCCCGGTACGTTACGCAGAACTCAACGATAGGCCGCCGAACTCAGCCTCAGCATCGGCGCCAATATCCAGCATTTTAACGCTAACAGCCTACAGAGTCTCGTGCTTCGAGACTCGGGCAGTGTCGCACAGCAAAGTAACGTTGCATTAACGTTAATACAGCGCTCACTGAGCAGCCGATCAAGACAAAACCAAGACGCGGGTGGAATAAGCAGCAATGACTCGCCCGAAAAAGGCGTCATTAGCTTGTCAAGTTTGGGGAGTCTCGGCCGGAAGCGGCGGTTGTTCCTCCGCAGGCCGCGCGCTTGGTGTCGACATCTCTGGCAAAAACGCCGCGAGCAAACCGATCGCGGGAAGAAACGCGCAGACATTATAGACAAACGTAATGCTCGTCTCGTCGGCCAGCCTTCCGAGGAGCGCCGCACCAATGCCGGCAATCCCGAACGCCAGTCCGAAAAACAAACCGGCGACCATCCCCACCCGGCCGGGCAACAGGCTTTGCGCATACACGATGATGGCGGGATGGGCGGACGCGAGGATCAAGCCGATCATCACACTTAGGACGGCGGTGGCGACGAGCCCCACATGTGGGAGCGCCAGGGTGAAAGGCAGTACGCCGAGGATCGACCACCAGATCACACGGCGCCGTCCGATGCGGTCGCCGATCGGCCCGCCGATCACCGTGCCTGCCGCCACCGCTCCCAGAAACAGAAACAGGTAGAGCTGCGCCGTCTGTACCGACAGATCGAATGTGTGGACCAGATAGAAGATGTAGAAGCTCGCGATCGACGCCAGATAGAAGTGCTTCGAGAAGGTGAGCGTCACCAGAATGATGACCGCCTTGGCCACCTTGCGCCGTCCGAGCGCGGCGATCGCCGCGTGCTCTTCGGCACTGGAGATCGGCCGAAGCTTCAGAGCCTTGCCGTACCAAGCGCCCACACCGGCAAGCATCCCCATGCCCAACAGGGCAACCAGCGAGAACCATGCAATGGAGCGTTGCCCATAGGGCAGCACGATAAAAGCCGCTAACAGGGGCCCCAGCGCCGTGCCGAAATTGCCGCCGACCTGGAACACCGCCTGGGCCGTGCCGTGCCGGCCACCCGAGGCCAGTCGGGCCACGCGCGAGGACTCGGGGTGGAAGACGGACGACCCCATGCCAATTAGCGCGGCCGCGAGGAGCACGGTTGTATAGGTCGTCGAAAACGCGATCAGAAGCAGCCCGGCCAGGGACGAGCCCATGCCTGCGACCAGCGAATAGGGCGTTGGAAAGCGGTCGGTGATGTAGCCGACAAACGGCTGCAGTACGGAGGCCGTCGCCTGGAAGGTGAAGGTGATGAAGCCGATCTGCGCGAAGTCGAGCGCAAGGGACGTCTTCAGCATCGGATAGATCGCAAGGATCAACGACTGAATGACGTCGTTCAGCATGTGGCAGACGCTGATCGCCGCCAGCACGGTCACGGCCGTTTTCTGCGCCGGCCCGTTCGCTGGGGCCGGCGGCTGGGGCGCCTTGCCTGTCTCCGTCGCCATCTGAAACATCCCGATTCAAATCCGGCTGCAGGATTGGGCCAAATCTGGCCTCAAGGGCAAGCGAAGATTCGTAAGAGGCGCGCAAAGCGCCGCCGGGAAGATCTTCCCGGACGTTTCCGGGATCATCGCCAGTGCATTTCTGCCCCGGGCGCCACGGTCCTTCCGTTGGCGGGCGCGACGATCTCTGCAACGACGGCGGCGGAGCCCAAATCAGCAACGTTGAATTTGTGTGACAGTGGCAGCGACCCATAGGCTGGCCCTATCGGACGAACCGCGGCTCACGCAACTGGAGGACGGTGGTTTGTGTGTTGGTCGTCTAAGCCGCCCATTGGCGGATTTCCGTGTACTCTGGATAGTACCGTTCAGCCATGCGGCCCACATAGGCTTTGATGTTGTCGTGACGCTCCACTACCGTTCGCAGCGGCGTCTCGAAAACGGGGCACAGCGCGCCGACCAGAAAGGCAAAGGCAGTGGCATCCAGCGCGCTCGGCTCGTAGCGCATCATAAAGTTTTTATGGCCAAGAAAGTCCGCCGCCGCATCGAGCGACCGCGTTCCGAGGGCAACGATTTCCGCATCGGAGTGGCGCCCGATGCCGTGCCCCATGATCTGCGCCTTGAGCTGGCGGCGCGCGATGCGTGGCACGATGAGGCGCATGGGCATCGGCATGCGGTCGAAATAGACGCGCGGACCGCGGTTGAAGTTCGTGTCGTCCACCCAGCGCGCATGGAGAAAGGTCCAATAGATATGGTCCTCGAACATCCGCTCCAAGGCCCAAGCGGTCGCGCACTGTTCCGCGTCCAGCCCCCGGTCGAAATCAATCCCGTATTTCTGCTCGATATGCCGACGGATGAAGGCCGAGTCCGCAACGACATCCCCGTCGTCGTCGATATAGGGGAGCTTGCCCTTCGGCGCCTTGCTGAACCCGTTTGAGTCAGTGCGATAGTCGAGCCCGGCGAGCTTGAGAAGCATTTCGGCTTTCGTCACGAAGGGACTCATATCGGGCAGCCCGAAGGCCGGGCCGAACGTGTAAAGGGTTATCATAGGGTCCTCTCCCTGCTCTGTGGCTCTCGACGGGCGCGATAGTCGGGCCTGGCGGTGACAGCATCGTGGCGCTCAGGCGCGTCGAAGCCCCCGAGGAATAGCGCACCCACCGCGTTGTGTGGCCTCATTGCGCCCTCATCCCGACTCGCGTACCAGGGCCGTCATGCCAAAAATCGACATGCCTGATTGGTCCCACAAACCCGGCGGACTCAACCCTCTGTCCGGAAAGGACAACGGTCCGTATGCCGAAATCGTCCTCGGCGATCTGGCGGGGCTCGATCAATTCGGCGTCCGCTTGGAACGGTTGCCCCCGGATCCCGACCCTCGGTCCGGCATTGGCACGAGCGGGAAGAAGAGTTCGTCTACGTGGTTGCCGGAGAGCTCATACTGGTCGAGGAGCAGGAGGTCATCCTGCGCGCGGGCGATGCCGCGGGCTGGCAAGCGGGTGCGCCGCATGCGCACTGCCTTGAAAACCGCTCGTCCCGAAGCGCGACGGTCCTCATCGTCGGAACCCGAGCACCTGAGGAAACCGTCCACTAACCGGACCAAAACGCGGTTTTGCGCCGCGATGCATCGGGCGGACGGCTCGCCCTTCGACCGGAAGGTCTAGGGCTTAACCCGACCAGCAACGAAACCCGTCTAGGCGACAGGGATGCCGAAGGCGAGGTCCATCGCGAAGGGGATTACCACCGCGAACATGACGGACAGGAAGACAACCGCCGCAGCCGCGAAGTTGAGGGGATTGATAAGTCCTGTATCCATGGGATCCCGCCGATCATCTCGCCTTCCTGAAACTGCGCCCAGCTTAGTTCGGTCCAAAGACACGCATGTAACGGCCGCGCGACGGGGCGCCCTGGCCGAACTGCAGGGGCTCTGCGCCACTACAGCAGGTTCCGGACCTTCAGAAAGCGCAGGATGCCATCGACAACCACTTCGAGCGGCGGGTCGGCGCGCGCCACGAGCACCCGGTCGCGGGCGAGCTGGTAGTTGCTGCTTTCGTAGCGCTTGAACTCCATGCGGGAGATGTTGTCCACGGAGCCGACGAGGAAGTCGAGCAGCGGGTAGAGCGGATCGGCTCGCGTGCACCGCCGGATGACCTGCGGCACGAAGCTCGTCAGATCGTACATCTCGAAGCACGTGCCCAGACGCTGCGCGATGATGTCGGTGATCATCGGCATCGTCTCATGCGCGTCACGTACGACATGGAAGGTCTGACCCAGGGTCTCCTCCTGGCACGCGATCGCGATCATGTTGTCCGCGGAGACGTCCGCGGGCATGAAGCTCACCTGGTTGCCCGCCCGCACGCCAAGCCCATGCTTGACGATGAAGCTGAGCAAGCGCAGCGCGATATCGAGATTGCCGCCATTGCCGTTGAGTGCAGGCGTGACCAGCGAGGGCCGGAACACCCGGGCGCGCAAGCCCTGCTGCATGGCCTGGAACACTTTCTGTTCGGCCGCCCATTTCGTTTGGCTGTAGCCGAAATCGAGACGGTCCATGCCGTCATTGTTATCGCTCTCGTAGAGAAAGTCCTTGACCGCCCAGCCGAAGATGAAGGTGGTCGAGATGTAGTTCAGCACCTTGTCGCGGCCGGTGAAGCAGAGATCGAGCACTGCGGAGGTGCCCTGCACGTTGGCGGCCCGCATGTGATCGTAGGTCAGCAGGTAGTTCACCAGCGCGCCGTTGTGGTACACGGTCTCCACCCCATCGGCGAGCCGTCGCCAGGTTGCCTCGTCCAGACCAAGGCGCGGCGCCTCCAGGTCCCCGAGGATCACATGGACCCGGGCCTCGTAGGCCTTGCGGCTTTCAGGATCGACGATGTTTTCCAGAAACGCCTTGTCCAGGCGCTCCTGGGCTTGCTGAGTGCTGCGGCCGCGTACCAGCACGCGAAGATCCTCGTCCGACTGCTTGAGCAGGGCATCGATCAGGAACGGGCCGAGAAAGCCGGTCCCACCGGTAATCAGCGTGCCGATTTTCTGACTTTGCGGCGTGGACACGCGGCGGTCGACGGCCTTGTAGCTGCGATCGGCGAGCATCTTCTCCTTTTCGGCGGCAACACGCGCCTCATAGGCGTGGGTGAAGAACTCCGCCATGGCCCGCGTGGCAGCCGCCGGCGCGGTCACGAATTGGCGCACAAGCGCGAACAGGTCGCGGATGGAGATCGACGACAGAAGTCGTGGATTGACCCGCTCGGCCAGCTCCGGCGCGTTGCGGTCTGTGAGCGAATCCTTGATCCAGTTCAGGAACACGACCAGGTCGAGCGAGTCGATCCCCGCATCGAACAACGTGTAGTCTTCTTCGCCCGTGATGCCGTAACGATCCTTCAGCAGCTCCAGTTCATAGACGTCGGACTTGCCGTCGGCGCGAACCGCCGCCATAGAGTGGCGCGTATCGACCAATATGGGCAGTTGCCCGGTCTCCAACAGTTCGCGCGTGCGGGCGCGGCGCACTTTGCCCGAACTCGTGCGGGCCACCGAGCGCGGCGGCACGAACACGACACGCGCCACAGGAACCTGCAGGCCCTCGCGGATCACCCGTACAATCTCGATCTCGTCGGGCATGCCGTTGCCGCGCGCGACCTCGGCCACGAGCGTGATGTCCATTTCGGCCCCGTCGCCCGAAGAGAACGCCACGACGCCGTTCCGGCGCAGTTCCGGGTAGACCTGCAGCGCGAGCGCCTCGATATCCTCCGGGTAGATATTCTGTCCCCGGATGATGATCATGTCCTTGAGACGCCCGCAGACGAAGACTTCGCCGTTATGCATGAAGCCGATATCGCCGGTACGCAAAAACGGCTCTTGCATATCGGGCGCATCGACGAGGCGTGCGTCGAAGGTCTCCTGGTTTGCCTCGGGCTTCTGCCAATAACCCATTGCGCGCCCTGCGCCCGCGCACCAAATCTCGCCCGTGCGACCGGCCGGCACTTCGATCCCGGTGCCGGGATCGACGATGCGAATGTCCGTATCGCCGAGCGCGCGACCGCAACTCATGAGCGGCAGGGCGTGGCTCACGCCGGTCGTCTCAGTAACAAGCGAAGCCTCGCCTTGCGCGAGACGGCGGCGATCCACGGAGACGGCACGGCGCCCGTGGCTCGAGACGGCAAGCGTGAACTCCGCCAGCCCATAGGCCACGAAGAAGGCCTCGTCCTTAAGACCGCAGCGCGCGAACTTCCGGCGGAATGCCTCGAACGTCTCCTGAGAGACTGGCTCGGCCGCGACCATCAACGTGCGTAGCGTCGACAGATCGTAGTCGTCGAGCTTGGCCACGGGAACGCGGCGCTCGTTGAGACACAGCTCGAGCGCGAAGTTGGGAACGGAGGTCGCGGTGGCCTTATGACGGGTCAGCAGCTCCAGCCAGATCGACGGGTTCTGCATGAAGGAGCGCGGCGAAAGCCCCCAAGTCGTGCTTCCCGAGAGAACCGCATAAATGTAGTTGCCGATCAGCCCCATGTCGTGATGCTGGGGCAGCCACGTCACGGCAACCTCGCCCTGCTGCGGGACGGCCGCACGGCAGTTCGCGATCAGGTTCTGATGCGAGACGCAGACGCCTTTGGGATTGCTGGTCGAACCCGACGTGTATTGCAGTAAGGCGATCGGGTGGGGTCTCTCCGGCGCCGTTGCTTGCGGATCGGTCTTAATGGACGTGGTCTCGATCACCGGAAGGTCGTCGATCCGGTTCGCCGCCTCGCGCGGTGCCGCGTCGGTATAGCGCTGGGCGCCTTCGGCGAACAATTCGCGTGTCCGCCCGCAGGCGAGCCACGCCGCCACGCCGCTATCCTTTACGATGTGGTCGATCCGCCCGACCCAGGCCACGAAGTCGAATGCGCCGAGGGGAGGTGTCGGTATGGGGATAAGCCCCACATTTGAACAGGCAAAGAGGGCTGCTACCAATTCGAGACCAGGCTGGTAGGCCAGAACGACCCGCTCGCCCGGCGGCAAGCCATCCGTCCGGGCTAGCACCGCCGCGAGCGTGTCGACGCGCGTCGCGAAGTCCGCATAGCTATAGTCCTCAAGGGTCTCTCCCCGGGAGTCGACAAAGGCGAACAGCCGACGCGCCGGCTGGCGCTCGACCCAATCTCTCAAGATGGAGTTGATATTGACGGTCGGGGCGATATTGATGTTCACGGTCTTTGCTATTCGTGCGCCGGAAGAACGGGAACACACCCTTGAAGATTGGGCGCCCCGGACCCCATGCACGGTGCGCTTCGAAGCAAGGACCCGCCGGTGCCGGTGGATTCTCGCCCACGACCTCCCTCAAGCGGCTGGCTGCCGCTTATCGGACGCCGGTCGGTCACAACGCCCACTCAAGTCGCGCCCCTCATGAGAGACGCCTCGAGACGGTATGCGGGATCATCGCTCCGCCCACGGCGCGCCGATACCGGCTAAGGCGAGACGGCCCTTGAAGGCCAATATTCAGGAGCGTCCCTCGGCCGATCCGACCCTCGGCAAATAGGCGACGGGTGCTTTTTTTGCAAGCAAAACCGACCCCCTGAACGCCCGCCCCGCGCCAGGTTTCGCGAGCAATTTATGGCCTTCGGCCGTTTCTCTTGCGTCCGTCACTTGCACGAAAATTGATCCATATCAGTCAGGCCGTGATCAATTTGAAATGGACCGTCGACTTCTTCGTCGAGAAGACCTTCAACTACCCGACCCTTGCCGAACCTATAAGGTGGCCGGGCTCGATGCGTGGAAACGCATGAGCCAAACCTAACCCCTTTAGATTGGCGAGGGCACGAGGCATCGAGCGGGTTGACGGAATTGGTGGCTTTTTCTTCCGAGCTAAAGACCCGGTGGCGCTAGCGCGCTGGTACGAGACCCATCTCGGCATCAACCTCGCGCCCACGGGTCCGGACACGCCGGCTTGGGTCGCGAAGGAAGGCGTCATGGTGTTTGCGCCTTTCGCACAAGACAGCGACTATTTCTCGCCCGATCGTTCCTTCATGTTGAATTTCAGAGTCCGGGATCTCGACGCCATGCTCGCGCAGATTGAGCGCGCACATCCTGTCGAAAGTTTCGGCTGTGGCGTCGACAAAGGCCTTGATGTCTTCTTCCTTCGAGACATCGGCGTGCATATGAACCCCTTCCGCGCCCTCAGCCTCCACAACGGCCAGCGTCTCTTTGCCGCCTGCGTCATTGAGGTCGCATCCGGCGACCCTGGCGCCTTGCTCCGCAGAGAAGCTATGCGATGGCGCGACAAACATTCCGCGACAAACATTCAATGACGTTCCGTTGATTAGCCGCGCTGCGACCTGCATTGCGGTCTTAAGACATGACGATGGTCGCAGAATACAGCCGCGCGTGGCTTCTGGCCTTTCTGCATAAGACCTGCGTATGCTGAGTATCGCTCAAAAAAACAATAATTTTGGAGAGCAACATGGGACGGAAAACGATCAAGCGTGCAGTTTCCGAAGATTTCGAAATCATGGACGATGGCGTGAAGGTCGGCACGGTCCGCATCAGGCCGACCGGCATTCTGTGGAAGGGAAAAAATCAGCGTGGCTGGTTCGGACTCACCCTGGATGGCTTCGCCAAACTGGCCGAAGAGCACGGCAAAGTTCACAAGAACTAGCAGCTCGCCCAAACTAACTTGGCAGGCGCGGTGACACATCGCGGTCATCGGCTTGGTTCGCTCCACGCCGGGAGAACGCTTGACAATCGGCTGTAAGTAGCCCACTTCCAAGTCACCGCTGCGCTGCCGCGTGAGTCAGCAGCGCCCGAAATGCCGGGCACAACAGCACAAACTCCTCTTTCCAGTTCCCCATCACGCAGGGTTCTCCATGCAAAGCAGCGCTAGGACACGATGTCCGCCTGCGCTGAGGTTTTGCAGCACCCTCGTACGTCGCGCTTCCCGCGCGACCACGCAACTCGTCCGCGCGGCCGTTGGGGCTCTTGGCGCGGCTAAAAAGGATTCGAATTGTTAGACTTTGATACGCTCGGCCTTGCGCCGGCTTTGAACGAGGCGCTCTCCCGCGCTGGTTTTACCAAGCCCACGCCCATTCAGAACCAGGCGATTCCGCTAGCGCTGGAAGGCCACGACATTCTCGGCCTCGCCCAGACGGGTACGGGCAAGACGCTTGCGTTCGGCCTGCCGCTAATCGAGCACCTACTGGCCGCGCCAAGCCGACCTGCGCCGAAGACCGCCAAGGCGCTCATTCTGGCGCCGACGCGCGAGCTTGTGAATCAGATCGCCGAGAGCCTGCGTGTTCTGACCGGCAAAACGAAGCTTCACGTTGCGACCGTGGTCGGCGGACAATCCATCGGCGCACAGATCAAGACCTTGAGCCGGGGAACCGACATTCTCGTCGCGACGCCCGGTCGCTTGATCGATCTTATGGATCGCCGCGCGGTCGATCTTCGCACTGTGAAGCACCTGGTGCTGGACGAGGCCGACCAGATGCTCGATCTCGGATTCATCCATGCGCTTCGGAAGATCGCGCCCCGGCTGGGTACGCCTCGGCAGACGATGCTGTTTTCGGCGACGATGCCCAAGCAGATGGAAGAGCTGAGCCGGTCCTACCTCACCGACCCCAAGCGCGTGCAGGTCGCACCGCCCGGCAAGGTCGCCGACAAAATCACCCAGTCGGTGCATTTTCTCGAGAAGTCGGAGAAGCCCGCCAAGCTGCGCGGTATTTTGTCCGGCGATCTCGACGCAACGACGCTAGTTTTCGCGCGCACCAAGCATGGCGCCGAAAAGCTGTCTAAGAGCCTGATCGCCGACGGCTACAACGCCGCGTCGATCCACGGCAACAAGACGCAAGGCCAGCGCGACCGTGCCATTAAGGGGTTCCGCGATGGACGCACGACGGTTCTCGTGGCGACCGACGTCGCCTCACGCGGCATCGACATCAAGGGCGTGACCTACGTGATCAACTACGACCTGCCCGAGGTGCCTGACAGCTATGTGCACCGTATCGGCAGGACCGCGCGCGCGGGCCGCGAAGGCGAGGCCATCGCCTTCTGTTCACCGGAGGAAGCCGGACTCTTGCGTCAAATCCAGCGGCTCATGAAGTTCGACATCCCCGTCGCAAGCGGAACGTTCCCGACCGGAGGCCGCGAAGGCAGGCCGGTCCGACGCCCGAATCAGCACAAGCGCGGCGGCCAGAAACATGGGTTTGGTGCAGCCAAATCTAGGAGCGACAAACCGGCGCGGAACAAGCGCGGCAGGCCGCCCCGCCGCCGCGCCGCTTAGCCTCCGGCAGGAAATTCCTGCCAGGCTCCCTCTGTCTCTTCGGCAAGATTTGCAAATCCTACCCGTGACAAATGGTACGAAGCGAAGAGAGACGGGGCCATCGGCGAGCTCTACGACGTGGCGGTAGTGCCCGGCGTCTTTCGCCCCATGTCGTTGGGTTTTGCGTCAAATGAAGTTCTGAACCTCATCACCCATGATCCTCTCGAAGATAGCCTTACAGACTAGGACCACGGGAGCCCGACCAACGAGTTCTGCTTATACCACTGAGCAGATCTCTTCATACCAGCCCATGTTTTTGGCGGAGAGAGAGGGATTCGAACCCTCGAGACGGTTACCCGCCTACACGCGTTCCAGGCGTGCGCCTTCAACCACTCGGCCACCTCTCCATCAGTGCGCTGAATGCGAAGCGCCGCACTATAGCGAAGCGCGTTTCTCGTTCAAGCGAGCGAAAGGGGCTTTCGCACGCCAAAAGCTGCGCGTTTGAAAGCGCCCATTTGAACCCGCCAGACGGATCGCGTATCTAATCGGAAACTCTTCGGCCCTTTTGGGCCCTCTTGGACCTTTCTGGAGCCCTCGCGCCGATGCGCTTTGTATTGCGAACTCTCGGGATCTGGCTGCTTCTGCTGGCCATGGTCGCCGCTGTCGTCGATGCCACGAAGAGCCTTGCGGGCGGCGGGGCTTGGGCGGTGACGCCGCTTGGCGAGCAATGGCGCCAGCTCTTCCCCGAAATGCTGGACGGGTTCCGGCAATGGGTAATCAGCACCGTGGGCGATTGGCTTTGGGACCCGATCCTGCTGTCGATCCTTGCCGCACCGACCTGGGTCGTATTCGGCATCCTGGGCGTGTTCCTGTATTGGCTAGGACAGAAGCGCAAAGACGTCGAGGTCTTCATCAACTAGCGCGGATGTGATGGGCGGATCCGCTGAATTCCGCAACTGGAGCCCCCATGTTTGGTTTCATGCGCAAATCTCTCTCGATTCCCACCGCCAAGGACGCCATGACCGGCCGCGATCTCCCGATCCCGACCGCGCCGACCCATTTCGTAACCGGCGCCCCCTTGAAAGGTCCCTACCCGGAAGGGGCCGAAATGGCGGTGTTCGGGCTCGGCTGCTTCTGGGGCGCGGAGCGGAAATTCTGGCAGCTGCCGGGCGTGCTGGTGACGGCTGTGGGCTATGCAGGCGGGCCGACACCCAACCCCACCTATGACGAGGTGTGCACCGGGCGGACCGGGCACACCGAGGCCGTGCTCGTGGTCTTCGACCCCGGCAATATTAGCTATGACGCCCTTCTGAAGACGTTCTGGGAGAGCCACAACCCGACCCAAGGGATGCGCCAGGGCAACGACGTGGGAACACAGTACCGCTCGGCGATCTATACGTTCTCCGAGCGCCAGGCCGAGGCGGCGCAGCTTTCAAAGACCGCGTATGACGCCGCATTGCAGGCACAATGCATGGGTCGCATCACCACCGAGATCGCTTCGGCCCCGCCCTTCTACTTCGCGGAAGCCTACCACCAGCAATATCTGGCTAAGAACCCGGACGGCTATTGTGGGCTCGGCGGCACGGGCGTTTCGTGTCCCATCGGCACCGGGGTTGGCGCGTAAAGTCTAGCTCCGGATGAAGCCAACAATGTCCTTGGTCTTGGCCAGGATCGGGTCGGCCACGTCGTGGGCGCGCTTGGCGCCATCAGCGAGAATGCGGTCGATCTCGACCGGATCCGACAGCAGCCTGCGCATCTCATCGCCAATAGGCGTGAGCTTCTCGGTGGCGAGTTCCACCAACGCACCCTTGAGGGTAGAAAACTCGCCGTTGCCGTAGTCGGCCAGAACGGCATCTTTGCCGATCCCTGCAAGCGCCGCGTAGATGCCGACGAGATTGTCGGCCTCAGGCCGCGCCTCCAGCCCTTCGACCTCGGAGGGTAGCGGCTCGGGGTCGGTCTTCGCCTTTCTGATCTTCTTGGCGATCGTGTCCCGGTCGTCGGTCATGTTGATGCGGCTGAGATCGGATGGGTCTGACTTCGACATCTTTTTGGTGCCGTCGCGGAAACTCATCACGCGCGTGGCGGGGCCAGCGATCAGCGGCTCAGGCGGAGGGAAGAAACCTTCCGGGTAGCCGGCACGTTCGATGGTCTTGGCGAAGTCGTTGTTGAACTTCTGGGCGATGTCGCGCGCAAGCTCGATGTGCTGCTTCTGGTCCTCGCCCACTGGCACATGCGTGGCGTGATAGAGCAGGACATCGGCGGCCATCAGATTGGGATAGACGTAAAGTCCGGCCGAGGCCTTCTCGCGGTCCTTGCCCGCCTTCTCCTTGAACTGGGTCATGCGGTTGAGCCAGCCGATCCGGGCGACGCAATTCAAGATCCAGGCGAGTTCGGCGTGACCCGAGACCTGGCTCTGATTAAAGATGGCGCTGCGGGTCGGATCGATGCCGGCGGCGATATAGGCCGCCGTGACCTCCCGCGTGTTGTGGGTCAGCTCGTCCGGGTCCTGGAACACGGTGATGGCGTGCAGGTCCACAACGCAGAACAGGCAGTCGTGATCCGCCTGCATCTCCACGAAGCGTTTGATCGCGCCGAGATAGTTTCCGAGATGGAGATTGCCGGTCGGCTGGACCCCGGAGAAAACGCGAGTCTTGTGCTTTGGTGTGTCTTGCATGTCCTGTCCCTAAACCACGCGGGGTTATGGCGTGGGGCAGGCGCGCACGCAAGGCCAGTCCTGATCCCACTAGCCGATAGACTCGTCGAGAGCCCGGATCTGATCGGCAATCTCGACGACACGCTGGGCCATGCCGAAGTGCAGGCGCTCAACCATCTGGCCCTCGACGACGATGACACCCTTCTTCTCGTTCTCTGGTAGACCGAACGCATCGATGACCTTGCGCGACCATTCGACTTCCTCGGCGCTCGGTGAAAAGATTTCGTTGCAAGGGCCCACTTGGCTCGGATGGATCAGCGTCTTGCCATCCATCCCGAGAATGCGGCCTTTCTCGCATTCGTCGCGGAACCCGTCCATGTCGCGGAAGTCGTTGTAGACGCCATCGATGATGTCGAGCTTGTAGGCCCGCGCGGCGGCCAAAGTCATGGCGAGCCACGGCACCACGGCGAAACGGTCGTGAAGCGCTCGGGCACGCGACTCTTTGATGAGGTCGTTGGTGCCCATGATGAGGCAATCAAGCCGGTTATCGTTGTAGACCGCCCGTGCGGCAATCGTGCGGGCGTTGAGGATCGCCATGGGCGTTTCCATCATGGCCCAGAGCCGCACCTTCTCGGGCGCATGCACGCTTTGCAGCAACTTGGCTGCCGAAATGATGTCGCCTGAGTGAATGACCTTTGGGATCAGAATCGCGTCGGGCGCAGCCTCGCAGGCCGCGATGATGTCCGCCGCGCCCCAGGGCGTCTCCAGCGCATTCACGCGGATCACCACTTCGCGGCCGCCATAGCCGCCTTCCGTCACGGCGGCGCAAACCTGCTCCCGGGCCATGACCTTGTCGTCGGGCGCGACGGCGTCTTCCAGATCGAAGATCAGCGCATCGGCAGAGAGTGTCTTGGCCTTTTGCAGAGCCCGGGCGTTGGAACCCGGCATATAGAGCACGCTGCGGCGTGGACGACCTTGCATTCGATACCCCCCGATAAGATTACAAGCGATATTGCGGCGCAACATACCGGAGAAATACCAGCGCGCAAACGGGTTCCTCTTCCAAAATCAGCGCCCTAGTAGGTCCTTTAGGAGGGTGCGTGGTTTCACTGCTCCCGAGACCGTACCGATCCCGAAATAGAGCGCGACGCCGGCTGCGATCAGGGCGGTAAGTGAGACGACCTGAACGAGGAGCCCGTAAGCCGGATCGAAATAGGGCCAAAGCACACCGGCGATCCACCACAGGCCGAGCCCCATGGCCGCGCTGCCGAGGACAATGCCGCGGAACGCTCTCCGGAACGCATCGTCCAGCACGAATTCGCCACGCCTGCGCAAGGCGAAGGCCAGGAGTGCGACATTGATCCAGCCCACCAGGCTCGTGGCCATGGCAATGCCCGGTGGACCGACCACGACGAAGAGCACGGGGCTCAGGACGGCATTCGCGATCAGCGCGAGCCCCGAATAGAGCATGGGCGTCTTCGTGTCTTCGCGCGCGAAGAAGCTCGGCTGCAGGACCTTGACGACCACATAGGCGGGCAGCCCGAACGAAAGTGCGGCGAGCATCGCGGCCGACGCTTGGGCGTCCGTCGTCGTAAAGGCGCCGCGCTCGAAGAGAACGCGCATGATCGGTTCGGAGCAGAGGTACAGTGCGACAGCTGCGGGCAGCGTCATCAACAACGAGAACTCCAGTGCGCGATTTTCGCTGTCGGCAACGGCATGAGCGTCGCCGGACCGCAGCTTGTGGCTGAGGTCAGGCAGCAGCACCACGCCGACAGCGACACCGATGAGACCGAGCGGCAGCTGGAAGATGCGATCCGCGTAGTAGAGCCATGAAACGACACGATCTTCGAGGCTCGCGACGATGGTGGCGATGACAATAGCGATCTGGGCGACGCCACCCGCAATGATCCCCGGGATGGCCAGGTGAACGAGCCGCTTCATGTCGGGGGTCCATTGGGGCCGTTCCAGTTTGAGCCGAAGGCCCGTCCGGATCGCGGCAAAAACGACGATGGCGACCTGCAGCAATCCGGAGATGGCGACACCCCAGGCCATGGCCACGCCGGCGACCTGATGGGCGCCGTGCCCGGTCGCAATGAGCACCAGCAGCACGGCGATCAGAACAAAGTTCAAAATGCTCGGGGCGAAGGCCGCGGCGGCGAATTTACCGAGCGTGTTGAGAAGACCCGTATAGAGCGCGACCCACGACATGAAGATGAGGTAGGGCATCGCGATGCGGACCAGCAGAACAGTGAGGCGAAACTTGTCCGGGTCCTCCGCGAAGCCCGGTGCCAGCAACATGACAAGCCATGGCGCGGCGATCTCCGCCAGCACAACAAACGTGATCAGAACTGCCGTCAGGCCCGCGAGCGCGTGGCCCGCATAAACCCGGGCGGCGTCCTCGCCCGCCTCATGGAGTTTCTTGGTGTAGAGCGGAATGAAGGCCGCGTTGAACGCCCCTTCCGCAAAGATGCGGCGGAACATGTTCGGCACGCGGAGCGCGACGAAGAAGGCATCCGAGATGGCCGACGCACCGAGGACGGCCGCGATCAGAATGTCCCGGACGAACCCGAGCAGACGGCTGATGACGGTCATCCCGCCGACAGTGGCGAATCCGCGATAGAGCTTCATGGATGATGCGCCATCGAGTTGGGCGTCTTAGAAGTGGGAAGCACGGAGGGTCACGATACCTCCAGCTCCGGCTCTTGCGTTGCCTTCAGAACGCGGGTCAGGCGCTCGCGAATGAGGGCCTCGCGGCTCGAACTCATGACCTTCTTGCCGGTGAGGTCGGTCACATAGAACACGTCCACGGCCTTCTCGCCAAAGGTTGCAATATGCGCCGACGCGATATCGAGATTGAGATCCGATATCTCGCGCGTGACTTCGTAGAGCAGGCCGGGCCGATCGAGAGCATTAATCTCGACCACCGTCAGCGCGTCGGACAGCGTGTTGTCGATAATCACCTGCGGCTCGACGGAGAAGGCAGACAGGCGCGAAGCGCCGAGGACCTTGGCCTTGATTACTTCGACCACATCGGTTTCGCCCATGAGCATGCGCTCGATCGACACCGCAATCTTGCGGGCGCGCCGCTCTTCGTCCTCGGCGTGGTCGAACTCGCGCTCAAGATGGATCGTGTCGAGCGCCATGCCGTCCCGGGTAGTCGAAATCTGCGCGTCGGCGATATTGGCGCCGGCGCCCGTGCAGGCGCCCGCGACCATGGCAAGTAGCCAAGGATGGTTCGGCGTGAGCAGCGTGAGCTGCGTGACGCCGCGGAACGCGTCGGTCGAGATGTTCTTGACGATTATACTGTTCTGCTCTTCGGCGTCACGCATCAGCCTTGCGTGCTCCATAATGACGTCGAGATCGGTACGCAGCCAATAGGCCGGATAATGACGGTCAATGAAGCGGTCCAGATCTTCTTCCGGCCAGTCGGCCAGGTGCTCACGCAATTCTCCTTGGGCGCGCCGCATGCGCTGGGACCGCGTGAGTTCGGTGTGGCCGCCGCCCAGCAACGGCTCGACCTCGTAATAGAGAGTCCGCAAGAGCTGCCCCTTCCAGCCCGTCCACGTTCCGGGCCCGACCGCGCAGATATCACACACCGTCAGGATGAGGAGCAGTTTGAGCCGCTCCCGGCTTTGCACGATCTCGGCGAAGTCCCGAATGGTCTTTGGGTCGTTGAGGTCGCGGCTCTGCGCGAACAGGCTCATGGTCAGGTGCTGCTCGATCAGCCAGGAGACTGTCTCGGTTTCGGACGGCGACAGCCCCAAACGCGGACAGAGCTCCCTCGCGATCCGCGCACCGGCGATGGAGTGATCCTCATCACGCCCCTTGGCCACGTCGTGAAGCAGCGCGGTGACATAGAGCGCGCGGCGATTGTCGATAGTGTTGATGACCTCGTTCGCGAGCGGGTGCTCGGCCGCGAACTTTCCGCGCTCAATGGCATCGAGATGGCCCACGGTGCGGACCAGATGCTCATTGACAGTGAAGTGATGATACATGTTGAACTGCATCATCGACACGACCCGCCCCCACTCCGGAATGAACCGGCCGAGCACGCCGGCCTCGGTCATCTTACGCAACGCGACCTCGGGATCGCGCGCCGATGTGAGCAGTTTCAGGAACAGCCTATTGGCAGTCGGATCCTGGCGCAGATCTTCGTCTATGAGACGGAAGTTCGCGCGGACCTGGCGCAGCACCGAGGGCGACAGCGCCGCCTGGCTTTCGTCCGCCACGACGAACAGCCGAATGAAGTTGACCGGGTCGGTCTTGAACGCATCCTTGGCGACCGTCGAAATGCGGCCGTTCTCGATCCGAAAGTCGGATGTGCGGCGCAGCTTGGCGCGCCGGCGCCAATCGAACGGCGCCAGAAGCGTATCGAGCGACGGGACGGATTTCAGCTGCTTCAACTCAAGCGCGCTGCAAACGATCCGCGTCAGCTGACCGACCTCCAACGCGATCATGAAGTAGTGCTTCATGAACCGTTCGACTCCGCTGAGGCCCGCATGAGCGCGGTAACCGAGCCGGTCGGCCATCGCGCGTTGTAGATCGAAGCTCAGCCGGTCTTCCTCCCGGTCGGTGAGAAAATGTAAGTGACACCGGACCGTCCAGAGGAAGAACTCACAGCGGCGGAAGCTGGCATATTCTCCGGACGTGAACACGCCTGCTTCGACGAACTCCTCCTCAGCCTGGTCGGGATAGATGTGCTTGGCAAGCCAATGCAGCGTGTGCAGGTCGCGCAAGCCCCCGGTGCCTTCCTTGATGTTCGGCTCAACGAGATAGCGCGAGGCGCCCGTGCGCGAATGGCGCGCGTGCTGCTCGGCCAGTTTCGCCTCAATAAAGGCGCGCGCGTCCGCGTCGAGCACTTCACGCCGGAAGCGATGCAGAAACTCGGCGAAAAGTTTTTCGTCGCCGAGGATGAACCGAGCGTCGAGCAGGGCCGTGCGGATGGTCATGTCCGCCCGGCTCAGCCGCAAGCACTGGCTGATCGTGCGCGCCGCGTGTCCCACGGTGAACCCAAGGTCCCACAGGAGATAGAGGATGTACTCCGCAACGCTCTCGCCCCAGGCGGTCTGTTTGTAGGGAAGCAGGAACAGCAGGTCGATGTCTGAGCCCGGCGCCAGCAAACCCCGTCCGTAGCCGCCTTGCGCAACCACGGCCATCCGTTCGGACGTGGACGGATTTTCGGCCCGGTAGACGTGGCGCGTGGTGAAGTCGTAGCCGAGACGAATCAATTCGTCCTGGAACGCGGACAGGCCGGCGGCACAGGCACGTCCGTCCCCATCGTCTTCCAACTGCGCCTTGGCGAACGACCGGGCCTGATCAACGTATGGCTTCAGGAACTCGACCAGTGCCGCGCGCATTTGCGTGTCTTGGCCCGCATGGGCCCGCGCAAGTTCAGCAGTTTGTTCGCGCAACAAGTCGAAGTCGAAATAGGGAGGCTTTTTTATAACCGCTTGATCCATCGGGTCAGACCTTACCACATCCGTACTTTAGGCATCGTCTTCTAAGAGAGCTTTCAAGCGATAGAGCGCCTCGAGCGCCTCCTTCGGCGTCATCCCGTCGGGACTGTAGCTTCTGAGCGCCTCCTTTAACTTTGATGGCGAATCCTCCGGGCGCGGCGCGGCGGCAGCCTGAAACAGGGGCAGGTCCCCGGCAAGGTCCGCCGGCTTCGGACGTCCATCGGCCTTCTCAAGCTCCGCGAGGACAGCGCCCGCACGATCGAGGACAGGCGCCGGAAGCCCCGCGAGCTTCGCCACATGGATGCCATAAGACCGGTCGGCGGCGCCCATCTTCACGCGATACAGAAACACGATCTCTTCGCGCCATTCCTTGACCTCGACGGTTGCGTTGGCCACATGCGGCAGCCGGTCGGCGAGCGCCGTCAGCTCGTGATAGTGCGTGGCGAACAGAACCCGCGATCGATTGACCTCGTGCAGATATTCGAGCGCGGCCCAGGCGATGGACAAACCGTCAAATGTCGCCGTGCCCCGCCCGATCTCGTCGAGGACCACGAAGGAGCGGGGTGTCGCCTGGTTCAGGATGGCAGCGGTTTCGACCATCTCGACCATGAAGGTGGATCGCCCACGCGCAAGGTCGTCCGCCGCCCCCACGCGGCTGAAGAGCCTGTCGACAAGGCCGATATGAGCGGACTTGGCCGGCACGAAGGCACCGGCCTGCGCCAAGACCACGATCAGGGCGTTCTGGCGCAGGAACGTCGACTTGCCGCCCATGTTGGGACCCGTGACCACAAGCGCGCTTGGGGCGTCGTGGCGGTCGTCGACGCCGCCGTGAAGGTTGCAGTCGTTGCCGATAAAGTCGGCGCTCTGCTCGCGCCGCAAGGTCTGCTCCACCATCGGGTGGCGGCCTTCCTCGATTGCGAAGACGGCACTGTCGTCCACGCGCGGTCGCACATGGCGCTGCTCAACGGCGAGCTCGGCAAGCCCTGCATATGAATCGAGCTCAGAAAGCGCGGCGCTGGCCGAAGACAGAGAACGCTCCGCGTCCATCACTTCGCCGGTGAGCTTGGCAAAAACATCCAGCTCGAGCGCCAGCGCGCGTTCCGCCGCGGAGGTGATGCGCGATTCGAGCTCGGCAAGTTCCGTGGTCGAAAAGCGCACCACATTCGCCATGGTCTGGCGATGAATGAACGTCTCCGCATGGGGCGTTGCCATCAGGGTCGGTGCGTGCAGCGCCGTGACCTCCACGAAATAGCCGAGCACGTTGTTGTGCCTGACCTTCAGCGACTTTATGCCCGCCGCCTCCGCATAGGTGGCCTGAAGCCCGGCAATGACCTTTCGGCTGCCGTCGCGCAAGGCACGCAGCTCGTCGAGATCGGAATCGAATCCGGACCGCACAAAACCCCCATCGCGGGTATTGACGGGCAGCTCGTCGGCAAGCGCCGCGGACAACGATGTGGCCACCTCTGACGGCGCTTGCGCCAAGCGTTCGGCGATGCCCATCAGTTCGCGCGGCAACCCCAACGCCTCCCCTGCGCCCAAGAGCCGGACCGCAAGTGCATGCGCCGCCCCGATTGCGGCGTTGACCGCGCCGAGATCGCGCGGCGTGCCCCGGCCGAAGGCAAGACGCGCCAAAGCGCGGGCCAGGTCCGGTGCGGCCTTCAGTGCGTCCCGCAAGTCCTGCCGCAGACGCGGCTCGTCGGCGAGATAGCTCACAGCGTCGAGCCGGGCGTTGACCATGGCTCCATCGGTCAACGGGCTCGAAAGACGGTTGGTCAATTCGCGCGCGCCGGCCGCCGTGACCGTCCGGTCGATCGCGGCCAGGAGACTGCCCGCCCGCGTCCCCTGGTTCGAGCGTACAAGCTCGAGATTGACCCGCGTCGCTGCATCGATCAGCAGAAGCCGATCCGCACTCTCTTTGCGCGGCGGGCGCAAGAGCGGCGCACGCCCCACCTGGGTGAGCTCCACATAGGTAAGGAGACCGGCAAGCGCCGCGAGCTCCGCGCGAGAAAAGTCGCCGAACGCGTCGAGTGCGGCGACGCCAAGCCGGTCCTTCAAGGTCCGCTCGCCGCGGGTCGAGTCGAAATGCGCGCGCGGGCAGGACGTCAGCGCGGCGCCGGCATCCTTGACGAGATTGCGGATCGCGTCATCGCACGCGAGGTCCTCGCCGGCGAGCAACTCGCCAGGCCTGATCCGGGCGAGTTCGCCAGGCAGGTCCGTAAGCCGGCACGTCGCCGCGATCAGTTCGCCCGTGGAGATGTCGATCGAGGCCAAAGCGAAGCGAGGCTCCGCGGCCTCTCCGTGCGGCTCCCGGAACAGGGCCGTGAGGAAGTTGTGGGCGCGCGCATCGAGCAGCGACTCCTCGGTCAGCGTCCCGGGCGTTACCAGCCGCACCACGTCGCGCCGCACGACGGCCTTCGACCCGCGCTTCTTCGCCTCGGCAGGTTCCTCGGTCTGCTCGCAGACGGCCACACGAAGCCCGAGTGAGATGAGCTTTTGCAGATAGTCGTCGGCGGCATGGACGGGAACGCCGCACATGGGAATGTCTTCGCCGAGATGTTTGCCGCGCTTGGTCAGCGCGATCCCGAGCGCGCGCGAGGCGACCGATGCGTCCTCGAAGAACATCTCGTAGAAGTCGCCCATGCGGTAGAATAGAAGACTGTCGGCGTTGGCGGCCTTGATCTTGAGGAATTGCGCCATCATCGGCGTGACGCCATCGGGCACGCGCGACGGCGATCTCGTCTTTTCGTCCGCTGTGTCCGACTTCATGTCCGGTTTCGTGTCCGTCTTCATAATTGCCCGTGACCGCGCGCCCAAGTGAGCCGGGCCACCACCTCTGGACTTAAGTCATCGAACCAAACGCCGCACAGCAAATCCTGAAATTGCGGATTGCGCGTGGCTAAAGCGACTACCGCGTCGATGACAGGACCGTCCTCGCTCGGGATCAGGTCTTCCAGCATACCCGCAGATGAGGACCCGAGCAGGTTGGGATTGTCTTCAATTTCAAGAACGGCTCTCACCAGCGCCAGTGCCTTCGAGGGCTCCTTCGCGGTCAGCTCGTGCTGATAATCGTAGAGGTCATACCAATGCTGGTCCCGCTCTATCTCAACATCGGACCGCGACGCAATCGCCACCCATTTCGCCGCGAGCTCTCGAACCGACAGCTTGTCGAAGTTAATCGGCTCCGACACCCTGCGGGCCTTCTCCTCCCAGGCGCGGTACGCCGGCCCGCCACAGATTGCGCGGAGTCGCTGTGCCAGGCCCTTGTCTTCGACCATCCCGTTTTCGATCGCGGCCACCTTACCGCCCAACAGCCAGCATAGGCGCGGGGGCCGCAAGGACGCTTCCTGCAGGAGGGGCGTGGCCGTGGCGGCGTGAAAGACCAAGAGCTGACCCAACGGCTTTCCCTTGGCCAGCAGCATGAAAATTTCGTCGTTCGGCTCGTCGCGAAGCGCCGCTTCGATGAAGGCGACACCGCGTTTCGGATCGTCATGAGAAAGACGATCGAAATGGGTGACGAAGGCAAACACGCCGAGTGTGCGATCCCTGAATTTAGTCGTGCAGATTTCCCGCCAGGCATGCACCCAGTCGGTCAGGGGCATGGCATCGATCCGGACGGCGTCCTCATAGCCGAGCGCGGGATCGACCGCGCAACCCGAGGCGTCACAATAGCCGAGAACTTCGTCGCACCAGCCCATAGCAGGGTCCTAGCTTTTCGCCATCGGCCGCACAAGGGCGCCCCAGGGGACAGTTGGGGAAAGGGCTTCCCGCGCCTTTCCGCGTCCTCTAGGGTGCGCGCCTTCAAAGCCATTTATCAGGAGAGCCGCTATCACTCGCCCTTCGAAACGCGCGCCCGACGCGCTGCGCCCCGTGAGCCTGGAACGCGCGACCTCGCGCTATGCCGAGGGCTCCTGCCTCGTCCGCTTCGGCGAGACCCATGTCTTGTGCACAGCTTCGGTCGCGGAAAACGTACCGCCCTGGCTCAAGGGATCGGGACGCGGCTGGGTCACGGCGGAGTACGGCATGCTCCCGCGCGCCACCCATGACCGAATGCGCCGCGAGGCGGCGGCCGGCAAACAGTCGGGCCGCACTCAGGAAATTCAGCGTCTGATCGGCCGCTCTTTGCGGGCGGTGACCAATCTTTCAGGCCTCGCCGAGAAGCAAATCGTCATCGACTGTGACGTGCTGCAGGCCGACGGCGGCACGCGCACCGCGTCGATTACGGGGGCCTGGGTGGCGTTGCACGACGCGCTGGCCTGGATGGAGGCGCGCAATATGGTCAAAAGTGGTGTCCTGAGCGATCACGTGGCGGCAGTCTCGTGCGGCCTCTATGGCGGCGAGGCCGTGCTCGATCTCGATTACGCCGAGGATTCCGAAGCCGATGCGGACGCGAATTTCGTGATCACCGGCAAAGGCGGCATCGTGGAGGTCCAAGGAACGGCCGAGACCGACCCGTTCAGCCAGGAGCAATTCGATGCACTGATGGGGCTCGCGCGCGGCGGTATCGCCGACCTCGTCGAACTTCAGAAGATGACCATTGGCTGAGGGAACAGCGGTGCTAGGACCTGACGCGCTCCATCACGGTTCGAAACTTGTGATCGCCAGCCACAACGAGGGCAAGGTGCGCGAGCTCGGCGAGTTGTTCACGCCCTACGGCATCGACTGCGTCTCGGCGGGGAGCCTGGATCTGGCCGAGCCGGAGGAGACGGGCGACACGTTCGAGGCCAACGCGCTCTTGAAAGCCCATGCGGCCGCGGCCGGATCGGGCATGATGGCCTTGGCCGACGATTCCGGCCTCGAAGTCGAGGCGCTCGGCGGCGATCCAGGCATTCATTCGGCGCGCTGGGGCGGACCCAAAAGGGATTTCGCTTATGCCATGCAGCGTGTGCACGAGGCGTTGGACGCCACCGGCGGCGGCTTCAGCCGGGCCAATTTCACGTGTGCCCTCGCGCTTGCCGCACCCAATGGTGACGACACCGTTTTCGCCGGCCGCGTCTTTGGGCACATTCAATGGCCCCCGCGCGGAGGCCGCGGGTTCGGCTACGACCCGATCTTCGTGCCGGAAGGGTATCAGGAAACATTCGGCGAGATGGATCCGGCGCTCAAGAACGACCTGTCTCACCGCATGCGCGCCTTCGAACTATTGATGGCAGCGAACTATGCCGAAAATGGAAGCACAGCCTAAGGGCATGTCTGACGCAGCACCGTTTGGCGTCTACGTCCATTGGCCGTTCTGCGCGGCCAAGTGCCCCTATTGCGACTTCAACTCCCACGTTCGCTATGGCGGCATCGACGAGGCGCGGTTCCTTGCGGCCTATCTTGCCGAACTCGCCCATTTTGCGGAAGCAGCGCCCGGTCGCACGGTAACAAGCGTCTTTTTCGGCGGCGGCACGCCCTCACTCATGGCGCCGCACGTTACGGGCGCGATCCTCGAAGCCATCGCCGGCCATTGGACGCTCGATGCGGACGCGGAGATCACGCTCGAAGCCAATCCCACCAGCGTGGAGGCGGAGAACTTCAAAGGCTATGCCGCCGCCGGCGTCAATCGCCTCTCGCTCGGGGTTCAGGCGCTGGACGATGCAAGTTTGAGATCTCTCGGCCGTCTGCATACGGCCGCCGAAGCGCTGGCCGCCTTGATGCTGGCGCGAGATTGCTTCGAACGAATTTCCTTCGACCTGATCTATGCGCGCGAAGGACAATCGCTGGATGCCTGGATGGGCGAACTCACCCGCGCGCTCGGCTTTGCCGCTGATCACCTGTCGCTATACCAGCTCACCATCGAGGACGGCACGCCCTTCGCCGCGCTGCACGAGGCCGGACGCTTACGCGTGCCGGAAAGCGAGGCGGCGCGGGCAATGTATCTTGCAACGCAAGAGCTGTGCGAAGCTGCGGGTCTTCCGGCCTACGAGATTTCGAACCACGCCATCCCTGGATCGGAATCCCGTCACAACCTCGTTTACTGGCGCGGGTACGACTATGCCGGCATCGGCGCGGGCGCCCATGCGCGCATCACACAGGATGGCACGAAGCGAGCGCTCTCGACCTTGCGCCTGCCGGAAGATTGGCTCGCACAGGTGGAGGTACGCGGTCATGGCATCGTCAGCGACGAACCATTACGGGCGCGCGAAACGGCGGAGGAGTATCTGCTGATGGCGCTGCGGCTGGCCGAGGGCATGGACCTTTCACGATTCACAGCGCTCCGCGGCGAACCCCTCGACGAAACGCGCCTTGACGCGCTCATCGCCGAAGGACTGCTCACCCGGAACGGCGCCCGGCTTACCGCGACACCATCGGGGCGGCTGGTGCTGGAACGGCTCATTCTCGAACTTGCTGCCTGAGGACCGGGTGCGGTCACCTGCGAATCCGCATAACGTCTCAAGCGCTGAACAAAAAGGGCAACGAGAGCGGACTCCGTGCAAGACGACGGCACCATAGAGGCCAATGCGAAAACAGTGGCGCGAGCGAGCGAGACGCTCGCCGAGCTCTTGGAGCGTCCGCTCGCGGCCGGGCTTTACCTTGTGGCCACGCCCATCGGCAATCTCGGCGACATCTCGCTGCGGGCGCTCGCCGTGCTCACCCGCGCGCCGCTCATCGCCGCCGAGGACACGCGGCACTCCCGGAAACTGCTGTCGCACTACAACATCCACGCAGAGCTGACGCCCTATCACGAGCACAATGCGACGCGCGAACGCCCGAAGCTGCTGGCGCGGATCGAGGCCGGCTACGCGGTGGCGCTGATTTCGGATGCCGGCACGCCGCTTGTCTCGGACCCGGGCTACAAGCTTGTGCGCGAGGCGCTCGACGCCAGGCTCATGGTCACAAGTATTCCCGGCCCGTCGGCGGCACTCGCGGCCCTGACGAGTGCGGGTCTGGCAACTGATACCTTCCTCTTCGGCGGCTTCCTGCCGCCCAAATCCGGGCCGCGCCAGGCACGCCTTGCGACTTTGCGCGAAACCCAAGCGACGCTCATTTTCTTCGAAACCGCGCCGCGCCTTGCCAAAAGCCTTGAAGACATGACGGCGGTGCTGGGGCCGCGCGAGGCGGTCGTCGCACGAGAACTCACCAAGCTTCACGAAACGCTTCATCGCGGCACGCTCGAGACGCTGGCAACCGAGATCGAGAGTCAGCCGGTCAAAGGGGAAGCGGTGGTCGTGATCGCGCCGCCAAGCGCGGATGACGTGGAGGTGGACGACGCGAGCCTTCTCGCCGAGCTGGAAGCAGCGCTCAAGACCATGAGCTTCCGCGATGCCGTGCACGCGGTGACGGAAGCACGCAGCGTTAAGCGGGCGCGCGTCTATCAGCTCGGCCTTTCCTTGACGAAGCGCGGCGGGCAATGAGCCGGGCCCGCAAGCGCGCCTATCGCGACGGCGTCATGGCGGAGACCCTCGCCGCATGGCTTTACCGCTTCGAGGGCTATCGCATCGTGGCGCGCCGCTATCACTCGCCCGTGGGCGAGATCGATCTCGTCGCTACGAAAGGCGAACGGCTTGCCTTCGTGGAGGTGAAGCGCCGGAAGATGCAGGATGAAGGCGCGCTCGCTGTGACGGCGAAACAAAAGCGTCGGATCGTGCGCGCGGCCCAATACTGGCTCGCCAGCCATCCGGGCTTCGTTGGTCACTCAATGGCTTTCGACGTGGTGCTGTGTGCGCCTTGGGCTCTGCCGCGTCACGTGGAGAAAGCGTTTCCCGTTTAGGGTGTACGCGAGGGTGCCGCGGCGGCGCTTGAAATGGATACCCTCAGCGCGCAAGTTCCGCGTCAACTCTCCAGCTTCGACCCTCAAACCTGACAGGACAAAATGGCTCTCAAAGTCGCCTTCCAAATGGACCCGATCGAACTCGTCGATATCAACGGGGATTCGACCTTCGCGCTTCTGCTGGAGGCCCAGCGGCGCGGCCATGACGTGTTTTACTACACCCCGGCGGCTCTTTCGCTGAAGGACGGCAGACTGATCGCCCATGGCCACAGCCTCACGGTCGAGGACAATCCTGGCGATCATTACCGGCTGGCACACCCGCGCAACGTGGACCTTGCCGACTTCGACGTGGTGCAGCTCCGCCAGGACCCGCCCTTCGACATGGCCTATATCACCACGACGCATCTGCTGGAGCGCCTTCAGCCCGGCACGCTCGTTGTCAACGATCCCGCGTCGGTCCGCAACGCGCCGGAAAAAGTCTTCGTGCTCGACTTTCTCGACTTCATGCCACCGACGCTGGTGACCCGCGCGCCGGATGAGATCCGCGCTTTTCGCAAAGAACACAAAGACATCGTGGTGAAGCCGCTCTACGGCAATGGCGGCGCGGCGATCTTCCGCATCGCCGAGGGCGACACCAACCTCAACTCGCTCATCGAACTGCTCGGCCAGACTTTCCGCGAGCCGATCATGGTGCAGCGCTATCTGCCGGATGTGCGCGCGGGCGACAAGCGCATCATTCTCGTCGACGGCGAAGTGGCCGGAGGGATCAACCGGGTGCCGGCGGCGGACGAAACCCGCTCGAACCTGCATGTGGGCGGCACGGCCAAAGCCACCACGCTGACGGCGAGAGAGGAAGAGATCTGTGCGCGGCTTGGCCCGGAGCTGAAGAAGCGCGGGCTGATCTTCACCGGGATCGACGTGATCGGCGACTATCTCACCGAGATCAACGTGACGTCGCCTACCGGCATCCGCCAGGTGAAGGACTTCGGCGGCAACGACATCGCCGCCATGATCTGGGACGTAATCGAGGAGAAAGTTGTGGCGCCCTAACACGTGCAGGCTCGGTCTTCATGGCACGAGAGACACGCGATCGCACCCGATCGCGCAGGCTAAGAGTACTGGCCGACCTCGATGGGGCGGACATCGTCTCGCGGATCCACATTGCCGAGGCGCTCAGCTATCGTGGCGAGGCTTTGCGCCGGGCGAAAGTGGCGGCTTAGGGCACTTTTTGGCCGGTCCCAAGCCTCTCAATAGTTTCTCAAACTTTCTCTGCCATGCTCGTTGCCAATGAAAAGCCAGGGCAAATGCTCGGCATATAAACAGGCGTCAAAACAGTGCAGTACACAAACTGGCAGAGCTTCGGCGCTGACAGCGCCGGCGGTGCACGTGCATCCATCCCCATCGCGGGTCTCGCGCTGGTGCTAATCGGGTTGTCCCTTTTGAGCCCGGCGGGGGCGGTCGTGTTCACGCTCGCACCGATGCTGCTGGGCGTCGCCCTCCTGGTGATAGCCATGCGCAGGGATTCGGGACGGGGCCACCAACAGCTGGAATCGCTTGCCGCCCGCTTCGATTCAGGCCTCGAATCGATCAAGGACCTGCAATGGGAGATCCGTGAGCGTGAGGCGCACTATCGCGACCTGCTCGATCACCAGAACGATGTGATTGCCCGCCGCGATGCCGACGGGATGTTGTCCTTCGTCAATGACGCGTTCTGCAAGACGTTCGGCGTCGAGCGGCGCGCAGTGCTCGGCCTGCCCTTGTCGCTGCCGATCCTCGACAGCGACGCGACACAAGGCACAGCACAACGCGGCGGCATGCGCGACACGCGTGTGATCGAACTTTCGACCACGGCAGGGCCGCGCTGGTTCGTCTGGGAGGACTCTCCCCTGCCAAGCGAGGACGGCGGCCCTTGCGAGATCCAAAGCATCGGACGCGACGTCACCGAACAACGGGCGGCCGAACTGGACCTGGCGCAGGCCCGCGACCAGGCCATGACCGCAAACCAGGCCAAATCGCGATTCCTCGCCTCCATGAGCCATGAAATCCGCACGCCGATGAACGGCATTCTCGGCATGACGAGCCTCATGCTCGACACCAAGCTCTCACCAGAACAAATGACCTATGCGCGCGCCATCGCGACGTCTGCGACCACGCTTCTGAGCCTCATCGACGAAGTCCTAGACTTCTCGAAAATCGAAGCCGGCAAGACGGACTTGCGCCCGGCGCAATTCGATCTCAGCGAGACGACGCAGGGCGTCGTCGAGCTTCTCGGTCCCCGCGCCCGCGACAAGGGGCTGGAGATAGGCTGGTTCATCGCACCCGATCTGCCGCGGACGGTGGTCGGCGACGAAACGCGGGTCCGCCAGGTTCTGATGAATCTCGTCGGCAACGCGATCAAGTTCACCGAGCGGGGCGGCGTCGCTCTAACCGCAAGGCGCGTCACCAGCTCTTCGGATCGTGCCTGCGCCATCGTGCGTTTCGATGTGACGGACACAGGCCCCGGCGTCCCCACGCAGGCCCTGGAGCGCATCTTCGCCGAATTCGAACAGGCCGATCAGGGGCTGACCCGCCGCCATGGCGGCACGGGGCTGGGCCTTGCGATCTCCAAGCGCCTGGTGCAGGCGATGGGCGGTCAGATCCAGGTTTCCAGCGAGCCGGGCGCGGGCACAACCTTTACCGTGGAGCTTCCGTTGGAGACACCGGCCGACACGCCGGCTCTGCGTGCCGCGTGGCCGAAGCCGAGCCAGGACGACCGGGTTCTGATCTTGCTCGACGGTCGCACGGAATCCGGGGTCGTCAGCGACCTCATCACCAGCATGGGTGCCTCGGCCACCTGCGTCACGGCGGACGAGGCCTTGCGCGTGGCGCAAGGTGCCGTTGATGAAGGCACGCCATACACCGCGCTGCTCACCGACACAGCGAACGCCCACAAGGGCGCCCGCCAGCTTCTCCCATTCCTGGCACGCGCCCCGGGACAGCTGGCCCCGCGCGCGATCGTTACCATCGACCCGGGCGAACGCGACGCCTATGCGGCGCTGGCGGCGCAAGGCTTCAGCGCCTATCTCGTGCGCCCGGTCCGGCCTGTATCGGCGCTCACACAACTCTTCGCACCACGCCAAACGCCTGCGCAAACCGTGACCCGGCTCAAAGGGCCCTACTCTGCCGGAGCGCGTGCGCGTCCCGCAGCCGGATTTGCGGTCCTGCTCGCCGAAGACAACGACATCAACGCGCTGCTCGCGCGCACGGTGCTTGAGAAGGCGGGGGCCGCCGTGACACACGCGCGGAACGGTGGCGAGGCGATTGCCAGGGCCAAGGATGCGCTCGATACCGGGCGAGGGTTCGATATCGTGCTAATGGATATCCACATGCCGGACCTGGACGGGATCGAATCAGCAGCCCGAATTCGGGCTCTGTATGACGACCGTGCGCAGCCGGGCGGCGGACGGCCGCCAATCGTTGCGCTGACGGCCAGTGCCCTTGCCGAGGACCGGGCGGCCTATCTCGCTGCAGGGCTGGACGATTATCTCGCGAAACCGTTTGAAAAGAGCGACTTGAAAGGCCTCATCGCGCGCTGGCTGGGCAAAGGGCCCTCCGCCGGGGCGAGCGCGGCATAGGCGGCAAACGACCCATCGCCCCTAGCCCCGTTTTCCACCGCCTGTCACATAGGGTTCGAATTGTTTTGCTAACCCGCTTCTGATGTGGCCGAATCGGGGTGGCCGAAAGGTCCTGCGATCCGTCGAGTGCTACTTGAGGCCTCGCGGTACGTTCCCCAAGATTGTCAGGTGGGCTCAACCATGCCGACAAAGATGACTCCGGGACGCTTTGCAGAAAAGTTTCTGGTTGGGGCCAAATTCCCCGGCTTGAATTTCCGGCCGGGTGCCCCCGGCACGTTGCCCTTCATGGGCCGCGGCCGTGCCCTTTCCGCGGGGCTGCGCGGACGATCTCAGTCTCCACACATTTACGGCCGGATGGGCTCTCTTGAGGTGCGGCTCGCACGCAAAAAGAGTGAGATCCGCCGCGCCCAGCGCCTCCGCTACAAAGTTTTCTACGAAGAGATGGCCGCAACGCCCAGCGCGCTGGCGATGCTGTCGCGGCGCGACGAAGACGCGTTCGACCCTATCTTCGACCATCTTCTTGTGGTGGACCATGGCGACCCCAACAAGAAGGGCTGGCGGCGTCCCAAAGTGGTCGGCACCTATCGTGTGCTGCGCCAGGATATCGCCGACGAGCACGGCGGGTTCTACACCCAAGGCGAATACGACATCGACCCTCTGATTCAGTCCAAGCCCGGCTGCAATTTCATGGAGCTTGGCCGGTCGTGCGTGTTGAAGCCATACCGCAATCGCCGGACCTTGGAGCTTTTGTGGCACGGCGTTTGGTCCTATGTCCGCCAGCACGGCGGCGACGCCATGATCGGCTGCGCCAGCTTCCCCGGCGTGGACCCTGCCGAGCACGCTATGGCGCTGAGCTTTCTGCATCACGCGGCCCGGGCCCCCGAGGAGTGGCTCGTGCGTTCGCACGAGCATCTGCGGGTCGAAATGAATATGATGCCGAAGGAAGCGGTGAATATGCGCGCGGCGCTCAAAGCCATGCCGCCTCTGATCAAGGGCTATCTCCGGCTCGGCGCCTATATCGGCGACGGCGCGGTGATCGACCGCCAGTTCGGCACGACCGACGTGTTTGTCGTTATGCCGGTCCAGCACATCAATTCGCGCTATTTCGCCCATTTCGGCGCGCCGGACGAGCTTTCGTCGCCCGTCTCTTCCGAATTTGGGCCGCTGAACTGAGCCCTCGAACGGGCCCGGCGAACTGAGCCGCCCCGAACGCGCGGTCGTAACTCCGTTTGACGCCGTGTGGAGCGCTTCCTAAGTTTCCCGTCATGGGTCACACAGACGTCAAAGGCGCCAAAGCTGTAGCCGACGCCGCTGCAGGATTGCGCCAACTCAACGAGCGTTCGCGCGAGATCTTCAGGCGGATCGTCGAGACATATTTGGAGACGGGCGAGCCCGTCGGCTCGCGCAATCTGAGCCGCGCGCTTCCCATGACGCTGTCGCCGGCATCGGTCCGCAATGTCATGTCCGATCTCGAAGGGCTGGGCCTGATCTACGCGCCCCACACGAGCGCCGGCCGCCTGCCGACCCAGACGGGCTTGCGGCTCTTCGTAGACGGCCTGCTTGAGATTGGCGACGTGTCGGAGGCCGAACGCAACGAAATCGAAGCCCGCATGGTCACCCGCGGCCGTCATCGCGGGGTCGAGGACTTTCTCGCCGAGGCCGGCGAGATGCTGTCGGGCTTGTCGCGCTGCGCGGGCGTGGTGCTGGCCGAAAAACAGAGCAAGACGCTACGTCACGTCGAGTTCGTCAATCTCGGCCAGGGCCAAGCGCTGGCGGTTCTCGTGGGCGAAGACGGCGACGTCGAGAACCGTATCGTGACGCTGCCGCAAGGCCTGCCCCCCTCTTCGCTGAACGAAGCGACGAACTACATGAACGCGCGGATCGCCGGCATGACGCTGGAAGAGGCGCGCAGGCGCGTCGAAACGGAGATCGAAGAGCGGCGCGCCCAGCTCGATGTGCTCACCGCTCAAGTGGTCACCGACGGCCTCGCCACATGGTCAGGCGAGGCGGACGACCGGCAAAGCCTGATCGTGTGCGGCCACGCGCATCTCCTCGAGGACATCACGGCGATGGAGGACCTGGAGCGGGTCCGGCTCTTGTTCGAGGATCTGGATGCGAAGAAGGGCCTGATCCAGCTGCTCGGTCTCGCCGAGCGCGCCGAGGGCGTGCGGATCTTCATCGGTTCGGAGAACAATTTGTTCTCGCTGTCCGGATCGGCCCTCATCGTTTCGCCGTTTGAAGACACCGAGCAGAAGATCGTCGGTGTGCTCGGGGTTATCGGGCCCGCTCGGCTGAACTACGCCCGTATCATTCCGATGGTCGATTACACGGCGCGGCTTCTGGGGCGGCTCGCCCCGTAACATGCGGGCAACCCGACCTCCGCCCGGCCGCCAAGTAGGAGCGCTAAGCCGTACCCATTCGCGTTGTCCCTTGATTTTTAATCCTGCCCGGTCGATATCCGTGGCTCTTCCGATCAATTCTGACCCCCGAGATATTCGATGCCGGACGAACCTTCCGATACACGCTTTAACGACGATCCGCAGGCGAACCAGGCTTCGCCGGAGACGGCGTCCGATCCGGACACCGGCGCCGACGTCGCGGGTGACCTCAAGGCCCTGCTGACGGAGAATGCGGATATGCGCGACAAGCTGTTGCGCACCATGGCCGACATGGAGAATCTGCGCCGCCGTACCGAGCGCGAAAAGGAAGACACGTCGCGTTACGCCATTTCCAATTTCGCGCGCGACGTTCTCACCATCGGCGACAATCTGCGCCGCGTGATCGAGCATGTTCCGGCCGATGAGGCCGCGAACGACCCGGCGCTCAAGAGCTTTTTAGAGGGCGTCGAGCTGACGGAGCGCGAACTGCTCAAGATGATGGAGAAGCACGGCGTGACGAAGCTCGAGCCGCTGGGCGAGCGCTTCGATCCCAATCAGCAGCAGGCCATGTACGAAGTCCCGACCACCGATGTCCCCGAGGGCACCGTGGTGCAGGTGATGCAAGCGGGGTTCTCCATCGGCGACCGGGTCCTCAGACCCGCGCTTGTCGCTGTGTCCAAAGGCGGTCCCAAACAGGCCCCGGCGTCCAAAGCAGCGCCTCAGGAGGCACCGGAATTCGGTCCGGGTGGCGCGGCCAACGACGACGCGCCGGGCAAGGACTAAGCCGCCACGCGGCTTGGCTGGAACCCAGCTACGCCGGAAGCGATCTAAAACGGATCCCATCTAAGCCGGTTTGGTGACGCGGCGCAGCGTGAGGTTGAAGCGCCCGCCCTCCTCCAGAAGGCTGCTCGTTTCG
>Ga0209013_10000097_pt1 | contig 64485 bp, 58 predicted proteins | sample Cruoilmetagenom2_FD_187291 | JGI IMG/M metagenome (GOLD analysis project Ga0209013, IMG submission 187291) | Oil polluted marine microbial communities from Coal Oil Point, Santa Barbara, California, USA - Sample 2 (SPAdes) (version 2) | ecosystem: Environmental > Aquatic > Marine > Oil seeps ... | reverse complement strand
GCAGTACGAGAATGCAAGAACCAGGTTGGGGTAATTGAGAGAATTAATGTGGCTATCCACCAATAGGGGCGCTTAAAATATTCTTTTACGATCAAACCAACCGCTGCAGCTCCCAGCAATGTAATAAACACGGAGGTCGCGCGAGTCACAAATACAGATTTACCGAACAATATGTAAGGCACCACCTGCAGATATACACTGACGCTGTTCAGCCCAAATGACGATCCAAAGGGAAAATATGCCGGCAGCAGCTCTCCTTGATACCTGAATCCGTTTTGAACCAGGCTTTCTGCGAGGATTGTGTGTACCGCTTCGTCGGTGAAAAAAAATATTGGAAACTGCTCGAGACCAACCAGACGGGTAACTAAATACAAAAATAATGCGATAGCGAACAAAGAAATCCCCAGTACGGATTCTTTTACCCGCCAGACGCCAATTACTTTCGTGTCATCGTGAAGTGGAGCCTCCAAAGATGCGGTGTTCCGATCAACATCGCTAATTTCTATATCCTCAGTAACTGAATATCTATATCCCTCACTACGATCCTCACCAACTTGCTTCCCGGAGCGCAGCCAACCGGCAGAAAACAGATAATAACAGCGTCGTTTCAACCACTCGAGGACAGTTATATCTTGAGCACCGTTTTTTGTACCGGAACTACCCGAGCCAACCTTATCCAATGTTGCCTTTCATGGAAAAACTAGCGTTAAAATTTTGATCTTTAGCGGAGTCCAGTCTCCATGCGAGAGATAACCAACCGTTGAATCTCACTCGTCCCCTCATATATCTCTGTGATCTTTGCATCCCGGTAATAGCGCTCAATTGGTAATTCTTTGCTGTATCCCATTCCAGCATGGATCTGAACTGCTTCATTGGTCACATAAACCGCCGTTTCAGACGCAAACAACTTTGCTATAGAAGCTTCAAGAGTGAATCGGTCACCACTTTTCTTGGATCGTTCTTTTGCCATCGCTGCGTTATATACCAACAATCGTGCTGCCTCTATACGTGTTTTCATATCCGCAAGCTTGAAACTGATCCCTTGAAATTGACCGATCTTCTTCCCAAAAGCTTCGCGCTCCTTTGCATATTCTACGCTAGCCTCATAAGCAGCTTCGCTAATACCCAAAGCCTGCGATGCTATACCTATCCGCCCCGCATCTAATACAGTCATTGCTATTTTAAACCCCTCACCATCGCCACCTAACCGGTGTTCAACAGGAATTTTATAATCTTCAAATAAGATCTCGCTGGTTGCGGAAGCGCGAATACCCAACTTAGGCTCTTTTTTTCCACGAATAAAACCCGGTCGATCCGCTTCCACTAAAAAAGCTGTTATCCCTCGATGTCCTTTTTCAGGTTCGGTCAATGTGAATATTACGATGAATTCTGCCACCGGGCCGCTCGTGACCCAGGATTTACGGCCATTGAGTATATAATGATCGCCCTCCAGTACGGCACGGCTGCGCATTGTGCTGGCGTCTGAGCCTGACATCGGTTCGGTCAATGAGTAAGCACCCACGGCCCCACCTGAAGCCACCGGTACAAGGAAATGCTGTTTTTGTTCCTCCGTTCCAAATCTGAGCAGTCCGTAGGCATATAATGAATTGTTCACCGACATAATCGTACCGTGGGAAGCATCGGCTTTGCAAATCTCTTCAAGGGCCAACACGTACGCAAGGGTGTCCATTCCAGCGCCGCCGTATTCCTCTGGAACCTCGATGCCCATAAAACCCATCCCGCCCATCTTCCTGATCGTATCAGCTGGAAATTCGCCGCTTTCATCAAACTCTGCCGCGATGGGCGCGATCTCATTTTGAGCGAAGTCGCGTGCTGCTTGCTGGATCATTTTGTGCTCATCTGTCATTGGAAAAAGGTGTGTGTCCATTGTTCCTCCATGTTTCTTTTATTGTATGCCCGCGATTAAATTATAGCATGCCAGTATACATGGCGATGTATATTTCTTGACAGTGTATAATTATTAGATATACTCAATCAAATATTGGACCATGGAGTTCTTATGGCTTCCCCTTTCAAACGGATAAAATTTGATATTCAACCAGGTAAAGTAGCTTTGATTACCGGTGGATCAAGCGGTATTGGTCTATCGATTGCAAAACTACTCGCATCCCTGGGTATGGACATATGGCTCGTTTCACGAAGAAAAGAACTCTTGGAGAAAGCGAGTGAGGAGATTTATCTTTCCTGTAAAGATTCCAATCAATACTGCAACGTTATCTCGGCCGATGTATCCGATTGGGATCAAGTTTTAGATGTTGCTACCAGGATCGAAGAAGTTGCTGGTGTCCCTGATTTATTGATCAATTCTGCTGGTGTCACCCATCCTGGGCATTTTCAAGACCTTGATATCGACATATTTAGATGGATGATGGACGTTAACTATTTTGGTACGGTCAATATGAGCCGAGCAATCCTGGTAGGTATGATAAGCCGCGGATCGGGTTATATAGTGAACATATCTTCCATGGCGGGATTACTTGGCGTCTACGGATACACCGCTTATGGCGCATCAAAATACGCAGTCAGAGGCTATTCAGATGTATTGCGTGCTGAGTTAAAGCCCATGGATATTGGTCTATCAATCGTTTTCCCATCTGATACGGATACGCCGCAACTCGCTTACGAAGAGGAATTCAAGCCGAAAGAAACGAAGTACATAAACAGTATCGCAAACATCAAACCACCCGAAAAAGTCGCGCAAGCCATCGCTAAAGGTATATCAACAGGTAATTACCACATTTTTTCAAGTTTTGACGATAAGTTACTCTATAAATTATCCAATATATTTGGGGCGGGTGTTTATCCTATTATGGATTACCTTGTTTCCCGAGCTCAACGCAGCACACCTCAGTGAACTTTAAACTCAGGCAGGCGGTTATCGACGACTCGACCCGCATAAAATTCCTCGTCCGGGAGGCACATCTCAACCCGCTTGGTCTGGACTGGCGTAGATTTACCGTCGCGGTCACACCGCAAGAAGGGATCATTGGTTGTGGGCAAATCAAAACCCACCGAGATGGTTCAAGAGAACTTGCATCGGTTGTTGTTGACCCAATATGGCGTGGAGAGGGGATTGCGAAGGAGGTCATCAATCACCCCTATCGATCCACCCTCTACCAGAGTATCTCACATGTCGTTCCAGTTTGGGGGATTTCTACATAAGATTCTGCTTCAAGGTTGTCAACGATGATCTGCCACCCTATTTCAGACGGGTAAGTCGATTATTCTCAATATTAAAAAAAGCGTCCAGAAGACAGGAAAACCTGCTTATAATGAAACTCGATTGAATCACACAAAAATCTAATCGGAATTGAGTTCTATTAATACGTCTTACTCATTATTCATTACATATTAATTATCACAAATCACTCATCAGATTCCCATCGACACTCACATCATCACTTTGCTGGACTATACTCCCTATCGGCTCTCGGGAGGGTCTTCCATTTTTCTCCGGTACACGGCTCATGGCGTATTCAGCGAGGGCTGTGATGGTAAGGCTTGGATTTACCCCAGGGTTCGCGTGCACGATGGAGCCATCCACAATATATAAGCCAGGATAATTATGTACCTGGCAATCCAGATCGATTACACCATCCTCAGCGTCTTCACCAAAACGACAGCCACCCAGGATATGAGCCGTGGTCGGGAGATCGAGCAAGTTTTCTCCCAAACTCCCCATCGGAACACTTTGTGTCTTTTTAGCAAATGACCACGTGACTTCGTGCCCGCTTTCGATGTGCGACGGAACATCATGCTCACATTCCGGATCAATAATCAGTCCATGTTTAAACAGGGTGTAGATGCTGCGTCCCAATTTCAAATCCATGTGGTTGTCGACAGTTTGCATGACTAAAAGAATTGTCGCCCTTCTCGCCCAACCCGGAAGCAGATGAGTACGGAGAGAATCAACAGGATGATGAATGAATGCGCGTAGGGTGATTAATAAACGACGTAAAAACCCACCTTGCGTATAAATCAATGGCGCACTTGCGTACCTCATGACTGAAGATCCATCAGGATATCTAACCGGTTCAACTCTTGTAACATCATCTGCCTTTACAATCGATGTAATTGCAATTCCTTGCGAGTAATCTACATTATCATTACGACCTATAGCCCCCATCAATGCCTCACTATTTGTTCGAACCATCTCCCCTAAACTTCTTGAGATATCCGGCAGTGAACGCGTTTTCTCCCGGCAGTTAAATAATAATCTCAGAGTGCCCAATACTCCTGCAGACAGCACCACGTTCCTGGCAAGAACAAAATCCTCACTCTTTTTTACCCATGCCGTTGATGATCTACAAACAATTTTATATCTTGCCCCATCCGTTTGATCCTCAGGTAATGGTTTTATATCGACTACCTCAACTTCGGGAAGAACGCGCGTTCCTAATTTCTCAGCAAAATATAGATAGTTTTTTACCAACGTGTTTTTTGCATTGTACCGACACCCGACCATGCATGCGCCACAAAACTTGCATCCGCTTCTAGGCGGTCCATCACCCCCAAAATACGGATCCGGTACTTCTTCTCCTTCTGGCCCAAAGAAAACCCCAACCTCGGTCGCCCGAAAAGTATCCTCGGTCCCTCTTTCCTCAGCAATTTCTCGTAATATCTCATCTGCTGGACCGGAATAAGGGTTACTCGTAACACCAAGCATACGACAAGCGGTTTTATAATGCGGTTCAAGCACTTCTTTCCAATTTGCCAGATGGTGCCAGGCTGGATTATCGAACATTGCATCCGGTGGAATTTCCAGCACATTGGCATATCCAAGACTACCGCCCCCTACACCGTTCCCGTGGAATACCATCATACCTTTCAACAAACTTATCTGCAGAACGCCGAAACAACGGACTGCCGGTATCCACAAGTATTTCCATATTTTCCAATTGGTAGACGCAAAATCCTGATCCTGGAAGCGTTTGCCACGTTCTAAAACCAATACGGAATATCCTTTTTCGGATAACCGCATAGCGGATACACTTCCACCAAATCCGGAACCGATCACAACGTAATCGTAAGTCTGATGAGTAGATTCAACTTGCATGTATTGATCTCCAAGAATACTTATACTAGTTCAACCGCCAGTGCTACGGCTTCAGCGCCACCCAGACACAAGGATGCAATCCCTCGCTTAAGGCCGCGATTTACCAGGGCGTATAAAAGTGTGGTTAAGATGCGCGCGCCGCTGGCGCCGATCGGGTGACCAAGAGCTATCGCACCACCATTGACGTTTACTTTCTCCCAATCCCAACCCATATCCGCAAGGGCGATACCGTTGGCCATCACCTGAGCGGCAAAGGCCTCGTTCAATTCAATCAAATCCACATCAGCAAGGCTCCACCCGATTTGTTTTAGCAATTTTGGTAACGCTAAAGAAGGCGCATCGAACATGTATTTCGGTTCAACCGCCGCCTGGGCGTATCCAACGATGTGCGCCAGGGGTGCTAATCCTAAATTTTCTGCCATTTCACTGCTCGCTACGACCACCGCAGCAGCTCCATCATTCAAGCCTGGTGCATTTCCGGCAGTAACCATTCCATCCTTAACGAATGCCGGTTTCAGCCTGGACAGCGCCTCTATTGATGTGTCACGGCGAGGGGTTTCATCAGTATCAAAGATCGTCACCACGCCTTTTCGCCCCTTTATCTCGACGGGCACAATCTCGTCACTGAACCAGCCATTGTCAATCGCCTCTATTGCGTTCATGTGACTTCGGAGGGCCAGTTCATCCATTTGTTCCCTGGTAACCCCATATTCCTGCGCAATGAACTCGGCCGCATTGCCCATACCCCAATCTTCAAAAGGATCCCATAATCCATCGAGCAATAGCGCATCAGTCAATTGTTTGTGACCGTAGCGTAACTGGCCACCGCGCCCCTCTACCAGGAATGGCGCTCTGCTCATGTTCTCCATCCCACCTGCGACGTACAGATGTCCATCTCCAGCTCTTATTCCCTGGGCAGCGAACATGACAGTCTTCAACCCGGAGCCGCACACTTTATTGATGGCCGTCGCACTGACGCTGCTGGGAACGCCAGCGTAAATCATCGCTTGCCGCGCCGGGGCCTGTCCGAGACCTGCGGAAACGACATTTCCCATCAAAACTTCGTCGATTTGTGCTGCATCCGCTATGCCAGATCGATTTATGGCTTCCTTAACTACAACTGCACCTAACCGGGTCGCCGATAAACTGGATAATGATCCCTGGAATCGCCCACTCGGTGTACGCGTGGCGCTGAGGATGACGGGGAGGTTGTGGGTATTGCTGAGTTTCATTGTGATCCTCCTGTTTCGAAATGAGTAACGAGTAATTAGTAATAGAAATATTAGATTAGGTTTTAGTTCCTTGTTTTCTTAAAAATGGGATTTTGGTTAATAATGTGCATATCACATTGTCGACCTACCTTGACTTTCGGAGATAGTTGTCTCATGTATTGAATCATCATCTCTTATTGTACTTCCTCTTAGATTTGGAATCATTGCCAACTATAAACGAACGATTTGAGATATCAGTGCAATTCGATGTGTAGCAACTTCCTTTCCGAGAATGTTACGACCCTTGAAACACCAACCTTGGCTCTCTCTTGCTGATCGAAGAGCATACTCATTACGTTTTACTCTTTACTCCTCTCCCACTCTTCCCTCACCCTCCTATATGTCTCATCCAACGCCTCCGGGAGGACGCGCGTTTTTGCCAGTGATGTCATGAAATTCGTATCCCCACCCCATCGTGGGACCACGTGCATGTGCAGATGTTCGGCGATACCTGCGCCGGCTGCATCACCAATGTTCATTCCGACATTGAAACCTTGAGGTTTGTATATCATCTTTAAGACGGAAACTGCTGTATTGGTAAATTCCATGATCTCAGCGCGTGAGTTCTCATCGAGCGCATCGATGGATGAACAATGGTCGAATGGCAAGATCATCAAATGTCCGCTCGTGTACGGAAAACGGTTCAAAATTACGAAAGAATAATTTCCCCGGATGACGATCAGATTTTCGGATCCATCGGGACTCGCGAGCGCTTCACAAAATACGCACCCTTCTTTTTTATCGTAGTTTTGGATGTAAGCCATACGCCAGGGAGACCAGATATATTTCAAACCCAACCGCCGTCACTATTTAGCAATCTAAATAACAGAAAGTGTGAAATAATTTTAGGTTTCATTGAAAGTTGATATTATCACAATGTGTGATATGTGCATTATTTTTCACAATTGACCTTATTGTAGCAAAGAATTCTAACTCAGGGAATAGTTGACAGCCAGACACAAGCAGTGTATCCTAGCCCAATCAATTTTTCATTGTGCATCTCTCATGACCCAACTCTCATTTTACCAACCAACCGTTTGGACAATAAGGGACTTGACTCGCTATCTGCGAGACATGTTCGAAGCTGACGAAGCTTTGCAAGATTTATGGGTGCATGGAGAGGTTTCAAATCTGTCACGTCCCAGCTCCGGTCATTTATATTTCACAATAAAGGATAGTCATAGCACCTTGCGGTGTGTGATGTGGCGATCTGCGGTCATGAGGTTGCCTTTTATGCCTCGAAACGGTGACGCTGTAGAAATCCATGGCAGCATCAGTGTATACGAAGCGGCTGGACAATACCAGCTCTATGCAGACGAAATTCGGCCTGCCGGAGAGGGCTTGCTTTACCAGGAATTTGTCCGGCTGAAAGGCAGGTTAGAAGCCGAAGGACTCTTTGAAGAGGAGCGAAAACGATCCATCCCACAATTTCCTGGCAAGATCGGCATTGTGACATCCCCGACAGGCGCTGCTCTGCGTGATATGTTAAACACCATAAAACGCCGTTATCCGATAGCGGAAATCATCCTGGTCCCATCCCTTGTCCAAGGAGAAGAAGCACCAGTAAATATTATCTCTGCGATTGAATCCCTCAACCAGAATATAAAACCGGACGTGATATTGCTCGCTCGCGGAGGCGGATCACTAGAAGATCTGTGGGCATTCAATAATGAAGACGTGGCGCGTGCAATTTTCGCTTCGACAACCCCCATCATAACAGGCATTGGCCACGAGACTGATTTTACCATCGCAGATTTTGTGAGTGATTTACGAGCTTCCACCCCCACGGCAGCAGCAGAGCAGGCTACGCCGAATCGTTTTGACCTGAAGACGGAATTACGCGAGATGAATGCAGCGCTGCTGGGTACATTATCTGCTGGATTGATGGACAATAGATTACGTGTGAACCAGTTTCTACATAGTTTGCTAATATTATCACCTTCAACCCGTTTACGTTCGAATCGACAACGTATAGACGAATTATTGCATCGCATTGAAAATCGGGCTGCAAACAAAATACAGCTGAGGCGGGCTCAGTTACAGGGCATGACTCAAAATTTGATATCTTTAAACCCGATCTCTGCGTTAAAACGTGGTTATTCCGCGGTCACACTACCTGATGGAACACTGGTCCACAGTATCCATCAGGTAGAGTCCAATGACATGCTTGATGTGCGTGTTGTTGATGGCACCATCGCCGCGCAGGTTAAGACTACCAGGAAAATTGACGAATAAACACCATGCAAGTTAGTTCCCTCACAGAAACCGAACAGCAGGAGCTCGCTGCTTTTATTGAGGAGTCTAACCAGCGTTTGGAAGATGAAACGATGGAAAATGCCAATCGTGCCTTCAATCTTGGCTGCATGATTGGTCTGATGCCTGCAGGATTGGTCGTATTACTGTCATTCTATCTCACAAAAGGGAGTTGGATACCGGTCGGGATCACAGCCGTGTTGATGTTTATCGCTCTGATGCTGTTCACAAATTTAGCAGCATACACTGCGAGAAACCGGACCATGGAACGCGTTTACGAAGAGCAATTTTCCCCAACAATTGGGCCTAAATTATCGGAATTCAAGATCGAAGAGGAAGAATTTTCTCAAATTGCAGATGAAGTATTACCTGCTGGTGCCATGCTGCGAAATTTTTTATTGATTGAGCCAACCGAAATTGATCCTGATGATGAAATTGATGTTACTGATAAGGAATAACGATGCCAGATAAAAAGAACAAAGAAAGTGACGTGCATGAAAAGCCAGTTGACCAATTAACCTACGAAGAGGCATTTAGAGAACTTGAAGAGATCGTTTCATCTTTGGAGTCGGAAGAACATTCGCTCGACAATGCTCTGTTGCTATTTGAAAGGGGACAGATGCTGGCAAAACATAGTGGATCTCTGCTTGATCAAGCCGAATTGAGAGTGCAGCAGGTTTCAGGCGAGGAGACTGTCCCATTTGAGGTCGGAGAGTAAACTTGTTAACGTCCGAATTAATTTCTAATTCGTTGAAGCGCTGAATCTTTGAGATTTCTGATCTCCTGTACACCGAGAACGTAGACCATCAGCACGTAGACAACTCCCCCAACCAGTATTCCCCCTATCGCAACGGACCATTCAGGAAGGCCGCTGGATATCTGCAGCCATCCCCAGAGCGCTATCCACATAACGCCCGTCCCTACACATGCCTGCACACACGCTTTTAGGATTGTCCTACCTTGCATCCCATTAAGACGGCGACGCATCAGCACCAACAACACGACCATTTCCAGGCCGGTTGCCAGAGAGTTAGCCAGCGCCAACCCGCCGAGGGGCATCCAACCCAGTCGTGAGAACAGCGCCGAAAAAATCAGACTGAAAATAACGTTCAAGCTCATCGCGCCAATACCCACAAAAACCGGGGTTTTGGTATCATGCATTGCATAAAACGCACGCGATATAATCTCTACAACTGAATGACCTACCAATCCGACTGCGTACCAAAGCAGCGCCCAAGACACCAGCTGTGTGGAAAAGTCTGTAAACTCACCTCGCTGGTAGACAAAAATTACTAACTCCTTGCGCAGCAGGATCATCCCTAACATGGCAGGAATCGAGAGCAGAAGCACTCCTCGCAGGCTGTCCGCAAGCGAATTACGCATGTCGTCCAGTCTACCTTTAGCAACCTGCGCTGAAAAAGTCGGCATGGCGGCAATAGCAATCGACTGAGCAATAATTGTTTGAGGCATCAGCATCAGGGCAAATGCGAATATCAATCCATTAACACTGCCTTCCACCATGAACGATGCCAGCCAAACGTTGATCCAAAAATTTAACTGAACAACTGCAACGCCCAACAGGCGCGGACCCATCAATCGGGCTACTTCATACACCGGTGGATATTTCAAACCCAGGGTCGCGTAATACTTACCCCCCAGTCGGATCAATGAAGGTATTTGAAATATCAGGTGTAAGCTGGCGCCGATGAGTACACCCCACGCCAGGCCGTATATTCCCAGTTGAGGTACAAGAACGATTAACCCAAAGATAATTCCCAAAGAATACATGGAAGGAGCTAGCGCTGGGATTAGAAATTTTTGGTGCGAGTTTAACACCCCCATGACCAATCCGCTCAAGCCAAATATTATCGCGGAAGGAAGCATTATGCGCAACAGGTTAACGGTTAGCGCCTCTTTATATGGATCGCTAGAAAATCCGGGAGCTAACAGGTAGCGGACTATTTGGGGAGCAAAAAAAGCCGCCAGCAGGCCAAGTAAGGATAAGATGATGATAATGAGGTTACCAACCGCTGAAGCCAGTCTCCATGCTCCGCGTTGATCATCTTTAGTCAGCAATGTTGTATAAGTGGGGATAAACGCTGATGCCAATGCCCCCCCTGCTACCAGGGTAAATAATGTCTCCGAAACCCGGTTTGCCGCAGCAAATGCTTCAATCTCGAGGTTTGTACCGAATACGTTTGCTACCAGAACCTTACGCAATAGTCCGATGAGCATACTAATCGCCAGAGCTAACATCACGGTTCCAGCTGCCCGGGCTATTTGGCGACTTTCAGAATTGATTGAAGTAGTCACAGGCATTGATTATATCCGAATTGTTTAAGGTAGAGAAACACTCACTAATACTGGAAAGGGGTTAAAATAAAAATCTCTGACACAAGTTGTCCAATTATATTATTGAAAATCCACTTCACACAGAACATGTGTTCGTTTATAATATCAGCATTACCGAGGTGATTTATGGTCCCGAAGTACACAAGCCCGGCAAACAAGATGATTTACAACAATCAGGTTTGGGAAGTGGTCCTTCAAATCCCACATGGAAAAGTTGCAACTTACGGTCAGATTGCGTCTCTTATTCCACCTCCCGAGGGGATACCCGCTGAATCCTACCGAAAATTATCTCCTCGCTGGGTGGGTGCTGCCATGGCTGGCAGTCCAAAGGGCATACCATGGCAGCGAGTGATCAATGCTTCAGGAGAAATCAGCCTGAGCGGCGAATCAGCCCAAAGACAGAGAAGGCTTCTGGAAGATGATGGCGTGGAATTTGATGAACGAGGACGTATCGATTTGAAGCGTTTCCAGTGGACAACTTCTGACAGTGACAGCTCGCAATTAGAGCTGCCCATCTAAACACACTGGCATCAGACCAGGGAGTGAAGTACAACAATGACCAGAAGAGAAGAAAAAGTCCAGCTCCAACATCCTGACCCAGAGAAAAATGCACCGCGTATATCCCCCTACAAGTACAAGATAGTAAATCACGGTAATTCCCCAGAACGACGATGGTGTGCCTTTTAAGGAACTCTCTGGTAAAGTGGAAGAGCAGCTATCAAGTGAAGAACTTAACCGGCTTGGATCTATTGGCTGGTATACGACGACTGTCAAGTTAGACCTTGAAGCGCGCGGCTTGATTGAAAGAATACCCAACTCAAAGCCCCAACGAGTTAGACGCCTGGATTGAGAAATGTGACGGATAAATATTGTGTACCCCGTGATAGAATCGATGAGAGCCGGGTACGCCGCCCCCGGCTCTCATTAAGGAGGAGAAGAAGAGAAATCGCCCTTCGACCACAACTATACCAAATGAGCACATATCATGCTTGACGATTACCCTACGATTACCCTACGATTGACCTATAATTGCCCTCCAGTATTGCCCACAAAGTAGGAAACTACATGAATTCTGCCATCAAAACAGAAAAATTAAACCGAATCTACAAAATCAGGGGTGGCATGGGCCGTGATCGATGACCGAGAGCATTACAAGACCTTGAAATACATATACACTGCGCCGGTCCATTTCCCTACTTACCTGCTTGGACGCAGCATAGCGACCTTCCTGGTATCATCCGTCGCCGTATTGGTAACCATGTTGGTGGGTGTGATCTTCTTAAATGTGCAGGTAGAGCTTTCGTCCATCAATTGGCCGCTGTTTCTGGTCACGCTCGTTGTGGGCGTTAACATGCTAGCCTTGATGGGTTTAAGCCTGGCAGGTGTGATGCTCTTAATGGTTCACCACATGTGGGATTTGGGCGCCGCCGTTGCCGGCGCTCTTTACTTATTTAGCGGTGCAATTTTTCCACTTGAAGTGCTCCCAGCCGCGATTCGTTGGATCGGCTATCTCATGCCGATCACTTATTGGTTAGAACTAATCCGGCGTTCTCTGGTTGGTCAGATAGCGCAGGAATTTCCTACACTTTCGCAGTTCAGCAACACGCAGTTGATGCTAATATTGTTGGCTTTGACCGCAGTATTTGGGGTCATATCAATCATCTCTTTCCGCTGGTGTGAGGCAAAAGCCCGTGATCGAGGTATGATTGACGTGACAACGAATTATTGATGCAATGGCTGTGAGTAAACAAGAAATCGAGTACACAGGTAATCAATGATGAGCACGAATGACAAAACTTCACAGATATATACAGGCATGACGGGCAGCACGCCGATCGGCAAGATTGGGGTCGCAGCTTCTGACCATGGTTTGGTGACGGTTGAATTTGTGGAGGATGAAGGTGATTTGGTTCACATCCTGAGCCAACACTATGGATGGAAAATGAAGAACATACATTCCACCAGCGAGAGCGAATTCGAGAACGAAATTGTCGATAAAGCCTGCGAGCAGCTTGAAGAATACCTTACAGGAGAGCGGGAGGAATTTGATGTCCCGATCGATTGGTCCATCATGACTCCATTCCAGGTGGAAGCCCTGCAAGCCACATACAATATAGCTTACGGACAGGTAGCGACCTATAAGGAGATTGCGCATCAAATTGGCAAGCCGCGCGCGCCGCGCGCCGTCGGCCGGGCTGAAGCAACCAATCCCATGCCGCTAGTTATTCCGTGCCACCGCGTGATCGGTTCTGACGGTGGTTTGCACGGTTATGGCGGTCGGGGAGGTTTGCAGACGAAAGCCTGGCTGCTGCGGCTCGAAGGAGCCCGGGAGTGAAGGTGGTGAGCTGCGAGAAGAAGTCTCAGGAAAACAAAACTTACATTAAGGAGAACCAAAATGAAATATCGTCGATTTGGACGGACGAACTGGAACATTAGTGAGATCGGTTATGGCATGTGGGGCATGGGTGGTTGGACCGGATCAGATGACGAACAATCTTTGAGATCCCTGCAGCTAGCAGTCGACCTGGGATGCAATTTCTTTGATACTGCCTGGGGATATGGGGAAGGACACAGTGAGAGTCTACTGGGCCAACTCGTGCGGTCAAATCCAAATCAAAAATTGTATACCGCGACCAAGATGCCTCCCAAGAACATGATCTGGCCCAGCCGGCGTGAATTCACGCTGGATGACTGTTTTCCACCCGATCACATCGAAGAATATGTGCATAAGAGCCTGGAAAATGCCGGATTGAGTAGTTTCGATCTGATGCAATTCCACACCTGGGAAGATTCGTGGGGAGAAGATGACCGTTGGGCGCAGAAAATGGATGATTTACGCGGACAGGGCTTCATCCATGCGATAGGAATCAGCATCAATCGCTGGGAGCCGTGGAACGGTGTCAAAGCAGTACGCAGTGGTTTGATCGACGCAGTGCAGGTGATATACAACATATTCGATCAGAACCCGGGAGATGAACTGTTTCCTGCCTGCGAGGATATGGATGTTGCAGTTATCGCACGCGTTCCATTTGATGAGGGGACGCTTACCGGGAACCTCACTCTGGACAGTACCTGGCCGGAGGGTGATTGGCGGAATTCCTATTTTGTCCCTGAGAACCTGAGTTCCAGCGTAGAACATGCCGAACAGGTAAAACCACTCGTATCTGAAGGATTGATAATGCCTGAGATGGCACTGCGCTTTATCCTCAATCACTCAACGGTGAGCACAATAATCCCCGGAATGCGAAAGATTCAACATGTTGAAAGCAATATCGCGACCAGTGACAGCGGCCCATTGCCCGTTGAACTTCATGACCAATTGAAAAACCACCGCTGGGACCGATTGCCGACTGAATGGTCGCAGTGAAATTACTCACCATTAAGTTGATAAGAATGTAACATTGCCAATGATTGACCCATCATGTAAAATCAATAACCAGAAACACTGATAAAGATCACGGATGTAGATTCGCATCCGTCGCATCGAAAACTAACACGGGAGGTCCTACATGGCCCAAGCAAGTCGTGAGCGGTGGATCGCGTTTTTAATGGTCCTGCCCTCGCTCATTCTGATCGGAATTTTTGTTTATGGGTTCATTGGTTGGACGGGGAGTGTCTCCTTATCCCAATGGGACGGGGTTTTACCAAACTATGAATGGGCGGGATTTGAAAATTTTAAAGAATTATTCAGTCTGGAAGAAGGAGGCATTTCAGCTAGACGATTCCGCATTGACCTCTGGAACACGTTTTTCTTCACCATTTTATTCTTATTGGTGTGCGCAGTGGTCGGATTAATGCTGGCCATTCTTCTGGATCAAAAAGTTAAGGGGGAAGGCATATTCCGCACAGTTTACCTGTTCCCCATGGCGCTCTCATTTGTCGTAACCGGCGTGGTCTGGCAGTGGATATTTGCGCCTGGGACTGCAAACCGCGCCCGTGGTGTGAACGCGCTGCTGGACATCATCGGCCTTGATGGACTCAAATGGAAGTGGTATACAGACACGGGATCTTTGGGTCCTTTTCACTATGCCTTGATCCCTGTCATCATCGCTGCCTCCTGGCAGATGATCGGCTACACCATGGCCATGTACCTGGCCGGACTGCGCGGCATCCCGGAAGAACTGCGTGAGGCGGCGAGGGTGGACGGTGCCAGTGAGGTTCAGATCTATCGCCGTATCATAATGCCGATCCTGGCCCCCATCACGCTCAGTGCTCTGATTGTTTTGGGGCATATTTCACTGAAAATTTTTGACCTGATATTTACCATGACCGGCAAGGGTCCCGGATTCGTAACCGATGTCCCGGGCATCTTCATGTTTGAGACCACGTTCCAGGGTAACCACTACTCGCAAGGCGCCGCAATATCGATGATCATGTTGGCCATGGTGGCGGTGATTATCATCCCATACCTGATCTACAGCATGAGAAGGCAGGTGGAGCTATGAGAACTACACGTTTCAGCCCCTCACGTATCGCCATTTATTTGCTGTTGATCCTTTTTGCCATCATTTTCCTGATCCCGGTTTATGTCATGCTGACCAGTTCGTTTAAGACCTTTGCCGAGGTTCAAGACCTGAGCAAGATGTGGAGCCTGCCTTCCAGCATCAATCTGGACAGTTTTAAGGCCGCCTGGTCCGGGATCCCTGAGAAGGGACTGCGAGGTTTAAACAGGAACCTCTTGAACAGCATCCTGTTGACCGTTCCAGCAACGATCATATCCTCCATGCTCGGTTCTATGAACGGTTATATCCTCTCAAAGTGGCGCTTTCCTGGAGCGAACGCCATATTCTGGATCTTGTTGTTCGGAATGTTTATCCCTTATCAAAGTATCTTAATTCCGCTGACGCAAACACTGGCGTTTATTGGGTTGGGCGGCACTCTATGGGGGCTGATCCTGGTGCATGTAGTTTACGGCATCCCGATCACAACCCTGATTTTCCGCAACTACTACGCCGAGGTACCCACCGAAATGATCGAAGCTGCGCGCATCGATGGCGCCGGTATTCTGGGGACTTACTGGTATGTTATGTTCCCTATCTCACTTCCAGGTTTTGTAGTCGTCATCATCTGGCAGTTCACAAATATCTGGAACGAGTTCCTGTTTGCTGTAACAACATTGCAAAAGCCAGAACTGCAGCCCATAACTGTGGCGCTGCGCAACCTCTCCGGCAGCCAGATCAAGGAGTGGAACGTGGTCATGGCGGGAACACTGATCGCGGCTGTACCGACTCTCATCATCTACATTCTGTTGGGCAGATACTTTATCCGCGGCTTGCTTGCAGGTTCGGTTAAGGGGTAATTGGAGGCATAAAATGAACGGCGAGAAAAAACTCCGCTGGGGTTTTCTCAGCACAGCGCGGATAAATGATGCCCTGATCGATCCGTTGCGCGTCTCAGTCCGCAACGAACTGGTCGCTGTCGCCAGCCGGGACCAGCAAAAGGCTGGTGACTACGCGAAGGAAAAGCATATCCCGCAGTCGTTTGGCAGCTACGAAGCGCTCCTGGCTGACCCGGACGTGGACGTGATCTACAACCCACTGCCAAACCATATGCACACCGAATGGACCGTCAAGGCGGCCCATGCAGGTAAGCACGTGCTTTGTGAGAAGCCAGTCGCGCTTGCTGCTGCTGACGTGGATGCCATGATAGAAGCGGCTGTCAGCACAGGCGTGACGATCACCGAAGCCTTCATGTACCGCCATCATTCCCAAACTCTCAAGGTCAAAGAGCTGGTCGACCAGGGCGCAATCGGTGATCTGCAGTTTATCCGCGGATCGTTCTCATTCTACTTGGACCGGGAATGGGACATCCGGCTTGACCCAGAAATGGGCGGCGGCAGCATATGGGACGTGGGCTGCTACCCGATCAGCTACGCGCGTTATATCGCGGGTGAAGAACCGGGTGAGGTGTTCGGCTGGCAGGTGAGCAGTAAAAGGGGCGTCGATTTGATATTCACCGGGCAGATGCGCTTTCCGGGCGGTGTTTTGGCACAGTTTGATTCCAGCTTCCGCACACCTTACCGTACTCATATCGAAATTACCGGTTCAGAAGGCTCGCTATCCATACCGCGCCCATTTAATCCAGGAAAAAACGAGTTCATCACGTTAAAACGTGGTGAGGATGCTGAAACAATTCATATCCCAGGTGAAATGCTTTACCTGGGGGAAGTTGAAGACTTAACAGATGCAGTCTTGCACGGCAAATCCCCACTGATCAACCTTCAGCACAGCCGTGCAAATGTAACGACCATATTGGCGCTGCTCCAATCCGCAAAAGAGGGGAAACCGGTGGTCTTATAAACCCCAATATCTACTCGAGAGAATCAAAACAGGACCCGGGAAAGCATTCCGAGTCCTGTTTATTCTATGGTACATTTTCGACTTACTACGTCACAGGCAGCGCCTGCTGTTCCTCAGGTGCATCGGATTGCAGTACATACCCTAACCCGGCCAAACCTAAGCCAGTTAGCGAAATCAGGATCATAAAGAATGCGTCCGGAAGTTCCAACCAGCCTCCTTTGGATGATTCCAGGATGGATGATACAATCACAAAAAGCGGCCACCAGATCCCGGCTGCCAGTGGAAGCCAGTTCCAGCGCGGCAGCGCCTGATTACGCAAGCAGGCAATCCCAAAGAAGACCAGCCCAAGCAACATGATCGTCATCCCATAAAAGAACATGTACCAGTAGGGATCGCTGTCGTAAATCCCAAGGCCAGTCGCGCCAACAATTGTGACTAATCCGCTGACAATGGATACCGCCAGGCTGATTTTTCCGAACCATCCCGAACGCTCACCATAGCCCACATATAAACCTACCAACCCGATAACAACCAGCAGCATGCCCAGAAAAAACAATATCATATCCGCGTCATTCAGGTAGCGGTCGATTGCCAGGCTGCGCGCGTTATAGGGGCTGTATTCCGGTCGTGTGCCGGCGATGAAGCCCAGGACAAACGCAATAGCTCCGATTGTCATCGACCAACCGCTGATTTTAATAAACTTTGATTTACTCATCTCTGTACCTCTTTGCAGATTTTCCTCGATCACGGTCGAAATGTAATCGAGCATCGTCAGAGCCCACAACTCGAGCATGCCAGACGTCCCGCCCTGCTGAATTGTGCGCCGGCAGTTATCACGGAACACCTGCAGCATGTGGGGACTGTACGCTCGCCCGAAGCCCGATGGATAAGCAGCCAGGAGCATCCGGTAAACATCCACTGAAAACGAAACCAGGGACGAATCCTGTGTCAATTCTTTCCGCATCGTAAACCTCCTTCAGGGCAGTCCAAACAAAACCTGTTTAGCCTGGGCGATTGAGACCTGGCTGGCCAAACGTTGAGCTTCAGCCTGCAGCACCCGCTGCCCTAAACCAGTCAGCCTGTAGTAGCGCCGCCGCTGGTCATCGAGCTTTGGATCCGGCCTTTCGTCGCATTCTTCGATCATCCCAGCAGCCAGCAAGCGCTTGATGGATCCGTATAACGTACCCGGCCCCATCTTTACGCGGCCACTGGTGTTTTTTTCCACCTCCAGCATTATGCCGTAACCGTGTTTTTCGCGGTCGGCCAAAGCCAGCAGGATGTTGAAGACCGCCGGTGTCAATGGAAGGAACTCTTGTGGATCTTTGATTGAATTGGTCATGCTTGCTCCTCGTCTATATATATCCGTACACGATATATCTGTATCGGATATTGTATATCCAGTTTATCTTATTGTCAAGGGCAAGAAGTATACAGCAACTTTCGGGTTGACACGCACCACAGCGGTGATAAACTCACAGGAACTTTTGATAAGGAATCTGCTAACTTGAAAATCAAGGATTGGGCTGCATTCATCTTGCTGGGTACTATTTGGGGCTCGTCTTTCCTGTGGATCAAAATTGGTGTGCAGGAGATCGGTCCTGTTTTACTTGTCTCTCTGCGCTTACTGTTTGGCATATTGTTTTTAGCAGTCGTTGCCATCATCGCCCGCCCACGTTTGCCTAAAGAGAGAGGCGTCTGGATAGCCCTCATCATATTGGGATTCATCAACACCGCAATCCCCTATGTATTAATTACCTGGGGTGAGCAGTACATCGATTCGTCCGTAGCTGCCATATTAAACGCCACGACGCCGTTGTTCACCATGCTCATTGCGCAATTTTTCCTGCGCGACGATCGCATGACGCTGATGCGTTTTGCCGGCCTGCTAATTGGGTTCTTCGGCATCGCCGTGCTGGTAAGCCGAGACCTGGATTTCAACCTGGCAAGCAGCGTTCAGGTTGCCGATACTTCCAACGGGCCTGCCATCCCACCAAACTATCTGAAATTGCTCGGGCAGATGGCCGTTCTTCTCGCTTCCTGCTTGTACGCCATCAGTTCAGTTTTCGCCAGGCGAACGACAAAGGGTGTGTCGCCGATTGTATTGGGATTGATCCCCCTGCTGGGAGCGGACGCGGTGCTGTGGATGCTTACCTACACTATCGAATCACCGGTATCATTTTCTGTCTCTGGTATCACCGCGTTTGCCGTCATCTGGTTAGGACTGATGGGAACAGGATTTGCATTTCTGTTGTATTTTTACCTCATCCACTCCGTGGGGCCCACCCGCGCCACATTGGTTACCTATGTGTTTCCAATCGTGGGCATCGTACTTGGTGTTGTTTTCCTCGGAGAACGCCTGGATTGGAACTTGATCCTTGGCTGTGCTCTGATTGTTGGCAGCATAATCGTGGTCAACACCCGCACCGGTACACAAGTCATCTCTCAGCAAGTTGATGTATAAAGTTACCGGGCGATCTGGCAAATCCCGCCATCTTCACGTATCAGTCAAGAAGGCTTACTCATTACGTTTTTCTCATTACGAATCACTTTTCACTCTTCATATATCACAAGGTCCCCATCACATTATTTCCCTCACACCAAACTCCTGACTTTCGTCAAATTGACAAGACGCTAAAAAAATGATAAATTAGCAGCGTAAACACATACATTGAGAAAGGTGCGCCAGCCGCCCGGATGCGTGGCGCACAATGGGGAAAGTCCGGTGATCCAATTTGGAAAGTCCGGCGCTGTCCCGCAACGGTAACACGGTTTAATCGTGAAGCCCGAACACCCGCCTTTACTCAGCCTGTATGCTCCCTCGCGGTTAGGGAGGCCGGGCAGTTGGAACCAAACATTTCCAACCAAGCACACCAGGCCTCCCGCCCAAAAGGCAGGAGGTTTTTTCATTTCTGCGGGAAGATGTTCACGTAATAAAAAAACCATATCAGGAGAATCTCCCATGCGCAAACTTTACCCTCTCTTTTCAATCACCGGCGGATTACTACTTATTGCACTGTTCCTAATCGCCGTTCAGGTGCAGGCGCAGGAAACTAATGGTCACGAAAATCCAAGCCTGACTTATGGGGAAGGTAATATGTCCGTCTATATTGCTGTCCAGCTAGAGCAAGGTGATAACCTGATACGTGAAGTGTCTTTCGATGGTGAATTAACCGGGCTTGAAGCCCTTCAATTGACGGATTTAAATGTCGAAGCTGAGGATTTTGGTTGGGGGATAGCGGTATGCTCCATCAACGGTGTTGGCTGCCCGGTCGGTGATTGTTTTTGTGGTGGTGATTACTTCTGGAATTATTCTCAATGGAGTGAAGAAGCTTGGGTCGATCCGGGGATGGGTGCCAGTCAAACAGAAATTTCAACAACAGGACAGGTCGAAGGCTGGCGCTGGGGTAAGTGGGATGAGGGTGGCCTGCCACCCGCGACAAGTCTTATCCCAGCCTCTGATGGGCTGAATTGGCTGGCATTACAGCAGAACGCCATCAACGGCGGCTACGGTTACACCACAGAAGGTTCCATGTCCAGCTCGGTCGAAACGCTTCAGACTATCGGTACCAACGATCACCGTGCTGTAGAATGGCGTCGTTTCGAGTACAGCACCCCTTTACAGCAGTACGTCTGGGGCAGGAGTTCCGCCTACGCGAAAAGGGCTGCCGAGTCTGGTAAATTGGCTTCCGGTCTGGTGGCTGCTGACGGATTGTGTTATCCGCCACTGACCGCCAAACCAATGGATTATTATGACCCAGATACCGGCATCTATTCAGAACACAGCGGTTTCCAGGCTTGGGCCATGCTCGGGACGCTTTCCTTGAGCGACACGGTACCGACAACAGCGATTGACTACTTGAAAAGCCTGGTCATGTCGGATGGCGGCTGGGAATGGAATACTATCAACCCGCCGCTGGGTACAGACAGTAACACAACGGCTTTGGTCATCCAGGCTTTGATCGCCTCTGGAGAATCACCCACTTCCACTATCATTATCAACGGTTTAGATTATCTGAAAGCTGCCCAAAACGATGATGGTGGATTTGTCAACTCCGCTGACCCGGATAGCCCGTTCTACAGCGAGTTCAGCGATACTAATTCCACGGCTTACGCGGTCCAGGCCATTTTCTCCGCCGGTCAGGATCCCATCACCGGCACCTGGACAATCAGCGATACCAACGCGATTGAATATATCCTTGGTATGCAGCTGGAAAATGGCAGCTTCGAATGGATGAAAGACGATGGCGCCAACCTGTTAGCGTCCCAGCAGGCCATCCCTGCCTTGCTGGCCGAATCGCTGCCTTATAAAGTTGCAGCATTTGACAACTGCCCGGTTCAATTCCTACCTATCTTACATGGACCAGCAGCTAAGTAAAGATGGAACATATTAAGACATCAAAGACCTTTGCTACATTTGTCTTCTTATCAGCGCTGGCGCTTATTTTCATCGCGGATCCTTCATCAGGCGCCGCGCAGTCGCCCAACCGCGCTGCCCTGGTGGTCATATTCGGTGATGGAAGCACAACAACGCGCTGCGTCTCATTCGATGAAGACACCATTACCGGCTATGAACTTCTCGAGCAATCGGGATTTTCTTTCGTAGCTTCCTTCGAAACACAGGGTGCAGCGATCTGTAAAATTGAAGAAGACGGCTGCCCGGCAAACGACTGCTTCTGCCAATCTCCCCCCGATTACTGGTCTTATTGGCATCTGGCCGAAGACGATTGGGTGTACTCTTACCAGGGATCAGGTTTGTATACCGTTGAGGACGGCATCGTGGATGGCTGGGCATGGGGACCCGGCGAACCGCCGCCCATGGTCTCATTTGATCAGATCTGCATGGACCCAACCCCGACCAGCACCCCGACCGCCACACACACCCAGCAGCCAGAACCTACCGCCACGAAAACAACTCTGCCTGCAGTAAACCCAACATCAACCAGCGAGGCTTATCCACCACCTGCTAGGGCCACGAGTACGCCGAACAGCAGCGCTCCTGCTCAAGCCACAAATACGCCTCCCTCCGTTGCTCCCCCACCCACTGCAACCCCAGTACAAGCGGGACCATCAACCAGCGCAATCGCCTCAGCGTCCAACCCGCGCATTATCATCCCGGCGGTTCACGCTACCCCCACTCGAGGACGTTTACTTGAATCGCCAACCATGGCGCCCCCCACAGAGACACCCACGCCGAAACCAACAGCGAACCCCAAAACGCTCAACATGGGCGCACCACCATCTGGATCGGGTGTGCCATTCAATTATGTGATATTCGGCGTTTTGGCCGGATCGTTATCATTTGTAGTGATCGTGCAATCCTACAAAAGAAGACAATGAAAACAGAATCGAGACTACAATTCTGGCTGCGCCCTTCAATATACGCCGCAGCAACAGTGCTCGGACTATTATCGCTGGTCTATCCCTTTTTGCTGCCTGCTGTCACCGATGGCTCAAGCGCGGGCCAGGCTCGGGCCGCCGAAATGCCCCTCCTGATGACCGTAATGCTGGGCTTGTGCCTTCTGGTATTGATCTACGAAGTTCAGGGTCAATCCATGAACACGAAGCTTGTGGCTTTGTTGGGAGTACTGGTTGCGATTAACGCTGCCGTACGCTTTATTGAAGTTGGTATCCCTGGCCCGGGTGGATTCAGCCCCATATTCTTTCTTATCATTCTCACTGGCTACTTGTTCGGTGGGCGGTTCGGTTTCTTAATGGGCGCGTTAACGATTTTTGTCTCATCATTAATCACCGGCGGCATCGGACCGTGGCTTCCCAGCCAGATGCTCGCTGCAGGCTGGGTGGGGATGAGCGCTGCATTACTTCCGCCTCTTGTCTCACGAGTGCGATCAATAAAGGCCCACCCTTCTCCAAGATGGGAGCAGGGGGTAGAAATCGGCATACTGGTGGTCTTTGGATTTCTGTGGGGAATCCTTTACGGTGTCATCATGAACCTGTGGAGCTGGCCGTACTTCTCCGGACCGGCAGACCAATTTTGGACGCAGGGTATCGGTGTATATGAGACCCTCCAGCGCTATTTCAGCTATTATCTACTGACTTCGCTGATTTGGGATTTGGGAAGAGGTATCGGCTCGGCGTTATTACTCGTCGCCTTTGGTTTACCGGCACTGCGGGCTTTACGCCGCTTCCAGCGACGCTTCAGCTTCACCCAACAGCCATCATATGAAGAAAGTGATTTACTCAAAAAAGATCGCGCTGCGGAAGACGCATCGCTACCACTAAGGGGAAGCGCGTGATACACACCTACGTTTGGGTCATCTGGTTAGCCGCAGCCATCGTATCGCTGTCATCGACGCGCAACCCGCTGTATCTGGTCTTGATCTTATTATGTCTGGCAATTGTCAATAACTCACTAGCCAGCCGTATCCCACAGGGAAATAACCCCAATGCCAGCGCAAAATTCCCGATATCGCCACTGCGGATTGCGATCATGTTAGTGGGGCTGTCCGCACTGTTCAACGCCGCCATCTCTCATTATGGAGACACAATCCTGTTTCGTGTGCCGGATTGGATACCCCTGCTGGGAGGTGCAATTACCCTGGAAGCATTGATCTACGGGGCAATCAATGGGCTGGTCTTGTTCGGTATATTTTGGACTTTTATGATCCTGAACCAGGCGCTTCCTGCGCGAAAATTACTGCGTTTGATACCGCGCGCGTTTTACCCGGTAGCGGTTGTTACCTCCATCGCCATCTCGTTTGTACCAGCCACTGTTAGGCATTATCACCAAATCAGGGAAGCGCAGGCCATCCGCGGTCATCGTCTGCGCGGGGTGCGTGATTGGATTCCACTGATCATGCCGCTTTTGGTGGGCGGTTTGGAGCGCGCGCTTTCCCTGGCAGAGGCAATGACCGCGCGGGGTTTTGCCAGTGGAGGCCAGGCGGAGAATGGTTTTCGGGAGAGGGTCCTGCTCTTGCTTGGCATCTTGATGATGTTTGTTGGTTGGATATTTCGCTTATTGGAGAATTGGTATTTACCCGGCAGTGTACTCATTATCCTTGGGGCCATACTCATATTCGCCATGCTGTGGACCGTTGGACGCAAAATTCCCCGCAGCACCTATGTGCGTGAACACTGGAAACTGCGGGATGCCGTGATACTTATGGGAGCGATCCTGATCCTTGTATTTATCCTGGTCCCCCTACCCTTCTTAAACAAGCTGACCCTATCATTTGAAATTTACCCTTCACTAAACATCCCAGGATTTGATCCCTTGATCGGTGTCGTCATCGTTGCGCTGCTGCTCCCGACTCTCTTTCTCCGCCGAGAACTCCCAAATAACTGACGACCCAATCTACCAACCCTGTCCAATCCGTCTATAATTATGCTATCTTCAATTTGTTCTTTTTGATTACTTGTTACTTGTTACTCGTCACTTATTACACTTTCTCCCGATGATCTCTTTCCAAAACGTGACTTACACCTATCCCGGCGTTGATCATCCGGCTATCAGTCGGGTATCCGTTAACATCACCGAGCAGGACCTGGTGCTGGTGGTTGGCGCTTCGGGGTCCGGAAAATCCACACTGCTGCGATGTATAAATGGGCTGGTGCCGCACTTCAGCGGCGGGACAATCAGTGGTGATATTCGTGTTGCCGGTAAGGACCCCGTTCAGGAGTCCCCGCAGGTGATGAGCCAGCACGTTGGTTTCGTATTCCAGGATCCGGAGACACAGTTTGTCGTCGATAGGGTCGAGGACGAGATCGCCTTCGCGTTGGAAAATATAGCGCTCCCCGAGGAGGAAATGCACGCCAGGGTCACAGAGATCCTGGACCTCTTAGAGCTGGAGAAATTACGGGACCGCCGGCTGGATAACTTGTCGGGAGGTGAAAGACAGAGGGTCGCTATCGCAGCTGCACTGGTTCTACGACCGCAGATATTAATCCTCGATGAACCGACGTCTCAACTGGACCCACAATCCGCTAACGAACTGCTGAATATGCTCGTACGCCTCAAGGAGGATCAGGGATTGACGGTGATCCTGGCCGAGCACCGGCTTGAAAGGATACTGCCCTATACCGATCACATAATATACCTGGACAGCACACATCCCGGTTTACTCGAAGGTCCACCACGTGACATCCTGGCACAGATAAGTATCAACCCGCCGCTCGTTGAAGTGGGAAAATCTCTGGGTTGGGATCCGCTGCCCTTAACGATCGAAGAAGGACTCAACCAGGTCGGCCGCATTGCGCTCCCGGTGGCTGTTCAAGGAAAAGAAGATGAGGTCGCGTTACCCAAACCTTACCTCCAGGCGAGAGATCTGGATGTTTGGTTAGGTTCAGTTCAGATCCTGTACGATATTAACCTTGAGTTATTCCCGGGACAGGTGCTGGCCTTGATGGGTCCCAATGGGGCCGGTAAATCGACCCTCATACGCAGTCTGGTCGGTATATTGAAGCCAAAAAAAGGAAGTATCCTCGTGTCCGACCAGGAGACCCAAGGGAAATCCGTCGCTGAAATTAGCCAATCGGTTGGCTACCTGCCTCAAGACCCCAATGCTCTGCTCTTCGCGGACCGGGTTGAGGACGAACTGGTCATAACCCTTCAAAACCACCACCTGTCCATTGAAGATTACCCTCCTGATATGCTGCTGAATAAACTGGGAATCGGAGATAAAGCCGATCAATATCCCCGCGATCTTAGCGCTGGAGAGCGTCAGCGCGTCGCACTCGGAGCTATCACTATCACTCGTCCGGGAGCTCTTTTATTAGATGAACCTACTCGCGGTCTGGATTATGAAAACAAGCAGGGACTTGTCGACCTCATCCACGCCTGGCGAGACGAGGGCATGGCGGTGCTGGTCGTGACACATGACGTGGAGATGGCCGCAAAACTCGCTGACCGGATCGTTTTGTTGGAAGATGGCAGGATCATAAAAGAAGGACCACCTTCCCAGGTGCTGAATGAATCAGAACTTTTTACCACTCAGATAGCGCAGTTGTTCCCGGGCAGCGGGTGGCTTACACCGAAAGATGTCATCCAATCTTTATCCGAATAACTTACACCCAAACATCCAACGTGCCTACCAGGTACCCCTGCTTGCTTGCATGACGCTGTATCTTACCGCTAGATGTTTTTGGTACCGTACCAGGTTTTAGCAGCACCACCTCCTGGATCCGCAAGTCATGATTTCTTGCCACCGCGCCCCGGATGGCTCTTTCAACCGTAGCTGCGTCGAAAGCCTGGCCGGTATCAGCCTGAAGTGTTTCCAATTTGTTGGAGCGTGCCATTTCTGCCACAATCACCAATCGCTCCCGGTTGTTCACTTCTGTAGAAAATGCGGCACTGCAGCCCGGTCTCAATGCCGGATGGCTGTTCTCTACAGATAGCTCGATGTCCTGGGGGAAATGGTTAAGACCATCTAGAATGATCAGATCCTTCAGCCGTCCGGCGATAAACAGTTGTCCCTCTTTTATGAAGCCCAGATCTCCTGTCCGCATGTAGTGTGTTCCCGGTTCTCCACCCAATTTGGCGAAAAACACGCGCTGGCTTTCCTCGGGCAGATCCCAATAGCCATGGGCAATGCTGGGTCCACTTACCCAAATTTCTCTGATTGCCGTTGTGCCAGTCTCATCCTTTTCACAGGGGGTTGACACTTCTGGATCTACGATCACCACATTATGATCGGTGCGTGTCCATCCACAACCAACCAATGTGCGAATTTCAGAGTCATCATCCAGGTCATTACGGGCTAGGGGAGAAGTTGTCACCACCTTGCCTTTAGCAAGTTCTCCTGCATCAAGATACAGTACGAGTGGGGGTTCTTTTCTCTCAATACCACTAACGAATACCGTCGCTTCCGCTAATCCATAACAAGGGTAGAATGATTCCTTCCGAAAACCACATTCGGCAAATGCATCAGCAAAACGATCAAAAGTACCCGCGCGAATCGGCTCTGCCCCATTGAACGCTACCCGCCAACTGCTTAAATCCAGTTCTGCCTTCTGTTCAGATCTGACCTTACGGACACATAAGTCATAGGCAAAATTTGGGCCTCCACTGATCGTAGCCTGGAAGCGGCTGATTGCCTGCAGCCATCGTATGGGTCGCTGCAGGAAATCCAACGGAGACATCAAAGTATTCGCTGCACCGCAGTAAATGGGTGCCAGGACACCACCAATCAAACCCATATCATGGTAAAAAGGCAGCCAAAACATGGCTGAGTCTTTTTCAGGGATAATTCCAAACGCATCACAAATCGCTCGCATATTGTGGAGCAGATTCCCATGAGTTAACACCACGCCTTTTGGCGCGGCCGTCGAACCGGATGTGTACTGAAGGAAAGCCAGCGAATCAGCATTTACGTCAGGTACATTCCACGTTTGGAGCAACTCGGTGGAATCGGTACCGGCTGCGGCTATATCATCAGTCGCCAGCCAGGTGATGTCCTGCAGGTCAGGGTATTGACCCAGCAGCATTTGCGCCATGTCCAATATAGGTTTGGTCGTCAGCGCTATTTTGGGTCGGGATGATTCAACGATGGCTAAAAATCTTGGCAAAGACCTTTCTAAACGAGTCACATCCGGGGGATAGGTCGGAACAGCAACTGCACCTGCATACAAACAGCCAAAAAAGGCATTAATGTAATCCAGGCCGGGTGCATAGAGCAATAACACTCTCTCTCCAGCGGCTTCTAGACTCTGCAATTTTGTCGCGATAATTCGAGCCTGCCGGTCCATCTCACCGTATGTTAGCGTGGCGCGCTCTTTTTCTCCATCCAGAAGATAATTGAATCCAACGATCTCCGGCTGAGTCTGCGCGCGCTGACGAAGCATTTCAACAAGATTTGGGTATTTAAGATCTCCATCCATATTTGTTTGTAGCATTATTTTGTCCTAAATATTATCCAGCTAGCACTGGAATTCCGCCGTATTTATTTCAAATTGAGCAAACGCCCAGTACACAGAGAAAATTATGGGATTCTCTGTGTTATAAGTGTTCTCTGTAGAATTGGAGCTATTCGAACCAATAGCTGTTTAAACGGGGAACCTAGCCTGGCCTAATCACCGCTCTTGTATTTGAATGAGACCTTGATTTTGGTGCGGTATGCGACTACGGTTCCATCCTCAATTTGCATATCCATTTCAACAACTTCTGCGATTCGCAGATCACTCAGGGATTTGGAAGCAAACTCAACTGCGCTGGAGGCTGCCTCTTCCCACGAGTTCGGACTGGTGCCGACTAATTCAATTACTTTGTAAATGCTGTTTCCCATAATCCACTCCTTTCACCGGTAAGGCTATGGACCTACCGGCTGCCCTGATAAGTTTTGTGATACCACACCATTTAGTACTAACTATACATTAATCCAAATATAATTGCAATAGCCAGTACACAGGATAAGGTTTAGTGTCCACACCACACAACAACTGCAGCTCAATCGATGGATGGTGATCCAATAACCTACCGCCTGGAGCAAAATGGTAAAATTATCCAATAACCATGTCGCAATTTTCCTTAAGGAGTAATCTATGCCCCAAGCACTTATTATCGACGCTGTTCGAACCCCGATCGGAGCACTGGGAGGCAGCCTGGCTGGTGTTCGACCAGACGATCTGGCAGCCATTGTACTGAAGGCAATTGTCGACCGCAATGCCATCGATCCCGGGATCGTTGAAGAGGTTTATCTCGGATGCGCCAACCAGGCCGGGGAGGACAACCGGAACGTGGCACGTATGTCTACTTTGCTGGCAGGCTTTCCGGTGGAAGTTGCCGCAGTTACCTTCAACAGGCTGTGTGCATCCGGTCTAAATGCCGTGAACCAGGCCGCACGCGCTATCAAGATCGGTGAAGGCAGCGTGTTCGTTGCAGGCGGCGTTGAAAGTATGAGCCGCGGCCCCTACTCAGTACCTAAAGGTGAGAGAGCTTATCCCTGGGGTAATTTGACCGCCTGGGATACAACCATGGGCTGGCGCTATCCGAATCCCATAATGAAGGAGATGTATGGCACGGAGGCCATGGGTGAAACGGCTGAAAATATCTGGGATATCAGCCACATAACCAGAGAAGAACAGGACGCATTCGCTTTAGCCAGTCACCAGAGGGCCATAGCAGCTATGGATGCAGGCAAATTTGAGGAAGAGATTGCACCAGTGCCCGTCCCGCAGCGAAAAGGCGATCCCATTGTAGTGAATACGGACCAGCGGCCGCGCAGAGATACCTCAATGGAAGCACTCGGCCGGCTGAGACCCGCTTTCCGGAAGAATGGGACGGTGACTGCGGGCAACGCCTCCGGTCTCAACGATGGCGCTGCAGTCGTGCTCCTGACCAGTGACGTAACAGCAAAAGAATTGGGGCTGAAACCGATGGCGCGCATCCTGGCTTCCGCTGCTGCGGGAGTGAACCCCCGGACGATGGGAATGGGACCGGTGCCTGCAACACGAAAAGCTCTCGAACGGTCGGGTTTGACTATAAGTGATATCGGGCTAATTGAGCTTAACGAAGCTTTCGCGGTGCAGTCCCTGGCCGTCATGAGTGAACTCGGTTTAAGCCAGGAGATCACCAATGTTAATGGCGGAGCGATCGCTCTCGGTCACCCTTTGGGCTGTTCAGGCGCTAGAATCCTGACCACGCTGCTGCATGAAATGCGCCGCCGCGCACCGGAAGAAAAACCCCCTTACTACGGCCTTGCTACATTGTGCGTTGGAGTTGGACAGGGAGAAGCCACGATTATTGAATGGCTAGGTGAATGAGGGTCCTGGTAACCGGTTCAAGCGGATTTATCGGATCGCATTTATGCCGGGAACTGGCTAACCACGGACACTCGGTGTGCGCATTCCACCGTGCAAACAGCCCGCTATCATTAATCGAAGACCTGCCGATAGACCGCGCAATCGGCGATATCACACAACCGGACACCCTGTCGAATGCGTTTGAGGGTGTGGATGTAGTGTTTCACACGGCTGCAAAGCTGGGCAAAAGTACACCCGATCTGACATACCGCGTTACCGTGGGAGGCACCCGCAACGTGCTAAAAGCATGTCTGGATGCAGGCGTGAGCAGAATGGTGCACACAAGTTCCATCGCCGCCTTTGGTGTGCCCCATATCAAGGGGTTAGAGCCGAGAAACGGTGCTGCGTGTGTGATGAAAGAGACTCACAGCTGGAATTATCGACCAGAACGTTGGCGCTATGCACACGCCAAGCACCTGGCTGAGATGGAGGTGCAAAATGCCGTCGCTCTGGGATTGGACGCGGTGATCGTCAATCCTTCGCTGGTAATCGGCAGCGGCGACATAAACCGCGTTTCTGGCGAAGCGATCATGCATGTCGCCCGAGGTAATCTGAAAGTATCATCCCAGGGGGGTTTTAACGCCATCCACATCGAAGACGTCGTCCGGGGACACATCGCGGCATTAGAAAAAGGTCAGACTGGTGAGCGTTATATCCTGGGTTCTGAAAACATGACCCACCAAAACTTTCTCAAGCTAACAGCCGAGGTTGTCGGAGTCGATCCGCCTCGCATTATGCTGCCTGGTCGCCTTTTACGCGCACTATCAGAACCAGTAACGCGGCTCCAAAGTGTACTCTCGCTGCCCTTCTCCGGAGAGGCGATGCATAAGATCGGGTATTATTTTTACTGCGATGTGTCAAAAGCGGAAAATGTGTTGGGATTGAACAACAGAACCCCAATTCGACAGGCGATATCCGATTCCTACAACTGGTATCGGGAACAAGGCGTCCATTAAATTCTGTGTAAGTCCTTTTTACACTCATTTCCTGCCTGGATACCTTACGGATATTGGTAAAAGAAGGTGGTTAATACGGGGGCCGCAGCCCCGATAACACCTGCACACCAGCCATATGTCTGCTATGTGTCGAAGCCATACTGCTCGGACAATAAATTATAATTTTTTAGGCTGTCAAGGTAGGGTCATGTTCAACATCTCTCCTATAATCCTGCTCACCTAACATGAATTTGCTTCCGAAAAATGTGCTGTATACATTGGAAAAGTGCTAAAATGATACTCATGGGCTTCTCATATCAGTTGCGATTGTGGTGAACCCAACACTACTACAGGACGCGTGTCTATTCGCTATTTTAATGAAGGTATCGTTAGTGGATACCAGAATTTTATAAACCGCAAATTACCTAAGGAGGCACATATATGACATTCGAAAATCCACAAGTAGAAGAGAGTTTGAGACAAATGTTCAAGTACTTCAACTGGTTCATGTTACTGCTGTGGCGGCTTGGCCTGGGTTCATGGTTCCAATTCTGGCCCAAAGCTACCGGCCAGGTTCTGGTCATCACCCATATCGGTCGGACAAGCGGGCTGCGCAGGCGAACTCCTGCTAATTATGCCGTGATCGGCGGAGATATCTACTGTACCGCTGCATTTGGTTCTCAAGCAGATTGGTATCGGAACATCCTCAAGAATCCTGCTGTTGATGTCTGGATGCCCGATGGCTGGTGGACAGGTATCGCCGAGGATGTGTCCGAAGCTGATGAGCGCATTGAAATCATGAGACAGGTGCTGATCAGCAGTGGTTTCGCGGCTTACACATTTGGGATCAACCCACAAATCCCGGATGCGGACCTGGATAAAATCACCACCAAATACAGACTGATCCGAATCCGCCGCGTTGATGCGCGTACTGGAAAAGATGGTCCTGGCGACCTGGCATGGGTCTGGCCGTTAGCCACTTTCATTCTGCTGCCATTAGTATTATTCCGTCGCAAGAATAAGTAAACCGCCAATCTGCGCTAATATTTGCCAAAATTCACGAAATTAGCGGTAGTGGGCGGCTTCCTATCAAAGGAGCTGCATTATGCAAACACGTAGATTGGGAAGAACCGGTCACATGAGCTCGGTTGCGATATTTGGTTCGTTCGCGGTATCCGAATGCTCACAAGAAGTTGCGGATGGAATTATGGAGAGCGTGATAGCTGCTGGCGTCAACCACATTGACGTGGCACCATCCTATGGGGCTGCTGAAGAGAGACTCGGACCATGGTTATCTATGGAACGAGAACGCTTCTTCCTGGGATGCAAGACAACCGAACGCACAAAAAAGGGCGCGCTGGCCGATTTGCAGCGGTCCCTGAACCATCTGCAGGTAGATTCATTTGATCTCTACCAGCTGCACGCCGTTACAAATTTCGAGGAACTGGATCAGGTCACCCGCCCTGGCGGCGCACTAGAAGGGATCATCGAAGCCCGTGACTCAGGATTGACGCGTTTCATAGGCATAACCGGTCATGGCAACGAAGCTCCTGGGGTATTATTGGAAGCATTGAAACGCTTTGAGTTCGATGCCATTATGTTTCCCTTGAATTTCATCCAGTATGCAAATCCAATCTATCGAATGTACGCTGAAACACTATTATTACAGTGCAGGGAAAAAGATGTGGGAACGATGACAATCAAAAGCATCGCAAAAGAACCCTGGGGCGACGAGGAACACAGATATCTGACCTGGTACCGACCATTCACCGATTCAGTTGAAATTCAGGAATCGATTAATTTCGTTTTATCCCAAGATGTCGCTGGATTGTGCACAGCCGGGGATCCGCAGTTACTGCCGCAAATCCTGGAAGCTTGCCAAAACTTCACCCCCATGCGTGAGTCCAATCAAGTGCAGATGATCAATTCCGCCAACCAGTATCAAACGATATTCTAACTGATATAGAAATAACGCAGTTGTGTAGGCTTCGGGGGTGTGGTGGGACGGCTTTGCCGCCCCACCACACCCCCAGCAACCCTAAACTGCGTAAGTCCTATATTAGTTAGATATAGAGGCTATCTTTATCAACTTCTTCGCGGAGTATTCGCAGTTCATCTTCGGATGGCGGCTCACTCTGAGCCACATCTTCATCGATAATCAGCTCAAACCCGGTATTCTCTCTAACATGATCAATCGAAACACCGGGTTGGGTCGCCAGCAGCACCATACGTTTGTTAAGTAGATGATAGCCCAATACCGCAAGGTTAGTAACCACCCGGTAAGGACCCGTACCCGGTGGTAAACCGGCGGTTTCTCTGGCACCGGGTCCATCAAGATAACCAGGAGTCGTGACAAAGTCGACCCGTTCAACAAAGTGCCGTCGATCATGGCGCATGATCGCGATCGTTTGCCAGCAATGAGAACCTACATCGTTGCCTCCGCCGCTGCCGGGAAGACGCACCTTAGGTTTGTCATAATCGCCAATGACGGTGCTGTTTAAATTGCCGTAAGGATCTATCTGGGCACCGCCTAAAAATCCGTACTCGATAAAGCCGCGTTGTGCAGTCTCGACGATATCGCATATCCCGGAAGCGGCGATCGCCCGGTTGAAGGTATTCTGTTCCCCCACCGCCATGGGAAGCTTTTCGAGAACTGCGCCTGTGCCGCCGAATTCAAATATCGCAACCAGGTTAGGTGCGTGCATCTTCTGCGCCAACGAAGCAGCCAGCATGGGGATACCCGTGCCGATGAACGCCGTTGTATTGTCCGCCATCAAGCGTGCGGCTGTACAAATCAACAACTCCGATGGATTGTAACCAATCTCTTCCTGTTCGTAATGGCTATGCGCACTATTCGACATCGTGTTTTCCTCTTCGTAAACCATCTAACCTTTCCCGCCCAACTAAATCCAAATATGCCTGGTGGTCTTTCACGCCATAAATGTAACGATCCAGATATGCACCTGTTGTGCCAGGATCCTTCGAGGCATCAACCCATTCCCGGATTTGCTCCTCATCCCGAATGTACTTGTAACACATCTCACCCGGGTGAGACCCAAACGGCGCCTCCACGACCGCGTCCACCAGGTAATAGGGAATGATCGTCCGGTCAGGCTGCACACGAATAATCTCCGTATCGACGATCTCCTCCGCGCTGATGAGCAGCCGTTTGGAGGCGCGCGCTAATTCCGCTGCGAACCCGCTGATACCGTCAATCTGGGCATTGCCGTATTTATCGGCCCTGTGTACATGGATCAAACCGACATCCAACACCAGCGCCGGCAGCAGGCATATATTCTCCCCCGTAAATGGACACTCGACTACTTTGGCCGCACTAAATTTCAGAGTGTCTGTACCCAACATTGAACGCACCGGGATAAATGGAACACCCATAGCAGCCGCTTTGAAACGCCAGGCGATGGCTGCGTTGCTCCAATCCACAACTTTTTCCACACGCCCGCTTTCCACTTCCCGTCTGAGGCAGTTTGAGACGCCGTACACCTCCAATCCGATGTAGGTAATGTCCAGAGCTTTCACCAGACTGGCCCCGAGAAGCATATCCAGCTCGAGCACTCCTTGTCCTGCCACACGCAGATCCTTAACTCCCTGACGGACGATCTCGTTCACCAGCGACATCGGGCAGCGTACAGTCCCGTACAATTCTGTGCCAATGTAATCACCATCCCGCAGGAACGTTTTGATCGCTTCAGCCTCTGTCATACGTTTGTCCACCAACGCTTTGGGTTTCTTCCTGTTCCACTCACGGAAAGCGTTCATATCCGGAGGCTGTATCAATTCTCCAACTCCCGATTGAATAACATTCATGATAGTTCCTCCTTAGGAATTAAATACTCCAACCATATAACTCGTTGGTTCCATTGGTGTATGAGCAGTTGTACTACTTATCATTCGAATAAACTCGGGTCATTCCCCTTTACGCAAAACAATTAGCTCTTCCCTGCCTTTACGTTCAGGGATGGAGTCAACCGGTATCTCTCGCCGATGCAGCCGATAACCGGCGGATACAAATGGATTGACAAGTTCATCCGAAGAAACAGAAAATGGTGGGCCGTCAGCGTGTCCGCTTATTGGGTATGCTAATGCGATATAAGTACCACCTTCATCCAACAAACGATCTACTTTCCTCACATATTCCGCCCTACGTTGGGGATCTATGGCGCAGTAGCAGGTATATTCGAGTACGAAATCGAATGCCGCGTCGTATTTATCCGGGAGGTCAAATAGATCTGCCTGCAGAACATCCATCGGTGATATCTTGTCCATGCGATCGCGCATTTCCTGAACCGCATCTTCAGCGAAATCTACGGCCGTCACCTTGAAACCGGCCGCTGCAAATAAACGTGCATCGTATCCCCTCCCTGCGCACACTACCAACATCCTGCCTGGTACCAACCCACCTTCATTAAGCAATCTTTGAAATACGAGTGTAGGACGAGCCAGATCCCAACCGGTCTGCCCGGACTTGTACAGCTCGTTCCAAAAAGAAGGCGAATTAATATCCGGCATCATGGTCTGACCGCATTAATAAAATCAGCCAGGCAGCCATAGGCTGTAGTCTCCGGTCCGGGGTCTTCCTCAATGATCGAAAACAACCCCAGCACATCGGTCTCGAATTGCACGATACTTGTGGTCCCATCAACTCTATAAAGCGGTGAATCCGCTGCAACAAGTTGAGGCGCAACGGTTGCTTGTACGCTCTCCCCTACTCGCTTTGCAGAACAGACCAGCTTCCAACGTTTTGCATCATCCAATGCACTCCTGATGGCGCTGGGTGTGATATCCCGTATTCCAGTGCGTTCCACTTCCTGGGGCATAAGAGGTACACTCATAAGGACCGTTACCAATGCAGCTACTTTCACAGACGCGTCCCATCCATCGATATCGCCGCTCGGATCTGTCTCTGCAACTCCAATCTCCTGGGTATATTTCACCGCCTGGTCGAAATTATCTCCCTCCTCCATGCGCTTCAAGATCATGTTCGTAGTGGAATTAAGCACTCCGCAAAAAGACATTAAGCGTGCAGCGGGTAATGTCTCTCGGAACAAAGAAAAGATCGGCGCACCATCCATGACTGCAGATTCGAAGTAGAACTTCACCCCATTTTTGTCCGCCGATTTGGTCAACTCTTGATACGCGTGCACCACCGGACCTTTGTTTGCTGTTACCACATGCATGCCCAAGCCCAACGCCGTGCTGATGTGGTCGACTGCGGGTTGTCCAGTTTCGTAGTTCACCGGCGAGTTTTCGAACAACACATCTGCCCCGCAGCGCTTAATAAAATCGATCGCATTCGCAGGAACTGGTTCAGCTGACAAACCATCGAGACCGGTACCAGCAATTTTGTCATCAAACTCAACAACCTTCAGAGCCGCTTCGATATCCAGTTCCTCCAGATCAATCGCTGAGCCATGTGTGCCGGTTGCAATCCCCGTAACCGAAAATGTGATGCCATAACGGCTGTGAAGTTCAGGCGCTTTCTGGATCAACAGCCTTGCCAGAGCTCTACCCACATTTCCGAAACCTAGGAGTGCGAGGTTATAGTGTGACATTAGATTTGTGGCCAGGGATAGTGACGGCGGTCAGGGTCTGGAGATGGGAAGCAGCCACTAGCTATCAATCCGCTCAAGCGCCTCGCGATTGCTTCGATCTCCTCTGAATTGAGATGAGCCGATATAGAATCTGCCAGGAGTGACCGATTTCCATTAATATCATTAAGCTTGCTTCGTAAGCTTAGCAGGTCCTCCTGAAACTGGTCGGGGAGCGTTTGTCCGATAAAATCCCAGAGCACCGTGCGAAGTTTATCAATCGTGTGAAAACAGACTCCGTGATCGATCAACCATAAATGATCACCCTCATCAAATATAACATGGCTGCCTTTTCGATCAGCGTTGTTGATCAGCACATCAAAAATAACCGTGGGGCGTAATTTCTGGATATCCTTATTGCTGAAATTAAAATAATGATATTCCGGATCATGTTCAATGTACAACTGCAGCGATCCTGGACCCAACGGTCCGTCTTCGCGGAATGTCGTCGGTGGGACCAGTTCCCAGCCCAGGGCTTCACTCACAAGGTAAGCGGCAACTTCACGGCGCGGCAGACTGGTCTGCGGGAAATCCCATAGTGGCCTAACCCCGCGTGTTGGTTTATATACGGCAGGGATTTGAGCATCGTTGTGATCAATTAACACCAGAAAGGTATAGTTAGACCCCCATAAAAACTCGCCCTGCATGGTTATCTCTCCGCTTTGAAGGGCGAGTATTTCATTCGTAAACTGAGTTGTCATCTTGTGACTAATCTTCGCTGACAAAGATCAATGTTTATGTCCATTTCGCTTGGGACAAAAGTGACCTTCGGGATCTTCTGGTTCACCACACTGTGGGCAAATTGGCCGCCCACGTGATGCGACTTCGATCCCCCAATGGGCCATAGCGCGCATCTGCGACCTCGTACACCAAAAGCGAACAACACCCCCCTCTGGAACAGCCTCATCTACTTCTACTACTGCTTCCTCTTCATCAACCTCTTCAACGGCATTCTCACGCATAACCAACACAACCAGATCGGATTCGGCATCATAACCCAATGCCAGTTCCCCCACTCGGAACAACGGATCAACCGGAGGGTTTATGCGCATATTGTCTTCGATGTAATCCCCTGAAGCGTCTGGCAGGTCCGGGAATTTGGTCTGGATCTCAGCAAGGAACTGCTCAAGTCCTATAGCCAGGGTTTGGATCTGGAATTTCTCAACTATTAAAGTTACCGTACGTTGAGCCTTGTATCCCTGGACATAAAACACGCGGTTACCAAGCGGACCAATGGCATCCGTCGTAATGTGGGTAACAGGGCGTAAGTCAATTTCTTTAGGTGGCATCGCTGCTCCAAGCTACTTTCCGTAGTATACCAGAATGGCGACTACGCAAATGTAAGAGATAAATCATAATTTAGGGCAAGTAAGTGTCCACCCATTTCATTAATATTTAATGCCGTGATTGAGCCCGGGGAGACGTGCAGTCTCTGGAAAAGATCTAAATGCAGCCCAATATAGTACGCAACTGCAAGCTTGATCATGTCTGAATGGGAGACACACACCAGCATGTCTTTCCCCTTATGCTTCTTTGCCAGGTTATTCAGCTCCTGGCAAAAGCGAAGCTGAGCTTCTGCAAAAGATTCGCCTCCAGGAAAGCGCATCTGTGATGGCGCTCCCTGCACTACCTTCCACAGTTTGCGCCTGCGCAAACTTTTAAGTGTCTTACCCTGCCATTCACCGAAGTCAACCTCATATAAACCTGCCCGAGGAACGATTTCCAGGTTGAGCGCCTGAGCAATTGGCTCAGCTGTTTCAAATGTTCGATCGAGCGGGCTGGAATAAACCGCTTTTATTGGAGCGTTTGTAAACTTCTCTGCTATTTCTTGAGCCTGAGTGCGTCCTTTTTCATTCAAGTGCACGCCCGGCATACGACCTGCCAGGCGACCCTCTTTAACGTATTCGTTTTCGCCGTGCCGGATCAGTAAGAATATTGGCATAGACTCTAATTTCCAATGTTACTCGCTTTATGTTTTCCCTTGATCTGATCAATCTCATCTTGTGAAAGATCACTGATATCTCGCGTATCTGTAATCCCTAGCGCTCTTAGCTGGGCAGTTCGCCAGCGTTCCAGGCGATCGGTAACTTCGGCCTCGTAACCCTGGTCCGAAGGTCGATAAAAGTACGTTCCCAGCAGTGAGCGCGGTAGGTATTGTTGAGGCAGGTAATGATCCGGGCCTTCATGGGGATACTTGTAACCTTTCCCATGCCCTAACGCCGCCGCATCGCGGTTTGCATCCTGTAAATGCCTTGGTACCTGTATGCGGCCTTCTTCTTCGATCAATTGGAATGCCTTGAAATAAGCCCCTGCCGAGTTCGACTTGGGCGCTGTTGCCAGATAAATCGTCGCCTCAACAATGGGGTAGATGCCCTCAGGCAACCCGATATAATCGTACGCCTGCGCAGCGGCATTTACAACGACCAGACCCATTGGATCCCCGAGTCCAATATCTTCTCCTGCTAAAATAATCAAGCGGCGCAGAATGAAGCGCGGGTCTTCCCCAGCATAGAGCATTTTTGCCAGCCAATACAGCGCAGCATCCGGGTCCGATCCCCGGACTGACTTTATAAATGCCGATATCGTATCGTAATGTGTATCGCCGTCTTTATCATACAACACAGCTCTTCGTTGGATCGATTCCTGCGCAACTTCGAGCGTGATATGAATCACTTTATCTTCATCCAGGGGTGTACTCTCTACCGCCAGCTCCAATGCATTCAATGCATTGCGGGCATCTCCTCCGGCCACACGGATCAAATGCGCCATTGCGTCTTCATCCAATGTGATATCCCGATTGCCGAACCCACGCTCTTCATCCCTGAGGGCATTTTCGAGGATCTGTAGAACGTCTTCGTCCTCCAGGGGCCGCAGTTGGAAGACTCTTGAGCGAGAGACTAGGGCTCCAATAACCTCGAAATATGGATTTTCGGTTGTTGCTCCGATTAAGGTTATCGTGCCTGTTTCTACATGCGGCAGCAATGCATCCTGTTGGGCCTTATTCCAGCGATGGACCTCGTCTACGAATAAGATTGTCCGTGTGTTATATAATCTGCGGCGCTCCTGGGCTGCATGGATAACCTTACGCAAATCCGGTTTTCCGGCCAGCACGGCAGATAGGGTCTCGAAATGTGACTGAGTTTGGTTGGCGATGACCATCGCCAATGTGGTTTTACCCGTTCCCGGCGGTCCCCAAAGTAGTATTGATGAGAACAAGCGGTCAGCTTCGATGGCTCGCCGCAGCAATTTTCCGGGCCCGACAATGTGTTCTTGCCCCGCGAACTCGTCCAATGTACGCGACCGCATACGCGCTGCAAGTGGGGCTTCGCTCTTCAAGTTTTCCTTGAGTGCGTGGTCAAACAGATCCATTTCAGCCATAGTGTTTGATTTTACCACGCAAGGCATCCACAAATGCGTTTACGGATTATCGAAGATAGGCTATGATTAATCAATCCAGGAACAGAATTATGGAAGAGTATTCGATCAAGATACATGAACTGCTTCGAATGAAGTTTTCCCAGCCAATAACCTGGTTGCGCGAAAGTAATAAAAACGCCGCCTCAGTTAATTGGGTTGTCTTATCAATCGAAGAAGGAAGACCGGGGGATCTGCTGCTGCTGAATTCTGATCAATTCACCTCCGACATTATGGATCAAATTAATGCGCAAGGTCTTGCTGCGGTTCTTCTGATTGGTAATTTACCCAATAAAATTGACGCACATGAGATTAACATCCCTGTCGCAGTCGTTGATGTCGGGACAGACATCCGCGAGCATCAACGTGAATTGCTGAACATATTGATGAACAGGCAGACCGCCAGTATGGAGCGTGGCACAAAAATCCATTTCCAACTTTCCAAGCTCGCGGCGGAAGGGAAAAAGATCGATGGCGTCATCCGCGCCATGTATGAGTTAACGGGTAAAGGCGTTTTGATCCAGGATAAAAGACTGCAAATAATATCTGAGATTCCATCACAGGAATTGCTTCCAATTTGGGGGGATATTGCAGAACATCTGATAAAACTGGATAATCTCCCCGAATCACTTCAGAACAGGGACCACGCAGGAAAACAAAATATAATTTTGAGCCAGGAGATACCTGGGGGGATAACCCGCATCATAGTGCCGATAATCGTCGGAGATGTAGCCCGTGGTTACCTATCGTTGATCGGCATGCAAAGTGATTTCGATTCTTTGGACCACCTGGTTGCCGAAGAAGGAGCTTTGGTATGCGCAATCGAAATGGCGCGCACTAAGGCTGTGCGCGAAACCGAAAAAAGACTGCAAGTCGATTTGCTCACGGCGTTATTACAGGAGGACCTCTCACCCCGCGATGCCGGGCTGTGGGTGCAAACGATGGGGTTGGACCAGACCCAGGAACATACCGCGATCCAATTCGCATGGGATTCACCATCTGCCCCTTCCAGACGACGGTTAGAGACATTAATCAATGGAGAAGTGCTTCGATTGGGCGCGCGAGTGATCCTCAGTCCAACGGGGTCGAACGTGATCTGTTTTTGCCAGGTAATGCCAGGGGAGAGGCGGCCCGAATTGGTGCTCGAGCTTGGCGCCAGCGTCCTCGAACGTGCCAGGGAGGAATTTCAAGACGCCCAGGTTCGATGCGGCGTCGGCAGCCCGGCAGCGAATCTAAACTATTGGCAAACTTCTTTTCGTGAAGCCAGTTTCGCTCTGGAAATGGCTTTCCGACTAAAAAAAAGTAAACTGCTCTACTATCCAGATCTGCTCGTTTACCACCTGCTGATGCTCATCGAGACAGACCCATCGGTGATGAAATTTCAGGAAGAGACTTTGGGGGCACTATTCTCAGGAGATGGAGACAGTGATTTGATTGAAACGCTTGAAGTATTTTACGAAAATCAAGGTAATCTCTCTCAAGCTGCTGATGCGCTGTTCATTCACCGGAATACCCTGTCATATCGATTAGTAAAAATTAGCGATATGACCGGCTTAGACTTAAAAAATCCGGATATTTCTCTTGCTGTGCAACTTGCATTAAAAATCCATCGTATGACGGCTGACATCTGAGTTAAAAAATTAAAACAATTTTCATTATTTGTGCAATATGCACAAATAAATCACATTAATTTCAGAGGGTCTGCCAGTAGACAAACCCATTCTCTTGCCGTAAACTTAGGCTAATCGTGACATGATCGTGAAGTGAAATGACTTTATTCCTGCTACTTCTAGCTCTCCTACTCCTTTTGGTTCTCATTATTGGGATTGAGAATCCTACTTACGTTTGGGCAGCTAGGTCTTGCAGGAAGAAAGACTAATCAGCAAGAAATAGAAAGTCATTAGAAATCCAGGGCTGCCCAAATGGGCAGCCTTTTTGTTTTATGAACCATACATAGAAATAAGAAGGAGAAAAAAATGAAGGCGCCTAATCCATACATGAATAATCCTCGGGAATCACATCCTAATACCAATGAGGATGGTCCATTTTTTCCATTTACGCCAGTTCACGTGAACGGGAATCAATCCTCTGTCTCCGAAGTTGAGGAGATGAATAATGACTTTGTAAAACAAGCAGGATTGCCAGCTACAACATCTGATCAGGCTAAAACGGAATAGAAAGGCTCAAGATTCGGTTTATCGATGCGATCAGACAATATTAAAAAAGGCTTTGATCGGGCGCCCCACCGGGCACTGCTAAAAGCGACGGGTGTCACGGACGAAGATTTCTCGAAGCCTTTCATCGCGGTTGTGAATTCATATATTGACATCATCCCGGGTCACGTCCATTTGGACCGGTTCGGAAAGATTGTCAAAGATACCGTGCGTGCTGCTGGCGGCGTACCATTTGAATTCAACACAATCGGCGTTGATGATGGGATTGCGATGGGACATGCTGGGATGAAGTTCAGTCTCCCATCCAGGGAATTGATCGCCGATAGTGTAGAAACCATGGTCCAGGCCCATTGTTTTGACGGCATGGTGTGTATTACCAACTGCGACAAAATCGTCCCTGGGATGGTGATGGCAGCCTTGCGAGTTGATATACCGACAATATTTGTTTCAGGTGGACCGATGGAGGCTGGAAAGACTCCTGATGGGGAGGTTGTTGATTTGATCTCTGTCTTTGAAGGTGTCGGTGCGTACAAGGCAGGCAAAATTGACGATGCTAGTCTAAAGTTACTCGAAGATTACAGCTGTCCGACCTGCGGCTCTTGTTCGGGTCTGTTCACGGCTAATTCGATGAACTGCCTGTTAGAAGTCCTCGGGTTGGCGCTGCCTTATAACGGTTCAGCGCTGGCCACCAGTGAGCAACGGATAGATCTGGTCGGTCAGGCAGCTGGAAAAATCTTAGCCCTGATAGAAGAGGATATTACACCCCGTAAACTGGTGACCGAAGAAGCTCTCGACGATGCCTTTGCATTAGATATGGCTATGGGCGGCAGCACCAATACGGTACTTCATACACTGGCTTTCGCACACGAGGCCGGTTTGAATTACTCCTTGGACCGGATCAACGTCATTGCAGACAAAGTGCCGTATTTGTGCAAGGTCAGTCCTTCGGGTAAATGGCACATGGAAGACGTGCACCGAGCCGGGGGCGTACCTGCCATACTGAATGAAATTTCACGCTCAAGCGGAACCCTTAATCTGGATCGTATATCTGTAACCGGTACGAGCTTAGGACAGTCAATCGCCGGTGCCGTGATCGAGGATTCTGATGTGATCCATTCGCTGGAAAATCCGCACTCGGTACGCGGCGGTTTGGCGGTATTGTTCGGCAACCTCGCGCCGGATGGCGCTATCATTAAAACTGGTGGTGTCGCGCCGTCGATGCGCCAGCACACTGGGCCTGCCCGGATTTATGAGAGCCAGGATGAAGCGCAGGCAGGTATCTTGAACCACGATGTGCAGCCTGGAGAGGTCGTCGTTATCCGTTATGAGGGCCCGCGCGGTGGACCTGGTATGCAGGAAATGCTGTCACCAACCTCGGCCATCATGGGCATGGGATTAGGTGAAAAAGTAGCCCTGATCACAGACGGAAGATTCTCAGGTGGTACGCGCGGTGCCTGCATTGGACATATCAGCCCGGAAGCGGCCGCAGGCGGTCCCATTGCAGCATTGCATCCCGGAGATATGATTGAAATCGATCTGGATGCCAGAACCATAAATGTAAATATTAGCAAGAATGATCTGCAGGATCGATTAGATAACCTGCCGCCTTTCGAGCAGCGTACGGACAGCTCGTGGCTGCGGCGATACTCCCGGATGGTAACCAGCGCCAGTTCGGGAGCTGTCCTGCATTAAATGTGGAGAGAGAGATGATAAAAACCGGAGCTGAAATTGTATGTGAATGCCTGGTTCGAGAAGGTGTAGAGGTGATGTTTGGCTACCCAGGTGGTGCGATCATGCCCGTCCACGACGCCCTGCTTGAGTATCCCATTCATCACGTACTCACACGACACGAACAGGGTGCCGCAATGGCTGCAGACGGTTACGCCCGCGCATCCGGAAAAGTAGGAGTCGCCATCGCCACTTCCGGACCAGGAGCGACCAACCTGGTCACCGGTATCGCGTCTGCCATGATGGATTCTTCCCCGATCGTGTGTATAACGGGCCAGGTTGCCTCCTACTTGATCGGCGGGGACGCCTTCCAGGAAACGGATGTCACCGGCATCACGCTGCCCATCACGAAGCATAACTACCTGGTCACACAAGCTGATGAATTAGCCCAGGTCATCCGCGAAGCATTTTATATAGCCCGCAGTGGTCGTCCGGGACCAGTATTGATTGATATCTGTAAGGATGCCCAACTTGAGGAAACAGAGTTTGTATATCCGGAAGAGATCTCGCTGCCCGGCTACCACCCACCATCTCATGCACCGATGTCAGAACTTCAAAAGGCTGCTGAACTTATCAACAAGGCAAAACGACCGGTGATATTAGCTGGACATGGAGTTATGATGTCCGGTGGGATAGATGAACTGAAATTATTTGCGGAAAAGACCCAAACTCCCGTGGCGATGACATTGTTAGGACTTGGCGCACTCCCTGCGTCACACCCGTACGCCCTGGGCATGATGGGCATGCACGGGGAAGCTTACTGCAACAACGCCATACAAAATTCCGATCTCTTATTAGCATTTGGGATGCGTTTCGACGACCGTGTAACCGGGAAACTGCGCGAGTATGCCCCGCGTGCCCAAAAAATTCACATCGAGATCGACCCTTCTGAAGTACATAAAAACGTGGCGGTGGATGTCGTGTTGGTGGGAGACTTGAAAACCATTCTAAATGACCTTACGCCATTGGCAGAACCCAGCGATCATGAAGAATGGTTGGACACCATCAATGAGTGGCGCGCAGATTCAGAAGAGCGCGATATTCTCTCCTGGCCTGACGAGGATCAACTCTTTACGGCCCACGTGATCAAAAGCTTCTGGAAAACGACTGATGGGGATGAAATCCTCACCACTGGAGTTGGTCAACACCAGATGTGGACTGCGCAATATTACCAACAAGAAAAGCCGAATAGGCTGATCACATCCGGTGGAGCCGGAACGATGGGATTTGGTCTACCTTCAGCAATTGGCGCCTGGTTTGCGCACCCAGAGAAAGAAATTTGGACAATCGAAGGTGATGGCAGCATTCAAATGACGATCCAAGAATTAGCTACCGCCGTCCAAGAAGGCGCAAACGTCAAAATAATGATCATCAATAATAACTTCTTAGGCATGGTCCGGCAGTGGCAGGAATTCTTCTTTGATAAACGCTACGCCGCCACCCCTCTCACAGGACCCGATTTTGTCAAAGTCGCTGAAGCCTACGGCATTCCAGCGATGCTCATCACGGAAAACAAAGAGGTACCCAACGCAATTAAATTCGCAAAAAACACTCCAGGACCAGTGCTCATTGAGTATCAGGTTGAAAAAGAGGACGCGGTTTACCCGATGGTGCCAGCCGGAGCCGCGCTCGATGAAATGATAAGACGACCGATCTCGCGTGAAGAAAAAGCGGGAGCAAAATAATCAGAGGATGATGTAGGAGAATAGCATGCAGCCAACCCTGATCGCCAAAGTAGAGAATAAACCGGGTGTGTTGAACCGGGTTGCGTCGCTTTTTCGACGCCGAAATTTCAATATCGAATCGATGAACGTCGGGCGCACAGAAGATCCTGACATCTCCCGCATGACAATCGTTATGGAAAACCAGGATATCGACGCCAGAAAAGTTGAGGCTAACCTATATAAACTTGTCAATGTCATCGATGTGCAGGATGTTACCAACCACCCAACCGTATTACGCGATCTGGCATTGATCAAGGTGTCTTCGACTCCTGACCAGCGGTCTGAGATTTCAAATCTCGCCAATATCTTCCGCGCAAAAATAGTTGATGTCGCGCCAGATTCGGTCATAGTCGAGATCGCGGGAACTGAAGATAAAATCGAGGGCCTGGTGGAACTTCTTCGACCGATTGGTATCCAGGAAATGGTGCGTACCGGACAGGTAGCGATGCTGCGAGGTACTTCCACCGGCGTCCGCCATACCCCGGGTGCGAACGGCAACAACAATATAAAGAGCAAAAACGGGCGTCAACTAAATTAATTCACGAGGACAAGCAGCTTTATGGCGACTATTTATTACAATCCCGATGTTGATCCAGAGATCATAAAAACCAAGAACGTGGCTATCATTGGATATGGCTCACAAGGTCATGCCCACGCATTAAACCTTAGCGACAGCGGTGTCTCTGTCCGCGTTGGCTTACGCTCAGGGAGCAAATCGCAGGCAAGTGCGGAATCGGGGGGACTGACGGTCAATCCGATCAGCGAGGCCGTTGATTGGGCGGATGTCATCATGATCCTGGCTCCGGATACGGCGCAGCCGGCTATCTACAAGGAATCTATCCAGCCTTATCTCAGGATCGGAAAAACACTCATGTTTGCTCACGGATTTAACATCCATTACGGCACCATCACACCACCACCCGAAGTGGATGTCAGCATGATCGCTCCCAAAGCCCCTGGGCATCGCGTGCGAGAAGTGTACGAATCCGGGGGCGGCACGCCCTCCCTTTTAGCCGTTTACCAGGACACCAGCGGCCGAGCTAAAGAAACGGCGCTCTCCTACGCGCACGCGCTTGGAGCTGCCCGGGCCGGCGTAATTGAAACGACTTTTAAAGAAGAGACGGAAACTGACCTCTTTGGCGAACAAGCCGTGTTGTGCGGTGGGGTCACCGAACTGGTCAAAGCTGGTTTTGAGATACTGGTGAAGGCGGGTTATCAACCAGAAATCGCATATTTCGAATGTATGCATGAGCTCAAATTAATCGTGGATTTGATGTATCGTGGTGGTCTGAACTATATGCGTTATTCCGTCTCTGATACCGCGGAACACGGAGATTACACCGCTGGTCCGAAAATCATAACCGAAGAAACCCGCGGCACGATGCGGCTATTATTAGACGACATTCAAGATGGCACGTATGCCAGAAATTGGATTGAAGAAAATGAAAATGGGCGTCCCTGGTTCAATGAAGCAAGGAGCAGGGAACAGGACCAATTGATCGAACAAGTTGGCGCAGAATTGCGAGAGCTGATGCCATTCATCAACCCCTTGACGATCAGACCTGGAGAGTAGGTAAATTATGCATAATAACACCGTACGCATTTTTGATACAACATTGCGCGATGGGGAACAGTCCCCTGGCGCCAGTCTCACCTCAGCTGAAAAGCTGGAAATTGCCAGGGCCCTGGCGAAATTAGGCGTGGATGTCATAGAAGCCGGATTTCCAGCCGCTTCTCCGGACGATTTGGAAGGCGTGAGGAGGATCTCCATCGAAGTCGGCAACCCCCCACCTGGAGATGTAGCGCTTACCGGACCGCTGCCGGTCATTTGTGGGCTTGCGCGCGCAAACAAGAAAGACATCGATGCCGCCTGGGAAGCGATCAAACCTGCCTCCCGCCCCCGTATCCATACCTTTTTGGCGACCTCGCCCATTCACATGCAGTACAAGCTGAAAATGGAGCCGGAAGAGGTCGTGGAGAAGGTCCGAGAGATGGTCGCTTACGCCAAGACCTTTTGTGATGACATTGAATTTTCACCCGAAGACGCCGGGAGGAGCGAACCGGAATTTTTGTACTATGTTCTCGGTGAAGCGATCCAGGCCGGAGCGACTACGCTCAATATCCCAGATACCGTTGGATACACCACACCAGAAGAGTACGGTGCATTGATGGCCGGTGTTATGGCCAATACACCGGGAATTGACGATGTAGTCGTTTCAGTTCATTGTCACGACGATCTTGGCCTGGCGACAGCCAACACATTAGCCGGTATCAGAGCCGGTGCTAGGCAGGCCGAGGTGACCGTAAACGGCATCGGAGAACGGGCGGGGAACACCTCGCTGGAAGAAATTGTGATGACACTGCGTATCCGGCGCAAAGTATTCGGTCTAGAGACCGGTATTGACACGACCCTGATCACCCGCACCAGCCGCATGGTCTCCAATTACACCGGAATCCTCGTCCAGCCTAATAAGGCCATCGTTGGTGCGAACGCGTTCGCGCATGAAGCCGGAATCCACCAGGACGGTATGCTTAAAAATCAGAGCACATATGAAATCATGAAACCTGACATGGTAGGACAGCACAAATCGCGTCTGGTATTGGGAAAACATTCCGGACGGCATGCTTTCAAAGTGCACCTGGCTGAACTGGGCTACGATTTAACTCAAGAGGAAGTTGACAGAGCTTTCAAACGCTTTAAGGAATTGGCCGATCGCAAGAAAACCATAACCGACGCAGATTTGGAAGCCATGGTCGCCGACCAAATTTACCAGCCTAAGGAGATTTTCGGCCTGGATGGGATCCAGGTAGCGTGTGGGACAATGGGCATGCCAACCGCAACTATCCGCATGACGGGTCCAGACGGTACGGTGTACACGCACGCATCCCTTGGAACGGGACCCGTTGACGCCGCTTTTAGAGCCATCGACGCAATCGTTGGCTCACCGAACACATTGCTGGAATACAGCGTGCATGCCATCACCGAGGGAATCGACGCGATAGGCGAGGTATCGGTCAGGCTCCAGGCGGATAACGGCTCGATCACGCAGCGTAAATCTCCCCAGGGCAACCGCTCACAGGCCCCCACGTTTGGTGGTTATGGCGCCGATACGGATATCATCGTAGCCAGCGCAAAGGCTTATCTCTCCGCTTTGAACAAGCTGCTGGTAGCCAGCGGACGCTATGGAAAGCTGGATAAGATCGCCGAATTATCCCCTGAAGCCGCATAGCAGCAGAATATTCATTATGACGACACAACAGACGTTATTCGACAAAATTTGGAACAGCCATGTAGTAGCCGCTGAACCGGACGCACCGGCTGTGCTGTATATTGATCTGCATCTGGTCCACGAAGTCACTTCTCCGCAAGCTTTTGCTGGATTGAGAGAACGTGGTTTGCTGGTGCGGCGTCCCGACCTCTCGTTGGCCACCATGGATCACTCTACACCAACTGTCTATCAATCCGACCTGTCCGTGTTCGACCCGCAGGCATACGCCCAATTGAAACAGTTAGCCGACAACTGCCAGGAGTATGGTATACGGTTATACGAACTCGGCTCGGAGAGAAACGGAATCGTACATGTAATCGCACCGGAACTGGGCGCAGTTCAACCCGGGATGACGGTCGTTTGCGGTGACAGCCATACTTCTACACACGGTGCGTTTGGCGCTTTAGCTTTTGGAATAGGCACCAGCGAAGTTGAGCACGTTCTCGGAACACAGTGCCTGCTGCAGTACAAACCAAAAACTTATGAAGTCAGAATCGAAGGGCTTTTACCTGTGGGCGTTACCGCCAAAGACATCATCCTGGCCTTACTAACTAAAATAGGCATCGGCGGCGGAACAGGACATGTGTTCGAATACACGGGATCCACCATTCGAGGTCTCTCGATGGAAGAGCGCATGACGATCTGCAACATGTCGATCGAAGCCGGCGCGCGCGCCGGCATGATCGCTCCAGATGCTACCACGTTAGAATACCTGGAAGGCCGGGAGTTCAGCCCTAAGGGGGAGGCCTGGGAAGCAGCTGTAGAGAACTGGAAAGCGCTGCACAGCGATCCGGATGCCGAATATGATTCAAGCGTTACATTGGACGTGGGGGAACTTGAACCGATGGTAACTTACGGCACCAACCCGGGTATGGGTATGAAGATTAGCGGGCGAGTGCCGGATCCCGACCAGATTTCAAACATTGACCAACGCCAGGCAGCCGCCAAGGCTTTAACCTATATGGGGCTTAAACCCGGCGCTTCACTGCTTGAACAACATGTGGATGTAGTGTTTATCGGAAGCTGCACAAACGGGCGTATTTCCGATTTACGGAAAGCGGCGAGTGTGTTGGATGGCAGGAAAGTAGCGGAGGGCGTTCGTATGCTGGTAGTCCCCGGATCTCAACAGATCAAGAGGCAAGCAGAAGCAGAAGGGCTGGATGCGAAGTTCAAGGCGGCAGGCGCTGAATGGCGCGAACCTGGCTGCTCGATGTGCATCGCAATGAACGGCGATCAGCTCGAACCTGGCCAATGCGCGGTTAGTACCAGCAATAGGAATTTCGAAGGACGGCAAGGCAAGGGCGGGCGTACATTTTTAGCGTCTCCACTGACCGCAGCCGCCTCAGCCGTTAAGGGTAAGATCACCGATGTAAGGACGCTGATCTAGCGAAAAAATTGAGAGAATTATGACAGACACTGTTCAATATACATCAAAGGTCATTCCATTACTGCAAAATAATATCGACACGGATCAGATCATTCCTGCACGCTTCCTTAAAGCCACCGGTAAAGATAACATGGCCGATGGATTGTTCTTCGATTGGCGCTACCTTTCGGATGACCAGCCAAACCCAAATTTTGTTCTCAACCAGGCTCAACATAAGGATTCAAAAATTCTCTTAGCCGGAGACAATTTCGGCTGCGGATCATCGCGTGAACATGCTCCCTGGGCATTGGTGGGTTGGGGAATCCGGGTGGTCATAAGCACCTCATTTGCCGATATTTTTTGCAACAATGCGCTTAAAAACGGATTGATTCCCATTGTTGTAGAACCAGATATGCACCAAAAAATTGTCGAGATGATTGAAGAAGTTCCAGATGGAGAATTACACGTTGATCTTGACACTCAGCGCGTGTTTTTACCAGACGGTTCGTTCTTCGAATTTCCGATCGATCCTTTTGCGAAAACTTGTTTAATCAATGGGGTCGATCAAATGGGTTATATCCAGTCATTCGAAGACAAGATCAGCGCATTTGAAACACAAAGAGGGATTACCATCATTAATTAGTTTATTAACCGGAATTCAGGATCAGCAGCCGAAGCTCTATATAACCTGAGTTTCGGCAGACTAACAATTCCGGAGTGAATTATGAGTGAACGAATCCAAATCTACGACACCACACTGCGCGATGGTACTCAACGAGAGGGGATCTCGCTATCCTGTGATGACAAATTACGTATCGCCCAAAAACTGGACGACATGGGTGTGGCATATATTGAAGGGGGATGGCCCGGATCGAACCCGAAGGACGTGGAATTTTTCAACCGAATTGGTGAACTTGACTTAAAGCACGCAAAAATCACCGCCTTTGGCTCGACCTGCCGGGCAGGTTCAGCCCCGGAAGACGACAATAATATCCGGGCGTTAATTGATGCCAATACACAAGTCTGCACGCTTGTAGGCAAATCGTGGAGGCTTCATGTAACTGACGTGCTGCAGACCACAGAGGCTGAAAACCTGCGCATGATCGAAGAGAGCGTCAGGTATCTTAAAGAGAACGATAAAGAAGTCATTTATGATGCGGAACATTTCTTCGACGGCTATAAAGATGATCCCACTTACACTACCCTGACGTTACAAGCGGCTGCCAGAGGCGGCGCTGACTGCATCGTGTTGTGTGATACAAACGGTGGCTCACTTCCTAATGAAGTGGCGGCGATCACGGCGGATGTCCAGGAAACGCTGCCAGATACGCCAATCGGCATCCACGCTCACAATGATTGCGAATGCGCGGTGGCGAACTCATTAGCGGCTGTATCCGAAGGGGCATCACAGGTTCAGGGCACAATAAACGGTTACGGCGAGCGCTGCGGAAACGCGAATCTATGCAGCCTAATCCCGGATTTAGAATTAAAAATGGGGAAACAGTGCCTGCCAGCGGGGAATCTCCCCCATCTTTACGATCTTTCGCATTTCGTCGCCGATGTTGCCAACCTGGCTCCGGATGAACATCAGGCTTTTATCGGAAAAAGCGCCTTTGCCCACAAAGGCGGTATCCACGTGTCTGCCATGCAGCGCAATGTAAACAGCTACCAGCATATCGATCCCACATGGGTGGGAAATCAAATGCGCACTGTTGTGTCGGAGCTGTCTGGGCGCGGCAACCTGGTCAGCAAAGCTGAAGAATATGGGCTCAAGGTGGAGGATAAAGACGCTGTCCGCAAAATTTTGGAGGAGATTAAAATTTTAGAATCTCAAGGATTTTCGTTTGAATCTGCCGAGGCATCGGTGGCGCTCATGTTCCAGCGGCTTGAAGATAATTACGTTCCACCGTTCGAATTGATCGATTATTCAGCTACGGTGGAGCACCGTCGGGGTCGTGGTGTCTTCGCAGAAGCAATGATCAAAATCCTGGTTGGCGGTGAAGTGATCCATACAGCAGCAGAAGGCAACGGACCTGTCAATGCACTGGATGCGGCCTTACGTAAAGGGCTTATGCCCATCTACCCGCAGTTGGCGCAGTTTAAACTCGCCGATTATAAAGTGCGCATTATTAACAGCAACACTGGAACCGCTGCCAAGACACGAGTGTTAATTGACACACAAAATGGGCACAACCGCTGGAGTACTGTTGGCGCCAGCACCAATATCATTGAGGCCAGTTGGCTGGCTTTAGTTGACAGCGTGGAATTCGGATTGAGGATGGTATGAAAGCAAAAATTGTCGTTCTGCCCGGGGACGGAATCGGTCCGGAAGTGGTCAGTGCCGTTGAATTTGTATTGAATGCTCTGGCCGATTTTACCGGTCATGAGTTCGATTTCGAAGAGCATTTGATCGGCGGCATCGCCATAGACGCCCAAAATAACCCACTTCCTGATGAGACTCTGGCAGCCTGCCGGGAATCGGATGCCATCTTGTTAGGCGCAGTTGGCGGACCTAGGTGGGATGACCCATCTGCTGCCGTTCGTCCCGAACAGGGTCTCCTGGGATTGAGGAAAGGTCTGGATCTGTTCGCCAACCTCAGGCCGGTGCAGCCTAATAAAGAATTGCTTTCGGCCTCGCCTTTAAAATCTGAATATTTGGAGGGCGTGGACTTCCTGGTCGTGCGGGAACTGACTGGCGGTATATACTTTGGCCAGCCGAGCGAACGCCGGAGCATGAACGGCCAGGTCATGGCAGTCGACACCATGCTTTACAGTGAAAGTGAAATCGAGCGCGCAGCACGCCTGGCATTTTCCCTCGCCCGTCAGAGGGGCAATAAATTAACCTCAGTAGATAAGGCAAACGTGTTGGAGTGTTCCCGGTTGTGGCGTGAAGTGGTGGCCAAAGTGGCGCATGAATTCCAGGACGTGACGCTCGAGAATCTACTGGTAGATGCCGCTGCCATGCATATGCTGACCCGTCCAGCGAGTTTCGACGTCATCGTTACGGCAAATATGTTCGGCGACATCCTGACTGACGAAGCCTCGGTGCTTACCGGTTCCTTGGGAAACCTGCCCTCGGCATCCGTAGGTAGTGAGAAAAACACTCACGGCAAGCCTCGCGGATTATACGAACCGATCCACGGCTCTGCCCCGGATATCGCCGGCAAAGGGATCGCTAACCCAATTGGTATGATTTTGTCCGCGGCGATGCTGCTGCGTCACTCATTGGGCCTGGAATTTGATGCAGCTGCATTGGAAAGTGCGGTCGATGCCACGTTAGCTGATGGGTTCCGGACAGCCGATATCGCCAAACCGGGCGAAAGAGTCGCATCAACGATAGAGATGCGAGATGCTGTTATTGAAAATATCAAACAACTTTAGCGTAAAACAATTTAGTATTTAGGAAGGAGATATTATCTTGAAATCTGATTATATTTGGATCGATGGCAATCTGGTCCCCTTCGAAGAAGCGACTGTCCACATGCTGTCCCCTGCCATTCACTATGGCCTGGCGGTTTTTGAAGGTCTCCGTTGTTATGAGACGATCAACGGCCCGGGCGTGTTTCGTTTGCGCGAACACATCGAAAGGCTGGTGAATTCCGCGCAAATATTTGGCGTGCTCGATCTTCCATACGATGTGCAAGATTTATTCGACGCCACCCTGCTGACGATCCGCGCCAACCGCTTCACGGAGTGTTATATCCGTCCATTGATCTACATGGCGGACGGACCATTAGGGCTTAACCTCGACGCATCGCGGCCGGCGGTCAGTATCTCAACCTGGGAATGGGGCAAATTCCTGGGAGATGAAGCTTTTTCAAAAGGTGCGCGAATGATCGTGTCTTCATTCACACGCTTGCATCCTAACGTGCACATGACTAAAGCCAAGATTTCGGGCAATTACGTTAATTCGGTCATGGCAAAAACTCTGGCCGTGCGAGCCGGATTTGATGAAGCTGTCATGTTGGATCCTGATGGATACGTGGCCGAGTGCACGGGTGAAAACCTGTTCATCGTTAGAAATGGGGTGATCCATACACCACCCAGGGCAACAATTCTCGAAGGTGTCACTCGAGATTCGGTCATCACCATTGCTCGTGATTTGAATATCCCTGTGATCGAAGAGAAGGTCACGCGAGACCAACTATACATTGCGGACGAGATGTTCGTATGCGGAACTGCTGCTGAAATTACGCATGTCGCTGAGATCGATTACCGGGTGATCGGGGACGGCCAGAAAGGGCCGGTCGCTAAGCAAGTTCAGGAGACATTCTTTAGGACCGTAAAAGGGGAAGGCACGCGATCAGAAGAGTGGCTGGATATGGTTCCGGTGGTAGAATATTCGACGGGTATCTGATGATAACTTTGGACACACATTGTGATAACTTTCTGAAAATCCATATTGAGAAACCGGCGGATATTGATTTAGAATAATGGCACGTCCTGATATCCCAAACCTGAATGAAATAATCATTGTCGTCAAACTCGGGACGAGCACCCTGACTGACGGCACTCCATATCTCTCCCAGTCGCGCATGGTCAATCTTGTCCACCAGATGGTCGATTTATTGGAGTCTGGTGCTAAGGTGCTGCTTGTGTCTTCTGGAGCCATTACTTATGGGCGAGAGATGCTTGAATTTCCCCACTTGCCGAAGGACATTCCCGCCAAGCAGATGCTGGCCGCTGTCGGTCAGCCACGCCTGATGGACCTGTGGGGAAAATTATTTGCCATCTACAATCAAAATGTCGCCCAGGTGCTCCTCACCAGGAGCGATCTACGTTCTCGCTCCAGCTATCTCAACGCCCGCAATACGCTGCAAGCTTTGTTAAATCAAGACGTGATACCGATCATCAACGAAAATGATACCGTCGCCACCGAAGAAATCCGAGTGGGAGATAATGACAATCTTTCTGCCCTCGTTGCTAATTTAGTTGACGCCGATCTTTTGGTCCTGCTAACTGATCAAGAGGGGTTATTTCTCGATGACCCCCGAAAGAATCCCCAGGCCGAGCTGGTACCCCTTGTGGATAGCTTGGATATCGAGCCCGAATTATGGGAGGCGGCGGGCGACAGCTTTGACCTCGGTGTGGGCGGTATGATCACAAAACTGCAGTCCGCTGACTTGGCCAGGCGCTCAGGTAGCACCGTGGTGATCGCATACGGAGCCGCACCCGATGTACTTAAACGGATTGTTCGTGAGGAGCAGGTCGGCACGCGTTTTACGCCCACATCCAGCGCTGTAGAAAGCCGAAAACGCTTTATCCTTTCCGGAGGTACATCCGGATGCATCACCGTAGACACAGGTGCTGCAAACGCTCTGGCGCGCAGGGGCAGTCTTCTCCCTGTCGGCTTAATAGAAGTTAGCGGTGAATTCGAGCGCGGCGAAACGTTAAGCGTGTGCCGCGAAGATGGGAGCGAATTCGCGCGTGGCCTGGTCAACTACAATAACGTCGACTGTATCAAGTTGTGTGGGCGTCAAAGCAGTGACATTGAATCCATTTTGGGATACTTCTTCGGCGATGAGATCATTCACCGCAATAATTTGGTATTACTCTGATTTATTATTTTAGGACTTACGCAGTTCAGGGTTGCTGGGGGTGTGGTGGGGGGGCAAAATCGCCTCACCAAACCCCCGAAGCCTACCCAATTCCGTAACTTCTATATATATTGATGTAACTGCTGTTTCAATATTTCAGTCCCGCAGGAATTTATTATGACCATCGAAAAACTTGGCCGGCAGGCTCGCGAAGCATTTAGTATTATTTCACGCACCAGCAGCATAGCCCGGCGAGGAGCTGTAAATGCTGTTGCCGACCAACTCGAATCCAGCTTCGAAATGATCTACACAGCCAATCAAAATGACATTCAGTTGGGCCGTGATACTGGATTGAGTGAAAGTTTGATTGACCGACTGACCCTTTCCGAATCGCGCCTGACCGGACTCGTAGCTGATCTGCGTGCCCTGGCTGCACTTCCAGACCCAATAGGCTCCGCCTTTGATGAACGCACCCTGCCCAATGGTCTGAGAATTTCCCGACGCCGGGTGCCTTTGGGTGTGCTGGGTGTTATATACGAATCCAGGCCGAATGTTACCATCGATGTAGCTGCGCTGGCAGTTAAAACCGGCAACACAGTGATCCTGCGCGGAGGCAAAGAAACCACCCAGACCAATCTGGTACTTGTAGAAATCATAAAAAATGCTCTACGCTCTATCGAGCTGCCAGAAAACTGCGTCCAATTTATCGATAGTCCGGATCGCAAGTTGTTAGGTGAGATGCTGATACTGAACGAATACATAGACGTCATCGTACCGCGAGGGGGAAACAGCTTGCACCAATATTGCCGTAAGAATTCAAACATACCGGTAATCACTGGTGGGATTGGAGTCTGCCATCTCTACGTTGATTCGAGTGCCGACCTGGATGCGGCGCTCCCTGTAATCCACAACGCAAAAACCCAACGCCCCAGCGTGTGTAATTCTCTGGATACCTTGCTTGTTCATGAATCAATCGCCGCAGAATTCTTGCCGCGTGTTGTGGAAAACCTTTCCGATGCCGGTGTCACCTTTCGAGCGCAGCCTGATGTACTACCCATGATCGATCACGCCGATGTGCAGCCGGCTGGACCGGATGATTTTGACACCGAATGGCTGTCTCTTGTACTGGGTTTGGTGATTGTGCCAGACCTGAACACCGCCCTTACTTTTATACATAAGCACAGCACTCATCACTCCGACGGCATCCTGACATCCACCCAGGAACACGCCGATCGATTCGTCGATGAAGTGGACTCCGCTGCAGTATATGTTAATGCCAGCACCCGCTTCACAGACGGCGCGCAGCTTGGTCTCGGTGCCGAAGTCGCAGTTAGCACACAGCGATTACACGCCCGCGGGCCGATGGGCCTACCAGAATTAACCACGTATAAGTGGGTCGTCATCGGGGATTACACCGTAAGGAGATAAGGCATTGCGATTATTTCTTTCCGCAATCTCCCTACCATACATAAATATTAATATCACTCGCCGCAATCACGATGGTATGGGTATAATATCATCGGTATCCGCCGCCTGAGTTATGGGTGATAGATGGTCAAAATCTTCTACACGCAATACAAATCAGGATTTTTGTTCTGATCAATTGGGCTAATCTATACGAATGGAGTGTTTTGCATGAATCACGAAGTTTTGGTGAATAAGAACAAACGATATAACCTGGCAAGCTGGACTGCGCAGAAACAGTGGTCACCCATCAGTATGGTGCGGGGGGAAGGTGTATATTTCTGGGATGCAGACGGCAAACGTTACCTGGATTGGTCGTCGCAGTTGATAAATGTGAACATCGGTCACGGACATCCGAAAGTCATCCAGGCGATCCAGGAAGGAATATCAAGCCTGAGTTTCGCCTATCCTGGTATTGCCACCGAACCGCGCGCCAGACTTGGTGAACTGTTGGCCAGCATCACGCCCGAAGGTATGAACAAAACCTTTTTTACCCTCGCGGGTGCGGACGCCATTGAGAACTCAATGAAATTTGCCCGTTTGTATTCTGGAAAGCAAAAAATACTCTCTCGCTACAGGGCTTACCACGGCGCGACTTTCGGGGCCATGACAGCAGGTGGAGATCCCCGGCGGTTAGCCAATGAGCCCGGTGTACCCTGGATCGTACATATACACGACCCATACGCATACCGCGGACCAATTTATCAAGGTCGGACGCAGGAAGAAGGTGACCAGGTATTGGTCGACCAGATAGACGACACCATCAAGTACGAAGGCCCTGAAAACGTCGCCGCCATACTGTTGGAGGGATACAGCGGTTCCAGCGGTATCATTCAAGGTGGGGACACATTTTGGCGTGGGATCCAACGACTGTGCGATCAGTACGATATCCTTCTTATCATCGATGAGGTGATGAGCGGATTCGGTCGCACTGGCGAATGGTTTGGTTACAATCATTATCCCTATGTAAATCCCGATATGATCGTGATGGCCAAAGGACTCACCAGCGGGTACGCACCCCTCGGGGCGGTGGTCGTTAATGATGATATTTCGGCGTATTTTGAGGAAAACCCGGTCTGGGGAGGGCTGACTTACAGCGCCCATCCATTAGGCTGTGCCGCCGGTATTGCCAACATCGAGGTCTATCAAGAGGAGAATTTGATCGAAAATTCACGCAGCATGGGTGCTGTTTTAAATCAACGCTTATGGAAACTCGCTGAAGATCATGCCTGTGTTGGAGACATTCGGGGATCAGGCCTGCACCACGTCATCGAATTGGTGAAAGACAAGGGGTCGCGCCAGCCGCTAAGCGAGTTCAATAAACCCATGAGTGAACCCATGCAGAAATTGGCAAAGAGTCTGCGTGACAGCGGAATGAGCACGTTTGTCAAATGGAACTGGATTTTTTGCTGTCCACCGTTGATCATCTCGGAGGAACAAATCCAGGAAGGCATTGATATCATCGATACCGCATTGATGGAAACCGATTCCTACTGCGGATAACAAAGATAGGACTTACGCAGTTCAGGGATGCTGGGTGTGTGGTGGGGCGGCTTTACCGCCCCACCACACACCCGAAGCCTACCCAACTCGTAAATTCTAAAAGAAAAGAATGGAGGCGTTTTATGGATGCAAAAGTATTGAAAAATTATGTAGATGGTTACTGGGTAGATTCGACGTCCACTAGAACCACAGATGTACAAAACCCGGCAACCGGGGACGTGATAGCGAAAGTGCCCATGTCAACAATTGAAGAGGTTAATGAAGCCGTAGCGTCGGCTAAATTGGCTTTCGAAGAGTGGCGGGAGACTCCACCCTATACCCGAGCCCGCTACATGTTCCGTCTCAGGAATTTAATGGAGGATCGCTTCGAAGACCTGGCGCAGGTCATCGTCAAGGAACACGGGAAGATAATCGATGAAGCCAGAGGGGAAGTACGGCGCAGCATCGAGAATGTCGAAGTTGCGGCCGGCGTTCCAAGCCTGATGATGGGCTACAACCTGGAGGATGTCGCCCAGGGCATCGATGAAGAGTGCGTGTTCCAGCCCGCGGGAGTTTTTTGCTGCGTGGCTCCCTTTAATTTCCCGCTGATGGTTCCGCTGTGGTTCCTGCCGTACGCTGTTGCTTGCGGAAATACGTTTATCACCAAACCCTCTGAGCAGTGCCCGCTGAGCCAGGAGCTTTTCTACGAACTGCTGGATGAGGTGGACTTTCCCCCCGGTGTTGTCAACCTGGTCAACGGCGATAAAGAGGCCGTGGACGCATTGCTGGAACATCCGGATGTGACTGGCGTATCCTTCGTGGGCTCTACGCCCGTTGGCAAGTACATATACACGAAAGGCTCGGCGAACGGCAAACGCGTTCAGGCTCAGGCAGGCGCAAAAAACTGCCTCGTTGTGATGCCGGATGCGGATTTGGATAAAACGGTTATGAACATCCTGACATCGGCCTTCGGCACCGCGGGACAGCGCTGCCTGGCCAACTCGCTGCTTGTCGCAGTAGGCGATGTTTACGAACCCCTGATCGACAAATTGATAGATACTGCAGGTCAATTAACTGTCGGGGATGGGGCGGACGAATCGATTCAAATGGGACCGGTTGCGTCCCAGAAAGCATATAAGAAGATTCAGGGATATATCGAAACAGGGCTGGACGAAGGAGCGAGTCTGCTGCTCGATGGCCGGGATTGCAAGGTGGATGATTACCCGGACGGATACTTTATTGGTCCAACTATTTTTACCGATGTAAAACCTGACATGACAATTGCTCAGGAGGAGATTTTCGGCCCGGTATTGGGCGTCGTCCGTGCAGCTACCTTCGATGATGCAGTGGATATTATCCACAGCTCACCTTATGGAAACGCATCGTCATTGTTCACTTCGAGCGGGAAATGGGCGCGTGAATTCAAGTACAGAGTCAGAGCCGGTAACATCGGTATTAATATCGGAATCGCCGCACCCATCGCCTCCTTCCCCTTCAGCGGTATGAAGGATTCGTTCTTTGGTGACCTGCACGGTCAGGGTAGAGACGCCATTTTGTTCTTCACTGAACGTAAAGTCGCCATCACGCGCTGGTTCTAATCTGGAGGTTGAATTAATTATGAAGCTTGGAACATTTGGAGCTGTGATCAGTTTTGCCTTAGAATTGGAAGATCAAGCCCTTGGACTCTACGAAAGCCTTGACAGCACGCTTTCTCCACAACTGCTGAAAGGTTCTCAAAAGCGGATAAACAGACTGAGAAGGATCAGGCAGGAGTTGGTTACCGAGATGATTCTGGAGCCGATTACGGAAGTGGACAGTGACGATTACATTGTCTCTATCCCGGCTGGAACTGATGAGGCGGATAAACTTAAGGGCGCAATTCGCCTCGAAGAAAACATGGGACGTTACTATTCGAAGTCAGCGCCCTTAATTCCGATGAAGGAAGTCGAACGCGCTTTTGTGCGTCTGGCCAAAGAGAATGAGATGCGGGTGGCAAGTATCAACAAATTGATAGCCAGCGCATGAAATGAACGATATATCAGTAAAAATCCCTGGCCAACGATCGCTCCAGGGATTTTTGCTGTCGTATTCCGACGCAACTATTGTTTTATAGTATTTCTGCGTACGGCTTACGGGGTATGTACCTGCCTTCACCTTGCTTCTGCAGCCACTGGTCGCCATCCACGATCAGTTTGCCGCGCAGGTAGACTTTAACCGGCATCCCTCTGACCGTCATGCCTTCATAAACATTGTAATCGGTGTTCATATGGTGGGTCGAGGCGCTGATGGTGTGGGACTTATTGGGATCCCAGATAAGGATGTCCGCGTCGCTGCCGATCGCGATCTCGCCTTTCTGCGGATACATGCCAAAGATCTTGGCCGGGTTAGTAGACATCAGCTCAACGAAGCGGCTGCGGCTGAAGCGACCTTCGTTCACGCCGTGATCCCACATTACCATCAATCGATCCTCGATACCGGGCATGCCGTTTGGAATTTTTGTGAAGGAATCCACTCCCAACTCCTTCCCGGCAGGTCGCCCTTCTACGCCACCCTCGTAGAAGAAAGGCGCATGGTCGGTGGAGACCACCTGCAGCAGTCCGCTTGAGAGCGACTCCCAGAGTACGTCCTGATCTTCCGCTTCTCTTACCGGTGGAGAGCAGACGTACTTGGCGCCTTCGAAACCAGGTTTTGCCAGGTCATCCACCGTCAGGAACAGGTACTGCGTGCAGGTTTCACCCATCACCTTCAGACCGCGCCTTCGGCCCAGCTCCAGCTGCTCAAGCGACTCCCGGCAGGTCATATGCACCACGTACAGGGGCGCACCAGCGATCCCGGCCAACGCCACCGCTCTGCCCGTGGCCTCGCCTTCGGCCAGAGCAGGATGCGCTTCTGCGTGGTATTTTGGTTCGGTCTTGCCCTCAGCCACGATCTGCTTCTGCAGCGTATCGATCACATCGCCATTTTCTGCGTGCACCATGATGAGCATACCGTGCTTTTGTGCGGTCAGCAGGGCGTTAAAGAATGTTTCATCGTCCACCTGAAACACATTTTTATAAGCCAGGAACAGCTTTAGGCTGGTGATGCCTTCGTCCAGCATGCTGGGTATCTCTTCCATCACGTCATCCCGCAGGTCAGTGACTGCCATGTGGAAGCCATAATCGATGCAGATTTTGCCCGCCGCTTTTTCCTTCCACTCTTCCAGGCCTTCGTGCAGGGTGCCGCCGACAGGCTGGATGACGAAATCTACGTGAGACGTTGTGCCGCCAAAGGCGGCTGCCTTATGGCCGGTGTAGAAATCGTCTGAGCAAAAGGTGCCGAAAAAAGGCAGGTCGAGATGGGTGTGGGGGTCGATGCCGCCTGGCATCAGCAGCATGCCGGTGGCATCCAGGACTTCAGCGTCACCTGCATCCAATCCAGGACCGATCTCACTAATTTTTTCGCCTTCGATGAGCACATCAGCTTCCTGTTCGCCCCAGGCCGTGACAATCGTACCGTTTTTTATAAGTTTACGCACGTTTACTCTCCTTTTATCGAAACGCCTCGACGATATTTTCATAAGCATCGAGCTGTTCTTCCTCGTCGCCGCTCATCAGGTACATCACAAACAGGTCCACGCCTGCCGCTTCCAATTCTTTGAGCCTGGCGATGTGCTGCTCTTTATCCCCCAGGATACTGAAGCGTTCGATGATTTCATCCGAGATGAAGTTTAGGTGGTCTGCATCTTTATCGGCATGCTCTTTATAGTCGTAGCCTTTGCGGCCTGCAATGTAATCTGTAAAAGCCTGCGGTAGCTCACCGCTGTGGTAACGCTCCACCAGGTCAGCCACATGGTTGCCGACCATGGCCGGGAACCAGCGGGTTTGCTCGCGCGCCTGTTCCATATCACCTACCCAGGTGGGAGCACAGGACATGATCTTGATCTCAGATTGGTCTCTTCCTGAGTCCGCAGCGCTCTCACGCACCTGGGTCACAAACCAGTCCACCAGGAACGGGTCTGCGATCTGCAGCACCAGGCCATCCGCCACGCGGCCCGCAGATGCCAGTGACTTCGGGCCGTAAGCCGCCATCCACATCGGCACCGCGCGACCGGAAGTCCAGACCAGTTCGAATTCATGGCCATCCAGGACCACTTTTTCTCCGGCGGTCAGCGCCTGCAGATCCTTGATGGCCTGCTCCATCTCGGCTACCTTACGCGGGCGTTTCCCCTGCATACGGAGCGAACTGTCACCGCGTCCAATGCCGCACTCGGCGCGGCCATTGCTGATGATGTCCAGCGTCGCCAGTGAGCTGGCTGTCACGTGTACGTCCCGCACCGCCGGGTTGGTGACCAGGGTTCCCCAGTGCATATTCTCCGTGTAGGACGCCAGGTACGTGAGCATGACGTAACATTCTTTCCACAAAATGTGGGAGTCGAACACCCAGCCGTAAGTGAAGCCCAACTCCTCAGCCCGTTGTGCCAGTTTGAGCGCACGCTCCGGAGTCATGTCTCCCTTGTAGCAGATTCCAAATTCCATAATTTTTCCTCCTTATTGTTGAATATTAGATAACGTCGGCTCGAGATTAGGGTAGATGCCCAATCGAATTGCGCATTTCCGACATGGTAACGGCCTATTCGATTGGTCTGCTACCTAAAAAAATATTAAAACTCGGACTCATGTTAGATAGGAAAGCCGTGCATATAGAGTCATATATTATGGTTCAACGATCCTGCCGTACATATCCGGACGCCGGTCCCTGTAAAACTGCCAGGTCTGGCGCACTTCCTGGATTAGATCAAGATCGAGATCGCGCAACAGCAGCTCTTCGTCATATGCATCGCCGACATCTCCAACAAACTCGCCGCGCGGCGTGCAGAAGTAGCTCTGTCCGTAGAAATCGTTCGGACCAATGTCTTCTTCTATGCCCACCCGGTTGATGGTGCCCACGAAATAGCCGTTGGCGATGGCATGGCTGGTTTGCTCGATCTTCCACAGGTGCTGCGACAGGCCGCGCGAAGTCGCAGAAGGAATAAAGACCATTTCTGCTCCGTTCAAACCCAGCATACGCGCCCCTTCCGGGAAATGCCGGTCGTAGCAGATATAAACGCCCACCTTTCCCACAGCGGTGTTGAACACCGGATAGCCGAGGTTGCCGGGTTTAAAGTAGTATTTCTCCCAGAAGCCCGGAAGCTGCGGGATATGTGTCTTGCGATATTTACCCAGATAGCTGCCGTCTGCATCGATGACCGCGGCCGTGTTGTAATATATGCCCGGTCCGTCCTCTTCATACATGGGCACAATCAGCACCATGCCGGTCTCTAATGCCAGCTCCTGCATCATGCGCGTGGTAGGACCTTCTGGAATCGGTTCGGTGAACGAGTAATATTGACTGTCCTGCACCTGGCAGAAATAGGGGCCATAAAACAGTTCCTGGAAGCACATTATCTGCGCACCTGCTTCTGCGGCCTGCCTGGCATACTGGACATGCTTTTCGATCATTGACTCCTTGTCGCCGGTATAGGTCGCTTGAAGCAGCGCCCCTTTTATGATTCGAGCCATAAATAGTCCTCCTCTATTCCTATGCTTCTGTTAATAAACAATGTAACAACCGGTTTTGCAATACTCTGCTGACTACGTAAATGCGCATATGAAACTAGAAATAAAACAACTTGCTTCGCTGCGCATTTACAAAAGCCTGACGGGTAAATACCTTCGTCTTATTTCTAACTTCATACCGTCAGGCACTTATTATATATGAAAATTGATAGATTTAGAAGTTACGCAGTTGGGTAGGCTTCGGGGG
>Ga0209013_10000096_pt1 | contig 64921 bp, 61 predicted proteins | sample Cruoilmetagenom2_FD_187291 | JGI IMG/M metagenome (GOLD analysis project Ga0209013, IMG submission 187291) | Oil polluted marine microbial communities from Coal Oil Point, Santa Barbara, California, USA - Sample 2 (SPAdes) (version 2) | ecosystem: Environmental > Aquatic > Marine > Oil seeps ... | reverse complement strand
CGGGTATCCCTCTCACCGTGGAAATTTTTCCCTTGTTTTTATTGCCGGGAAGATGTCCTCCCGTACCGGTTTTTGCTCCCTGGCCGCCCTTAAAATGAAAAGCCTGAACCTTATTCAATAGTTCTTCTTTGTAACCGAATTTCGCGCTGGCTAATTCGTAAAAATAACGTGAATTTTCTGCTTGTTCGTCAGGCAACATACCGCCTTCGCCTGAACAAATGCCTGTACCTGATAACTCTGCACCTCTTGCTAAGGCGATTTTTGCTTCTTCAGATAATGCACCAAAACTCATGTCTGATACAAATAATGGAATTTTCAAGATTAAAGGTTTTTTGGCTTCTGGCCCTATGATAAGTTCAGTTGTGACAGGACAATCTTCCATCAAAGGTTTAGTCGCCATTTGAGCAACCATGAGCTGTAGATCATCCCAATGTGGGAGTTCATGACGGGGTACACCCATCGAGGTCATTGGTCCATGATGACCCATCGTTGTCAGCCCTTCTTTTGCTAGCTGATGAATAAACTCAATGGTGGGCTCTTCCTTTGTCGCTACTGCAACGGGAACCTCTGAAGTTTGTGCTCCCAGTCCAGGTCCTGCTTTACCAATTTGATCATCCGTAAATTTCTGATGCGTTCCATCACAATAAGGTCGATTACCACTATGTTTGCATGCACATAAATATGCTTCGCCATCTTCTTCTGCAACAATCACTTTTGGAGTAAATGTTGTTCCCACATGTGAGCCATCGCAAAATGGCTGGCTTTTGGAACGACCACAAGTGCAAAAGTGATATTCTTCACCTTTTGCAAGGCTTACTTTTACGGGTTTGTTATCTGCGATGACAGGATTAGACATATAAGTGACTCCTCTTGAATTGCTTTGTCTAGTATTTACTCTCATTTGTTGTGCTTAGATGACTTATAACAATTGTTATTTAAAAGCTTACTGTCTAATCCCTTCTATCGACAGAGTCATTTCCACATCTTTGGATTTTGGACCAAGGTTTTTTACAATACCAAAATCGGACATGGCAAATTTCGTCTTACCTTCAAAGCCTCTACGATAACCTCCCCAGGGATCTTTTCCTGCTCCAATGGAGTGCATTTCAATTTCTACTGCTTTGGTAACACCATGCAAAGTCAGGTTGCCTTTAAGAATTCCTTTACCCTCTTTCCCTGGAGTATAATTTGTGCTGACAAATTTGGCTTCCGGGTACTTTTTAACATCCAGAAAATCATCACTGCGCAAGTGTTTATCCCGTTCTGCATGATTAGAATCGACACTATTGGTTTTGATGGTTACCTCGACGGATGCTTTTTCCGGGGCTGCGTCATCGTAACTGAATTTCCCTCCGAATTCATTGAAGCGACCATAAAGCCAGCTATATCCAAGATGCTGAACACGAAACTGGATAAAGGCATGTGCACCTTTAATATCAATCTCATAATCGTCCGCAAATAGTTCCGAACTGGTAAAAACTGAACTTGCGATCAGTATTGAAGCGGTTAAATTGCGTAGTTTCATTTTTTATCTCCTAATTTAAAAAAAACAAATTTACAGCCCGAAAATACGTTTCAGACTGCTGTCCCGATCGATAAAGTGGTGCTTCAGGGCGGCGGTCGCATGCAGCAGCACCAACCCGATTAGAAAAGAGGCCAAAACCAGATGTGCCTTACCGGCATTATCTGCCTGGTTGGTAATGGATGTAATAGTGGAAGGGATGGAAAACCAGCCAAATACTTCTATTGAACGGTTATCGGCTGTCGAGATGAGATAGCCGCTTAGCATGATCATCAATAGTAATAAATAGAGCAGTAAATGAACCCTATGCGCAGTCCTGATTTCCCATGGCTGGTGACTGGATAGCGGCTGTGGCGGTGGTGTAAAAATCCGCCACAACAGACGAAGCACCATCACCAGAAAAAGCAGCACGCCGAGACTTTTATGCCACCAGGGGCCTAGCTTGTACCAGCTGTCGTAATAGTCCAGCTCGGTCATCCACCAACCCAATCCAAATAAAATAAACACCGTCAATGCCACCAACCAATGTAAGGCAATGGCAATGACGCCAAATCGAGTTGTGCTGTTTTTCCACTGCATAGCTATTCCTTTATACCCGCTCAACTTCGAAGGAAGAGAGTTTTTTTTGTCGATTGATAGATTGAGACATGTTTTCTTCCTTTTGGTTAAATAATTTATTACGAAAGATGTGTCCGTTCATGCGCTATCATAAAGTCAATATCTGGCCCTTTGGGTACGATTCCAGTGGGATTAATGGATCGATGACTGGCGAAATAGTGATACTTGATATGATCCATATTCACCGTCTGAGACACACCAGGAACCTGATAGAGTTCTCGTGTATAGGCCCACAAGTTAGGATAATCGATCAAACGTTTTTTATTCGTCTTGAAATGATTGTAGTAAACAGGATCAAAACGTACAAAGGTCGTGAATAAACGCCAGTCGGCTTCGGTGATTTGACTACCGACCAAATAACGTTGTTTTGATAGTCGTTCTTCAAGTTCATCCAAGGTATTAAACAAATCATCAAATGCCCGTTCATAAGCCTCTTGTTTAGTCGCAAACCCTGCACGATAAACACCGTTATTAATATTGTTATAAATCGGTTTATTTATTGCGTCAATTTGTTCCTGTAAAGCTTCAGGATAATAATCAAGATCTTTATGCCTGGCAAATTCATCAAACGCAGAGTTGAACATACGAATAATTTCAGAAGACTCGTTATTTACAATCGTCTCGCGTTTTTTATCCCATAATACAGGTACGGTAACCAGCCCATTAAACTGAGGATTCGCTTTTAAGTAATTCTCATACAAATTGTCTGCGTTGTTTACATGGTCTTTTGTGGCTCCAGGATATTCTGCAAACACCCAACTTTCAGCTGGCATTAAGGGGTGAACCACTGAAACTGAAATCACTTCTTCGAGGCCTTTTAACGCACGAAAAATCAGCGTGCGATGTGCCCAGGGACAGGCGTAAGAGACATAAAGATGATATCTGTCCGGTTCAGCAGAAAAACCACCTTCTCCGCCGGGGCCTGGACTGCCATCGCTGGTAACCCAGTTCCTGAAACTTGAAACAGCCCGAACAAAATCACCTTTTTCAACGTTCAATTGACCAGTCATTGCTCTAAACCTCTGCTTTTTTCTTTCGATTTATCCATGCACGCTCCCGAACAAAATTGTTTGACTGGTAATCACGCATCGCTTCTTCAATTTCTTTTTTGGTATTCATTACAAACGGACCATATTGAACAATGGACTCATTAACAGGCTTTCCACTAACCAGCAAAAACCGTGCCCCCTGATCGCCGGCAACAAAGATGGGTAAACTATTATGACCAGCCAATGTTAAAAGTGTATGTGTAGCCACAGTTTGTTCATTGATCTGTCCACTGCCCTCGAATAGATACAGGAAACTATTGTGTTCTTCAGGCAACACATACTGAAAATGCTTACCCGGCTTTACCTGCACATCGAAATAAGACACATTGCTGGTGTTATCCACAATCGGCGACAAAACATCAGCAAAGTTACCGATGATCACTTTGACGCTATAATCTGTGTCTTTAACGACAGGAAAGGTCGCTGATTTGTATTCCTGATATTCAGGAGCATCCAACTTGTTATCCGCAGGCAGATTGATCCATAACTGGAAACCACGCAATAAGCCGTCTTCCTGTTTTGGCATTTCTGAATGAATGACACCGCTGCCTGCCTTCATCCATTGCGCACCACCGGGACCCAGGTTACCGGTATTACCCATGCTGTCCTTATGCTCCATATCGCCATCAATCATATAAGTAAAGGTATTAAAGCCACGATGGGGATGCGGGGGGAAGCCAGCAATATAATCTTCAGGCTTATCACTGCTCATGTGATCGAGCAGAATGAACGGATCATAGTTACGCAGCGCGGGTGTGCCAATTGTGCGATGTACCGTAACACCAGCTCCTTCCATCATTTCCATGGCCGGGATAATTCTTGATTGAGCAACTTGTGCGTTCATGATGTCCTCCGTATTCAGATCATCTGTGTTCTGGAATTCGCTTAGGAACGATCACCAGGTTTACTTATACGACTCTCTGCGTGGTTGTATAGATTAATTATGTTATTTGCGATAAAAAGAATAAACATATATTATAAGAAATGATTGTTCTCTAATACGCAACAATTGAGAGTAAATATGGGGAGTGAATATGGACCGCCTTGAGAATATGCACACCTTCACACGTGTGGTGGAAGCCGGTAGTATCAGCGGTGCTGCAGAACGACTGGGAGTCGCTAAATCAGCGGTTAGTCGACGCTTGAAAGAGCTGGAAGAACATCTGGGCGTAGAGCTTTTTCACCGAACGACCCGACGGATGAACCTAACGGACACTGGACGAGCGTTTTATCATCAATCAATACGTATATTGGATGATGTCCTTGAAGCGGAGCTTGCTACATCACAAGCACATGACACACTAAAAGGCATCTTAAAGGTGGCTTTACCCTCGAGTTTTGGGCTGATGCACATGGGTCCTGCAATTAACGAATTCTTGCAAATACATCCGCAAATTGAATTTGATCTGGATTTTAATGATAGAGAAGTGGATTTAATGCAAGAGGGTTTTGATCTTGCCATTCGTATTGCCAATCTTCCCGATTCCAGTTTAATTGCCCGACGCTTAGCACCTATTCAACATGTGCTTTGTGCAAGTCCGGATTATCTCGATAAATACGGCACGCCTCAATCACCAGATGATTTACCCATGCACCAATGTCTGGCTTATAGTCTTTTGCATGATTATCAAACCTGGTCATTTACAGATAAAAGCAATCAACAAAACACAATAACAATAAATCCTCATATAAAAGCCAGTGCTGGTGGATTTCTCCGTGATGCAGCAGTCAATAGCCAGGGAATTATTTATATACCCACTTTTATCGTTTACAAGGAAATTGAAAATGCGACATTAATTCCTTTACTAAATGAATACCATCACTCACGAATAGATGCTTATGCGATTTATCCCCAAACACGTCACCTGTCGCGACGAGTTCGAGCTTTTGTTGATTTTTTAGTTAAACGATTTGAAGGAATACCTTACTGGGATTTATGTCTTCAGATGATGTAACGATGCTAAAGCGCGGAGGTTGTCTTGAGTAATAATGGGGTAGCTCAGGTGATACAATAACTGTTATATTATCTTTTCATTGAATTTCCTGAAATTTTCAGAGTCAAAGAGTCTTAGTCTGCTAATAATAAGTTGTCCTGAAATCATTAAAATGTCAGAATAACCGACAGTTCATTATTAAGGAATGTTTAGAGAGTTATGTTCAAGTTCTTTTACGATTTTTTACCCATTATCATTTTTTTCGGCACTTATAAATTCACAGATAATGATATTTATGCCGCAACTACTGCGGCAATTATTGCCACGCTGATTCATTCGGGCATCCAGTGGTTCATGCATAAAAAGCTGGAAAACCAGCATATTATTAATCTTGTAGTCATCCTGTTTTTTGGCGGCCTCACCCTGCTCTTTCATGATGACACCTTTATCAAATGGAAAGTAACCGTTATTAACTGGATTTTTGGACTGGTTTTATTGGGCAGCCAGTTTATTGGCAAAAAGAACATTATTCAGCGTCAGCTGGATGCAGCCATTAAACTACCTGATCCCATCTGGTTCCGGTTAAATATCATGTGGGTAGCCTTTTTTATCTTCTGCGGTCTGCTCAATTTATACGTTGCTTTCTTTTATGGACTTGATCTCACGGCGGAAGCTCGTCAGGAAATCTGGGTTGAGTTTAAACTTTACGGAATGCTGGGACTGACTTTTGCTTTTATGATTTTTCAAATTTTTTATTTACAACGTCATATGCTCCCCGTTGATGCAGAAACAGTTGAAGATGAGGAAACCATTTAATGCTTTATGCAATTATTGCCAGTGATATAGAAAACACTTTAAGTCAGCGTTTAAAAGCCCGTCCCGAGCATCTGTCACGTCTGGAAGTACTGCAGAGCAAGGGTAAGCTGATTCTGGCAGGTCCCCACCCCGCCATAGACAGTAATGATCCCGGAGAGGCTGGATTTACCGGCAGTCTGGTCGTTGCTGAATTTGATACGCTGCAGGATGCCCAAAACTGGGCAGATGAAGATCCTTATATTAAAGCCGGAGTTTATGACAAGGTTATCGTAAAACCATTTAAAAAAGTGTTACCTTAGATTTTTTCTACCTCAAACCTAATACCTGAAAGGAAAGTGTTACAATGAAGTTAGTTTCTTTATTACCCCTATCTCAATTTAAAGTTCAACCTAAAACAGCCTGTAAAAAGCCAGGTCTCAGCATCGTTTTTTCTGCCCTGCTTCTCTCTGCCACACCACTTATAGCAGCTGATGCAGTTGTCGCCACGGTCAATGGTGATGAGATTACTGAAAGTCAGTTAAAAATTGCTGCCGCTCAAAGTCAGGTTAATTACAATGACATCACAGCAGAGCAAAAGAAATTATTAACCGAAGCGCTAGTGAATCGTCAACTGGTTTTACAACAAGCTATTAAAGCCAATTATGATAAAGATGCGGACATTGCAACGCAAGTCAAAGCTCTGACTGATAGTTATATAGCTGCTAACTATCTTGCAAAAATTGCTAAGGAATTCAATGTAGAAGACAAGGAAGTTAAAGCTTTTTATGATAAGAATGTTATGGCTAATGTTGCCAAAGAATATAAGGCTCGCCATATTCTGGTCAAGACAGAAGACGAAGCAAAAGCACTGATTAAAAATCTTCAGGAAGGTGCTGATTTTGCAACACTGGCCAAAGAAAAATCAACCGATAGCGGCTCAAGTGAGCGTGGTGGCGATCTGGGCTGGTTTTCCGAAAAAGATATGGTGGCACCCTTTTCTAAAGCAGTTGCCGGCTTGAAAAAAGGTGAATTAGCGAAAACGCCTGTTCAATCACAATTTGGCTGGCATGTTATTATTCTTGATGATGAACGCACTTCAGCACCGCCAGAGTATGATACTGTTAAAGAAAGTATTAAAAAACTGCTGATAAAAGAAAAGTTAAATGACTATTTAACTAATTTAAATTCCGAAGCTAAGATTTCTTTAAAGTAAATTTAACCCTTTGACTGAGTATATTGCAGAAAATGAAAATAAATACTCAAGCAACTCTCAAAACATGTTCTGAATCTGAAGTATTCGAATCGGTTTTATCTTTAGATAACCAGAACATTCTGGAACTGGGCTGTGGTGATGCAAGCTTAACTCGTCTTATTGCAACGACAGGTGAAGGCAGGCTCATTACAGCAACTGAAGTCGATACCATCCAACACCAGAAAAACAAACACATCGATGACCTGCCCATGGTTAGATTTGAACTGGCCGGCAGCGAAGATATTCCCGCCCGGGATAATAGTTTTGATACTGTTTTTATGTTTAAGTCTTTACACCATGTTCCAGAAGCTCTTCTTGATAAAGCATTAGAGGAAATAAAACGTGTCTTAAAACCAGGTGGTCTTGCCTATATTTCCGAGCCCATTTTTTCCGGTGATTTCAATGAAGTACTGCGTTTATTTCATAATGAAGAGAAAGTTAGAGCCGCAGCCTTTTTTGCGATTGAAAAAGCAGTTAAAACAAAACAATTTTCCCTGGTCGATGAACTTTTTTTTAATACTGTCATTAATTTTGAAAATTTCACACAATTTGCCGATAGAGTCATTACTTCAACCCATAGTGAACATAATTTATCAGAAAAATCATTATCTGAAGTAAAGCAGAAATTTAATGCTTCCCATGGCCAGAACGACGGAACATTTTTGATCCCTATCAGAGTCAATCTATTACAAAAAAATTAAGACATGGTTTTTCAACTCACGATGTCGAATAACAGATACAAACAGCTAACTTTGTGTATAATCAAATCGATATTATTGCTCCTCGTATTATTCACACCTGTCTTTGCCTATCCCCCAATGCAGCTCTATGTCGAACTTACCCCTGCCGGCGGTACACTGCGTCCGGAACCCGGTCATTATTCCGGCCCGGTAGTACTGACTCGACCAATAACCATTGATGGTCAGGGAGAAGTAATTATTGATGCCGAGGGTGATGGCAGTGTTATCACTATTGAAGCCAACAACACAGTTATCCGGGGGCTGCATCTGATTAATTCAGGACAATCCTTTGACAAAACCCATGCCGGGATCACTCTAAAAGCTGATAAGACGCTGATAGAAAATAACACTATTGATAATACTTTGTTTGGAATTAATATTCTTGGTGCGAATGATAATATCATTCGCAATAATACCATCACTTCTATAGACACCTCTCTGAGCCTGAGGGGGGATGGTTTAAGGATGTGGTATAGTCATGATAACCTGATTGAAAATAATGAATTTGTAAAAGTTCGAGATCTCTATATAACCAATTCAATCGCCAATCGCTTTATCGACAATCATATAAGTCATAGTCGTATTGGTTTTGAACTGGTTTTTTCTCATGAAAACGAAATCATCGCCAACTCAATTGAAAACAATGCCACTGGATTAATGCTGATCTATTCTAATGACTTACTGATTAAAAAAAATTACATTAGTCATTTAAGAAGCTTTTCCGGCTCAGCGATGGCATTTAAAGAAAGTAATGGAATCCATATTCTGGAAAATGAAGTATTACACTGTGCTGTCGGGGTCAGCACAAATGCACCATTAGATCCTGAAAACTTCTTAACCATAACAAACAATCATTTTATTTATAATGATGTTGCACTCTATTTTTATGGCGAAAGAGGCGGTCATGTTCTTCATGGCAATCATTTTGAAGCAAATTTACTTGATGTTCAGGCCAGCGCACCCAGAGCCTCTCTCTATAACAACTGGGCAAATAACCACTGGGATACCTATCAGGGCTTTGATAGAAATAAGGATGGCACGGGTGACACACCCTTTGAGTTATATTCCTGGTCTGATCGTCTCTGGGTAGATGTCCCCATGACTCAATTTTTTCGTGGTACACCCATGTTAGAAATAATTGATTTTATGGAACGCCTGGCCAGTTTTTCTGAGCCGGTTTTGATGTTAAGAGACAAAACTCCGAAATTTCAATAAAGCGCACTAAAACACACCGACTTCAAGATATGTTCGTGCTATCTTCCTGATTGACGTGACATAGGTAGCCGTTCTCAGATCGCTTATTTTTTCAGATTCATGTAATGTACTGCGAATCCCCTGATACGCCAGTCTCATGGTATCATCCAGGCCTGATCGGACTAAATCCAGTTCGTCCGCGCCTCGGGTGACGCTGTTTCGAACGTGTTCAGAAACTGAATTACCAATTGCTTCTTCAAGCATTTTGGTCATTTGCTCACTACGCATTTCATCATGACGGCGCTGCATACGACCAAAGCGAATATGTGAAATATTACGAATCCACTCAAAATACGAGACCGTCACACCACCCGCATTGGCATAAGCATCCGGAATAATAACAATACCCCTTTTATTGAGTACTTCATCCGCACCAAAAGTAATCGGACCATTGGCCGCTTCAACTATCAGTTTGGCATTAATACGCTCAGCATTTTCCATAGTGATTTGATTTTCCAGAGCTGCCGGGATCAAAATATCACATTCTTTTTCTAATACTGCCACGCCATCTTCAACATATTGTGCACAGGGAAAGGCTTCAATACTATGGTGCTCCTCAATATGCTGCTGCAATTGTTCGATATCAATCCCTTCATCATTAATCAGCGCCCCATTGCGTTCAATGACGGCAATAAATTTTACGCCATCTTCCACTGACAAAAATTTAGCCGCATGATAGCCGACATTACCCAGTCCCTGTATCACACAGGTTTTACCCTCAAGCTGCCCCGTTAAATTCGCCATTTTTATATCTTCCGGATGCCGAAAGAATTCTCTTAAAGCAAATTGCACTCCGCGACCCGTCGCTTCAACACGCCCCTGGATACCGCCATGATGCACTGGTTTCCCGGTAACACAGGCAACATAATTAATATCTTCAGGGTATAGATGCTTATAAGTATCTGCCATCCAGGCCATTTCCCGTTGACCGGTACCGATATCCGGTGCAGGCACATTGGTTGAAGGACTTAAAAATCCCTTACGTATCAGTTCCAGGGTAAAACGGCGGGTTATCATTTCCATTTCATCCCGTTCATACTGGCTTGGGTCAATGACCAGGCCGCCTTTTGAGCCGCCAAAAGGAACATCTACAATGGCACATTTATACGTCATCAGAGCAGCCAGCGCTTCAACTTCATCCTGATTAGCATAGGAAGCATAGCGAATGCCTCCTTTAGACGGTAATCGATGGGTACTATGAGTTGCACGCCATCCGGTAAAAACCTCAATTTTACCCCGTATTTTGACTGGAAATTGTACCTGCAGGACCGCATTACAGGATTTAATCGCTTTGGATATTCCCTCATCAAGTCCCATCACTGCAATGGCACGATCCACCATCAGATTAACGCCATCACGAAAACTGGGTTCATTAAATACTTTAGTCATATTTTTCCCCGTTATGGATACCTGTAATTTTGATTTAGATCAGCGTTATTGCCATCATTGAGTGATATATTAACTTTTTATTTAATTGTAGTTCAATTTATATCATATGTTTCATTGATAGTTTTACACTACTCTTTACAAGAGACAGGTTAATGATATGATTGAGTCACTTAAACTTGACAGTAACTTACTGTAACAAATGTTTACTAAAATAAGTGCCTATTTAAATCCATTGATTTATGGGTATTTAATGACATTTAAACTAAAAGGGAAATAAATGAACATATTAATCTTTGGCCCAAACGGTAGTGGTAAAGGTACTCAGGGTGCCATTGTTCAGGAAAAATATAATATCGCTCATATTGAATCCGGAGCAATATTCCGCAAAAATATCGGCGGTGGTACTGAGCTGGGAAAACAGGCAAAAGAATATATTGACCGTGGTGATCTGGTTCCTGATGATATTACCATTCCCATGATTCTTGATCGCCTGAAAGAAGATGATTGCAAAAATGGCTGGCTGCTGGACGGCTTCCCTCGTAACAAGGTTCAGGCAGAAACACTGGCGAATGCTTTATCTGATGAAAACATCAATCTGGACTATGTGATTGAAATCGTCCTGGCTCGTGATGTGGCCAAAATTCGCATTACCGGACGTCGTCTGTGTGAGAACGATAATAACCATCCTAACCACATTGCTTTTGATGCAATTAAACCTGCAGAGAAAGATGGTGAAATAGTTTGTCGTGTCTGCGGTGGTGCACTCTCTGCCCGACCTGACGATCAGGATGATGATGCCATTGATAAACGTCATGATATCTATTATGACGAAAATACCGGCACCATGGCTGCAGTCAATTTCTTTAAAGGAATCGGCGGCAATACAAAAGTTGTTTCAGTTGATGGTGGCCCATCAATTGGTGAAGTAACAGAAGAAGTAATGAACGCATTGAAATAATTATTACTATTATCTCATTAGCAAAGTGCGTTTATTTTAATATTAGTTCGTAAAGATAACTTGCCAGATATAAACTATTATAAATTTATCTGGCTTGTTACCCGGCGTAAAAATGCGTCCACCTTCAAGCCCGGTTAGCTGACTGGCTCCTCAAGTGACTGATAAGTACCCTGGCGCCATTCCCTTTTCAAACAGCAGTTCTAATATAACTCGCTAAGAAATCATAAAATCCTTATCTACAGGAGCTATAATGAAAAAAATTGGTGTGGTAGGAATACCAGGAAAGTGGTCGACAGAGACTTTAGCTGATGCTATCGAACAACGAACCGGATTTCGTCTCATTATTGACATGAGCAAGGTCAGTTTAGACTTATCTAATAATCAGTTAAACTATTTAGGAGCAGATAAAAAAATCAATCTATGTGATTTAGATGGATTGATCATAAAAAAAATAAGCTCTGAATACAATCCCAATACTCTGGACAGACTGGAGTTACTACTCATAGCTCAAGCTCAGGGAGTTAAAATATTTAGCTCACCGGATAGAATTATGCGCCTGATTGACCGCTTAAGTTGTACAGTTATGTTACGTAAGGCAGGCTTACCTATGCCGGATACAATAGTGACTGAAGATATTAATGAAGCGATAGAAACGGTTAAACAGTTCTCCAGTGCTGTTTTTAAACCACTTTTTTCAACCAAGGCACGAGGTATGGTCATCATTGATGCCAATCAGCCTGATTCACAAATTCAAAGTGAAATTGAACAGTTTCAGTCAGAGCATCAAATGATGTATATTCAGAAAAAAGTTAATTTACCAGGGCAAGATCTCGGTTTGGTTTTTTTAGGAGGCAAATATCTTGGAACTTATGCCCGGGTTAATCAATCCGGTACCTGGAATACAACAATCAATAGTGGTGGCCGATATGCACAATTTTCTCCTTCGGAAGAAATTATCAGTATCGCACAACGTGCTCAGGATCTTTTTTCAATGGATTTTACCACGGTTGATATTGCTGAAACCGATAATGGTCCCATCGTTTTTGAAGTCTCTGCCTTTGGCGGGTTTCAGGGAGCATTAGATGGGATTGGTATCAAAGCAGCTGAATTATATGCTGATTATGTGCTTAATAAGATTTAACTTCAGAGTAAAGACTTAATACTATGGCAAGGATCATAGCAGCCTTAATACGACATGGTGATTATCATCAACTGGAAAATACTCCCAGTGCATGGCAGCCTTTTCCTTTAAATGAAGCAGGAAAAACACATGCCCGTTTAGCGGCAGAAAGCATACGTGACAGCCTCATTAAACAGAACTGGTTTTTGCATTCTGATTGTGATTCGTCTCAAATGTTAAGAGCATGGCAAACTGCTGAAATAATTTGTGATCGATTAAAAGATAAAGACTTTTTTGCAAATAAAAACGCTCATAACTTAAATCAAGTCAGTAATATTAAAATTAACAGCTTTGATGCATTAGCTGAACGAAGTGTCGGCAGTGCAGCTAATTTAAATATTTCACAGATTGAGGAAATTATTCATAATGATCCTCGTTTTGAGTCATTACCAAAAAAATGGAAATCCAATAGCTATTTTTGCCTGCCTTTGCAGGGAGCAGAATCGCTGATGGATTCAGGGAAACGTGTTGCTGATCATGTAATAAAAACAATGTCTGAATTACAAAAGTCGGTTACACAACCAACGCTAAAACTCTTTGTTGGTCATGGTGCTGCTTTTCGACATGCCGCCTACCATTTAGGAATAATGTCATTTAAACAAATAGCCCAATTAAGTATGTATCACGGCCAACCTTTATTTATTGAACTATTAGAAGATGGCTCCTGGGTTCATATCGCAGGGCAATGGAAGGTTCGAGGAGAAACGTCCTCGTACACCGATTAGAAATTTTAAACGGCAGTTTCTTCACTTAAAGAGCAATTAATGATACCAGAAAAGTATTATAAATATTTTAATCGCTATTATGGCAAAAAATGGATAAATGCCAAATTGCCCACAGAACCACAAGTATGGATGATGGGACCTTATGAACTGTCAGTAAAAAACGATAGTGAAGTCATCAATACGATGGCCTGTGAAATAAAAGTTCATCTGCAAAGTGATTCCTGGGTTTGGCCAAATCAAACGGTGTACTTTTTTTCTGATATGCATGCCGATGCCGAGGCATTTATTGCTTCATTAGTCGCCTCAGGCGGTATTAAAAAAACAGGGCCAAAAGACAAACAATTCAAACTTACTGCAGAAGGCAAAAAAGCCCGTTTTATCCTTGGCGGCGACTGTTTTGATAAAGGCCCCAGCACCTTACGACTTTTAACGGTGATTAAACTACTTATCGATAAAGGCGGCGATGTTGTTATTTTAGCAGGCAACCATGATATTAGAACATTAATTGGTATTCTCTCATTATCAATGAAAAAAAATCCCACCACCGAACATCTTTTTGTTCGAATGGGATTAAAGCCACTACCCCTTTTTAAAGAAATCTATAATACTTATTTAAAAAACAAGAAACATAAAACACCCGCTATTAAAAAGTGCCGGAAAAAATTATTTCCTTCTAAAGACTGGCCTGATCAATTTCCAAATGTTGCTAAAAAACAAATTTCCCAAGTTGCGATAAAAAAAGATATAAAAAGAACCCTTGAGAAAATAAATAATTTTGAACATTGGTGTGCTAAAGAAGATATAACACTCCAGCAAATACATGCCGCAGTAGAAAAATGGCAAGAATTATTTTTGCATCCCGAAGGTGAATTTTACTGGTTTTTTAAACATCTTAAGTTAGCTGACAAAGAAGGCACATTTTTCTTTGTTCATGCCGGAGTAGATGATTTAAGTGCTAAAATGATTCGCAAGCATAGTGTTAAATGGCTCAATAAACAATTCAGAAAAAAACTAAAATCCGAACAATTTAATCTTTATTATGGTCCACTAGGTAATATGATTAGAACAAAATATCGTGATTATGACCGTCATTTTACTAAAAAAGGTGCTCTGATGATGTATAATTCAGGTATCAATGCTATTGTTCATGGACATAGAAATTTATATTACGGACAGCGTATGATGTTGCGTAAAGGGATCATTAATTTTGAGTGTGATACTTCTTTAGATATTAACACTCGAAAAAAAGAAGGTATTGTTCGGGGCTCGGGAGCGTCAGTCACCATTATTCATCCCAATAAGCTTATTCTGGGAATAAGCAGCGATTACCCGTTTATTAAAGTTTTTGAACCTGAGTTAACTCTAAGATTGTGTAACTTATAGTATCTTTAAAGGATCCACTATGGAAAATCTTTTAGACACAATTCGTAATACGGTGCGAGCTGTTATTATCAGAGATGGAAAGCTCCTGGCGTTAAAAAAAATTGATGGTTCCTATACTTTGCCCGGCGGCGCACATAACCCTGATGAAACACTTGAACAGGGATTACAACGTGAGTGTCTTGAAGAAATTGGAACCAGGGTTGAGATAAATAAACTCGCTTTTGTCGGAGATTATTTTAAACCTAAGGAGAGTGTTCCCCCCAGTATCAGACACCAGGTAGAATTTTTATTTGACTGTAGCGTTAGTGATAATTACACCGCACAATCAGGTCACCACCCTGATAAACGTCAGGTTGATGTGTTATGGCTGGAGCTCGATAATTTAGAAAACCTGCCGCTTTACCCTGTATCGTTAAAAGAGTGTATTAATAAACTTGATGAAAATGCTCCAGTTTATATAGGAGTAATGAAACACTTATGACTATTTACAATGAAGTAAATGAAAACTTACAATTTCTAATCTCGGAAGTTTTACTGCAAGTAACCAATTTACAGCTTTATTTGAAAAATCCATCCAATAGCGTTGCTCAACATATTCTGGATAGAAGCGGCTATTTTTATAATTTGAAAGTTCGCATACAAAATACCTGTAATCGTATTGTGGCAAGCAACAAAGAACCTGATTCTGTCAATAGAAAATTGAAAGCCCTGGATTCCATTGCTTCAAGTTTAACTGAAATAGCTGACTTATGCGGCAATTGTGTTTCTAATATTCAATCCTGTGATAAAGAAAAATATATTTATAGTAATAAATACGATGACATGTTGAATGACGTTAAAAAACAGATCAGCAAAATTGAACTAAGCATTTATGATGACAATACTAAGTTAGCTTTGAAAATTGGCCAGATTAATAAAAAATTCAGAAAAACAAACCAAAAACAACAGAAACGATATAGTCGCCGACTCTCCAGAAAACATTCCTCCAGAAGCGCTGTGAAAAGACTGATGACCTTTGTTAATGTGATGAACACATTAACCCAAATGGGGAAAGTCTTATTAAATATTAGCGAAACAATTATTTCTTCAAATTTAGGAAAACCCGTCAGTACACAACGTTATAATTCTCTTAATAACTCCATTAAGAAATGGTGGGGGCTGCCAATGGATCAGGTTAGCATTGAGACTATTGCTGAAACTCGCTCCGGCAGTGGTATTTCCGGCATCTCTGCAGATAAAAAAGAAAGTAAGAAGTCAGATATTTATGATGCTATTTTTAAAGAAGGAAAAAAGAAAAAACTCAAGGAAGAAAAAGATAAAGTTGAAAGCTGGCATGAAATATATCCAGGTCTTGCACCAAAAATTATTGATTATCAAAAACAAGGCAGTTCAGCATCAATATTAATTGAACATTTATCCGGTTATACCTATGAAAAGATTTTATTAACTGAATCCAATACCCTGTTAAATGAAACCAGGAATCAACTTTTTAAAATACTAAAAAAACTCTGGAAAGACACGTATACGCCTAAAAGAATCTCCGCAGGATATATTAATCAATTAAACAAGCGACTTGATGCGGTTTATTCTATCCATCCTGAATTTATTCAATTAGACAGTCATATTTGTGCTTATCATGTCGTTAGTTTTAAAACGCTATTAAAAAAAGCTGCAGTTTTTGAAGAAAAATATGCCTCTGCACCTTTTTCTGTTTATATACATGGCGATTTGAATGTTGACAATATTATTTATGATGCAGAAACAAAAAAAATTAATTTTATTGATTTACACCGCTCACAATATATGGATTATATTCAGGATATCTCAGTTTTCATGGTTTCAAATTACCGTTTACAGGTACTTGATCGACCTCTCCGACGTAGAATATTAGAAACAGCGCTAATTTTTTATCATCTTACTCAAAAATATGCAAAGAAAATGAACGATGATACCTTTGACATTCGTCTGGCATTAGGCCTGGCACGCTCATTTGTCACATCAACCCGCTTTATTCTGGATAAAACACTCGCTGAAGCGATGTATATTCGTTCACGGTATTTAATTGAAAGTGTCTTAAAAACACCAACCAATCAATTATCAAAATATAAATTACCGATTAAAGATATCTTTACCGGCTGATAACTCAGCTTAACACCTTTTATTAATAATAAGCGGCTAACAAAACAGGTTAATATATGAACTACACAATAGAGTCAATTTCACAGGAACTCATTCAGGAGCAAGAACTTGTATCTGAACTATTGCACTTAAAGATTGGAGACTGCCGGTTAGATCTACGCTCTAATTCCAAAGCATTAATAGATAAGTTAAACAACTATTTTGCCAACTGCAATGCGATTGGCGATGAAAATACTGCAGACATTAATATTATTGCAATAGAAAGCGAAGCACCTGAGCTGGATATTAATTTTATTGATTGGCAGCGTGAACCCGGAAAAACGGGCCGCAAAGATGAATACGTTGATCTCAAAGATGCCAGAGTGGTTCGAAAAGTTCGTACCGGAATGGTCTTTTTGCAAAGTAAAACAGACATAATTGCAGCCGGCCCTTGTATTCAATATGACAACCAGGTCATTAATTTTATTAATTCACAGTATATGAACTGGCTGCAGCAGCGCGGCTGGTTAATCTGCCATGCTTCTGGATTAATACACGGGGATAAAGGCCTGGCAATAGCTGGTTTTTCCGGCGGTGGGAAGTCAACCCTTATGCTCGACTTTATGAACGATTCATCCATCTCTTATATGACAAATGATCGACTCTTTATTAAAACTTCATCAACAAACAATCAAATCATTATGTCAGGTATCCCAAAACTACCACGAATTAACCCTGGCACCATTACTGGTAATCCTGTTTTGCATTCATTAATGTCCAAAGATGAATTGGCGGCTTATCAGGCAATGGAAAAAGAAAAATTGTGGGATATTGAAGAAAAATATGATGTTCCGATAAAGCAGGTTTATGGCGATCAACGTATGAAAAATAACTCACCGTTAAATGCTTTTGTTATTTTAAACTGGCAACGTGGAAGTGATGAGCCTGTAACACTTTCTGAAGTTGACCTGAAACAGCGCGGGGACTTACTCAAAGCAATAATGAAATCTTCCGGCCCTTTTTATCAGGATAAACAGGGTATTTTTCAAACCGATCAAATTCAGTTTGACGAAAACGCCTATCTATCAATCTTATCAGGCATAAAGGTTTATGAAGCTCATGGTGGAATTAATTTCAGCAAATTAAAAGAACTTTGTATGAGCACTTTATTTTAGAAACTTGTCAGACGGGCTCCTGAATTTCTCGTTTACAATAAACTTTAGGTTACTATTATGAGCTATGAATTAATCCTGTTAAGACATGGTAAATCCGATTGGAGTACTAATGATTCTGATTTTAATCGTCCTGTCACCGATCGTGGAAAACGAGGAGCTCAACAGATTGGAGTCTGGTTGGCTAAAAATGAATTAAAACCCTCACTGGTCATTAGTTCACCAGCAGAAAGAGCCAAACTTACCGCCCAAAAAATGATGAAGGCAATGGGCGAAACCGACCATTACGTTATTTATGATAAAAGAGTGTATGAAGCCACAGTAAAGGATCTATTAGACGTGCTTTCATATATTTCCAAAGATACAAAAAGGGTAATATTAGTCGGGCATAATCCTGGATTAGAGCAATTATTAACCTATTTGTGTGCTAAAAAGATTACTCTTCCTGCGGATGGGAAATTATTACCTACGGCAACATTGGCTCATTTGTCATTATCCTGTCAATGGCGCAAGATAAAGAAAAATACAGCTAAATTACTTAAAATTCAACGCTCAAAAACTTTACCAAAAAAATTTCCGTATCCTGATTTTGACGGAAAGGAACAACGTATACGACCTGCTTATTATTATAATCAATCATCTGTTATACCTTATCGTTACAATAAAGGTAAACTTGAAATTTTACTTATCTTATCCAGTAAGAAAAATCATTATGTCATTCCCAAGGGGATTAAGGAACCAGGACTCACACCTCGTGAATCCGCTGAAAAAGAAGCCCTGGAAGAAGCAGGCGTAAAAGGAAAAGTGGCCCTGCATCCTATTGGTTTTTATACCTATGAAAAATGGGAAGCCACCTGTACTGTTACCGTATACCCCATGGAAGTTACATTAATGATTGATGAAAAGCATTGGGAAGAAAAGCACCGTGGTCGAGAGTGGTTTAAACCCAGTGTCGCTGCAAAAAAATTATTTCAACAGGCATTAAAACCAATGGTACTTGATTTAAGAGGTAAGAAAGATGAGACAAAATAAAAAAACTTTTTCACACTTATCACTACAGGATGCCAAATCTATTCAACCCATATTAAAATCCATTGAAAAAGGAATTGTAAATGGCAAAATAACCTTTAGTGATGAGGATGATGAAATTATACTAAAACCCGAAGGCTTATTAAGATTTAAAGTATCGGCATCAGAATCTGAAACTAAACATCAATTGAATATTAAAATCAGCTGGAATATCGACGATCCAAAATTAGATGACAAATCCATATTATCTATATCCTCTGGAAGTTCTCGAAAAAAATGAATATTAAGATCAGCAGAACCGCGATCATTCCGGATCCCATACGAATTAGCCGATACCACAAGGCGCCTGAGCTCGGGCCAAAAATTTTATTTTTTAGTGGCGGTAGTGCACTCAACGGACTCAGCCAGCAATTAAAAAATTTCACGCACAACTCAATTCATCTCGTCACGCCATTTGATTCAGGCGGCAGTTCTGCAAAGTTACGTCATGCTTTCGATATGCCTGCTATTGGTGACTTACGCAGCCGTATGATGGCTCTGGCTGATGAGACAATTACCGGACACCCTGACGTTTATCGTCTGTTTACCTATCGGCTGTCAACACAAAAATCACAAAAAGTACTGCGGCAGCAATTGCTGGATATGGTTGCCGGAAAGGATCCGTTGATTCAGGCAATCTCCAACCCCATGCGCAGACTGATCCGTAATCTACTGGGATTTTTTACCCGGCAAGTCCCTGATAATTTTAATCTGAGAGGGGCAAGTATTGGTAATCTGGCGCTGACGGGAGGCTATCTGAATAACCATCGACATCTGGATCCGGTTATTTTCCTGTTTTCAAAGTTAGTCAGTGTGCAGGGTACCGTTCGGGCGGTCGTCAATGATAATCTTCACCTTGCAGCAGAACTCGACTCAGGAGAGATTCTGGTCGGTCAGCATCGAATGACAGGAAAGGAAGTCAAGCCAATACAATCCCGGATTAAACATCTCATGCTTTCATCACACCCTGATAAATATGTGGCCGCTGAGGCCACGATACGAAAAAAGAATCGCAAAATGATTCTAGGTGCTGATTTGATTTGTTTTCCCCCGGGCAGTTTCTATTCAAGTCTAATAGCCAATCTTTTACCGGAAGGCGTTATTTCAGCCATTGCCAGTAATAAGAATCCCAAAATATTCATTCCAAATTTGGGTAAGGATCCGGAACAGCCTGGCATGACACTCAAGGCAAGCATTGATTCATTATTGATGGTTATGAAACAGGCTGCCCCAGATGCACCGACCAGCGCTTTGTTGAATTTTATACTGTTTGACAGTAAAAACGGCAGTTATACTGGTCCTGTTCCTTATGCATTGAAAAAGAAGGGGATTGAGTTCATTGATACCACTCTTATCTCACCTGATAGCGCACCGTATTATGATCCGGTTCTACTTTCTAATGCGATACTTTCTTTGGTTTAAAACAAACAAAACTCAGCTTAAAAACTTGCCTTCATATAATCTTTGAGCTTCCATAATTTCAAGTTCATGAGCTCCGGAATAAACGACGTTGCTATCAGGCACAAAATTTAATTCAGGATTTAAACGTTTATAAGGAACGCTATTCAAAATAGTTTTCATAGCATTAAGTCGTGCCTTATATTTGTTATTGGAGCGAATAATAGTCCAGGGTGCTGAAGAAGTATGGGTTTTTTTCAGCATTTCATATTTTACATTGGTAAAATCATCCCAGCGTTCCTGTGCCTGAACATCTAATTCAGACTGTTTCCATTGTCTCAGCAGGTCAGCTCTGTCACGTTCAAATCGTCTTGCCTGTTCTTCTTTTGTGACACTAAAATAGAGTTTGACCAAAATCGTATCTTGACGAACCAGATCTTTTTCAAATCCTGTAACACCTTCCATGAATTTTTTGTAATCTGCCTCAGTACAGAAATGCAGAACGGGTTCAACCATAGCACGGTTATACCAACTGCGGTCAAAAAAGACCACCTCCCCTCCCGTTGGAAGATGGTTAATATATTTCTGAAAAAACCATTGGCTCTTTTGTTCTTCTGTCGGTTTACCCAAAGCAACTATACGATAGCGTTTTTCATTCATATAACGGGTAACCCTGCGAATAGCGCCACCTTTTCCTGAAGCACCACGACCTTCGAATATAATAATCATTCGCTTGCCTGTTTTTTCGAGATACTCCTGCATCTGAATAAGCTCTGCCTGATACGGCTTTAAAGACTCCTCCAGTTCATATTTTTTAATAATTGCGGAATTATTTTTTTCTAACGCCGCATTTTCCAATTTCAGTCGTTTGTTTTCCTCAATCAGCTGCTCTAAATTTAAACTATTTTCAACCATTTTTTTTCCATCGATATAAAGCTTAATACGAAATATCCTGAACCTTAGAATAAAGTATTTTCAGTATCTATGCATTGATCTGAATTACTATAAGCTATCTTAAATACGTTCAAAACGAACCTTTATTACCGTACGTTCATCTGCTTCTAACACACAAAGCCGATAGTCCTGTTCTTCCACAACATCACCAACCTTTGGAATTGTGCGTAAACGACTAGTTATAAAACCACCTATCGTATGTGCTTCTTCTACAGGAAGTTTAGCATATAAAATATCATTAATTTCAGAAATAGGCATGCGACCACCGATTAAATGGGAACGTTCATTTTCATGAACAATATAAAAGCGATGTTGAGGATTGTATTCTTCAAAATCATAACCCACTTCAATTTCGCCCACAACTTCCTCAAATACATCTTCCATAGTTAATATGCCGACAGCCGAACCATATTCATCAATAACAACAGCCATATGATCATCTCGTGCCTGCAATTGCGGCAGCGCCTGATCAATTGTTTGTTTGGGGGAAAGATACAATGTTGATTTGATATAATCTTTAATGGGTTTATTTTCCAGTTCAAGATCCATTAAATCCCAGGTATTCAGTGTTAACATACCTTTTACATTCGTTATATTGCCACGGTACACAGGCAAGCGATTAAAACCATACTTAATAACAACACGAATCGCCTCTTTCATATTACGAGCTTCATTAAAACCAACCACATCGGCTAAAGGTATCATTGCTTCACCCACTGTGGTATCAGCAAATCGAATGATGCGCCGTATACGTTTACGGTCGATGGTCGATGGGTCACTTGCGGATTCAGAGAGATCCAGCAATACCCGAATTTCTTCCCGGGTGATAAACATATTCTGTGGCGTTTCACCACCACCAACAATTTTGGTTGCAAATCGAGCGACGGTACTGAATATTATAATCAATGGATAAAAAAGATAAGAGAAAAAGCGTAGAATATAAATTAAAAAAGTCACCAGGGTATCAGCTTTTTGCTGGAAAACACTCTTCGGAACAATTTCACCAAAAATCAGCAGGATAGGAGTAAGCACCAAAATCGAAACAAAATCACCTGTTGAACCAAAGATTTCTATAAAAATAAGAGTGCCAAGTGTTGATATAGTAACTGTCGCAATATTTGTACCTACTAAGGTAGTACCCAAAATAATATCAGGCTTTTTAAATAGTTTTAAAATAAGTCTGGCGCCTTTATTGCCCATTTTTGCCTGATGACGGAGTTTGAGTTTATCTGAATTCACCATGGCAATTTCAGAACCGGAAAAAAATCCTTTTAACACCAGGAAAAAAAGAATGATGAAGAGTTCAGCAGACAAATCCATTACTTATTCTCCCCTGGCTCTTCACGCTGTTCTTCAACACTATCATCGTCTGCTTCATCCGAGACTTGTGATGTTTTATTGCTAGCAAGTTTACATACCTGAACTTTGCTGATCCGTAAGCCTTTAATTTCTTTAACAGTGAATTTATAACCCTCATATTCTATAAATTCATTGATTGCCGGCAAACAATCAAATAAACGAAAGGCGACGCCGCCGATAGTAGTCATTACCTGATCTTCAATATCAAAATTAGTTAAGTTATAAAAGTCTGTAAGACGCATATCACCAGGAACAATATAGCTATTGTCATCTTCTTCTCTATAATATTCCATTCCTTCCATTGCTCCGCTGATTTCACCAAAAATAAAGGTGAGCACGTCTTTCATAGTAATCAATCCCAATACTTCACCATATTCCCCTAAAATAATGGCAATACGAGTATTATGAGCCTGAAAGTAATCAAACATTTCATCTATTTTTTTTGTGGGTGGAACAAAGTCCGCTGGTTTCATAATCATATCCAGAGTGACCTTGTCCATTTCTCCGCCGCCACGGATTAGTTTCAGAACATCTTCAGAGTGAATAAAGCCAATGACATTATCCCAGTGACCTTTATATAGAGGGATTCTGGGGTGTCGAAGAGAACGAAATTTCTTAATCAGTTCAGGTACCGGCAGTTCGGCATTCATAAGAAGAATACGTGGACTGGGTGTCATAATACGTGAGATATCAGTTTCTGATGCCTCAAGGACATTATCAATTAAAATCCGTTCTGTGGCATCAATGATCCCGGTCTCTTCACCCTCTTCCAGCAGTGTTCTAAATTCATCAGGTTGAAGAATATTTTTCCGATCAACATTTTCGCCTACAATTAAAGTAGTAACGTAATCAGAAACAAACCGGATCACCTCACGTAAAGGTGTAATAAATACAATCCATCGGGGCAGGATTTTCGAGGTAATACGTGAAGTGAATTTAACTGGAAAATTAACCGCGATTGTTTTTGGTGTTATCTCACCAATTAACAGCAGCATAGGAACCATAATAACAATATTTATCCAGCCTACATCTTGCTCTGCAAAAACCAATAATAAGATTGAAGTCATATTAACTGCTGAAGCAATATTAACCAGTTCATTACCGCATAATATAGAGATAATCAAACGTCTGGGTTCATCCAGCATGGCATGAATACTTTCTGAATCTTTATGACCGGAATGTCTTAATTTCTGTAAATCAATTCGGCTTAGAGAAAAAAGTGCAGTTTCAGAGCCGGAAAAAATAGCAGAAGAACCCAGTAAAATAACTTGAAACAAGCAGCGTAATGTTAACTCCAGATCGGTTGAGCTAAAACTAAGGGTCTGGAAAAAGGTGAGTAATTCATTCATATACTTACTTATTATCGTTAAATATCTATAGTTGTCCAGTGCTTATTGATTTTTTGCTTCAGCGCTGACAAGCTGAGTCAGCGGTTCAACCGGGTAGATTAAAGGATACATGTTTTTACCAATTCGAACCATTACTCCAATCTTTTCCGGATTACCACCATAAACAATTGTGTGCCCTGATATCCCGCCAACATCTTCCCAAAGTGTTTCTTCATCATCCATTGGAGTGTGTCCAACAATAAGAGGTGTTTGTTCTCCAACATTAAGGCAGCGACGTAATTTTTTAATATCGCTCTTATTATAACCAGACATCCGGCTTGGATTTTGTAAACGTCTGTTAAGTAAATCTTTAATTAAATTGGGATATCTTTTAATATTCACTAAAGCATGCAAGTTAACTACAGAGGTAGGAGGACCTGCATGACAGCATATGAAATGTTTGGAATAGGCCAGATAAGGTAAATTATCATAGAATCGCTGCATTTCTTTTTTATAGTCTTTGCCACGAGATTTTTTTAGCTGTTTTGCCCAGAGTAAACCTTGTGGAACACCTTTTTTCCCAATATCCTCAGAAAAACCATCATGATTACCCCGAATATAAAAAACGTGTTTTGGAAAGTGTATTTTTAATTTGAAAATAATGTTCATAATTGTCATGGAGCTTTCCATTTCATCATATTTACCATCAATTTCAGGGTGTACTGCATCACCTAAGATTATTAAACAGGCGTCTCCACTTTCCAGAGCTGCCAGGAAATTATTTTGGCTTAATAGTGTGAGCAGGTTATCCAGCTGAGTATGTAAATCGCCAATAATAAAAGGAATCATTTTATCCGGGATAGAAAGCACTCCTCCCGGTTGATCATTATTATCTTTTTCCCGGTATACTTCATGCTCAAGGATTTTATTGACTTTCTGTATAAGGTTTAAGTCTTCTTCTGCTGATAACTGTTTCAGTGGATCACCGACTATTTTTGCCAGACGTGTTACTTTTTCACTTCTCCACTTATTGATCTTATTAAGATTTTTTTCTTTTAAAAGAGGTGTAATACAACTTCCAGTCTCAGGATGGTGACATTTAAAAGTCAATTTTCCTTCGTGATTTGTGATGCTTAGCTGCTGTTCCGGGAGTTTTTTTGAAGTGTTTAAAAAAGCATATTGTTCAGTATTATCGCCTCCCAGGGTAATTTTATCATCATCTGTAAGACGATAAAATCCACTGATACTAGAATAATAATTTTCCGGATCAAATAAAATATAGTTTGGCTCTGAAAATCTATCTTCATGTTCAGACAGAGGCAGTTCCGGATAAAGATGCAATAAATGGGCATCCATGCCTAAATGTACCTGCAGCGGATAATTTTCCAGAGGAAACATGATCTTTTTCTTGGGTAGTTTATAAGTATCTTTGAGATCGATTTTCTCACATTGCTCAAGATCAGAAAAAGCTGTTTTTATTAATTTTAAGAGGCTTTTACGTTTTTTTACGATACCTTTTACCATATTAATCTTCTTTAGATAACTTACTTTAAACAATAATACGCAGAGGTTGACTCTGATTGTCTTCACGAACATAAACATAAAGTCCCTGTTCAAGAAGGTATTGTGCTACAGCCCGATAAACATGTAATTGTTGTTCAATCTGGCTTAAAACAATATTTTTATCGATATAATGTGAACCGGATTTGGCTCTATTTGTTCGCCATTGCAGTATTGTCTCTGCTTGCGGAAGTATAAATTCAAAAGCATACCGTTTACACCAATCGACACTCCAGAAATGTCGTTTTGGCGGCGGTACGCAAATTCTGTCAAAGTCCAATTGCAGTGGGGGATCCGCTTCAAGCCATTGGGGTTCAAAAACAGCCAGAGCCTCCTCAACACCTTTAAAAGGAAACCCCAGATGTATTTCGCGTGGACGCAAGGACAGACTTTGTGCTGTCCACCATTTATTCATGGACAAATCAACATAACCCTCCTCAGACCAGCCGCCCAGTTTTCTGACAAAAGTGCTCTTTCCCGAGCCTGGCGGGCCTGTTACCAATAAAGCCCTGAATTTCAATTCGCTCGGAAATACAACATCCTTAATTATCTGAACATCAGTAAAAGGTTCAGTTTTCAAGCAGAACATTTATGATGTGCCAAATATTCCCTTAAACAGGAAGAAGAATGCAGCGGCAAGAATTGCACCAGCAGGTAAAGTAATTACCCAGGATACAACAATATTACCAATGACTCTGAGGTCCAGAGCCCCAATACCGCGAGCAAGTCCTACTCCCATGACTGAACCTACAGCAATTTGCGTAGTTGAAACAGGTAAACCTGTTTTAGATGCTACAACAACTGTAATCGCTGCGGCTAAAGTCGCACAATAACCACGAGTTGGTGTTAATTCAGTAATTTTTGTACCGATGGTCTGCATGACCTTATAGCCCATTGTCGCCAGACCAATCACAATACCTGCCCCGCCAAGAAACAGTATCCATAAAGGTAAACCTGATTTTTGAGCGACATTACCTTCATTTGAAATAATATCAACCACAGCAGCCAGAGGACCGATACCATTGGCGACATCATTGGAACCATGAGCAAAAGCCATTGCACAAGCGGTAAATACCATCATTGGTAAAAATACTTTTTCGACACTGGCAAAATGAAAGTCTTTATCGGCTTCATTATCAACAGTAACCTTATTTATCATCATGCGACCAATAATTGCACATATGATACCAAAGATTGTGGCAGCCACGACGCTTTCAACCGCTGTAAATTCAAGTTTTAAATGTTTTAGGCCTTTGAACATAGTGACTAATGAAACAATCCAGCCCACCAGAAAGACGTACATCGGCCCCCATTTCTTAGCGTTTCGAAATGGATTTTCAGTATTAATAATTAATTTTCGAATACTCAGCATCAACACATAGGCGATACTACCACCTATAAGTGGTGAAACCAGCCAACTGGCAACAATTGAACCTATTTTACCCCAGTTGACCGCATCCATACCCATACCAACAACAGCAAATCCCACGATAGCACCAACAATGGTGTGGGTAGTTGAAACTGGCCAGCCCCGAGATGAAGCAACCATTAACCAAATCCCGGCGGCAAGCAACGCCGCCAACATACCATAAACCAATATTTCAGGTGTCCCGCTAATAGAGCTGGGGTCAATGATCCCTTTACGGATGGTTTTGGTTACTGTACCACCGGCGATAAAGGCACCGGCAAATTCAAATACTGCGGCAATAACAATTGCCTGTTTCACTGTAATTGCACCCGAACCAACGGATGTCCCCATTGCATTGGCAACGTCATTCGCACCAATACCCCATGTCATATAAAAACCAAAAACAATGGCCATGATCATGAAGACTGTGCCCCATTCTTGAATAATTTCCATTAGATATACCTACTTATAAATATTAAAAATAATTGATTAAGTCCTGTAAATCTGACTTTAATACTACTTGGCAATCAAAAGACGCATTTGTTTACCAACAGCCTCAGCATGGTCAGCTAAATCACCAATCCACTGGATCATCTGATACCAGAACATGACAGTCACCGGTTTCATATTATCCTCATTTGAGAACAAAGTTCGTGCTAGATCTTGTCCCATGACATCGGTTTCATCTTCAATACTACTCAATTCTTCAACCAGGAGTTCCACATCACTCGCCTCACGACCACGAAAGCCAGTTTCAATCAACTCATCAATTCGCTCTATAATAGTTGCCGCGTGAAGACAGGTATCAACACAGCGCTGTACCAGAGCCTGAAGCGGTTCAGCCATTTCCGGTGGCACCGACATATCTCTTTCCATCATCAAGCCGGCAATATCCTGAGCGGTATCAGCAATATTATCCTGCGTATCCAATAAATCCAGCAGATCACGTCTGTCCACAGCCATAAACAAACTTCTGGGTAAATGCATACGTAACTCATCAACCAGAATATCGGCCTCTTCTTCCTTGACAAAGATTTTGTCCTGTTGAGTGGTCATAGCCTGTTGATCGGCTGCAATAAGAGCCTCAAACAGCATCGGTACTTCCAGTACACATTCTCTAACGATGCCCATATGAGTTTGTAATGCTTTAAAAGGGGATTTGCTAAACACTGAAGCAATTTGAGGTTTTTTACGCATTGTTTTTGTCCGTATTATGAGGAAAAAGAGGTTTGAAAGTATTTTCATTTTATAATATACGCTTGACATCAGGCCAATTACAATGACGTGAGTCAACATTTATATTAATTATAGTTTTATTTAAATAGTGGCCTGTTTTGTCTCCATTTAAACTGTTTTAAATAGTATGCTTAACGCTGAAAATCAGCTTACGTCTTGTGAAATTTTTATAGAATAACGTCAAATATACCACAATGCATTCCATACATTAACATCATAGATAAAACACATAAAGAATACGTTATATCTACAAAAATTGTATTGGCGCAGCAATTAATAATATATCTCTCTATTGGGATATATCTGTTATTTTTTGGTTTTTTATATGCTATTAATAGGAAAACACTATGAGTGTTGCATGCTTAACCCCAGACAATTACATATTAAGTCACTCTATAATTACTCACTTTTTTTAATTTTTTAATTTTTTAATGGCTTCTATGCCCTTTCTGCGTTGAGCATGAACAATCGCCAACTCCTTTTTAATCTGTTTTTTGTTTTTCTCATTAGTTTCGTTTTTAAGTTTATTTTTAAGACTATTTTCTTTTTTCTTAAGTTTTTTTAAAACATCATTAAAACATTTAGTATGTTCATATTGTTTTTCTTTGTCAGCAGATAGAAACCTTTTGACAATTTTTAACATCTTAGGTGCTTTCATAATATGCCTCTAATTTTTATTTATCTTGTGAATCAATAATTTCCTGAATTTCATTCTCATCCAGAGCAAGACTGCGTTCAACTACCTTCATGTCCAGATCACCTGTGGCAAACAAAACTTCACCCATTTGCAACAGATTTTTTATAATATCATGAGCGTAAGAAGTATCATTCATAAGAGAGGTAGCCATTTCAGCACTGATTCTGTCTTCATGAATAAGTACTTCAAGCGTACCATTTGATGTCGTATCATTCGACTTCATTTCTACCTTGAGGCTATCAAGTGAAAGAATATCACCGCCGCTCTTGGCTTCTTCCAGACTTCGTAATACAGTGACCAGGTGAGTTCGGATTTGATTGTACTCTTCACGAATATACTGATTATCCGAAGTAATATAGACTGATAGATTCTTATGCAGATGCTTAATGTCTTTGATTGCTTCAACGATATCTCTACCAACAGAGCGTAATTCAAATAATTCATCACCCTGTTCTGGTGTCATTTGCATTTGTGCCCGGCTGATAAATGACACAATGTCACTATAAAGTCCTTTTACATTTCGATTATATTCATCATCAATGTTTATAGGCATTGGCTTGGCACTGCTTTCAATAATATTACTGATATCCCGGTCAGAAACAATATCATGACGATGCAGGCTCAAACCGTGGCTGATAATGGCAAAAGCATTATCATACAGGTGAATAGTTTCCTTACGCACGGACTCAATCGCAGTATCAGGAATCGCTTCAGCAGCCTCAGACAGATATTTTGGCACGGCGACAGAAACCTCTTTCTCCGGCATTACACGGGTAAGAAAATTTACCAGCTGATTTATGAAAGGAATCATTACCAGAATGCCGATGGTATTAAAAATAGTATGAAATACTGCCAGTTTCAGGGTGTAGTCATCGGATGCAATACCGACAGCATTGGAAAAAGTATCGACTGCAGTCATAATTTGATAAATAAATATAATGGCAATAAGAGCAGTGGCTAAATTAAAGATTAGATGTGCTCCAGCTAATCGCTTACCCTGTACGTTTGAGCTCATAGAACCGATAATTGCTGTAATTGTCGTGCCCACATTAGCACCGATTGCTAAAGCCAGACCATTTTCATAAGTAATTTGTTGCGCAGCCAGAGCAGTAATAATAATGACCAATGTCGCATGGCTTGATTGCATGATAACCGTTGCGGCAACACCCAGAGCAGCAAATATAAAGAGTCCGGGATAACCACTCACTGAGAAAGCTTTCAGGTCAATGGTTGTTCTGAATGCTTCAAAACCTTCTTTCATATAGTGGATCCCGAGAAAAAGAAATCCTAATCCAGCCAGAATATAACCCACACCTTTAAGATGTTTTGATTTTTGAAAAACAAGAATGATACCGAAAACCAGCATCGGCATTGCATAAGCGGAAATTTTTACCTTAAGACCAAAACCGGCAATCAGCCAGGCACCGGTGGTGGTTCCCAGATTGGCACCAAAAATGATGCCGATACCAGCGGCAAGGCTGATTAATCCGGCACTAAGAAATGAAATAGTAATCACTGAGACTAGTGAACTGGACTGCATCAATGTCGTAGATACCACCCCGAAACTGAGGCTTTTCCATAATTTATTGGTAGTTTTCTGCAGTATTTTTTCCAATAACCCGCCGGTAAAGGCCTTGAATCCTTCTTCCAGAAACAGCATGCCAAATAGAAAAATTGCCACACCTGAAGCTATTTCCTTAAAATCAGGACTGATCCAGAAGCCGTAGGCAAGAATGAATAAAATAGTTGGTAAAAGTATTTTTCTTAACATATCAGGGTAATACCTTGCATAAAATGTTGATGCCTGGAATTGGGTTTCCGTTAAGCCATGAGTAACATTGCCGGAAATCTAAAAATATATAGATAAGCTTTAATTAGACTACAAAAGAATCATAAAATAAAGTGTAGTATAAACTTAATGTAATTGTAATAATTTTTTGATTATTAGTTAGACTTCTTTTCGTCATTATCTTCATGACTTTGAAAAAAAAATTATTTAGTCTAAACTCAATAAAAATGGATTATTCCTGAACTCTCTCATAAAGCAAAAAAAATAATATGGCTAAAACAATTATAAAAAATTCTGAGGGGATGAAAACTCCATTTTTAAGAGGGATCTTAACCAGTTCATTATTAAATGCAGGTGTTGAATTTGATCTGGCCTATGAAATGGCTAGAAAAATAAGACATCAGATCAATGAAAAAGAACAGGTAAGCACTTCCGAGTTACGTGACATTATCATTGAACAACTGGAAAATAATGTTGAAAAAGAAACGCTTAAACGTTTTTTATCTGCGACAAATATTTCTTCCACCATAATGATAACCTGTGAGACCAGGGACCCTGAGCCCTTTTCCCGAGGACAGCATCGCTTATGCATGGAATCCTGTGGTCTCTCCAGTGATGACGCCTCCTCAATCACATCAACTATTTATAACGATTTATTAAACCGGGGATATTCTGAAATTTCCAGTAATAAATTGGGACGTATGACTTACAATTTATTAGTCTCTGAAATGGGCAAAAAAATTGCTGAACGTTACCTGGTCTGGTCAGACTTTTTGCACAGTGAACGTCCGCTTCTTTTACTGATTGGTGGTACTGCCGGAGTTGGAAAAAGTACCATTGCAACGGAAGTAGGACACCGTTTTGGTATCGTTCGAACTCAGTCAACTGATATGCTCCGTGAAGTGATGCGAATGATGACCCCCCCCTCTTTATCACCTGTGTTACACGCATCATCATATAATTCCTGGAAAGTTCAACCAAATGTCGGAAAGAATGATGTAATGACTGAGGAACTATTGATAAATGGTTATCTCCGCCAGGCTGAATTATTATCAGTGGCCTGTGAGGCGATTATAAATCGTGCTCTAAAGGAAAAAGTATCATTAATTCTGGAAGGGGTTCATGTTAATCCTGGACTGGTTAAAAAAATACCTCAGGATAATGAAGTTATTATTGTACCCATTATGTTGTCGGTATTAAAAGCCAGCAAATTAAGAGAATATATTAAAGGACGCGGGAAAGATGTTCCAGAACGACGTTCCAAACGCTATCTGGATCATTTCACTGAAATATGGGAGCTACAGTCTTATCTGATGGCTGAGGCTGATCATCATAAAGTTCCTATCGTATCAAATACGAATAAAGAAAAAGCAATTCAAGAAGTGATGACAACGATCAATGACTTCCTCTTCCCCCATTTTTCTCATGATCTCGACACGATTTTTCCGGTATGAATAATAAAGCATTAATTATAGTTATGGATGGTCTTGGCGATCGCCCGATAGCAGAATTTAACCGATTAACACCATTGGAAAAAGCCCATACCCCTTTTTTTGACAAACTAGTCAGTAAAGGCCTATGCGCTATGGTCGATCCATTAACTCCCGGAATGCCTGTCAGTACACATACTGGAATGGCTCTGTTAATGGGTCTTACAGCTAATGATACAGCTTACCTGGCAAGAGGTCCCGTAGAAGCAGCAGGTATTGATCTTGTAACACAGCCAGGTGATGTTATTTTACGTTGCAATTTTGCTCATATTGAAACCGTTCAAGACCGCTTAAAAGTTCTGGACAGAAGAGCTGGAAGAATAAATCAGGATACCAGAACTCTGGCACAGGCATTAAATACGATTGAATTACCACATAACATTAAAGGCACTTTATACCCTACTACCCAACATAGAGCCGTACTGCATCTACAGGGAAAAAATTTGTCAGATAAGATAAGTGATACAGACTGTTCACGAAATGATCCTTGCTATGTTCAGACTTGTATGCCCTTGTTTGATAAAGGAATAAATAAACTCGCCAACAATAACTCCGCCATTCAAACTTCGGATGCAGTCAATCAATTCATTCATCAGGCTCATCAGATTTTACAAACACACCCGATCAATAAACAACGTATGGAGCAAGGCAAAATTCCGGCCACAGGTATTCTTTGTCGCAGTGCCGGTCAAACAAATTCACTGCGAAATTTGCTCAATTATTATAAAGTAAAAGTTGCTGTTATTTCAGCTGAAGCAACGGTCATTGGTCTAAGTAAGCTCTTTGGTTTTACAACGATTACCCGACCTTCATTTACTGCAATGACCGATACTGACCTGGACACAAAAGTTAAATTGGCTCTGGAAGCAATGCAGGATCATGATTTAGTTTATCTTCACATTAAAGGGACTGATATCTGCAGTCATGACCATCAGGCAATACAAAAAAAACAGTTTATTGAAAAAATCGATATGGCACTTTCAGATGTCGATATCAACGATAAAATGATCGCAGTAACCGCTGATCATTCTACTGACACAAATACGGGATTCCATAGCGGTGATCCTGTACCATCACTTTTATATTCTCCATCTGGTCGCTATGATAAATGTAACAGTTTTTCAGAGCAGGAATGTATGACCGGTGGTTTAGGAAGACTTTCTGCCAACTCTTTTTTATTAACGATTTTAGATCAAATGGGATGTCTGCATAATTTCAAGAAAGAGGATATCCCCTATATAGAACCTATTAATATTCAAACAAACTTGTCATAAATATGTAATATTTCTGTAACATTTCCTGCTTACTAGTGTTACTTAATTTTCGCTCATAAACTCCATATGAAAGATAGAAAGTATACATCGGCAGATTATGATGACATACTTGAAGATTCTTTACGCCAGGTTTTACTTTGGGATAAAGTAAAAGATAAGTTAGATCACAAAGGAACCAGGGGATATGCCCACAAACAGCAACATAAGGCGTCTTGTTGATAACTTCAGCGCTGCTGTTTTCCGCATAAAACACTATGTAGAAAAAAACCTTGCATATTTAATCCCTAAACAATCCCCGGAAATAGTGCAGAACCCAAGATCAATCTGGTGGGGCTACGCTCCTGTTACACTGGTTGCCATGATAGGGGTTTCAATAACAATTGCCGCATTCACTCAATCTTTGAGTTGGGAAAAAAGCCGAGTCGATATTGCATTCCAGGAGGCATCCCAGGATCGCTTATTAGTCATCCAGCGGGAAATCGAAAGTTCCCTCGGAATCGTCCAGGATATTGCCAGCTTTTTTGATGCTTCGAAATACGTGAACCGCCGGGAGTTCCGTAAATTTGTGGGTCCGGCACTGAAAAATCATGCCGGTATCAAAGTTCTGGAATGGGTACCCGTGGTGCTCGCTGATAACCGCCCCACCTTCATCAAGGAGGCTCAGAAAAGTTTTCCACCCTTTCAAATCATGGAGCTTGACCATTCGGGCAAGCAGATCGTGAGCCCTAAACGACCCGTATACTATCCAGTTCTCTATACTCAACCCTATCAAAGCAACAAAGAAGCCCTGGGTCTCAATATGGGGGCGGATCCGATTGTTTTAACTCTACTGGAGAAGGCGGAACTGACTGGAATTCACCAGGTTTCTCCCGGGATTTCTAGTATCAACGGAACCGATAAGAAAACAGTGATCGTGGTGGCAGTTCCTGTCTTCTTCAATGATGCAGAACTGGAAGAAGTTTCGATTCAACCCGCTCCCAGGATCAGGGGATTTGCAATCGGTATCTTTTACATCGGTGATATTGTTGAGCGTGCCCTGGAAAGCCTTCGTTCAGAAGGAATTGATCTCCACTTCTACCAGGGACAATCCAACAGCAATGGACAACTCCTCTACTCCCATCTCTCCCGACTAAGAAAGGGACAGGCTCCCAACACTGAAGACAGTGTATCGACGAGAACCTATAGTCAACGTATCTCGGTAGGAAGCCAGCAATGGGATGTGAATTGCTATCCTGCTGCTAATAAATTTAACATAGAAACAAGGAACAGCTGGATCATCTTCTCCGGAGGACTCGCATTTACCTTACTGTTCACCATCTACGTATCAAACCTCGTGGGACGGTCTAAACGGGTGCGCCAGGAGGTCAAACAGAGAACATCACAGTTACAAGAGGCAGTACAGGCTCTGAACCAGGAAGTGGTAGAACGTAAATCAGCTGAGCAGAAGCTGCAGAGTTTAAACGAAACATTGGAGCATCACATCAATAAACGTACTGCCGAAGCAGAACGAAAGGCACAATACCTCGAACAGTTCGCCTATGTGACATCTCACGATTTGAAGACCCCTTTGCGCGCAGTAAGCAATCTTGCTCAGTGGATCGAGGAAGATCTCACTGATAAACTGGATGATTCTTCGAGAGAGCAACTCGCCCTGCTCCGCGACCGGGTACGCCGGATGCACGATCTGATCGAAGGATTGCTGAAGTATTCCCGGGTAGGTAAAACCACCGATTCAAAAAATAATGTCGACACAAAAGAACTGGTCAACGAGATTATCGAATCATTCGACCCTCCCACAGGCTTCACTATTAAAATCAAAGGTGAAATGCCAACCTTGTACGCTGATCGACTGCAGCTAGGCCAGGTTTTCTCAAACCTGATTAGCAACAGCCTGAAGCACCACGGGGGAAACAAGGGAAAGATCCGGATAAAGAGCGAAAGCTATGCAGATGTTTATCAATTCTCTGTGTGCGATAATGGTCAGGGAATAGCACCTGAATATCACGATAAAGTCTTTATGATGTTTCAGGTTCTAAAGCCGAGTGACTTCGAAAGCAGTACCGGTATCGGCTTAGCGCTGGTTAAGAAGATTGTTGAAGAACATGGTGGTACAATAAGATTAGAGTCTGCCCTTGGTGAAGGTGCGTGTTTTCACTTCACCTGGCCAAAGAAATTCTCTTCTGAGTAGTGCAGCCGAAAATGAATGCAGAATATTAAACCAGGAATAGTGGTTCATGTTGAATAAAGACGAGAGAATATTACTGATTGAGGACGACCGGGTCGATATCATGACTGTCCAGCGTGCTCTGAAGAAGAATGAAATTACCAATCCCCTGCATATCGCCCGAACCGGCCTGGAAGCACTCAACATGCTGCGCGGAGAGGCCGGGGTCGAAAAGATATCACCGCTGCCGGCACTCATTCTTCTGGATCTCAACCTGCCGAAAATGAGTGGTATCGAGTTTTTGCACGAATTGCGTAGCGACTCCGAACTCAAAGAGCTGCATATCATTGTTCTGACATCATCCGATGAGCCGAAAGACCGGGCCGCCGCATTCAAATACGATGTTGATGACTACATCGTAAAACCTCATTCCTTTGACGAATTCAACCGCGCGATAGCCATAATTCTTAAATTCTGGGATGAAGCCTAAGGGCTTGGTAATTGAGAAAGCCTGATACAATTTAACCGTGAAAGTCCAGATATTATGGTGCGAAACGCATTGCTGATAGTTCCCAATAGTTATGAAATTGAAATTATTGGATTAAAGAATTAATTTTACAGGGAATACACATAATGCGTTTTGAAATAGGAAAAGCAGAGCTCCAAAAGCGAAGTAAAAATTTTAAAATTGGTGGATTCTTTGCCGGTGTACTGGTCATATTTATTATTTATAATAATTATGAGTATCCAGAAAAATACAATGATGTTTTATATTGGTCGATAATGGGGTTTATTATTTTGGCTAATTTGGTTGGTTATTATCGTTATCGTCGTTATCTCAATATGGTGAAAGAACATTGGATTGAAGTACATCCAAAGCAACTCCAGTTTCATACCAAAGGTGAAGTTTCAGAATTGAATATTTCTGATATTGCAGCATTACATTTCTATCGTCGTAAAGGGATTCTTCAGCACATTCAGATTAAACTTAAAAATAATCGTGGGATTAGACTGGAAGGATATGACAACATTAACGCATTAGGTGATTTACTGTCTGAACAGATCCCAAAAGCTCATATTAGTGGGAATCAATAGATGTTGAGGGTGAAAATCTTGCTGAGTTAAATTATGAATTTATCTTGCGCCTGATCCTCATCACCTGTTTGGCATATTCACGCATATCTTCAACGGTATCGCTTTCATCCATAATTTCGACCCCCAGAATCGTTTCAATACAGTCTTCCAGTGTAATGATTCCTTCTGTTTGCTCATAACGATCAACAACTAGAAACATATGCTCTTTCCTTTTAATAAAAAGATCGAGAGCCTTGGGAACAGGGATATATTTATTGATCTTAAATATATTTTTTTTAATCTCTTTTACAATAGTAGTATCATCAAGTGTCGCCTGATGAAAAATTTTCTTTGTTAAAACAATGCCTGTGACATTATCAATCGAATCATTATAAATTGGAATTCTTGAAAAGTTATAAAGTTTTTCATCTGTCATTATCTCCTTGATACTTTTATTCTCTTCTAATGCAAAAACAACACTTCGCGGTGTTAAAATATCCTTAACTTTAACTTCATCCAGATGAAGGACATTTTCAATAAGATCGGACTCTTTTTCATCAATAATACCCTCATCTTCACTTAGCAATGTGCTGGCAAGGAGTTCTGCTTTAGATAGTGTATTAGTCCCTTTTTTATTTTTTGAAATTCGCTCAGTTACAAAAAGAGTGACAATAATAATAGGATAAGTTAACCCGATAAGAAAACGGATACTATAAGCAGCAATCGGAGCCAACTCTTTCCAATAAAGTGCACCAATGGTTTTAGGGATAATTTCGGAAAAAAACAAAATAGCAAAGGTTAAGACAACAGAGACATAAAAGACGGCAGTTGAACCAAAAATCATTCCAGCCTGCGCACCAACGCCAGCGGCACCCAGTGTATTAGCAAGAGTATTGAGGATTAGAATAGAAGCGATCGACTTATTAATATTGAGCTTATGCATTTTCAGAAGAAAGCCAACCTTGGGCTGTTCTTTTTCCAATAAAGAAATATAAGACATATTAACGGATAGCAGCACGGATTCAAGAATCGAACATAAAAAGGAAATCGTTATGGCAAGGGAAAAATATAAAATTAATAGACTCATAAAATGAGAATACCCCGAACTGAACTCAAGTTCAATTTAAAACTACCCTATTGGCAAAAAAAAGTTTATGGAGAGACCGGAGTGGCACATGAATGTTCCAGATCAGACATTATTTGTGCAATACCCTGAATAGTAACCTGACCTTTATACTCACCATCATCAAATACAAAAATATAACTGGTCTTATGTTTTTCCATCAATGCCAGAGCTTTGATCAAAGGATCCTTTGAAGATATGGTTTCACTCAATTCCCGCACATACGGCTCAACGGGATTACAGATAATTTCACGAGCTTTTTTCTCAGCATCGTCAACACAGGACATCTGGTTTCCCAGCAAGTTAGCCAATTCCACCATATGATCTGGCAGGCAGGAAAATTTCATAACATTTTTCAGAGTCAGAGTACCACAAAGAATGCCTTTTTCATCACAATAAGGCAGAGCATGTACATGTAGTTTTCCACATTCTGTAAACAAATCCCGTACATACATTCCAGGGCGAATAATGATGGTTGGGATTAAAACACTTTGTATATCCATTGACATATCAGAGGAACCTTATATATACATATATGCTGGCTATTACAATACTTAACAGCATCAGTGGAAATGCAATGAGCATAAATTTGAGGAAATGGATGCGGTAGCCGGCACGTTCAGCAAAGCCGGCAACGATGAGGTTAGCACTGGCCCCTACCAGTGATCCATTTCCTCCCAGGCAGGCACCAAGTGCCAATGACCACCACAATGGCATTAATTGTTCGGCACCACCAAATGTCGGTGCCATTGATTCGATAATAGGGATCATGGTGGCAACAAAAGGAATATTATCAACAATTGCAGAAAATACAGCTGAAACCCAAATAATCGCCATAGCAGTTAGAGTCAGATCACCCCCTGTCAATGCGAGTACATGATTTGCCAATATATCCAAAAGACCTGCATGTTCAATTCCATGGACAATAATGAACAGGCCGACAAAGAAGAAAATCGTTACCCATTCGACTTCGGCAAAACTTTTATGAACATTTTCACTCTGCTCTTCAGCATTAGTATTGATACTGCTCAGTAACAAAAGTAAAGCAGCGCCAATCATAGCAATAGTCGCAGGTTCAAGATGCAGTGAATGGGCAAAAAGAAAAGCGATAATAACCAGTGAGATGACGAATAAAGACTTCTTAAGTAACGGAACATCGGTGATTGCCTGTCTTTCATTAAACCCCATAATACGTTCCCGATCCTCATCGCTGGCGTGCATATGACGTCCCCAGATAAGGTAGATAATAAAGAGTGTTATGGGAAAAATAACCAGGGTAATTGGAGCCAGATTGAATAAAAAATCATTAAATGACAAATTGACAGCAGAGCCAATCATAATATTAGGTGGATCACCAATTAATGTTGCTGTACCACCAATATTTGAGGCAAAAATTTCGGCAAAAAGAAAGGGATAAGGATGCACTTTAAGTTCGCCGGTAATCAATAAGGTAACAGGCGCAACCAGCAAGACGGTGGTGACATTATCCAGCAATGCTGAAAATAAGGCCGTCACGAGTGACAACATGAATAAAATACCCCATGGACTCGCCTTTACTTTCTTGGCAGACCACACAGCAACAAACTGAAATATACCACTACGACGGGAAATGGCAACAATGACCATCATTCCAGTCAACAAACCCAGTGTATTAAAATCGATACCGCGAATTGCGGTCTGCTGATTCAGTATGCCCAGGCTAATCATCAAACCGGCACCTAACAGTGCGACAATCGAGCGATTGATTTTTTCAGTAACGATCACCGCATAGGTGACGATGAAAACGATACTGGATACCCACAAGGGGTCCCAACCAAATATTACCGATGATACATGGGAATCCACTTTTTTATTCCTTGCTAAAAAGCATTATAGTTTCAAGATGGAATCTCTGTTTTGGCTTTAGCACATGTTGTGATATCTTTATCGCCCAGAAGGTTAACTGTTAGTTTAGTCAAAACATCCCAGTTTGATACCATACCCGCCAGTTTTTTCTTTTTACCTTCCACCACCACAACCGGTAGGCTGGTCGGGCTCTCAAAGAGCAATTGTAATAATTCCGGTAACGACGTATCAGGACCACATAAGCGTATTTTATTCGTTTTTTCCAGTAAATGATCTACCGGTTTCTGACCCAATTTAGTCAGGCGTTTCAATAAGTCATCAGTACCATCAGGCATAAAATTGATATGCATAAGCAAGCTGTTTTCATCTAGTTTTGCTGCTTTTGGAAGCAGCTCTCGTGATAGACGACGCAGACTGAATAAGCCCAAAAATGTGCCGTCATTATCCAGTACCGGTAAATTGTGTACTCCATGCTTACACATAAGTCCCAGGGCTATCGCTATAGTATCATCTGGTTTCAATGTGACAACATCTGTACTCATTATGGTTGTGGCTGTCATAATCTCACACCTCATTACTTAATAGGAATTGGATTCTTGATTGTTCACAAGACCAGGTTTTAACATTAACTATTACAGGTGTTATATAATAGGTATCCATAAACACACCGAACCAGGCCGAACAGAGTAGTTCTTTTTAGTAAGAACTATCTCAGATTACTTTGCTTGCTTGCAGGAATATTTGCATTCTTTGCCTTGGAAAAGTTAGAAAACTGTAAGCTGACGGTACCCAGAGCCACCCCGGAAAAATTAGCGCCAGCCACATCTGCATTGCGTAACATTGAACCGTTTAAAATAGCATCACTCAAATCAGCCTTACGCATATCCACATGCATTAAATTACATTTTTTTAGTATTGCACCTACCATATGCGCATCAACCATACTGGCATCTTCCAGTACAGCCAGGGTAAAGTTAGCAGGAGACTGTGTTTCTTCACCACTAAATTCAGCACCATCAAGAACCGCATTGGTCAGATTAGCATTATTAAAGTGTGCACCACATAAATCGGTATTCTTTAAGTTACAATCACTGAGATTTGCATGATTAAACGATGCTTCACATAAATCGGCTTCAGATAAATCCGAAGCGCTGAGATTCGCTGATTTAAATGAGGCATAACTCAGATCAGCATCCTTAAAGTCTGAACCTTGTAAATTAACAAAATCCAGAGAAGTCGCCAGCATGATCGTTTGTCTTAAATTTGCCTGAGTCATTTCAGCCGCACCGGAAGATCGACCAGAACTGAAAACAGCTCGACTGAGATCAGCTCCAAGCATATTCACACTGGCCAGCCTGGCACCTGAAAAATCAGCATATTGTAATTGAGTATTACTGAGATCAGCGCCGATCAGATTGGCTCTGGAAAAGTCTGCATGTCTTAAATCAGCACCGCTCAAATCAGCACCTTTAAGATTAGCGTTTCGAAAATCCCCATGCATCAGCGTATCAGCATCCACACTGAATAACACATCCCCACTATCTTTTTCTTTAATTTCAATCATTTCTAGAACCTTAATTAAACAACCATTTTTTTGTTATATCATAAGGATAAGCAATTCAATAACATATTTCAATCTACAGGATAAAAATTGTTAATTTGACTTATCATTAAATTTCACACGTCCCATTTTAATACTTCTCAACTGTTTTAGCTTATCCAGATAATCTGCGACAATGTTGCTTAGGAGCTCGCCCTGCTCTGTGCCAATAAGTGCTTCAGTCTGTTGAAACTGTTCATAACCATCACCACCCTGAAAAAGATAATCAGTGGTCGCCATAGTATAAGTTTTTTCCCGTTTAATCGGCTCACTACCAATCATTACGTTTCCAATCCTTTGCCCCGGATTGAATTGAGGTGATAACTCTATAGACAGGCCGGAAATCTGAGGAAAACGGCCACTATAATCTTCAACTGCTGAAACACCATGCTCCAGTATATCCAGTATCTGCTGACCACTTAATTTGACCAGAACCGAACGATTAGCAAATGGCAGAGCAAATAAAATGTCTCTTTGTGATAAAGCACTATTAGCAGGATAGATTTTATCACTGCGAATGGCACCACCATTAATTAATGCTATATCTGCTTTATAATGTTGCCGCAGAGCATCTGAAACCAGATTCCCAAAACTGGATTCTGTAGAACGTAGATTCATTGTTGTTGCATCCAGTGGAATCAGGGATACGGCCAGATGTCTCGATTTTTCCTGTGCCAGTCTCTGTTGATACTGAGACAAAAACTGCCTGATTCTTTTATTTTCAAGATTTTTTGTCTGTTCAGGAGTTGACAACACTTGCTTAGAGAACAATTGTCCGGATAAAGACGGACGTTTGCTTTCAGACTTATCCATTTGTGCTTTGATGATGCCCAGATGTTCCCCATTATTACCGGATTTAAAAATCAATGTATTGTTTATTAATAAATTAACCGGAAAGTGATCATGCCCGCCCAGAATCAAATCAATGTCTTTCACCTGCTCTGCAAGCTGTTGATCTTCTGTCAGAGTTAAATGCGTCATTGCCACAATCAAATCCACTTCCTGTTGTTTTAACAGCTTGACCATTTTTTGTGCCGTATCAATAAAATCAGGTAAATTTATTTGGGATTTATGCTGGGATAAATAAGCCAGCTCAGGCGTTATCAGTCCAAAGAAGCCAATTTTCCAGCCATTTACCTCACGGATATAAGTCTGCACTGTAGCGTTTTGTAAGGAATTATCATGGGAATTTAAGTTGCTGATCACCCAGGGAAATTGAGAAGCCTGAAACTGAGTCACGGCATTTTCCAGACCAAAATCAAATTCATGATTACCGGGTACGGCAATATCAACATTCAAGAGGGCTAAAGCCTCAATCATGTGCTCCCCTTTGGTCACGCTGGAATAAAGAGATGGTGATAATAGATCTCCGCCAAAAGTAATAAGCGCATCCGGATAAACCTGCTTTTGCTGTTCAATCATCTGGCTCAACGACAATAAACCACCCTTTCCGTTATGTCCTTCAATTTCATAGAAGTCATTAAAGTGAAGAAAAATAATCTCGGAGGAATCAGTAATGTGATTCGGTGCATTATTTACTGACAAACAACCAGGCAAACATAAACAAATAATTAAACAAAGAGTTATTATTGATTTTTGATACATTACATTAAGTTTACCGTTTTATATCTTTATAGACTTATAAAGCAAATTGATTTGCTTGCAGCATAATCAATGTACAATCATGCACAAAAGGTATTCCTGCTTTTGATAGTTTTTCCTGCAGCGCTATTGATTCCGTTCCCGGATTAAAAATCACCCGGCCGGGTGCCATGGCAACGATATCATCCATAAGTAACTGACTTTTGTCAGGACCAATATATAAAGTCAGAGTATCTACTTTTTCACAAATTTCAGACAAATTGGCAACAACAACAATCTTTTCTACTTCAGTTATTTTTGGATGAACTGGAATAATTGTGTGGCCATGCTGCTTAAGCAACTTGACTGCTTTATATGAGAAACGTTGAGGTTTCGCACTGGCGCCCAAAACCACAACAGTTTGATATTTTGTATGCTGGGTCATAGACTAGGATCACTTTCTTTAAATCTAAACCAATGTTATAACACGAATAGTCACTATTTTGTGAACAATATACTGACCTGTCTCACTCTATTGAGGCCGTTTCTGGATCGCTGACTGCCATGCTCTATATCATTCTTATTGTTTTATTCATGCTTATTTTTTTCGCACCGCAATGGTGGGTAAAATATGTCATGAAACGATACAGTAAAACAATCCGCGCCTTGCCCGGAACTGGAGGCGAGCTGGCGCAACATTTGATCGATCAATACCAGCTCCCTGTCACACTGGAAACAACAGAACAAGGTGATCATTACGATCCTGAAAGTAAAACCGTTCGTTTAAGTCCTGAATATTTTAATGGTAAATCATTAACCGCTATTGCCATTGCAGCACACGAGGTCGGACATGCTGTACAGGACTTTCGCAAAGATGATTTATTAATACTCCGAGGCCGTATGGTCACCACTGCACAAAGCTTTGAGAAAATGGGTGCCGGAGTAATATTCATCGCCCCATTATTAAGTGCATTTACCCACTCCCCTCATCTGGGTTTATTCGTAGCTCTTATCGGTCTTTTAAGCATCGCCTCTTCGGTTGTGGTGCATTTAATCAGCTTGCCTGTTGAATTTGATGCCAGCTTCAATAAAGCCCTACCCTTGCTTGAGGAAGGTCATTATGTAACCAAGCGGGATCTTATTCCTATACGCCAGGTATTATTAGCAGCTGCTTTGACGTACGTTGCCGCAGCTTTAGCCGGTTTGTTAAATGTCTGGCGCTGGATTGCCTTATTAAGGCGGTAATTCAGGAATTAAACCAGAAAATAATGTTAAATTAATACAAAAATTAGGCTTTTTCCAAATAAATAGGTTATAGTGCGAAGTCAGCATTGGTTCACTCTGGATTCAGAATACTACTCATAGCATCAGAATTCTCATTGTGTCACATGCATATTATTAATTTTAGTTAGTTTTGAGGATTTTAAATAATGAGTACTGGTACAGTTAAATGGTTTAACGAATCTAAAGGTTTTGGTTTTATCAGCCCAAATGACGGCGGCGAAGATGTTTTCGTACATTTCCGCGCAATTGTTGGCGAAGGATTCAAAACGCTTAATGAAGGTCAAACTGTCAACTATGAAGTAGAAAAAGGCCCTAAAGGCTTGCAAGCTGTTCAGGTTCAGCCACAGTAACTCTACCCTCATATAAGCAAGTATAAATTTAAACACAGAGAGTAAAACATGAAAAAATTATTAACTGCCGTGGCCATTGCTGCCACTACAGCTTCTATGTCTGCCAGTGCTTTTTGGGACGACGGTAACAGCAACACTAATTGGGATGGCCGCGGCTATAACAATATGAACAACAATGCTTACAGTAATGCTTATGGCAATGGCTGGGGTGATGGTTCCGGTGATGCTGATATGGACGGCGATGTAGAAATCACAATCAAGGGTAGTGGTCGTGGCCGTGGTCGCGGTAATACTCGTGGCAGTGGGTCTGGTCGTGGTTATGGCAATGGCTATAACAACTGGGATAATGACATGCGTACTTATGGTAACCAGCAGTATATGAATGAGAACCGTGGTTATGGTCCTTATGGTTATGCCCCACAAGCGCCTATGGCACGTCCGGCAGTACGTCCTGCGGCACCTGCAGCAAACCCACAGTCTAAAGCACGTTTCGAAGCTCATCAGAAGCGCATGCAAGCTATGCAGGCTGAACAGCAAGCTCAGATGGAAGCTGCTCGTAAAGCATATGATGCAAGAATGAAGCAGTGGGCAGCCCCAGCACCAACTGCTCCTGCTGCTAAGTAATTAGTGTTCATTTATTAATTAACACTTTTTGGCGAATCCCTTTTTATGGGTCACGCAGTGATTGTCGCCCCTACCTGGTTCAAATTGTAGGGGCGAATTCATTCGCCTTATTCTTATTAAATAATTGCTAAGAAAATAACTGTCAGATTTATCCTATCTTTCGCTAATCAGTGAGCAAAAATTCATTTCAGTTTTCTTTTTTGTAAACCCGGTCTCAGAAATAAACAAAAAAACACACCATAATCTCAAGTAGATACATCTGATACGGTGGTGAGGCATGGAAACAACACTCAGTATAAAAAATCCAGACTTCTGGTTCAAACCCATAGAACACTTTCAGCAAAACTGGGCTCTTATTGATAGTACATCAGACAACTGTATGGTGTATTTTATTGGCGATAAATCTGGTTTACTTAATAAGCTGGAGTTTTCATCTTCAAAAGAAGCAGTCAAAGCATTACAGAGAAATGGTTTTCACCGATATTCTGAAGACAAAAAAGCCAGAAATCTTATTATTCCACCCAGGGCGCCTTTTCGTCACAAACTAAATTCAGCGGCATCTATTTATTCAACAGGATGGTGTTATTGTTGAAACTGCTCAGGTTTCTGCCATTTCAACAGAATGATTTTAAATACTTTATAATGCGTTTTTCCAACCAGTATTCAGGTTTTAACAAGCTACCGCTGATAAAGCCCAAATGACCGCCATAAGTGAGTAATTCAATCTGTACCTGTGCTGACACATCTTCTTTATCAGGCACAACTTCCTGCGTCATAAAAGGATCATCCAGGGCATGAATCAATAGAGTTTTAGTGACAATATCTTTTAAATATTGTTTTGCACTCGATTTTTGATAATAGTCCGTCGCCGATTTAAAACCATGAATCGGTCCGGTATAAACATCATCAAATGCCCAGAAACTTTTTAATTGTTTTACCTCTTTTTCACTAAGACCAATTAGTGAACCTATTTTGTCTCTTTGGTACTTTTTGAGTAAAGAGTGTTTCAGTTCTCTCATAAGGATATATTGGTACAACCGTGAAAAACCTCTATTCATCTGATCCGCACAAACGTCCAGCTGTAATGGCGCAGATACTGAAACAGCTGCTCTTATGGGCGATAATTGTCCCCATTCGCCGAGAAGTTTCAGGAGCATATTTCCTCCCAGTGAGAATCCTACTGTGAAGAGAGGGTTCGCAGGATAACGTTGAGACAAAGATTCAAGCCACAACTTTGCATCTGCAGTATCACCGCTATGATACGAACGTGGTAAACGGTTTAACCTGCCAGAACAACCTCTAAAATGCATTAATACTGAGGAAAAGCCATTTTTATTCAGAGCATGCATCATACCCTGAATATAAGGGGAATCAAACGAGCCTTCCAGGCCATGAAACAAGACAACAATCGGTATCTGAGAATCTTTGTGCGGTTTGTGGTGCCAGAAACAATCAACGAAATCACCATCAGCTAATTCAAAACATTCAACCTCTATTTCCGGTCTGGGTTGTTTTCTGAAAACAGCCGGAAAGAGTGTCTGGAGATGACGCTGTTTTAAGCCAAAAGCAGGACGAAAAGACTCATACTTCAATCCCTCATTCATGGCGCATTTTCAGCATCTGCGCCTCAATATTGTCGATAAGATGTTGTGCCTCAGCTGCCTCAAGAATACCCTCATGTTCCATTTCCCAGATAAGTGAGCGTTCATGATTAAGAAGAAGTCGTCTGGCTGATTTTGATTGAAGCTCAGTAATAAGTTCAGAATATTGACTATTAATATGTCGGGTAAAAGCAAAAACCTGAGCACAGTTTTTATCAATCATTTCATTAATATGATTGCCGCTCTTTTCATCCGGCTGCAAATCCCTGATATGACTACGCACCTCTTCTTGCGCAATGACAAAACCCCGGGCAATATCATAACTGAGTGAAAGACGGGTAAAGAGCCATTCTTCCATTGATTGCCCCATAACAGGAAGTTCCTGAATCCATTTTGGCGGTACAGGCACTTTAAAACTATCTTCAAGAGCATGACGCGGTGCAATGACCGGTTTATTATCAAGAGCCTGTTCTACTGAGCGTGAGAGTACCGTTGCAGCTTGACGACCGATATAACCTTCTTCAAACTGCCGCCAGTAATCACTGCGTTCTATCTCAAGCAGTCTGCGCACAAAAGCAATGTCATTGTCCCTGGCATTAATATTATTTTTTGCAGAGATATTATCAGAAGAATAATTACCGGCAAGACGAACCAGCAAATCCTTTTTTACCCTGTTAAAAAAAGGATTATGAGCAAGTGTATTAATAAAAGTTTCCATCTGCTCATTAATTGTTTGACGCGCTTTTTGAACAGATGCATCTTTTGCCGGAGGCAGTTTATCAAGATTAAGCAGATGTAAAAGCCATTCCATGGTTGAACCATTAATTACTATAGTGAGAAAAACAATCCCCGCAGTCAAAAACAGGATTTGTTCACGCAGCTGTTCCGGAACAGCATTATCCTGAGCCAGTGAAAGCGCTAAGGAAAGAGATACTGCACCACGTAAGCCGCCCCAGACCAGTACGGTTGCTTTTTCCCGGGTGATCCCAACGCCAATACGTTCAAGCAGCGGCATAAGTATTAAAACAGACAAACTGCGGATCAGAGTAAGCAAAATATAGAGTGCAGCTAAAACCAGCCAGAGCTGTGGGGTATCAAAACTTGTGTGAGCCATAATGACAATACCTACAATCACAAAAATCAGCGTATTGGCCATATAGGTCATCATTTCCCAGAATTGATGCAGGAAATGTGCTATCTCCGGTGAGATGCGTGTGCGGCCTAGCGTCGAGAACATCAAAGCAATAGCGACCAGAGCAACAACACCGGAAACATGCAGTGACTCTGCAATGATAAAAGTAAGATAAGCCGCCGACACAGACAGGCTAATCTCAATCAGGGGCTGATTGATTAACTTGCCGATAAACCACAGGACCAGCCAGCCAATGGCTGCGCCAATAATCAGGCCGGCAGAAACAACCCAGATAAACTCACCAATTACAGGCAGCGCCTCAACCTCAGTTGTTGTACCCAGAGCAAAACCATAAAAAAGAGAAAAGAAGACGATAGCTGTACCGTCATTCAATAGAGATTCCCCTTCAATCAGCGTTTCAAGACGCTTGCGTGAACTCTTCTCTTTGAGCAAGGCAACGACGGCAACGGGATCAGTTGCACTGATAAGTGCGCCAAAGAGCAAGGCCACACCGATACTCCATGATAACAGCCAACTGACTGCCAGGGCGCTAAGCACCATAGAAATGATAAGGCCGATAATTGCTAATAAGGCTATCTGCGGAGCAATACGAAAAAAAAGATGCGGTTCCATTGAGTAAGCTGACTCAAAAATCAGGGTCGGCAGGAATAGATAAAGAATCAGATGTGGATCGATGTGTCCCACCTGGGTAAAGATACCGCTCATCATGGTATCGGTGCCAAAAAGACCCAGCTGATTCATCCCTCCGACTGCAATTCCTAAGAGTAACAAGACAACCGTATAAGGAACTCGACTATTTCTCATCACGGCTTTTATCAAGGCACCAATGAGAAGTGAGAAGATAACAAACAGGAGAATCAATAGACCGTTATTATGCATATTACCCCCTGACTCGCATCAGTGTGTCACACTACTTAAGTTCAAGTAGTTCCTCATAAAAGTATGGCACGATAATCTTATTATGGCTAGTATGTGCTAAGCTTACATAATATGAATACTTCTAAATAAGAGGAAGACAGACGATGTCAAGCCCCGTTACAATTCGCATCAATATTCTCACCAATTTTCTTATCGTCATCATTCTTATTGCCGCATCATTATTAGGGTTTCAATACTACTTCAGTGAACATCTGGCCATGTCGGCAGCTCATAAAATCTTTACCCAAACAGCTCAAAAAATAACTCAGCATATAAAAGCCAGAGATACTCTCACCAAAAATATGCTCTATCTGACTGAACTCTATCCCGATCTCACGCTGGCACCAACTGATCAGCGCCATAGTGATACAATCAAACGTTTTGCCATCAATATGCAGCGCTCTGCCAATATCTATGCGATGTATATTGGCCATCCAAACGGCAATTTTTTTGAAGTGATTAATATGAATAATTCACAGAATCTTCATAAACATTTTAAAGCACCTGAAAATACCCGCTGGACCATAGTTAAAATTTTTTCTGCTCCTGAAGGACGAGTCAAACAATATGACCACCTTGACAAGGATCTAAACATACTCTCAAGCCGTTCAGAACAAACTGATTATCATGCAAACAAACGGTCATGGTTTATTCAGGCTTCTCAGAGTGACAAAGCCATCCGGACTGATGCCTATGTCTTTAGTAATCTGCAGCAAAAAGGCATCACCTTTGCGAAAAGAATCAATGGCTCCGAAGCAGTGCTGGCCATTGATTTTACATTAAAAAAACTTAATCAAGTGCTGAATCAATCAATGGTAGATCCCAGCAGTGAACTATTATTGTTTGACAAAGATGGCGAAATTATCGCCTCATCCAATAGCTCTACTCCTGATGAGAAAGTCAATATATTTCTGATGCAGGCACTTGAAAAGGGGCAAACAGATCATATCATTGAGTTCAAAGACGAAAGTGAAGATAAATTTGCCATGGTCACTACCCTTTCCAGAGAACAAAATGGCGACACACATCTTGGCATTGCACTCAATGCATCATTCATGTTAGATCCATATCATAAACAAATTACCTATTCCCTGGTCATTGCCTTTATCTTTTTACTCTTCACTATTCCACTGATCCTCTACATGACCTCACGTATCATCAAACCAATCAAGGCACTGATGATACAGAATCACAAAGTACAGGATCGGCACTATGACGAAGTCACCCTCATTGATACTAATATTATAGAGATGGTCGATCTCTCTGAATCACTCGTCAACATGTCGCAAAGCATCCAGAGCTATCAAAAAGCACAGGAAGAGCTTATGGATTCATTTATCCGTCTGATCGCCGATGCCATCGATGCAAAATCACCCTATACCGGGGGGCATTGTCAACGTGTGCCGGAGATTGCCATAATGCTGGCCAAATCAGTCAGCGAAAGCAATGAAGAAGCCTTTAAACAGTTTAAGCTGGAGAGTGATGACGCCTGGCGGGAATTTGAAATTGGTGCCTGGCTGCATGACTGCGGAAAAGTCACCACACCAGAGTATGTCGTCGATAAATCAACAAAACTGGAAACCATTTATAACCGGATTCATGAGATTCGCACCCGTTTTGAAGTTATCTGGCGAGATATCGAAATTGAATATTATCAACGCCTTGCTCAAGATCATAATCACGATCTGTCCCCTGATGAACTGCTAAAATGGAAACACGAAGCACAACAGGCTTTACAGGACGATTTTAAATTTATTGCCGAATCAAATATCGGCGGGGAGTTTATGAGCGATGATAAAAAAGAACGTATCCATAGCATTGCACAACGTACCTGGAAACGATATTTTAATAACCAAATCGGACTCTCTGAAGAAGAATTATTAAATTATCAAGGTGTTGAAGAACAGACACTTCCGTCTGTTGAACAACTCTTAAGTGACAGACCCGAGCACATCATTGAACGAGTCAATTTTGATGAAGAAGCTTACCATCAACAGGGATTCAAATTAGATGTTCCTGAATATCTGTATAACTATGGAGAGCTCTACAACCTCTGTATTGAAAAAGGCACCCTCACAGAAGAGGAACGTTTTAAGATCCAGGAGCATGTGATTATGACAATCAAAATGCTTAATACACTCCCCTACCCGGAGGAACTGCAGCAGATCCCCGAATATGCCGGAACGCACCATGAAACATTGAATGGAACCGGTTATCCACGGCAACTAAACAAGGATGAACTTTCTATACCAGCTCGAATAATGGCAATTGCTGATATTTTTGAAGCCCTTACTGCATCGGATCGGCCTTATAAAAAAGGTAAAACACTTTCAGAAGCAATTCGTATTATGGGTTTTATGAAAAAGGATCAGCATATTGATGGTGAGCTTTTTGAACTCTTTTTAACTTCGGGGATCTATAAAGAGTATGCGGAAAAATATCTTAAACCCGAGCAGATAGATATTGAGTAATTCCAAACATGTCCCTTCTCCCTGTGGGAGAGGGAATTACTTTATTATTTCAATTGATCACGATTTCGAAACAGCTATCTAGTCATCCAATACAGATAAATAAGCCATTATGGCCTGAATTTCTTCTGCTTCCATTTCAGCAAATAACTCTTCTGCATATTCATGCCAGCGTTCACCCGTGGCAAATTGCTTAATCTGCTTGCTCATATACTCGGTATATTGTCCTGCTACAGGCGGCGTATCTGAATCATCCTTACCCATCCCCTCTTTACCATGACAGAGCAGGCAATCATCGATATACATTTCTTTACCCAGTTCAATATCCCCTTCAACTTTGGCAATATTAAATACTTTTTTGGCAAGCAGTAATTTTTCATAGGCAGAAGTATTTTCATCGAACACCGGCATTTTACTGCTCAGTTTGATTTGCGATAGAAAAACAGCAATAGAGGGAATATCTTCATCAGGTAATTCACGGTCATTGGCATAAGGACGCATGGGCATATTTTTACGTTTTTCATCCTTAAATAATTTTATTTGCTGGGCAATGTAATTTGCAGGTAAACCTGCCAGGCGAGGATACTCACCCTTTTTTCCGCCTTCACCATATTCACCATGGCAACCAGCACATACCTGATTGATTTCTTCTCCCAGATCCAGATCGATCTCAGGTACTGCCTCTTGTGCAAAACTAATAGACAATGCAAAGAAAAAAGAAACAAAGAAAAAAGACCTAAACAAGGTTCACTCCCATAAATAACCTAACACCATTACGGTAAATCACCCTTTTTGAATAAATAATAACCTGCGTAGGCGCAAAGTGAACCTAATGAAACAGGATAAATAATGGACCAGATGATATAGCCTGTTTCGGAAAAATGGTCAAGAATGACATAAGCCGATGGTCCTAAGATAACCAGCTGCGGATCAAACAATACCATAGCGGCTGTGCGAAAAACCTGTAATGGATTAGCAAGAGAAAGTGCTACGGCCGTCTCTGATGGTAAGCCTTCACGGATCATAATGCCTAATAGAATCAAATCAAGGAAGAGTAATAAGGTTAGCCAGACCACAAAGGCCAGCCCCTGGGCAACATCTGCGGTTCGAGCCAGGCTTGAAATCAACATGCCTATACCCAGAAAACACCAGGCAACGGCTAATAACAGACCGGTATAGCTAATAAATAATCCCCAGGGAATATCTGCACCTTTTATGGATGCCCAAATCACTGCACCCACCATAGCCATAAAAACGGGTAAGAAGACAACGATAAAGCGGCCCAGAAAACGTCCCCAGAACCAGGCTGCCAATGAAATTGGCAGAGATAATAAATATTCAAACACCCCGGCCTCCCGATCACCTGCTACTGAACGAACAGTGGTAATCAGAACAAAGACCGGAAGAATGGCAATGGTAAGCTGGATATAAGTAATTAATAATCGGGTCAGACCGGTAAAGCCCATAATACGGCTTTCAGTAATACCGAAGACAAATAGTAAAACCACAATGCCGCCAAAGACACCGCTATAAACTATAAACCATTTTGCTCTGAGTGATTCGATAATATCGGCCCAGGCTGTTAACCATAAATGTTTCATTTATTCATGCTCCAGATTCCCACCATGGATATTAAATTTCTTTTCAACCATATAGATATGTTTAACTGCTTCATCATAATTCAAAGCACCTTCAATTTTTTCAGTCTGAGCACCTAATCCATAACCCATTGGTGAAATCTCACCTTTAACAAACCAGGACTGTTTCGCATTGATCCAGTCTTTAGTTTTGTAATCATTCACCCAGACTTCTGTTTTAGGATTAGCTTTATAGCTTTGTTTGTCTAACCAGAGTACCGCACATCCCATATCATCAAATTTATACACTTTTGAACGTTTCCCCTCAGGAAAGACCCGTACCTGGGCAGAGAAATTTCGTTCACTGAGCATCATTTGGCAGCGTTCACAAGCATCACGATCCCACTTTACATCTGCAGGTCCGGTTTGTTTGTCATTACCGCAAGCTGACAGTAAGAGGAACAAAGATAGTATAAAAGCAATTGCAACCCCCTCAATCCCCCTTCTAAAGAAGGGGGAAGTCACTGTTGCTGGATAGATAAGAACAGTTTTAGGCATCTTTTCCTTCTTCCATATGAATATCTTTCAATATGGCCGCATAACGGGATAATACTCCGAGGAAACGTAATCGATCCGGGCCGGCAACCTTACCTTGCCAGACAATTCCATTCGCTGCAGGATCATCATCTGTGGAAAAATTCCACAATTTAATCGCTTTGGCAAATGCCTCGTCTTTGCGTTTAATTATTATTTCTGTCCTTAATATGCTATCCAAATCGACTTCATCTTCAACCCGGTCATCCAGAATGACAATTCCCTGATCCATTTCAATTACGCGATTTACCAGAGAAGCGACTTCATCCAGTCGGTGACTTGAAATCAACATCACAGCCTCATCTTTCTTTTCAGCCAGAATCTGGAAGAAAATATGTCGGGCATCCGGATCCAGATTAGCCGCAGGTTCATCAAGAATTAAAATTTTTGCATCACGCCCCAGCGCAATACTGATAAGTAGTTTCTGTTTTTGTCCGCCAGACAATTTTACAAAAGGACGGGATTTGAGTTGTTCATAATTCAGTCCCAGACGTTCAGTGACTTTAATCATTTCATTGGGATCAGAATCACAAAGACTGGCAGAAAAATGTATCAGCTGACCAACCGGCATTTTCAGCGGGGGTGGTAATTGAGGGACAAAACCAATGTCTTTAAGAACCAGCTGTCGTTCCTGACGAGGATCATGGCCATTAACCAGCACCTGCCCATCATAAGTATACTCACCCAGCAAACAGCGAATCATAGTGGTTTTACCCGCACCATTTGATCCGACCAGAGCAATCCGGTCACCCTTCTTAATTTCCAGGTTCAGTCCTTTTAATACTTCAGTGCGCCGGAACGTCTTTTTTACATTATCAAATTTTATCATTTCGGTTCTTCGGAATTGGTATTATCTTTAGCTTCAGGCTGCTCTTGTTTTGCACTACCAGAGTCTGGCATGGTCGGCAGCTCCTCTTTTTCAGGTTTATGAGTCAGACCTTTAAATTCAAAGTTTAGAGAGCTTGTCGGACAGGCGTCAACACATAAACCACAACGTGTACAATCTGCGCCAAGAGGCACTTCAATCTCGGTACTGCGATTCTTGATGGTCAAATCCAGAACATGAGGTACCAGGCAAACTGCCCGGCAATCTCCTTCATGTTTGCAGTCCGTCATATCATAAGTCACACGAAGCGGTGAAATAACACCGACAAGGCCATAGGTAATACCAATGGGACAAACATAACGACACCAAGCTCTGCGTGAGAGAAAAACTTCAAACAAAAGCAGGAAAGCAACCCAGATGAGTGCTAATGTGGGTCCATAAATAAGCGCACGACTTAAAATTCCTGTGGGTGAAATAAATTCAAAAACAGTATAACCGGTCACTATTGCCAGCAGCGCGAAAATTACATAAAAAACGCTTCTGACACCACGATGGAAAGTATAGTTCTTTGCCAGACCACGCTTTGCCAGCCATAAGTGTAATGACTCAGCCCACTCTGCCAGTAAATGGTAAGGGCAGACCCAGGAACAAAACGTACGCCCGCCCAGTATAATCCACATAATTAAAACGGTCACAACGCCAATAAGCAGATTAATCAGAACCTGTTTATGAGCCAGCATCACCTGTAAAGCAGAGTTCAGGTCTGCCATATGAAAGCCCATAAAACGTGAAGCGGTTAAAGCACCTTCAAGCAATTGAATATCCAGAAAAAAAGAAACAACAAATAACAGGTTTATAGCAATGAGCGTCAACCAACGACGTTTGCGCCATTTGTTTTTAGAATTTTTATGATGCTCATCATGCAGTTCCTGAAGCTGGGCTTTTGTTACTTTTTGCCCCTTTTTGTAAAAGTACATCTTTTGGGCAGCAGGTGAAAGTTCTTCTTTTTTCGGTTTACGAGATGCCCGGCCAAATAATTGTGCTAAAGACTCTAATGTATGATTCATGAGTGTCCTCCGCTCTTGCTTTTGGCTATATACTGTTCACTCAAAGGCCTTTTGGTGAGCTTATTGTAATCAATGATAATGGAGGGCTCTGCAGTAGGACAAATCATTTCACATACCCCGCAGCCGACACAGCCATCATAGATAACGGGCTTCATATGCCTGACACCGTTTTTTTCTTCGATCAATTCAAGACCGATTGCCCGTTCAGGCGGACACTGATTTTGATCACCGGAAGGATATTTTCCATCCTGACATTGATTATAACGCTGCTCAATAGGACAGGCCTGTACGCAGAGATCACAGATTTCAACATCGTAAGGATATTCATTCAGGGGAATGGGGTTCCAGCGGTCAATTTCTTCATAACGTAAAAGACCATCATAGTCCGGTCCTCTTGCCAGCCCTTTAAAGCCTTTTCCCGCCACTGCCAGACAAAGTTTGGGTTTATCCAATACCGCAAAACCCATACGGGTATCATGCGTATAATCCAGCGTATGGGTCAGCGAACCTGTTGGACAGGCCAGGACACATTGCAGACCGTCACAGGAAAAGTCACAGGCCTGTTCCCGGGCATCAATATAAGCCGTACCCAGACCAAAGCCGGTATCCAGATCATCCAGTTTTACGGCATTAACAGGACACACCTGTACGCATTGCCCGCATTTAATGCAGGAAGCCAGGTAATCATCTTCAACAAGTGCACCAGGTGGTCGCATCTTCAGACGCGTGGTCGCATCACCTTTTAATGGCACAAAACCCAATAGTGAAATGCCGGTCACACCAACAGTCAAACCCACAGAACGGAGAAACTGTCGTCTGGCTTCCTGGGCTCTTCTACCCGGACCACGAGTGATGTTCTTTTTCTTTGCATCTGTCTTTGAGTCGTTCATTGAATATACCTCTTCAATCTACTGTCCAAATCATTTTTTATTTCTTCTTCAATAGTTGTCTCATCACCATGACCTTCAGTTTTTCTTAAACTGATATTCATTAGTGGTGATTTATCCCTTACCAGAAGATCGGGTTCACTAAAAGGCGCCAGACGCTCAAGAAAATCAATCAACTCAAGCATAGCGGAGCCTTTATAGAATTGCGCACTGGGGACATCCTGCCAGATACGATCAGCATAGGCATAAATTTCATGGGGTGTATCACCAATACCATTGTTATCCAGATCAAAACCTTCATAGTTATCCCAGTAATTCCCTTCCCATTCATTTCGATTGGCGGTTTTACCTCCGGCAACAATGAGCTGACTGATATTGGCTTTAAAATGATTATTCTTGAAAATGTTGTCTTTCCAGTTAGCCAGAAAGCGGATACCAATGCCGTTAAAGGCAATGAGATTGTTGGTAAAATGATTTTTTGTGTCCGGCTGATAAGGGGATACATCGATGGATAAACCAATTGAACTGAATAGAATTTTATTATCTTCAACAACAATATCCGAGGTTTCTTTAAAACCAACACCCACTCCAGCGGCACCGGTAGCATGTGAAATAATATTGTTTTTAACCACAACACCATCACTATACATTAAAAAAATTCCGACTGAATTATCATAATACTCGTTGTTCAGAACCTCGTTATATTGGGAATACATAAAATGCAGTCCATAACGTCCGTCGCGACTGACATTGTTTTTAATCAGATTATTTTTTGAATACCAGACCACCATATCACGAGTTTTATTGATGGTATTGCTAATAATTTTGTTATTAAAACTATACCATAAGCGTATGGCATCACCACGCATACCTAATTCATCATCTTTTGAACTGATGCTATTGCGTTTAACAATATTATTTTCTGATTGCTGTAAATCAATACCAAAAAGACAATTATCTATCACATTGTCTTTAATCACATTGAAATTACCACGCACCTGGACACCTGAATCCAGATCATTATGGTGGGAACCTGAATTGGTCAAATGCAGATTTTTTAAAACTGCGCCATCAGTATCAATAATAACGACAGACCCCTTTCCGCCAGAGTCTATTGTTACTTTACCCTGCCCGTCCAAAGTGATCGGCTGTTCTACAAAAACAGGGCCAGAATAGGTACCGGGAGGAATGATTAACACATCCCCTTTTTTTACCTGATCAACCAGGGGCTGTAATGGAGGGAAAGAAGTGACTTCAACTGCATCAACCTGAGATGAAGACGCATAGGAAAGAGAACCAAGAAAGAAGAGTGAAAAACAAACAAATCGTAATATCATCGTTATGGTGAATCTTTTAAGCAAATGACTGATGCACAAAGTGAACCCCCCTTACTCTAAACCTCTCCCATAGAACTTAGGGAGAGGGGATTTCAAGAAGAGCTATTATAAAGATTCTTTACGACGTATTAAAGCAATAGCAGCAAGTATTATTGAATTAAGCATCATTAAACCAAAACCAATGCTCGGATAGGAGAAAGTTGCAAACTGAGCGACCTTACCCTCACCAAAAACGGTAGGCATAAAGGGTTTTACAGCAAACGCCCCCATATCATTCAGAGTATGACCATACCACCATAACCAGGAGGCATAATCAATAATAAAGAATACAGGTAATGCCATTGGAACCAGTACCAGAAGCCAGAAAACCAGATTTCTTTTAGCCCGGGCACCCATAATTAACAACAATAACATCGCACCAATCAGGCCGATAAAAACAACATGAGTAGCTATTCTCAGTGCTTTTACCATGGGTTGAATTTCATCCGGATTATTGAAATAGCGACCTAAAACTTTACCATAATGCCAGGCCATTAACTGATAACCATTAGCAGACCATTCTTCTGTTACCCGACCATTATGATAATCATTATCATAAGTATCTTTAAGTGCCAGAATAAGACGTTGTTTTTCGGCAATAGCTGGTTGTTGTTCAGCTGCAGAATCTGCTTCATCATCCATTGATTCCACTTCTTTTCCTGCCAATGAATCTCTTAATTGTCTTAGAGCACGGTCAGAATCAACTATTTTATTTGATGAAATGGTTTTATCATTTGCATCCTGATCCAGCTGGTTCATTAAGGCATACAAATAACCTTCATTTTGATAATTCAGGCCGTCATCCGTATAAATCGTTAGCCCCATCCAGCCCGCATTAATAGCAAAGGTGACAGCTAAAAACATCATTCGTTTTTTCGGATCTGAAATTGCAAAAGCAATGACCATAATAATGAGCAAGGTTATAAGGAAAGGTGAAAAACCTCGTTCTATGGGACCACCTGCAGCAATGGGATACATGCCGACATAGTGATTAATCGTATCCATCTCATGAACACAATCCAATGCTTCTACTTCAATGATTTCATCTTTTACAACCAGTGAACAACCATTGAAAACACCATTCATATGGAAATTAATTCGTACACCATCAGGAAATGCAGCTTCAGGATAATTGGGTGCTGTCAGAGCAACCCACCAGATCGGAACAAAATAAACGGCGATCAATAAAAAAACAGAGGCAGCGGAAAGAGAGGCTATAAGTAGAGGACGTTTTGCATCATTCATAAGAGATGATCCTTAAAGTATGACATTAGCATTTCCCTCCCCAAGCAAGTGCTAATCTCATTTTGTGATATTTTTACCCAAAAAGCCCTTATATCCACAAGGATATAAGGGCTTTTCAAAATAAGCTCAATATTCAGCTATTAATCAAAATCAGGGTTCAGCCAGTCTTTTGACGGAGCCAGATCCTTTTTAGGGATAGGAATACTGGAAACATAGCTGATTACATTAACCATATCAGCGTCAGAAAAGCCTTTGATTTGTTCAACCATATCAGGATTCGCGTTACGGCGTTTGCCATCACGGATCCATTCAAACTGTCTTAACATATAATTATAGTGCTGACCTGCAATCCTGGGATAGAATTTATCGGCATCACCTTCACCAATCTTACCATGACATTTAACACAGTTATCAGCATAAAGTTTTTCACCTGATGCCAGATCAGCAGTTGCTGGTCCCTTACCATTATCAGGATTCATTAATAATTTCTGGATGTAAGCCGTTACATCAGCAATAGCTTGCTCATCACCAATTGATTCGGGTAATGCAAAAGGATACATAGTGGGATTATCACGGTTCAATGCACGAATATCAGCCAGTTGTTTGACCAGAACTTTCCGATGCTGACCTGCCAGTTGTGGGAATGTACCTTCTTTTGTACCCCAGCCTTCAGGTAAATGACATGCTGAACAGACTTCATAAACATCCAGGCCATTTTCCAGATCAGGAGTTAAATGTAATGCAGCGTCTTGCTCACCACCACCCTTATTCCAGCCTGCTGCTTTTGCATGTTCATCGGATTGTGAAGAGGCCAAAGCAAAGCCGCTCACAGCAATAGCGGTTGAGAATGCCAGCGCACTGATAGCTGATTTCAATTTCATTTCAAGTAAACTCCTAATATTAAAGACAAATGTAGATTCATCCCTACATTTAATTGGCAGTATTCTTACACATCAAAGAACTGAATGCATTGATGAATATCAAAACATTCTAATATTCAATAATATTTATCAGAAAAGGGTTGAGATAAGGCATGGTTCACCATGCTTTATCTCTATCATGTTTTACTGCGTAGAAAGCCATTCTGCAATTGCTTTTTTCTCTTCATCTGTTGTCAGGTGAGTGATACCCTTCATAGCAGCAGTCATACCATTATTTCTTTTTCCACTTTGAATGTCTTTCATCTGGTTAAAGGCATAATCTGCATTTTGACCAGCCAGCTTAGGATAACTTGGCATAATTGGTGTTTTAGCATCTTTACCATGACACGCAGAACAACCGCCCTTAGTCGCATCCAGATATAAAGCAGCGCCATCTAAAGCAACAGCATTTGAGGCAAAACCAATACCACCGGCACAGATAGCAGCCATAGTAATTTGAGTTAGTTTTTTCATATTATTTCCTAGTTTCTTTTATTAAAAAAGTATTAAAAGTCTATTTATAGTTTGTGTTGTATATCTTGAACATTCTATTTGAATTTTAGCGTTCAGGTTCAGCGTACATCAATATACCTTAATGGATGCTGAATGATATGATTTAAATCAAATACCACTGAGCTTTATATCACATAGACCTTAACTTATGCAAAAAAAGGGGGAACATAAGTTCCCCCTTTTTTCGGTTTAGATGGTTAAAAGTTATTTTTTAATAACTTTCGCACCATGTTCTTCCAGATAGGTCTTAGCTCTCAGACCAATGTCTGCTGCTTTAACCTGATACTGCCAGTGTTGACCAGCCCAAAGAGTAGCATTCTGCCAATCTTTCTTAGCTGCAGCAGCTTCTGACTTCTTCTTAGCTTCGTCTGCGAAACCTAATTGGTCAGTCGCATCTTCAACTAGAGCAACAACAGCCGGGAAGTCTTTATAATTGGTGCTGGTGATATAACCAACAACCGAATTAATGACTGCCTGAGTATCATTATTAGTCTTAACCTGCTTGTCAAAATCAGCCTTAGTATAAGCCTGACCTTCTTTCACAGTACCCGCTTTCGCTTTGTAGCCCTTAGGTTTAACTAACAGATAACCTTCCATTTCCAGGTGCAGTGCTGAACAGAATTCAGTACAGTAGTATGGATAAACACCTTCTTTATGAACTTTGAAAGTTGCACTAACAGTTTTACCTGGCTCAAGTGAAAGATTCACATTATGGCCGTAGACAGCAAAACCATGAGTTTCATCTTGTGCGCGCTCAAGGTTAGTCAGATGCAGTTCAATAATATCACCCGCTTCTGCTTCAATAGTCTCAGGAGTAATATGTGAACGAATAGTTGTACCCATTACAACAACTCTACATTCGCCTTTAGCATCACAAGTACGAGTAGTCTTTTCACGACCAGCGCGAGTCTTAAACTCAGAACGCTTGTCGGTACGTGAATTCCAACCGGACTTATAACGTACCGCTGGCTTCAGCTTATCAGCTTTAATAGCTGCTACGTAGTGTGGTTCGCCCAGTGGTACAGCCATATCGTACAATAATTCCATCTTATCACCGCTGATATCAATCAACTGGTGGTTTTGAGGATGCAGAGGACCAATAGGGTTAAAGCGGTCAATAGCCAGTTTGTTCAAAGCAACCAGGTATTTACCATCTGGAGAAACTGAATCACCTTCCATAGTCATTAAGTGACCAATGTTGTAGTGAATAGATATCTTATCCAGAACTTTACCTTCACAGTAGTCCCACTTACCAACCATGGAATCAACATATAAAGAAGTATAAACTACGCACTTTTTGGAGTCATACTGAGTATGCAGAGGCCCAAGACCTAACTCAACCTGCTTATGCAGAGCGTCTTTCATACCAATAATGGGGATACCATAAGGGTCTTTACCTTCAAACTTTTTGTTTTTGATGGCATTCTGAATTTTAGCAAAGTCATAAACATAACCATGACTATCTAATTTACCAGAAACAATGATGTATTTACCGTCTGGAGAGACGTCAACACCATGTGGACTTTTTGGCTCAGGAACCAGGAACAAAGCGTTGTTCTTGACCATAGTATCCATCATCAGTACATCATGACCATTGATTTTCTTGGCTTTACCGGCTTTAACCAGTTCAGCTGCTTTTACCCAGTTGACAACGTGCAGGAAGTCAGTATCTTTTTGTGAACAACCAGCCTCATAAGGAGGACGTCCTTTTTCGATACCACCAACATAACGTTCAGAACAGAAAGAGTTTGTGAAAGACCAGCCTTCAGAAGCGTTCTTACCGAAGTCTGATAAATCCTGACTATAAGGAGGTGCCATTACAGTAAAGGATTGTTTTGGATCAAGTCGACCTTTTTTGCGGTCAAATTTCCAATAAGTCATACCACCACGGTATTTCTCATTGAATTCTTCCAGAGGTACATAGTTATTTTCAAAAGGAGCAGGATATTGTGCCGCTTCAATAACATATTCTGTGTTAGAGGAAACGAAAGCACCACCATGAGATGATTTAAAAACAGGATTGATAACGATTTGCTTGGTTTCAAAGTCATGCAAATCAATTACAGCAATTCTTGGATTCGCTTTATCATTAATGAAAACGTACTTACCGTCATATTCACCCTTGGTTTCTGAAAATGCCGGGTGGTGAGTATCACCATAAGTTATTTCAGTAGGATGCATCTGACCTTGCGCTAAAACAGCTTTTGACTCATCATCAAAGCCATAGCCCTGCCAGGGTTCAGGAGTGAAGACAGCAACGTATTTCAAAATACGCATAGATGGAATACCGTAGACCATGATATGTCCACTTTGACCACCGGAACTGATCGCGATATATTCATCACGTCCACCAGTTGGTGTATAGGTCTTTGCTGCGGCTAACAAGTCCTTCTGAGTCAAGCCTCTGGCTTTCATTACATCTTCAAGTGAAGACGCAGCGGAAGCACTGGACATAGCACCCACAGCAATACCGACACCAGCTAGCAACGAGACAATGCTCTTGCTTACTTTTTTCATATTTTGCACCCTTTTTCTTTTCAATCTGTTCTTAGTTAGAAGTAGTAAAACTATTTAAAAGAATAGCACACCATGCGGCATTTACAACAAAAGTGTGGCATATAACACAGTTTTACAGAAACGACTATAAATCTGACGGGATTTATTAACATTGATCTACATCAAAATACCCTTTCTTTATCCATATAAACCCTAATTTGGTTAAAAATTAAGCTGATTTGAAGTATAATTTTGATGAAATATGCTTTTTCATTCTGGCTAAAGGTAACAAATAACAAATGATTGATTCACTTATCAATTCACTTAGAGCTCAATTATCTTGTCTGGAAACAATAACAGCAGAAGAAAAAGCAAGATTTACCTACGCCAGCCTGCAAATACCGATTGAACAGACCATTACATTAGCCCCGACCAATATGAGTGAGAGTTTCTTTCTCACAAAACCTGACACAAACTTCTCTTTACTCGGCCTAAGCTCATTACTGACACTTAAAGCCAAAGGCAGTAAGCGCTTTAATTCGATTAAATCTGACTATTCTGAAATACTTAATAAGCACTTTTTTATCCCCACTGACGATAACGAGCTAACTATTCCAATTGCCTTTCTTGCCTTTGCTTTTGATGAAAATGATCCCATGGATAATAACTGGGAGCAATTTCCAAACACTTTATTGACCATACCGACCGTTTTAATTAAAGAAACTGATTCTTGTCAGACGCTTGTGGTCAATATTGAGCTCAAACAAGGTTCTTATGATGATACCTTTAAAAATATTGCAGAATTACTAAATCAGTATTTGAAACAAATCGATCCAACTTCCCCCTTTTTCAAAGGGGGATTGAGGGGGTTTAAGCCATCTTGTAGAAATGCCTCTTTACCCGATAATGGTTCTTTACCCGCTGAAAGCTCCTGGCAAACTCTCACCCAAAAAGCCATCACAGAGATTAAGTCCGGTCGTTTTGACAAGCTGGTAACCAGTCGTCAATACTCCATGCAGACAGAGGATAGTATTTCAGTTACCGATCTGGTGCAAAAATTAACTAAGCACTACCCCACCTGCACAATTCTTAGTTATCAGCTATCAGATAAAAATATCGTTGCCGTTTCACCGGAATGTCTGTTGACCTTACAACATCCGAATATCCAAAGTGATGCAATCGGGGGTACGATTGTACGAAATAAGCCATCAACCAATAACTCATCAAACCCATCATTGCCTTTACTTTTTAATCAGTCATTGACACAGGTAGAATCCGCTTCTGCTGAAAATAAAAAATTATTGAAAGAACACGCATTTATTGCTCAGGATATTTATCAATGCCTTGACCCGCTATGCAATACACTGAAAATGCCTGTTTCACCCTTTTTAATGAAATTGCATAATATGTATCATCTGGAAACCCCTGTTCAAGGCAAGCTTATGGATGAATATGGGCTGTTTGATGTGATTGAAACCTTGCATCCAACCCCTGCCGTGGCCGGTTTTCCAGCACAGGAAGCCAGACAATGGCTCATAGAAAACGAAAATTACCACCGGGGCTGGTATACTGGCGCTTTCGGCTGGCTGGATGGAAAACAAAACGGTGAGTTATCCGTAATGCTCCGCTGCGCATTAATCAAAGACAATCAAGTCGATTTATTTGCTGGAGCCGGTCTGGTTGCCGAATCCGATCCGGATGTCGAATGGCTGGAAACAGAATTAAAGATGCAAACTATTATGGAAATGCTTTGAGAGCAGTTTTTAGGTGAGAGGTGAAAGGTGTTAGGTAAGAGCCAGAGCATAAATCACACTGGTGCAATAAATTATCAATGGGCTTTCAGCCTGATTCATTATTTTACTCTGCACGGTGTCAGTCAGGCGGTTATATCACCGGGCTCCCGTTCTACGCCGCTTGCGCTGGCCTGTGAGAAGCATCCTGATATTACAACCTGGGTTCAGGTTGATGAGCGCAGTGCTGCGTTT